>ENA-OQDD01000043-OQDD01000043.1-human-gut-metagenome-genome-assembly--contig:-NODE-43-length-45026-cov-2.698746_pt1 | contig 45026 bp, 47 predicted proteins | sample MGYA00242507_ERZ504598 | MGnify/ENA primary metagenome ERZ504598 (study PRJEB26092, sample SAMD00036318) | human gut metagenome | host: Homo sapiens | study: EMG produced TPA metagenomics assembly of...
TATAAGTAAAGCCACCTGTATCGGTCATCATCCCCGTATAAATACATTCAGCACCTTCCTTGGTGATATCCTCAAAATACCCCAGACGGCATATCAACGGAAAACCAATTCCGATGTAGAAGATATTTCAGGATGAGAAATAATGATTCTACAAAAGGCTTCCGGATTAAGGTGATGGTCAATCATCATTTTGCGTGCCGGCGACTGAGCCACAGCATCCGCCATCGCATCAATACGAGACAATGCATTGAAATCCAGACAGCAGATCACATCCGCCTCATTCAGCAGCTTATTGGCAAATTCAGTATATTTATCGTACCGGATTATATCCTTGGCTCCCGGCATCCATCTCAGAAAATCCGGAAAAGCATTGGGAACAATGACATTCACCGTCTTTTCCTGTGATTCCAAGAAATGCCATAATCCTAACGAGGAGCCAATGGCATCACCATCCGGTGACACATGGGTAACAATAACTATTTTATCAGCTCTTTCAAACCATTTTTCGGCATGGTCTATATTAGCCTGTGCAATTACTTTTGATAACATATTCAATCTTTTTCTTTTGAAATGGCAAATTTACAAATTAATTCTTTATTCACAGAAGAATACGGTAAGAACCTTTCGGAGACATATCAATATAATCCAATCCCAAACCTCTACACTCGTCCTTTAACAAATTCAATCTATACCCACCGAGCGAAGCATCCAGTATGACCTTCCTTATTTTAAATATTTTTTGTAATGGGGCAATTTTTCCTTTAAAACCTTTACACAAGTACATATAATCAATATCCAACAAACTATCAACCGATCTGCTCCGCCAGCGGTTATCCACCAAACACATATATTCATAACCTTTATAATGATAAATGCTATCCTGTTGCCAAACATCTTTTTGAGGGGAAACTTTTACTTGCGAATGGGCCAGGATTAACTGAAAAGACTCCTCTTTCATATAATATAGACAACCTGAAAATCCTATAAAAAGATTGATTCCACACAAAACAGTAATCAACGATTTCCGTGAAGGAGATAACAGATAAGATAATACCACAAACAATAATACATAAAGAATACCAACCTGAAGCAAAGACAAATGTATATCGCCGGAATGTGATACAGGCAAATCCCCACCCATTGCATACTGTCATTCAGCAACCGCAACACCCCGTTCAATCCTTTTACCACCCATATATGCAATACCGTAAAAGGAGACAAGACAAAACTTGCTACCGTTCCATAAATTATAACAAGCACTAAAGGTGCCACTATCAGATTGGCCGGTAAAAAATAAACAGGAAAATAAGCGAATTTATAAATAACCACGGGAGCTGTCCCTAACTGTGCCGCCAGCGAAACTGCCACTATCCCCCAAATATAACGAGGTACAGGGTGACGCACCCGCCAATACCGGGAAATGACAGGATAAATAAACAAAATTGAAAGTACAGCCAGAAATGACAACTGGAACCCGGTATCAAAAAGATAAAAAGGATTGTAAAGCAGCATAAAGAATGCCGCTACAGACAAGGTATTCAATGACAAAGTCCGTTCTCCTGCCGCACGCGCCGCTGTCATTAACATACACATCACCACCGCCCGTATAACCGAGGGAGGCAAGCCCACTAAAAAAGCAAATGTCCATAACAACAACACAATAATGCCACACTTTACCCATCGCAGCAGGCAACTTCTATCCAGCGGACGCAATATCCAACACAATAATCCCCACAAAACAGCTATATGCATTCCTGACAAAGCCAAGATATGGCTCACTCCCGCCACTTGATAAGTTTCACGTAAATCCTCACTCAGTTCCTCTTTATAGCCAACAGTCAAAGCCGACAATACGGCAAATTCATCTCCCGAGAATCCCCACTTCCGATAACTGTCCAGTATTTTCTCTCTCCATACACCTGCCCGCTGTTTCCATGTCAATGCCGATTTCTTGCCTGTCCATTGCCAATACCCCGGAAAGATTACGGCCGTTCCGCTAATTTGCTGTCTGAAAAGATAAGCCGCATAATCAAATTCTCCCGGAATCACCTCTCTTTCAGGAGTAGAGATACGTGTATAAAAGTTCAAATGGTCTCCACATCGTAAATTTACAGAAAGACTATCTTTCATAATATAGACTAGTATCATACGATTAACAGGAACCATCCCCCTCTCAGACATTTCTTTATCTATCCGCAATTTACAGAGATATGTTTTGGCCTTTTCTTGCGGAACATCCACTATCACCCCTTGATACATATTCTTCCCTGATGACCATTCATAGTCCACCCGTTGCCATTTTGCTGTAGCAACAATGCCCCTACACAAAATAGAAACATAAAAACCATGCCTCCAAATAACCATCGGGAAAGGTAGCCTTGCCATTTCATCAATACAATCAAGCCAATCAAGCACCCCAATATTCCCGTGCCAGAAACAAGCACAGGCAAGGCGCCTTGAAAAAAATGATCGGATACAAAAATTCCGGCGACTAGAGGTATAGTCAACCGGAACATGGAACAAGGCTTTACAGCCGCTATATTTCGCACTTTGGTTTTAAGCTCAAAGAGATTTCAACCGATGTATCATGTCTGACATATCAGGAGCTTTGAACACAGCATTTCCTGCCACCAGCACGTCCGCTCCAGCCTCTACAAGCTGTCTGCCGGTTTCCAGGTTCACTCCCCCGTCAACCTCTATCAATGCCTGCGAACCTGTATTCGTTATCAATTCACGTAATTCCCTCACCTTATCCAGGTATGTACAATAAATTTCTGACCACCAAAACCGGGATTCACACTCATCAGCAACACCATATCCACGTCACGGATAATATCGGCCAACATAGCTACAGGAGTAGAAGGATTCAATGTGACAGCCGCTTTCATTCCGGCATCCTTTATCTGTTGCACCACTCTATGCAAGTGTACACAGGCTTCATAATGCACATTCATCATCATTGTTCCCAAATCTTTCACTTCTTTAATGAATTTCTCAGGATTAACAATCATCAAATGTACATCCAAAGGTTTTTCAGACAACTCGGCTACATATTTCAATACAGGAAAACCAAAAGAAATATTCGGTACAAACACACCATCCATTATATCAATATGCAGCCAGTCGGCATCACTACGATTTATTTGTTCTATATCTGCCTGTAGATTAGCAAAATTGGCAGACAACAAAGAAGGGGATATCAGAGGTCTATTCATGGTTCACTGTTCTTATTCTTTTTATACAGAACAAAGATAACCATATTTTATATAAGAACAGTGAAAAAGTTCATTTTATTTCGGCAAAGTAAACCGCACACCCAACTGTATATTAAAATTAAAAGGATGTTCCTTGCGAATCGTATTTACATTACTGCCGTCATCAAAGTAATAAACAACTCCCGGCTCCGCATAAATACCCAATTTCTCCGTAATCTTAAACTGCGCGCCTGCCGCTGCGGACAAAGACCATTGCAAAGGTTTCACTTTGACATTTTCCTCCCCTCCCGAAAACTGTTCATCTTTTCCTGCATTTGATGTAGAAACACTGCCGATAATGCTCCGCTTTCCAGACACACATTTTTCTACCGCTCCACCTGCCGAGGCATACACTTCAAACCGCTTGTTACTCCATATATTCCGGTTCACTTTCAGAGGAATACCCACATAATGCAGTTTCTCTTCCCAACCATAATTGTTTTTTTCGGTTCCCGAACGTGTTTCGGATGAAAGCTGGGTATAAGTCACCCCGGTTTCTACAGCCCAATCATCACTTAAATCAAAACGAAGGGAAGCTCCAAAAGTAACAGGCATACGATATTTTATATCAGACTGCGCATCCTTTCCTTCCGACAAGTTATTGAACTGAACCAGCTTATCAATTTCAGCCCTTGTTTCCACTCCATAAGCGCTATTCATTGTTGCATTCCTTGTGCCATTAGGCAAAGGCAAATATCCATCCATACTAGTCGAGGATGAAAAGGTTCCATTACCGGTAGAAAGTCCTACCGACCAGTTTCTGTCCTTCTTTCTATGAGGAGCCACGTAAGCGTAATTCGTTTTGGCAGCCGAATAGGAAGATCTGCCGGCCTGTTTCTGCTGTTTTTGTTCCACTATAACAGATTCCTCTTTCTGCTCTTCAATATAATTTTCCTCTATTTGTATCTCTTCCACCTCTTTATTTAGCAAAACCTCCTGTTCGGCAGCCAATGCCTCTGCCTTAGCAACCCCACCAACTTTTACATGTTGTTTTTCCCAGAGCGGGCAGCAGGAACTACCAAGCCATAGGTTGCTCAGGAGTGATTGATCCCGGCGCCAACTCATCGGGTTCGTGCATTACATTCAACTCTGCCGACTGTTTCTCCAAATAGTTTGCAGAAGGTGACTGCCAAAACCATACGGTCAATGAAGACACAACCACTAACAAGGCAACAGCTGCTACAGCCTGCCAGCGGCGCCACATCGGAATTACTTTCGGAACCGTATCCAGTTCCTTTTCCAACTGTTCCCAAAGATCAGCAGGAGCCGGTTCGAATAGCCCTCCATCCGGGTGCGGAAATTTTTTATCCATTTATCTTTTTCTTTCATTCCTATATCCTCTTTCTATAATCATTTATTTTTTTCATCAATAAGGTTTTGGCTCTGTATAATTGAGATGATGAAGTATGTTCTGTAATTCCTAGCATTTCAGCAATCTCCTTATGTCCCTTTTCTTCTAATACATATAAATTAAAGACCGTTCTATATCCATCCGGAAGCTCTTTAATGAATTGCATTAAAACAGATTGGGGTATTTGCTCAAATCATCCTCATCTCCATCTATCACATCGGGCAACTCTTCGACTATCACTTCCTGATTTGTAGAAGCTTTCTTGCGAAGATAGCCAGTGCTTCATTTACCATAATACGTGTCAGCCATGCTTTCAATGACCCCTCTCCTTTATAAGTAAACTGACTGAATGAACGAAATATATTCAAAAATCCATCATGTAAGACATCCTGTGCCACTTCCCTATCACCTGTATAACGAACACAAACGGCCATCAATTGCCCGGCATAACGCTCATACAATTGCTTGCGTGCAAGGTTATCACCCTTGCCGCAACGTTCCACCAATCTGTTTCATTCATTGTTTGTGACACTTCTTTATTGGATAAATGATAAGACTGCAAAAATACTGCATCCGGAAGAATAAAATTTTTGCTTAAGCAGATTTAACATTTTTACAAGCAGTAAACTTACTATCTTCGCATTTAAGCGATAGAAACAATTCTAGAAACAGAAAATATGAGAAAATATAAAGCGACAGTTCTTGTAATAATTATGGTAATGCTGATTCCATTTACTCAGTCTTGCCTGAATGACTATGATGATGACATCTACGACATACAAGCAGAAATGCCTTTTAACGCCGCTTTAGCAACCGTAGTAACTCCCAGTGAAGTACCCGGTGAAGCAGTGATAGAAAGCGATAATGATGGAATCGCATACGTAGTGAATCCCGATAAATTAACACGTTTTGAAACAAATAATCCGGGACAACGTATTTTTTATACCTATATAAATGCAGCCAATCCGACCGGAGATGCAAGTAAGAAAGGACCTTTTATTTCTATAGATTACTTGCAGAAGATCTTAACCAAACCAATGGATACACTAAAAGAAAACGATGAAGATATTTACGGACATGATGGAATCAACCTCATCACTCCCATTATGGGTAAGACACACCTGACCCTTATGTTCCAAATATTAGGTTTCAACTCTAATATCAAACATCGGATCAGCCTTGTAGCCACAGAAGGAACTGTTCCTGACGCAAACGGATATATGGCCGTAGAATTACGCCACAATGCCGAAGGTGACAGACAGGAATATCCGAGTTCCGGTTATGTATCCTTCCCTTTATTGGATGTTCCCGGATATAAAGAGGGTAAGCTACAAGGATTTAAAATAAAAATGAATACCATTAACAATGGCGAAGAAACCGTTACAGTAAGTTATAATAAAAGTAAATCTACAAACTTTCCGTTCATACAGAAAGGTATATCCAACACAAAAACTAAATGATTCTTAACAACTCCTTGTCTTATTGTAACGAAAAGGCTGTATCCGAAAATCTTTCGATACAGCCTTTATCATTTATTCCACCTTATTATTATCCGAAGTTCTGTAGCCTCTCAAAAAATCAGCCACATTCATACGTTTCTTTCCTGCCAGCTGCAAAGTAAGCACATTAATAAAACCATCTTTTACAGCCACCTGAAAATAGTCTTCATATCCGTACGGATATCGCCTATATTCATCTCATGTGAAGCAAAAACTTTCTCCGTTTCATATATTTTTAAAACCTGACGTGTTCCATCAGCCACACACAGTTCGGTCCATGCAGCCGGATAAGGAGACAGCCCGCGAATAAAGTCATAAATCTGCTTCACACCTTTATTCCAGTCTATACGGCAAGTCTCTTTAAATATTTTCGGTGCCGGACGCAACTCCGTTTCCTGCCGGATCAAACTTTCCTGAGGAACAGGTTTCACACTTCCATTCAAAATAGCATCCACGGTTTCCAAAACCAAATCTCCCCCCAAATACATCAGCTTATCATGTACTATTTCCACATTATCCGTATCAGCAATAGGAACGCGCACCTGTTGGATAATCTCACCGGTATCTATCTCATGTTTCAAGAAAAAAGTCGTAATACCAGTTTCCGTATCTCCGTTTATCACCGCCCAATTTATAGGAGCAGCTCCTCTATATTGAGGTAATAAAGATGCATGCAAGTTAAATGTGCCCAAACGCGGCATATTCCATACTATTTCGGGAAGCATACGGAAAGCAACTACAATTTGTAAATCGGCTTGTAAAGACCGGAGTTCCTCTATAAAAGCCTCATCCTTCAATTTCTCCGGCTGAAGTATCCTCAGACCTTGAGAAACAGCATATTCTTTCACCGGACTAGGTTGCAGCACACTGCCATGTCGTCCCATCGGTTTGTCGGGCATAGTTATCACACCTACTACATTATAGCCTCCTTCAACCAATCTTTTCAGGCTCTCCACCGCAAAATCGGGAGTACCCATATATACGATCCGCAAATCTTTCTTTTCCATATACTTACATTATTTAATCTTCAGAGAAATCAACCAACACCTGCCGGTACGAATTAAATATTTTGGACTTGGAAACAAACCCTTTGTATTTTCCCTCTTCATTAATCACAGGCAGGTTCCAGGCCTTTGTATCATCAAACTTCTTCATCACTTCTTCCATTGAATCAGTAACATTGATCCGTGCCGGAGGAGAAATCATAAATTTTTCCACCTTGAAACGATGGTATAATTCCTGACGGAACATAATATTACGGATATCATCCAATACCACAATGCCCAAAAGTTCTCCATTGACATCCACTACCGGAAACAAATTGCGTTTAGCCTGCGAAATGACTTTAACCATTTCACCTAAATCCATATCAGGACGCACTTTCTCAAAATCAGTTTCAACCACACTGTCAATATTCATCAGAGTCAATACGGCCTTGTCTTTATGATGCGTTATCAATTCACCTTTCTTAGCCAAACGCATAGAATAAATACTATGCGGCTCGAATATCATAATGGTAAGATAAGAGCTGACAGATACCATCATCAGCGGAAGGAACAAATCATACCCGCCAGTCAGTTCTGCAATCAGAAAAATACCAGTCAGCGGAGCATGCATTACTCCCGACATCAATCCCGCCATTCCCAACAAGGCAAAATTTTTCTCCGGGATATAAGGACCTACATGCAGTTCATTACAGAAATGAGCGAAGATAAACCCGGTGATACACCCCAAGAACAAACTGGGAGCAAAAATTCCCCCGCAACCACCACCGCCATTCGTTGCACTGGAAGCAAAGACTTTGAAAAGTACAATCATGGCCAAATAAACGAGTAACAAATTATCGAACCCATAAAAGATAGAGTTATTCATTACTGTATTCCAGTCATGATTGGTTACGCCATTCAGCAATAAATTAATAGTATCATATCCTTCACCATACAATGGAGGAAACAAGAAAATCAATATGCTCAGCATTGCACCGCCTATAGCCAGCTTGATATACGGATTACTATATCGACGAAATATATTCTCCACAGAATTCATAGCCCGCGTAAAATACAAAGAAACCAATCCGCACGCAATGCCTAACAGAATTGCCGAAGGAATGCGCTCCATCAGAAACGGTTCATCCATATGGAACTTGAACATGGCATCGGGACCGGTAAGAATATAAGAAACAGTAGCTGCCGTGACACAGGAAACAAGAAGAGGCAACAATGATGCCATCGTCAGATCAATCATCAAGACTTCCAAAGTAAAAACCAAGCCTGCAATAGGAGCCTTAAAAATACCGGCCACAGCACCTGCCGCACCACACCCCACCAACAGCATCAGGGTCTTATGCTCCATCTTGAATACACTTCCCAAATTAGAACCGATAGCCGATCCGGTCAGCACAATCGGAGCCTCTGCACCTACGGAACCACCAAAACCGATAGTAATGGCACTGGCTATCACAGACGACCATGTATTATGCCGCTTGATGCGGCTTTGGCGACGGGATATGGCATATAATATTTTCGTCACCCCATGACTGATGTCATCTTTCACAATATAACGAATGAACAATCCGGTAAGAAAAATACCAAAAACCGGATACACCAAATACAACCAGTTGACTCCTGTAGAATCAAAATTTCAGTCAGAAATTCCTTGATCCATTCTACTAGAAACTTCAGAAACCATGCGGCCAATGCCGTAAAAATACCAGCAAGAAAACTTAATATAAGAATAAAGTGTTTCTCTTTTATCTTCTTTTCGCGCCATAAGATAAAGCGCTGTAACCAACTTTTCTTATTTTCGTCTATAATTGCGTCCATTCCTTTTTTTACTCTCTAATAATCTTCACTTCTCCCCCTTTACCCAGTTTGATAATGCTGGATGGTTTGGGATGCCCCACTTCATCTTGTCTATACTCCACAATATAGTCTACAGCTTGTTTTACTTCTTCACTGATTTCACTGAAGTTGGCAGGTGAAGGCTGACCGCTGATATTGGCAGAAGTCGACACAATAGCTTTACGAAACCGGAAACAAAGTTGTTTGGAGAATTCCTCAGCCGTAACACGAATACCTACACTGCCGTCCTCAGCCAGCAAATTCTCAGCCAGATTACGTGCCCCATCATAAATAATAGTCAATGGTTTTGTGGTAAACTCAATCAAATCCCAAGCTACCGCAGGTACATCACTAACATAAAAATTTACTTTTACCGTACTGTCCACCAATACAAGCATCGCTTTACTATCAGCACGCTTCTTTATATCATAAACTCGTTTCACCGCCTCCGGATTAGTTGCATCACAACCTATTCCCCAAATAGTATCAGTAGGATAAAGAATCACTCCTCCCTTCTGCATCACTTCACAGGCTCTCTTCAAATCCTCTCTAAAATCTCCGTTCATATCGTTTTTTATTATTTGGTTCTCATTTTAACAAGTTGCAAATGTAGCAAATCCTCTTGATAATGACGAGTTAAACCCGAAAAAAGATACCTTGATTGTTTTCCGAAACAGTCAAGGCATCTTGTCCACACAATAAGGATACTAATTCTCCCTTTATCTTCTATTTTAAAACAAAGTATTCGTATCCTCCACCAGCCTGCCCATAGCCCAAGCCGCCCGGATATTCAGTTCTCTATCCAAAATCAACACATCGGCATCCATATCTTTCTGCAATGCCCCCTTCCGGTCATCCACTCCCATAATCCGTGCCGGAGTTTCAGAAGCCATCCGCACGGCATCGGCCAGCGGAATACCAGCTTTTACCATTGTCCGTACCAATACATCCATGGTTGCTATGCTACCTGCCAATGAAGAATGATCAGCCATTTTGCATACACCATCTTCTATAATCACATTAGGATCTGTTATTTCCATTCCATCAGCGGCGGCATATGCCAAAGCATCCGTAACCAAACAAGTTTTTTCCACTCCCTTCAACTTATAAGCCAACCGAAGAATAGTAGCAGGTAAATGGATACCGTCGGCAATCAATTCAATGGTCATTCCGTCTGTCAGATAAACACTTTCCACTGTCCCTTCGTATTTATATTCACGACATTTATGGAATCCCGGCATACCGTTATAGAAATGGGCAGTATGAGTAAACCCAGCTTCAAACGCAGCTTTTATCCCCTCGTATTCCGATTCTGTATGTGACACAGCCACTAATATACCTTTTGATTTCAAATAGCGGGCAAATTCCAACGCGCCCGGAAGTTCAGGTGAAGCGTCCCAACGCTTGATGCAGTCAGTACTTTCCAATAAAGAAGTATATTCCTCTTTATCAGGATTCTTCAATTTCCCGGCAAACTGCTCACCTGCTCTTTTCGGATTCAGATAAGGGCCTTCTACATGCAACCCCAACACAGGACTGTCCTTCTCGTTCATCAAGGTTTCGCATACAGCTACCGCCTTACGGATTTCTGAAAAAGGAGAAGAAGACAAAGTTGGGAAAATACTGGTCGCCCCATGCTTCTGATGCGCTTTTACAGCTGCGCGAAACGCCTCTTCCGTACATTCATTAAAATCGTGACCACCACCGCCATGAGCATGCATACACACATATCCGGGTACAATATACATCCCTTTAGCATCAATCAATTTTGCACCGATCAGTGCCAAGTCACAGTTAGTCACTTCCAATATTTTATTATCCCGTATCAGTACAGAGCCTTCGTCCAGCCAACCTTGCGGAGTAAAAATCTTGCCGTTAATAATTTGAGTCAACATGATTAGCGAGTATTAGATAATATTTATTCAACGTTTTTTTGTAACAACAAAAGTAAACACTTCTATTGAAAAAGAAAAGTAAAACCTTTATTATCTTTTTTGTTTCTTCAATGAGAATATAGGCAGAAACAAAAATATTCCAAGTATAGACATAACTAACCCGCCTATAGTACCTGCTGCCAAAGGGAACCAGAAAGCCTCTTTTCCATCTCCCACCATAAAAGGAATAAATCCCAGAATAGTAGAAACGACCGTCAGAAAGATAGGCAGAATTTTCGAATTCCATGCTTGGTGAAGGCACGTACCGGTAATAACAGAGGATACCTTTTTCTTATCGCATTATATTCATTTAGAATATAAATACTGGCATTTACTGTAATACCGCAAAGTAATACAAAAGAAGCAAATCCCCCCTGATCAAAATTCAGTCCGAAAAGATAAAACGTAAGGAATACGCCGATATAGGATATCGGAATAACAAAAATGATAGCCAAAGGCTGTTTCAAGGAATTAAACAAAATAGCCGTCGTAAAGAAAATAATGGCGATTACAATCAACAGCAATGCGTATTGCTTGTTATCTTTCTTATTCCATGACCAGTAATCCTGCTCATTTTCGGCTGTATATCCCATAGGCAATATCTTATTAAATTCTTCCAAGTCTTTCTTCAACAGTTTTTTTCCTTGTTCGGAAGAACCGATATATTCATATTGCAGACAAAGCCGGTATTGCTGGTTTTCTTTAGCGACTTTCTGAGGTGACTGTCCCTTCCGGACAGTAGCGAAATCAGCCAGTTTATAAGAACGGCCATCAATAAAAAAGGGTATATTGACCAATCCCCATACATCATATCGTTGTCCCTGAACCGATGAAAGTTTCAATTGCTCCGTCTGACTGTCAAACAACACGTTACCACAATAAATATCCCTTCCGAAAACAGGGCGCAAAGCGGCGAACAGCTGCGTGGCTGTAATATGCTCTTTCGCCATCCTCAACCTGTCCAAATCCAGATAGAACTCGCTATAATCATCTTTCCACCAAGAGAACTCCGAATTTACCGTAACCTCTTTAATACGACGGTGTAATAACAACTTCTCTTTCAGCTGTTCTGTCCAATAAGAAAGTTCGTCATAATTATATCCATACAGTTTCACACGGAAACTTCCCGCACTCTCACGCACATCGTTACTGAAGCCCTGATCCTGCAAACCATATACACTCCAGCTACCACCTCCCAAAGTCAGTGCCTTACTGATTATATTAGCTTTCAAAGTATACGGGAATCCGCTCCGCTGATTTTCTTTTGTAAAATAAATCTGGATATTAGCCTGACGCGCATTATAGATATACGTCTGAAACTGCCTGATTTCCTTGAAATCGCTCAGATAAGTTTCCATCCTCTTAATCAGCACATTCATCTGCTCCAATGTACTGCCATTAGGCAACGTAGCATAAACGGAAAGCACCACTTCACCTTCATCACGATTGAAATAACTTCCCTCGTATACTTTTTCCGCAAAAAGACGGAGGCTGCCACCTAAAGCCTTGTTGATTACCGGCTTTACCTTATCCTTGAAGGTAGGATTATCAAATACCTTATTATAATATTCCACCATTTACCTTCTCCTTCCATCTTCTCGGGCAGCATAAATACAGGCAGACCGAACCCCAGCAGCAATAATAGGCAAGCTATCACCCTGAAACGGCATAAATAATAAATCACCCCTTGATAGAAACGGGTAAAATAGACAGTCAACCGTTTCATAAAAGTGGGTCTGAGCAGAAAACGTCTTCTTTTTCTTCTCTTTTTCTTCTCCAAACCTATTTTATCAATCATGGACGGAACAAAGAATAATGCAACAAACAAAGATACTGCCAGATTGATAATGACCACCGCTGCAAAATCCTGCAAGTTCAGACGTATCTTCTCATCCAGAAAGAAAATAATAACCAATGCCCCGATAGTAGTCAGCGTGGCCGCCAGTACAGAAACAAACGCCTTCAGATTGCGGCGATGCAGAATATGGTCTGTCATCACTATCGTATTATCTATCACCAAATTCAATGAGATGGTAATACCCGCCAATGAATAAAGCTGCATTTCCAGACCAAATGCATAATAAAGAATGACGGCAACAGATATATTAACCGCCAGACTGGTCACAATCAGGAACAGATAACGCAGATTTCGTGTTATCAACGCTACAAACAGCAATAAAATCAATACGGTCAGTCCGGTACGGAAATAAATCTTATCCAATTCTTTCTGAATATATTCCGTAGCGTCATAACTGATATGTACCTCATAGCCCGGAGGCATCTTCTGTTGCAACTCACCCATAAGGTGCTTCACTTCCCCACTTAAATTTAATTGATTGGCAGTTTCCTCGGCGTGATATACAGGTAGACAGAATTCAGCCCGTTTATCCGGTAATAACTTTGCGGTCGTTCTTCCACATGCCTTACCTTTATCAGTTTATCCAGCGTAACCATCGTTCCATCTTCGGCTTGCAGTTGAATGGCTCCCGGTTCAAATTCCATTTCTTTTTCAGTAGATGTACGTACCAGTCTGATCCACTCTCTGCCTCCGCACCTTTTTCAATAGAACAGATCCCCAGAAACTCTTTTTCATAATGGCGGTTAATGGCCCGTTGCACAGCCTGCAGTGTGATTCCCAAACGTGAAAGCTGGTCACTGTCATACTCCAACTGCCACTCCATAGGTGTAGCTCCATTCAGTTCCACTTTATAAATCCCCTTCAACTGTCCCAATACCGGCTTGATATTCTCTTCCGCATACTGCTGAATCAAAATAGGATTGGCAGGCGCATTCAGTGTATAAGTAATAAAAGGTCTGGATGCCTTATCATCCGAACGTCGCGTACTGATTTGAGGATAACTCACCCCCTCGGGCAGCTGAGGCCAGGTCTGTCTGATGATGGTAGACACTTCAAAGCGGGTAACGTCAATATCCGCATGCTTGTCCAGTTCCAAAGAAATTGAGCCGCTGCCGTTATCCGAAGTAGAGTTCACCTTCCTGATACCCTTTACTCTGGCCATCATCGCCTCCAGTTTACTGGTAACCTCCGCCTCAATAACCCGTGACGAATTGCCGGGCATACTGAAAGAAACAGTCAGACCGGGCAAGGTACGCGACGGCGCCAGCTTAACCGGCAACAGCGGTACTAATACCACCCCTATCAGTGACAGGCAGACAAATGTCACTATCAAGGTAAACGAGGAGAGGTTACGCGGATTACTCATCGATAAATTCCTGTATTAAAATCAAACTTGTCCGCAAGGGAAAAACCGGACTCAAAATCGTGCAGCGTCAGTTTACGTATCTTATAATAATTCAACCAATAATTCTGCAAAGCCGAAATATAATTTTTCTGCGCCTCCTGCTGGCGGTTCAACGAAAGAGTAAGACTATTCACATCCGCCTTTCCGATGATAAAACGTTGGCGTGTCTGCTCGTATGCCATTACGGCAAGATCCAAAGCCTCCTCCGCACTCGCAATCAAACTCTGCTGAATATTAAAATCATTCACCGTCATAATCACCTCTTCCTCCACACTCAGTTCTTCCTGACGGGCGGCAATCCTCACCACATTCAGATTATTTCTCGCCATATTATATTTACCCTTTCTCACCCCCCAGTCAATCAAAGGAATAGAAACACTGACAGAAACCAAGTCCTGTTGCAAAGGATGCCTGTAAGCATCTCCCAGTTTATCCGCCACCTGGTTAAAGCCCACACTGGCATTAAAGCTGGCATTGAAACGGGATTCTTTCTTTGTCTTGTCCACATTCTGTTCCGCTTCCAGCACATTCTGCCGTTGTTCCAGGAAAGTAGGATTATTCTCTTTGGCCCGCATCAACGCATCATCTACGGGAATCATCTTTCCTGTGGGACGTCCCGGTATATCCAATTCAATCACAGTATTCTTATCCAGGTTCAGAAAGGAAGCCAATGAAAACATAGCGCGTTTCAAAGCAATCTGCGCATTCTGCAACGTATTATGCGCATTCACTTTGTCCAGTTGCAATGTCAGCAAATCGGCACGTGATATGGCTGCTATCTTATGACGCTGGAGCCGATGCTATAAAGGGTATCACTGGACGCCACATTCTCCTCCGCCAAGCGGTAATCCGCCTGTGCCATAGCTAACGCAAAGAAATAAGTCACCGCTTCTTCTGAAACCATTTCCGTGTTATAAATGAATTGCTTCTTCACCTTTTCATACTTCAACGGCTCTATTTTCCGGTCCCAACGAAAAGCATTATATCCCAACAGGCTCTGTTGATATCCCACACGCACAGGGATACTGGAATACTGTGTAGACTTTGAGTCACCGAAATTACGCATAAAGTCCAGTTCCGAATCAATATAGAAAGTACCGCCCGTCCAATCCAGATTCTGTTTGATACTCAATCCACCCGATGCGCTGAACATCTGTTGTTCACGATACACATCCATATCCTCATTCGAATCATAACGCTGGGTGATATAGCGATAATATTTAGCCGGAGTCAGATCCAGCGTAAGACTCGGCAAACGGTTCGCCTTGTAAGTACGATATTCCCAATATCCCGACAAATAAAGATTCTGATATCTGAAAGCGGACAAGGAACTATCATTCGCAATCTCTATCGTGCGTTGCAAATCCAGCTTCACCACCTGCTGCGCCTTTGCTCCGAGAGACAACAGCATACACCCCACCATCCATATGCTAATGTACTTCATTTTTGTCATGTTTTCTATAAATAAACCAATATATTAAAGGAATGATAAACAAGCTGACCAAAGTTCCCACCACCATAGAGCCAATCATGGCAATAGACAAAGGCTTCTGCATCTCCGACCCCATATCCGAGGTAAACAGCAACGGAACCATTGCAAAGACAGTTGTCAGCGAAGTCATGATAATCGCTCTCAACCTGCGCCTGCCCGCTGTATGAATGGCTTCCACCAAAGGCATCCCCGCTTTCCGTAATTCATTGATGGCATCCATTTTTAAAATAGAGTCATTCACCACAATACCACAAGTCACGATAATGCCTATGGCAGACATCAAATTCAACGTGTGACCGAAAACCCATAATGCCAGCAAAGCAAAAGCCGTATCAATAGGAATTTCCATCAAGACAATCAGCGGTTGCAGGAAACTCTCGAATTGCGCGCAAAGGATAAAATACATCAGCAACAAAGAAACAAAAAGAATCACAGTCAATTCCCCCATCATTTTTTCATTCGAAAAGAAACTACCCGAGAAATCCACTTCCCATTCCTTTTCCTCACTAACCACCTCTTTTACATTCCGCATCAGTTCCGGTGCATCCTTCACATCATAAAAACTTAAAGGAATATATTCTCCGTTCTTTCCCGCCGTAATACTCTTCAAATCTTCGGCGGGCACTACCGTCACCAGATTATTCAAAGGAATATGATTCACCTCTCCGTTACCATCCGCCATCGTCCGCACCAAAGTTTCACTTAATACACTATTTACACTCTTTTCCTCTCCGGCAATACTGATAGGCAGATATTGCTGATAAGAGCGTAAAACGGAAACCTTGTTTTCTTTGAAAGCCGTGCGGAGCACCCGCGTCAATTCATCATATGATACGTTATACAACAACAGTTTTTCTTTATTGATTATCAGATTCATCTGATTCCGGAAAGCGATGCCCGTCGGAACATTACCCGCCACCCGCGTAATTTCCTTTTCCAACCGCTGCAAATGCTCCGCATCCGGTGCCTGCGACTTATTCGCCGTATGGAGTTCCGCTACCACATCCGCTTCTCCTGTCACAAACAATTTTTCAAAGATTGTTTCGGGAGGTGAGAAAGTAACCACAGCCAACGGATATTTCTCTCTTATCTCCTTCTCTAATAATTCCTGCAATGAATAGATTCCGGATGGCTTTTCCGTCTTGAAATAAAGTTCCGCTTCGGTAGACGAAAGTTCACTGCCCCCGTTCAATATATAATCCTGCATACCCACATAAGCAGCATGCTCCGTTACCCGGTCGTCCACCTGTTTCATTAAATCATCCACCCGGCGGTTGTTCTCGTCCACATGGATATTCTCATTCCACTCTATCCTTGCCACCAGTTCATTCTGGTCAATCTGCGGCATACGCTCTTTTTCCATTACATAAAAAAGAAACACACACAGTGGAAGGGTTGCCAGCGTGCCGGTCACACAAAGCTTTTTATGTGAGAACACCCAGTCAATCCCTTTATCATAAAAGCTTTCCAGCCACTCATTTTTCAGCAGATTGTCAAAACGTCTGGAAAGAAATCCCTTACTGCGGATACCGACCTTATAAAACAACAGATACAATACGGGCAGCAACATAATACCCGTAATATAAGATATCATCAATCCCACCGTGATAGAAAAAGCCTGATCCATAAAAATAGCTCCGGCTATGCCACTCATAAATATCAAAGGCACAAATACCGCAATGGTTGTAAGGGACGAACTGAGCATCGGTGTAATCATTTCCGTCGTGCCCACGGCACACGAACGTTTCAGAGAATACCCCCGTTCACGATACTGCGAAATATTTTCCGTTACAATAATGGCGCTGTCTATCATCATACCTACTGCCAGAATCAAGCCCGAAAGTGATATCACATTCAGCGACACATGACAGAAATAAAAGAAAAAGAATGTGATTACAATAGAAGTAACCATGCTGATGCCGATAATCAACGGTGAACGGACATCCCCCAGAAACAGCACAGCTACAATAAAGATAAATAGAAAGCCCAAAGAAAGATTCTGCTGTAAATTTGAAATGGTGTAGTCCAGCAATTCCGTCTGGTTACGGCTCACGCTGAACTCAATATCCGGATACAGGGATGCAAAATAATCGGTTGTTTCTTTCAGCTTCTCTTTCATGACATCCATATTTTCATCGCTCTGCTTGATAATGGCCAGCGTTACCGCCCTTTTTCCTCCGGCTACGGAACGTCCCATCTCTTTTTGCGAAACAATATCTACTTTGCAGAGCTCTTTCAACTGCATAATACGTTCCCCCTTGCGGATATAGATATTCTTCACATCCTCCGGGGTACGAAGCAGGGTAGCTATGCGAATATTATATTCATAATAACCATCCCTCACCAACATGCTTCCCGGCTCTACATTATTGGCGGAAAGTGTATTCTCTATATCCTCCACACTGATACCCGTCATGGCCAGTTTATCTTTATCAGGAACAATTTGCAAAAGCCTTCCGGGCACTCCGGTTATATCCGCCATAGCACTTCGGGTAACTGTTCGATGCGGCGTTTCACCACATTCTCCGCCAATTCGCACAACTCCAGAAATTGTTGCTCGTCGGTTTCCTGATAAGCACCGTCGTTTTTCAAAGTCATATTGACATAAAGTACAGGAATATCCGTTGCACTCGCTTTGATAGCCTTGGGACGCGTCACTTCCTTGGGAAGACTGTTCATAGCGGCATCTATCTTCTCATTCACCTCTATAAATGCCAGATCGGTATTCACACCAAAATCAAATTCCAGACGGATAACGCCCGCCCCGTCACGAGTTTCACTTTTTATTTCTCTCAGTCCGGCCACTTGCAGCAACTGCCTGCGCACAGGGGTAACCACCGTATTCTCCAATTCCCGTGCCGATGAATTCTCACCCGTCACCTGTATGGTAATCTGCGGTATGGCAATATCGGGCAGCAAAGATACAGGCAGCGAGAAGTAAGTCACCAACCCAACAATAAAGCAGGCGGTAAAGGCCATCAGCACCGCAATAGGACGTTGTAATAAGAACTTAACCATACTTTTAATTTTTAATCACCCTCACCGGTGCTTCATGAGCCAGATTCACATTTCCGGTAGTTATCACCTCCATACCTTCTTCCAGTCCGTCTGTGACAGTATATTCCTCCATATTCTCCAATCCCGTATGCACATAGTTCCACATAGCTTTACCCTCTTTCAGTGTAAATACCACCTGTTTGCCGGAACGTAGTACAACCGCCGTTTTGGGGATAACCAGTTGTTCGCCCACAGAACGCTTCACGCTTACCCTTACATTCATGCCGTCGAACAATTTATTACTCCCGTTCACTCTCGCCTTTATCCGTACCATTCCATTCTCGTCCACCAGCGGATTAATCTCACTGATACTTCCCTGGCGCACCCCTGCTGCCGATGCATAAGGAGTAATCTCCACCTTATCCCCCACTTTCAGCAATGGCAGCTCATTTTCAAGTACGGTGAAATCCACCTCCATATTTCCGGCATTGATTACCCGGCAGAAAGGCTCGGAAGTTTTGGGCATATTATATCTCTTTTCAAAGAGGTTGGCAATCACTCCATCGAAAGGAGCAGTCAACGTAGCTTGTTCCATATCATATTGAGCAGATTCATATTGAGCTTTGCTCTGCTCATACCCGCTTTTTACTTTTGCCAGTTCCAGCACATCAGCAGGTATCACCTTCAGATTATCGGGAGCATATCCTTGTCCTATCAACACATCCTGCATCTCCAGGGTAGCCTGTGCCAAACTATTTTTATTCTGTACCAACGTATTGTTCAACTTAAACAAATCCAATTGGGCTATTTTTGACCTTTCCGCACTATATCCCCGTTCTTTACCCAGATATTCGCCACCACTTCCGAGGTACGAAAATACAGGTCGGCATAATCCTGTGCCGTCACTTTCCCGTTACTGATCAATTCATGATTGAAAACCTGCTTTTTCAGCGGCATCACCCGTCACCTCATTGGGTAAAGAAGGAAGAACTGTTTCCACCCCTTCTTTTTCCGTTGTTTCCTTTTTTCTCCCGAGCAGGCAGTGAAAGAAACGGCTAATAATAAGCCTGATGCAAATATGTGTAATTTCATGATCATATTTTGTGATATCTATAACAAATAAAAACTTTTTATTTTGAAAAAACTAATTTTCGGGTACTTTTTTCAATAGTTCCCGTGCTTTCCGTCTCATCTGCTTGATAGCGGTAGATTGAATTTTCGGTTCTTTCTCCAATACCGTCTGTACCATCTGCTCCAATTTGTCACACTGATAAAAAGCCGGTTCCGCATATAAATGAGCCAATAGATAATAAGGATAAATTCGTCCGGGTAACCGATGGACAGCACGCATGAACCAATATTCCGCACTATCATAGTGCTTCATTTCCTGTTCATTTTTCCCGATAATATTTAGTATCATGGGATCGCCACTCACTTTCAAGGCCTCTTTCAGTACCTTGTTAGACAGTTCGGGTTCATGCAGTTTATGCAAGGCATGGCCATACTCAAACATAAAGCGAGCATTCCCTTTCATTTCTTTCTGAATTTCAGCATAACTTTCTACTGCTTGCCGGTAAGCTCCCGAGTGGTAAAACATACGGCTTTTGGTCCATTGCTTACAAGCTTCTACAGTCTTGGATTTCTGCTGATATTTACAGAAACAGCCATAGCTTCCGATTAACAATAAAACAGTAAACAAAATGCGAGGCCAAACTTTCTCTAAAGGAAGAACACGGATACCGCAAGCTAATACTAATATAATCAAAGCCGAAACAAACGCTGGAAATTGTAGTGGATAAGAAGAAAACGCAAATACCGCTAAAGATAGCAATGCGCCGCATAGTCCATAGATGCCTTGTTTATGACCTATGTACATGCTCCCACCTAGTATCAACAACCCGATGCAAAGCACAGGTATTCCCCAGGCAATGGCTACTTGCAGATATTCATTGAAAACATATTCGGGAGCACCTGCCACAAGTTCCTCCGTTGCCGTATAATTTCCGGCTGCAAAATAATTCTCCTGCGCTTGTCCGTAAGCAGCCGGAACACTGTTCCATCCGCATCCTGTCCATGGGTGCTCACTGACAGCTTGGGCAGCAATTTTCCACATAAACAGACGGCCGTCTGCCGAATCCTTTTTCATTTGATAAATGCCACCCAATGCTATACCGCCCAAAATAAAGGTTACTATGGCAAAAGACACTGCCTGCTTACGATGATGCCTGATATAATGCTGAATTTCCATCTTATAGTGCATACCACAAACATAAATGGAAGAGACCGCCGTAGCTATCCATGCCGAGCGGCTCATTCCGGCAGGCAACACACAAAGAATCAATAGCATGACAGCTAAAGCAACATAATAAGGTATGGTTTTCTTACCCTCTTTCCGCTTTAACCATTCATACAGGCAGATAGGGAATATCATGCAAGGTAGCCTGAATAAGGACCGGGATTATAGAATGAACCGGTCAAAGCATAGAGAGAATGGTTGGAATAGGTAAAGCCATATACCTGACGGATGCCCCACACGGCTTCCATTCCTCCGTATAGAATAAACACCCATGAAACGACAGCCGAAAGACATTCCTTAATCCGTGCCGGAAAAAGAAATATCAACAGGGCAAAAGCTGCCGATGAAAGAACTCCACAGGCATACATCCACCGCCAGTCATCCGCCAAAATATCGGATGACAGTGAAGACGTACTACAACACACCACGCTGAGACACAACGCAACCGGTATGCCTGCCACCAATGCTATTCCATATTTCAGCCATTTATTTTCCATTTCTACCACCAAACTTGTTTCCCGTCTTCGTATGTAAAAATCCGCTCTTCTTTTCCTTGAGTATGATTTTTTAACCACAATAAAGCGCCTTTAGGCACATCATCATAATAAAGTTTATTGTCGACTGCTAATTTTCGCCCTAAACTAATCCATTTCATATTCCAATAGAACAATTCATATTCATTATCGACACATATTTCATTACTATCATGTATTATTGCATTATTACTTCCATAATATGGGTATTTACGGTAAAGTATAATACTTTCTTTTTCTGTACTAGCACACAGCTCTTTTATGGTTCCATCTTCTAAAAGAATTATAGGAAACCCTATAGGTTTATTATTCAACCGCCCATTTTGGCTGATAAATGCTAAGAAAACAATCCCCTTTCCTTCGTTTAAATAAGTTCTTATTTGATTATCTCCCCATAAAATTCCTCTCCCGACTGATTCAAACAAAACACTTCCATTCATCACCTTTGATAAAGCAACAGGAACCCAGTCATGATTATTAAAAGTACAAAGACTGATTAATTGTTTATCTTTCTGTGAAGGCACTCTAAAGGTTAAATCAGAAAGAGGCATAGCATATTCGGATGTAACATCACATAGTGGAATATCATATTTTTTCCTATAAATCTTAGAAATCTTGTATACAACTTCATTTTTTCCTTCAGGGCCATATCCCACTTCTATAAAATCACCAGTAGCATCTTTCACCACATTCCAACAATGCGAAGAACTCCTATTAGCCCATGCCGGAACATAATCAATAGAAGCAGGGATTCCAATGGCACGTAAAGACAAAGCTAAAAATGCCGCCATATCATCACAAGTACCCCAACGTCTGTAGCATTTCAGCATAAGACTGTTTATAAGGATATTTAGTCATTCCTATATTATAACGCATTCCACCTAATTTTATGATACGAAGGGCCAATTCTCGTGGAGACATTAAAGAATCCAATAAATGACCAAACTTTTGAAAACCTTCCTCGCGCCAATTCGATAATGGCTCATGGTCTATACGGTAAGGCAAAATATAATGACAGAATTCATCAAATGAACAGTAATCTTTTATTTTTCCATTCTCCCATATTTTAAAAGCATATTCAATATTTTTTATTAAATAATCTCCCGTTATAACTTTTATATCTTCAATCTTACTAAAACCTGCCAACTGTCGTTTAGAAATAGAATCAAATCCATGCCAAATCTTAGAATATCGCACATCCCAACTTATAGGATCATTTTGTGGGATAATCTTCAAAAAGTTCTTATATCTATCCAACGAATCATAAGGGAGTATTGAATATTTACCAGGCATATTTTCAATCAAAAAACAGGCAGCACGGTATTTCAAGCTATCATGTTTAAAATGCTTCAACACTTTTTCCAACTCCGCTTTATTATGTTTAGCCTGCTGCAAAGCAATATCCAAATGACTTACTCCATTCGTACAAGCAGAAAGAAGAATTACAAAAACAAAATATACACCACAAACTCTCATACTACTTTATCTTTTTAAATATCCTGTCCATACGTATTTCATCCGTCACTCCATTCTTAGACTTCCATATCAATGTCGCCTTTCCTACAATATATCCTCCGGCAAGGCCCCAATAGCGCGAGTCCTGAGAATTATAACAATTATCACCACCCATGAAATAATAATTGTGCATAAAAACATAATGCTCCACTTCCCGCCCATTTAAATAAAAATGTCCGTTACTTGCTATTAATTTATCTTGTTGCTCCCATTCTATAAGATTGCGATAAAGCAAATAATGTTTATCATCCATCACAATAGTATCCCCACGGGAAGGAAGATAAAAAGGACCAAAATCTTTAATACTCCATTTTAAGATGGTATCACCGGGATAAGCAAAAAAACAATTTTCCTGTATCATTTTCTCCACATTCCTCGGTTTCTCCAAAAAATGCGCCAAACTGTTTTGTGAAACTATATTTCCTAATTCCTTATCATAACCTCTGACCCTATATCGGGTGTCCCTTATTTCAACAGTATCACCCGGCAATGCGATACACCTCTTTACATAATAAAGCATCAGGTTAAACCCTATACTGTCCCATCGTTCCGGATAAGGGAAATTAAAGACCAATACCTCATTGCGTTGAAATTCACTGAATCCCTTCAAACGATCGATGTGTAGCGGCTTATGTTGCCGGGCATCACCAAGGCTGAATATACGTGGTCCTTTCAACATTTTATTGACAAGCACATAGTCACCCGGTATCAGAACCGGCTCCATGGAGTCAGAAGGTATGGCAAATGAGGCAAAAACAAATATCTGTAATAACAACCAAATAATCATCATTAACAAACTCCCTCCGGTCACACAAACCAGCAAGTTATATAAAACGCCTATGTATTTCTTTATATACCTCATTTTAAATCTTAAAAGGTTGGAAATTTCTGCCGCCCGTTCTGCATAAAGAAAATATGTTCTTCACGCCCACGGGTCAGATCGCGCAACCAGAACAATGCATTGTCCGGCACAATCCAGTCCAAACAGGTAGTATCAGCCCGCTGTTTTCCCAAACTCTTCCATCCTTCAGTACCGGCATGACAGAATAACTCATAAGTATCACCCGGAGAAATAAAATTGTCGTCATTCCGGGGCATATACTCCAGACAATCTATTACTGAAGCCCCACCCAAATCAACAACAACCTCCCCTCCTTTGTCTAAAGACAAATAATAAGAAAGAGGATCACCATCCGCCACATGCTTTGCCAGCACATGTATATTTCCTTTTTCCGTAGGACTCCCCCAAACCGCTATCGGAGAAACAGCCTTTCCATTGGCATAAAATGTCATTTCTGCCAATTCCGCATATTTATCATTGTCAGCCTTATATCTTATGTAACGGCACTTAACCGGCTTATTCAGGAAGATTCTATTCCTTGCTATCACGGGAGTATCCGCTATCTCATATAATCTCTTTCCATCTTCAAAGTCTTTCGTCATACTTCCCTCAAAAGTACCTCCCACCACATGGCTCATAAAGCTGCGCAACCAACCATATACCGGATATTTTCTATACAAACGAACCTTTACTGTTTTCTCCCAATCCGGAAGAAACGTATTTATTTCTCCACCTGCAAACCAAAAGGGGAAGCCGGAAGGATAATAATTGCCTTTGGTATATTTCATGGGAAGATATACCAGTTCCGATTCTAGATTAGGTATTTCCATCTTGCCGCTTGCCGAACGTGCACAGGCACAACTCCACCAATGCGCTTCGTGGAAATGGGCCAGATAACAAACCTCATCATCAGGAATACCGGTAAGTATGCGTAACGTATCCGGATAATATGCATAACTGACATCTTTCATATAAGGGTGATAGAATAAAAGCGGCATTGATTTCCAATCATCTCCCAGATGTGCTGCCTTTTCTTCTTGAAAACCATACATGGGCCTGTAAACCTTGCCACGTTTATACCTCCGTATCCCTACTCCCCCTTACAGCCTCCGAAGCTATATACCAAATAGGTACATCGCGCCCTGTCGTGTCACGAACAACATTCCACACATGTCCCCCTCTGCATCCGTATCTTCCATACAAGGAATGCCGACAGCCCGAAATGCATAAGTCACTATATCCGCCGCATCCACGCAACTACCATATCGATGGCTGAATAAATATCTGGGACCGATATGAGGCAGTTCAAAGTCTTCACAATAAATAAAGACAGGTTCTTGTAGATGCCTGCTTACCAAATTCGCGGCCTCCACCACATCACTGCCTTTATTATATGGAATCTAATAAATATCCATATTTCTTTTCATAAAGTTCACAGCCATTCTTCCAGCGGTTCATCCCCTATACGATAAGGCAACAAGTATTCACAAAAATCTTCAAATGAAAGAGAACGGTTCCATGGACGTTTCTGCCAATTATCAAAAGCACGGTCTATATTGTCTATCAAGTATTCGGCTGTGATAATATGGGCATCATATATTTTAGGAAGATTACGATAGGTATAATGCCCCCAACGTCTGGCATAAGTCTGGTCTATTTGTCCGAAAGGACTATAATAAGTACGTACACGCTTCACACTATCCATTTCACCTCCCTGTTGGTAGGAATAGCAATGAGGCATATTCCGTATCAAAAATTTAGCCGCTTCCAATTTTAAAGAATCATAGGTATAATGCTGAAGCAGTATCTCCAATTCCAAACGATTAGAAGTAGCAAAATCTAAAGCATGTTTCAATTGTTTCTGCTCAAAAGAAGAGTGGGCACAAGAGATACATACTAATGAAAAAAGGACAAGGAGTCTTGCTAAGAACATAATATTATTCATTTGTTAATTTGGTGGAATAGTATAATTTACCCCTGCGAAAACATAAATTAAAACTAAACTCAAAACACACCTTATTCTTCCCGCTATCTGATACAATCTAAAACACAGGAATTAAATTATGTACCTGAGTAAAACTACATTTCAACCAGTCTGAAGAATCAGACTCAATTGATATTTTTAGTTTCAATAATTAGTTACTTCATCTTATTTTCAGAAAAGGAGAGAATAAGGATTCACACTTACAATAAAATAAAGATACTATATTTGTCATCGTACTTTACTAAATAGTTCATTAAATTCAAGTGCTACTACAGAAGGATTTAAATTTTCCTCAAAGGATTCCACATCCTTATTTTCCCATATATACCCCAAACAATATAATTTATTATCATTAGACAAATACTGAGTATTAAACAAATAGGATTCTGCAGAATTCCACCATCAATTTGATGATAACTTCCTCTTGCAAATTCTTACTAATAATCCAATAATAAACCTCTGGGATTCGTTCACCTTCATTGTTCAATAAAACATTTAAAAATATATAATCATGATTTTCCAGATAATTTATAATAGATGCATAGTTAGAACGCTGCAATTCTTCTATAACTTCCATGCCCGATAATTCATGTAATTTCTTAGGCAGCTTATAATTAGGAAAGTCCATAGCATATGATAAGTCCAATTTCCCATTTTCTATCGTATACAAATCATGATTTAGCGACTCATGAAACGTCAACCATTCTCCATTTCTTCCAAAATTATTCTCTACCATCGGAAGCATATTAGACTTTTGATGAAGATAATATGCCACATTGGCGATATTTTCATCTGTACAAATCATTTTAGCATCGCCATACGTGGTGTTGTTACCTACATAAAACCAATAATTCTGCCTATCATCTATGGCAAAAGAAAACGCAGGATAAGTAACCTCCTTCTTGTCTAAGAAATCTCCCCCAAAAGTATAACAAAAAATTCCTCCATCTGATAGGACCTCTAAAACTTTACTTTTCTGATTAACAACGACATCATAGACGCTAGTATATTCACCAGGGCCATTTCCCCTGTGTCCGATATAACCGGAAAACTGTCCATCACTAGTAAAGCTAAGTATAGATGATTCTGAATTTTTTGAATATACAATCCAACCACTGTCAACTTTAATTATAGATGAATTACGATCGACCATACTAGAATCTGAAAAACTGAGAACGGTTATATCCTTACTCAAAGTCAATTTGCTTTGCTCAAGTGTGATTGCTTCAGTTTTATTAAAAATATAATCAAATGTTTTTTATGTTTTACACTACATGAAACAAAAAGAAATGGGAAAAATATTAATATCAACTTTTTCATTATATAGAATTTAAAGTTAAAATAAGCTCCAATCCAATGGAGTATATGAATTGGAGCTGTTTCAAATTTATATCATAATACTCTCATTTTATCTGCACGGCCTTCGACAACTTCTGCAGTTCGTCTTGAAGTACACATATAATTCATGTTTAATGGTGCACAATACCCCATAGTTTGGTATCTATTTGTTGTCGAAGATTCACCACTAGCCAACGCTTCCACATTAGCCAAAAGCCAAATCAGACATTATATCCGATTGCTGAGCATTATACACATTCATTCCTGCTATCAAAGCAAACGCAACAACCAAAGTTGCCTTCAAAATATTCTTCTTCATCTTATTTCTAGTAAAAAAATTATTATTATTCATATTTCATCTTATTCTCGGAAAGAACTCCACCGCAGAAAAAACAAAAATACCGCTTGCTTATTCTGATTATTTACACTACTTTTACATCGGACTTAACCTCCTTTTCTTTTAGGAGAGAGCCACAGGGTGGAAAGAATCGACTTTCGGCAAAGAAAATGAATTTCTTTCCATCCGCTTTTTACTCCCATTGATTCATACTTCATCCTTTATTCAGCATTCCCCGTTACCTTCAAACGAAGTGGAGAATTATCTGCATTGCAATAAATGGTAACCGTCTTACTGAAATGCTCAGCCTTTTCGGCTTCATAAATCACGGTCAGTTCCGCTTTTTCTCCCGGACGAACACCCTCCTTATTATAGTTTACCTTGGTACATCCACAGGAAGTGATGACATCGTATATCACCAGTACATGCTGTCCCGTATTGGTCAGTGTGAACTTGCGTTCCTGCTTCTCCGACTGAGGAAATGAACCGAAGTCTATGCTTGTTACGTCCAGACTGACTTTCGTTATCGGTGTTTCCGCTTTTACAACTTCACCACCTGTCATACTTCAAATAAAGTTCCTTCACCTTTGGATTGTGAACAGGATTGCCTATAGCCACCACCTTGTTGTCTTTATCCAATAGAAATGTCTGAAAAGTCATTTCACCCGGAAAATGGTTCAATTGATTAAATCATCCATTTCATCGAAACAAACAGGATAGACAAATGCATCACGACGGGTAATATAACGCAGTCTTTCATATCTTTCGGATGGAAATAGAAGACAAAGGGAACCGGACGGTTCAACGTTGAATCAACTTCCTGCATAAACAGCTTCCAGCGAAGCAATTGTAACTTACAACTAGTACAGCCTACAGAATCGATATAAGTCACTACCTTATAATCCGCATCCGCTAAAGAAAAGTCCACTGTATCCTTCCCTTGAATAGTAAAAAAGGAATGGGCAGGAAAGAGAATTTCTTTCCCTTCCCATTCCTCAACCAAACGAGCGATTTTATCTTTTTCTGATTCCTTGCAGGAGGAAAAAAGAGCAAAAACACATAGTAATAGACAAAGGTATCTCATTGATTAATCCAAGCCAAAAGGTCTAATTACGCACTCTACTTTTTCTCCAGTACTGCAAGTCACATTCCCACTACCCAGACATATATCACGTCCAAATTCTCCTGCAGCCAATGCTTCCACATTATCTAAAAGAAACTCACTCTCTACCGGCTTTCCGGATTGCTTTTCCCAAGCCATTACCGCCATTAGCATAACAACGGTAAATAATACAAATACTTTTTTCATTGGTTTATCATTTTTTGTGTGAAGGTAGAGAACATCTATCGGGCACGCAAATTTTTTCCCTTAAATTGATCTTAAGGTGACCTTAAAGTTTTCTTAAGATTCAAAAAATCCCCATTTCATCGGAAGGATTATTTTAATGCCCTGATCTCCAAATCATAAGGTTCATCCAATTAAATCATATTCTTTCTTTAACTTATAAGTTCCTTTTTTATAAATATGCGTATCTTTGCAATCTCTAACATGAACAAGAAACATGAAAATACCGACAAACTTATTCAAGTTTAGCTTTATTGCATTGGGATGGATTGTATTCATCCTGCTATGTTATGTTGCTTTTAAAGATGAAAAGGCAAATGCTCTGATAACAATGAAGGACAGCCTACGTGAAGCAATCAATATTGATTATCAGGAACGATTAAACAAAATACTTGTTAGTTATCGCCCTTTAGGCAGAAAGGTAAAAGGTGTCCAAATAGAATACGGTGATAGTCTAGAAATCATTTATTTTGAAGACAGCACCCATGAGTCACTGGCTACCCAACTGGCCAACCAGTATGTGATGACAAGGATTATCCCCGTCAATCCAGACAATTTCAATAAGATCTTCCAAGAAGAATGGGAAAAGAATGGAGTTTCCGCCGCTAAGACGGGAATCATTTACCGCTACAACAAGAAAAAGGTATTCAGTGACAATGATTCAATCTCTTTCCAGAAAGCTCTTGTCACCCCTGTACAAGCAATAGACGCTAAAAGAACCGCCGGCGTACAGGCATGGGCTATGATTCATTGGACAGAAATAGTAAAACATACCACTCCAAAAGTGTTATGGAGTATCATTGCTTATTTCATTGTCTTGATATGGGTGTCTCTGTCATTTCTGAAAAAACCACAGGAAAAAGAAACTCCCGCCAATCCGGACTGCATACCATGTGAAGAAATTCCTGACAATCCGGACTACATACAATTGGGGAAAATGACTTTAAAGTTGGAAAGCAAGAAACTATATATTGGCGACCGGCTTTGCCACATAGCACCGGCAGATTTCAATCTGCTGGAACTGTTTATCAAAACGCCCAAGCATCTTTTGACTAAAGAAGATATTAAAAATGCTTTCTGGCCGAAAGATAACAATCCCGAAAATAAAATATATAGTCATATCTCCACACTTAAATCCTCACTCAAGGACTTTCCCGAATATCAGATAGTGACAGAAAAAGGAGGATACCGACTGGTTATCTCCTCAAACGAATGAATAGCTCCTATTTCCAATAATAAGCATACATAAGGTATACAATCTTACTTAAAATCACCAACCCACCGCAGCAGGAACAAAGCATTTCTCACAGCGGAACGAGTTGTTTCATTAAGGTGGAATAATTTATTTCATCAAGGTAAAACTAAATATTCCACCATATAAAACTATTTGTTCCACCATATAAAATTAATTGTACCAAACAGTGGAACACACTGTAATACACGGGAAACAAAGAGATTCTCGTTACTATATTCTGATTCATTCATTATAGGCCACAGGACAATGCAGTGCAGGACAATAACACTGTGACAGACTTTTATCTGTCACACTCTCCGTCACGCTATCTGTCACATCTTAACAACCTGTTTTTCAGCAAAATAATTAGTACTGTGACAGTGTGACAGATAATTCTCACTTTTAAACTCTATGAAAGCAAACTTGAAAATCATCCATATTCCTTCACCCTGAAGGATTTTTTTGGCTGAAGCTTTCCGGGTACAAATCCGTCATTATAATCAGCTAAGAACTAACATCTTACATAAGGATGAAGGATTTGAAAGAAAAAACGCATGAATTCTAAATTGGTATAAGCAGACAGTCCAGCTCATAAAACACTAGAACCTTTTTAAAAAAGGCCCTGTTCTTTTTAAAAAAGATCCGGTTCTTTTCGGAAAACGAACTTATGTTTTTCCAACCATACACTACAATAAATTATCCGCCATTATAGGATAACACGGTGATTTCTTTTCAAAACTTCCTCTATTCCAATTCAAGGGGAAATTTCACTATCTGCTCGTCAGCATTGACATCCAAACCGAATAACATACCGGCAGCCTCATCTACATAAATACCGGCAATAGGACGATCCAATACATAGGTTTTCACCACATCGCCCTCGTGGTGGATATACGTAATATTTTACCACCCTGCTGATAGGCATCGGCCAACTTCATAATATCCTTAAATTTACGACCGTCATAAATGGTATAAATGTATTGGTCAGTCACCTGCACATCATAATAACAGATTCTCCCCGCCGGAAGTCCATACCCTTCAGGACTCACTTTAAATTGGGGTTCACCATCCCCACCCAATTCTCCTATATGCTTTTGTGAAGCCATGCTATAAATATCGAGCCTATCTCCAAACTGAGTGACAGAAACCAATATCTTCTTATCAGGACTGAATGATACAAAACTGTTCCAGCCTTGAGCCACAGCAGGCGCACTTTCTCTCAACAGTTCCGGATCGGACACAGGTATCTGCTCGGATTTACGAAGCAATTCGCCGGAAGAGAGTGAAGCCCAACTGAAACGGTTCTCACCGGAATAATCGGGGATAACAACAGTAGAGGCATCCTTCAAATCAAAATCAAGGGAACGGAACAAGCGCTTATCCAACAAAATATCCTTTTCCTGTTTGGGAGTTTTCCCCCCGGCTATACCGCTATATTGATACATCCTGCCCTTGCCGTCATCAAGCACCCACACCGTGTCCTGCCCTGCAAAACGGATATTCGCCGCATAAATGGACTCACCCGGACCTTCCCCACGCTTTCCAAAAGAAGACTGATATTGAAAATCGGGATAAGTAAATACATGATAATAGTAATCGGCATTGTGCAAATCCAATATCACCGCCTTGTCACCCTGTACACGCATACGATAGGCATACCGGAACAGAGCCGTATCAATGGGAACAATCTCCCCTTTCAGAACTTCTCCCTTCCGCACCGCTTCTTCTATGATTGACTCACTGGATACCTGCTGTTGGTGGCGTTGCCCGGTACACGCCACCAACAAAGGGAATAAAACGCATAATAGTTGTTTGTTTTTCATTTGATTTCTATATTTACTTATCTGGCACAAAGTAAACAAACTATTCATAAAAACAAGAAGAAACGACCTTAGATTTACCTTAAATCTTCATTTTAGATTCGTCATAGACATCTCTTTTTCACGAGTAGATTTTCATTTCTTCCCATTTCATCGAAGTTCAGATACTTTGCCATTTACTAAGTGCAAACATTTCAAAACAGCTCGGACAGACATACCCATAGAACAAGAAATACATCACAATAAATTCCATTTTCCACAAAATAGGTTTATATGATGAAAATCACTATCTTTGTTCTATGAATAGATTGGTTATAGTAGGATGTGGACGACTTGCTGAAATTATAACAAACGCAGTTGTCAAAGGAATGTTGCCCGACTATGAGTTAGTAGGCGTATATTCGCGTACAGCATCAAAGGCCGAACACATTGCGAATAAAATGAGGCAACACGGAAAAATGTGTGCAGCCTGTCACACTTTAAAAGAACTGTTGGAGTTAAAACCTGATTATCTGGTGGAATCAGCCTCGCCTGCCGCAATGAAAGAACTGGCCTTACCCACCTTGGAAAACGGAACTTCCATTATCACCCTATCCATAGGAGCTTTGGCAGACACCTCTTTTTATGAGAAAGTCAAAGAAACGGCCAAGGCAAACGATACACGGGTTTACTTGGTATCCGGGGCCACCGGAGGATTTGATGTATTAAGAACCACCTCTTTGATGGGAAATGCTACAGCTCGTTTTTCAATGAAAAAGGACCTGATGCTTTGAAAGGCACATCGGTTTACAAGGAAGAGCTGCAACAGGAAAAACGCATTGTCTTTTCCGGCAATGCAACAGAGGCAATAAATGTTTTTCCAACCAAAGTAAATGTATCTGTCGCAGCCTCATTGGCTTCCGTAGGACCGGACAATATGCAGGTATCCATACAGTCCACCCCTGGATTTACAGGTGATACTCAAAAAGTGGAAATCAAAAATGAACAAGTACACGCAGTAGTAGAAGTGTACAGCGCCACATCAGAGATTGCAGGATGGTCTGTAGTGAACACCCTGCTCAATATCACTTCACCCATTGTATTCTGACAAATTGGCCAGCACCTTCTCGCTCAGGCGGTCAAACGCCTGGCGGGTACGGCCGGTTGATACTTGCATACAACGCACATGCGGATGGGTAAGCAATGCCGTACTCCCCAATGCTCCTAATGTATCACAAAAACAAAGATTATCTTCCTCCAACCATCGGGTAAACGAAGATTCATCCCACGCAGGTGACAATCCTGTGTTAAATAGTATCTTCCTATTTCCAAGTGCCTTGAACTCCGCCTCATGCAACAAAACCGTATTCTTATTCAAGCAACAGCATACCACTTCACTCCATGTCAAAAGTTCATTCAAAGGCATAAAACGATAACCTTTCGCACCGGCTTCTTTTTTTCACTACGGGCATAATAAGCTATATCCGCACCAAAAAACTTCATTGCATCCGCTATCATACCACCAGATTTTCCTAAGCCTACAATACCCACTTTCAAGCCGGTAATCTCCCGGGGAATCCCTTCCCACGGCTTCTGACCGAATCCATGAAGACAACGCACCAGTTCGCTGACTACATATTCTATTACCCCTTCATCACCATAGTCACGAATACCTGTCACCGTAATACCGCGTTCATTAGCATAACGGATATCCACATTCGCACTTTCGGGAGAGTATAGTGAACAACACATACCGATATACCGGACATTCGGACATCTCTCTAAAATATACCGGTTTATTTGTGATGTATAACTTAACAATACAGCATCCGCATCTCCGATCCGAGCAATAATCTCATTATCCCCCGCCGGAATATCAGAGTACATAACAACCTCATCTGCAAAAGAATATAACGCTTTTTCTGCTGACAGAACCAGACTGACAGGTTCTATTGCTACAAGTTTCTGAAACATAGTATTTTTAATTTGACTGGTAAAGATAGTAAAAAATGCGGCAAAGAGACTTTTTTCATCCAAGATTGTTTATTTTTGCATCCAAAACGAAAAAATTAAAAGAATAATGGGAGCAGGAAAATGGATTGGTGGTATTCTGGGATTCATGACTATGGGACCACTGGGAGCTTTGGCCGGATTTGCCTTAGGCTCATTGCTGGATGGAAACAACGGACTTTTTGGCAATACATACGAAAAAGGACAGGCGGAAGCCGGAAACTATGACGAAGGCCAGCGGAATAGCTTTTATTCTCCATGTTGGTTATGGCGTCTTACATCATCCGTGCAGACGGACGCATCATGCACAGCGAAATGGAATATGTACGCCAATTCTTAAGAATGAATTTCGGCGAAGAGGCAGTCATCCAAGGAGAACAGATTTTGCTGAATCTTTTTGAACAGCGCAAACAGATGGAGCGTCAAAACCCGATGGCATTTAAAAATACCATCCATGAATGTGGTGCACAGATTGCCGCGAACCTGCCTTACGAACAACGGCTGCAATTGTTGGACTTTCTGGTAAACATAGCCAAAAGTGACGGAAGCGTATGCTCTGAGGAAATAGCAGCATTAAAAGAAGTGGCACAATGCATGGAACTGTCGCCCAAAGAAGTGGAATCCATGCTGAACTTAAGCGGAAACTCATTGGAAGAAGCTTACAAAGTACTTGAAATTGACCCGTCCGCCACCAATGAGGAAGTACGTACAGCCTATCGCCGTCTGGCATTAAAACATCACCCTGACCGTGTTGCTACATTGGGTGAAGATGTGAAAAAAGCGGCAGAAGAGAAGTTCCAACAAATTAATAACGCTAAAGAACGAATTTATAAAGCCAGAGGAATAAAGTAAAAAAGAATATTTCGTGAAAACAAGAAGGAGGTGTGTCCATCCCTTAGGGATTTTTGACCACCTCCAACAACAAATTAAAACTCACTGGTAAAATGGAACTTAATATGCTTGAAGTCCATTTGTGCCATTTGAAGTACATAATTGCTATCAGCCAAGAATACATCCCTTCCTTCACGATCCTTGGCCATATACTGATATTTACGTTTTTTGAAAGCTTCCAGTTCTTCCGGATCATCACTTTCCACCCAACATGCCTTGTATAGGCTGATAGGCTCCCATCGGCATTTTGCATTATATTCATTTTCCAGACGATACTGGATCACTTCAAACTGCAACTGCCCTACCGTACCGATAATCTTACGTCCATTAAACTGATTGATAAATAACTGTGCCACACCCTCATCCATCAACTGGTCAATACCTTTAGCCAATTGTTTCTGTTTCATAGGGTCAGCATTCTCAATGTATTTAAACATCTCGGGCGAAAAACTGGGAATTCCACGGAAATGAAGTTTCTCACCTTCAGTCAGCGTATCACCGATCTTGAACGTTCCGTTATCCGGCAAACCGATGATATCTCCCGCCCAAGCCTCGTCTACTGTTGTTTTACGCTGTGCCATAAACTGAGTGGGAGAAGAAAAACGCATCGTCTTGTCATGACGTACATGATAATAAGGAGTATTACGGGAAATTTGCCCGAACAAATTTTACAAAATGCAATACATGAACGATGATTAGGATCGATATTAGCTGTGATCTTAAAGACAAATCCGGTAAATTTCGGTTCATCGGGTTCCACCTCACGTTCTTCTGTCTTGGTAGGACGGGGGCTCGGAGCAATTTCCACAAATGTATCCAGCAGTTCCTGTACACCGAAGTTATTCAATGCCGACCCGAAAAATACAGGAGCCATCTCGCCTTTCAGGTACTCCTCCACATTGAATTCAGGATAAACACCGTCAACCAGTTCCAGTTCTCCGCGCAATTTTTCAGCCAAAGGAGCACCGATCTGGTTGTCTAGTTCTTCCGTATTGATATCAACCTCCACTTTTTCTGTTACCACCTGTTTGGAAGGTTGGAAAAGATTCAGTTTATGTTCATAAAGGTTATACACACCTTTGAAACGGGGACCGCTTTCAATAGGCCACGTCAGAGGACGTACATTGATAATGAGTTCCTCCTCCAGTTCATCCAACAAATCAAACGGATCTTTCGCCTCACGGTCCATTTTGTTGACAAATATGATTACCGGAGTATTACGCATACGGCATACTTCCATCAGCTTACGTGTCTGCGTTTCCACACCTTTCGCACCATCCACCACAATAATGACACTATCTACGGCTGTCAAAGTACGATAAGTATCCTCGGCAAAGTCCTGATGGCCCGGAGTATCCAGAATATTGATTTTATAATCATTGTAATCAAACTCCATCACAGAAGTGGTCACAGAAATACCACGCTGCTTTTCAATGTCCATCCAGTCGGATGTGGCGGTCTTCTTTATCTTATTACTCTTTACGGCTCCGGCCACCTGTATCTGTCCGCCAAAAAGTAACAATTTTTCAGTTAGAGAGGTCTTACCGGCATCCGGATGCGCTATAATCGCAAACGTCCGTCTTCTTTCTATTTCACTATTCATATTTTATTATGCATTTAATTCTTTGATACATGCTTCCAGACTCTCTTCCCAATGAGGAATCTCAATGTTATAAGTAGTTTTAATCTTGGTCTTGTCCAATACGGAATAATGGGGACGGGGAGCCTTTGCCGGATATTCATTTGTATGCAGGGGACTGACCTTACAGGTCGTGATACCGGCAATACGATGGATAGCCTTGGTAAAATCATACCAGGAACATACTCCTTCATCACTGAAATGATAAACTCCCGGAACCACTCCCTTATAAATGGCTGTAAAGATAGCACGTGCCAGATCACGGGCATATGTCGGTGTACCAATCTGATCAAAGACCACACCCAAAGTTTCCTTTTCCTTTCCCAGACGGAGCATCGTTTTTACAAAATTATTCCCAAAAGTGGAATAAAGCCATGCGGTACGGATAATCATTGTTTTTTGCAATACTCCAATGCATTCGTTTCACCGGCCAGCTTGGTCTTGCCGTAAACAGAATTGGGACAAGGAACATCCCCCTCATTATAAGGAAGATGTTTCGTGCCATCGAACACATAATCCGTTGATATCTGAATAAACTCACCCAGTTGCTCATGCCGCCTTCGCCAGATAGCTCACTGCGTTCTTATTCAGCTTGGTGCATAACTCTATATCATCCTCTGCCTTATCTACCGCCGTATAGGCCGCACAGTTCACTATGACATGAATATTATTCTCTTTTACGAAAGTCATCACCGCCTGCTCATCACAAATGTCCAATTCGGCTACATCCGTAAAAAAACAAGTGTATTCCTTGTATTCAGCCGATAGCACACGCATTTCATTTCCTAATTGACCGTTGGCACCAGTCACCAATATATTCTTCATTTCTATTTCATTTATTAGAATTCCAATTCTCCTTTTTTATCCTCTATATAGTAGTTTGACAACATAGCCAGCAATGTCGAGATTGCTTCTTGTGCCTTTCTTGTTTCCTCACTGATTTCTTTCTTTTGCAATTTCAACAATAAGATACCATAAAGCGCCTCAAAACAAGTTTCCAGTTCAGGCTCCTCTTTATCCGCACCTTTAGCGCGTAACTCTACAATATAAGGCAATACTTTATAATAAGCAGAATTATAATAAGGAAACTTAGGGGAACGCAATAACTGCAAATGAAGGTCGGTAAGCCAAGTTATAATGTTTTTATTAATCTGCAAATGGCCTTTTTCCATAATCCCTTCATGACGCATCATCTCAATCAAATCCATATACCACTGGGTGAGTTCCGCTTTCTGCTCTTCCGTTAACGGATAAGGAGCTATGATGGTGCTTTTTATCTTTTCCATATCACAGCCGTTGGCACGGATTAAATCCTCTATCTGCCACATATATATAAGATACTCGGCTATATTCTTTTCTTTTAACTGCCTGGAAACGAACATACTTTTTAAATTAAAATTGATAATTAAAAAATTAAAAAACCAACGTATGATACACAAGATATGTTTCTTTGTCAGTACATCGTTTTTCCTAAAATAGTATAAATGAAACCTGCGACTGAAATCAGCATCACTACAATACCAATCACACGGTTCAAAATCCAAATGCCGCGTAAATTAAAACGGGTGCGTACTTTATTGACAAAATACGTAATTCCGAACCACCAGAGAAGAGCCCCCAATACAATAGCCAAATACCCCACCAGTTGAAAGCCTATGGGACTGCCCGGCATCACAAAAGAAAAACGGGCAAACAAACCTATAAACAGGAATATAATGAGGGGGTTGGAGAGAGTCACAAAAAAAGCAGTAACAAAATTATGAAGATAACTGCCCGGGGTAGAAGATACAGGACGGATAGACTGGACAGGATTACTACGGAAAGTATAAATACCGAAAAAGAACAGCATGATACTGCCGATAATTTGTAACAAAACTTGGTTCTTTGCCAAGAAATCATCCATAAAACTCATGCCATAACCTGTAATCAAGCATAGCCTATATCACTAAGGGCAGCTCCCAGACCGGTAACAAATCCATACCATCGTCCCTTGTTCAGTGTGCGCTGTATACAAAGTACCCCAACAGGACCTAACGGCGCAGAAACCACTACACCGACGATAAGCCCTTTCACCAATAAATCGAGTATGGTTACTTGTTCTATCCAATTCATGCTGCAAAGATGCTACTTTTTTACGAAAGTACCTATATTTACGCTCAAAATTCTTTCATACCCCGTCTCTTTTATATAACTTTGCACCTTATTAATAGACCCTTGATATTAGAACTAGTTTTCAATTAACAAAACAACTATAAAAGTGCTATGATTCTATTTTTCAGAACACCCACTAAAAGTGTAATAGCAACAGAAGTCAGCCAGGAACTGGCTTCTGAGGATATTCAGAAATTAAGCTGGCTTTATGGTGAAGCCACTGTAGAGAACGAAGAGAACCTGAAAGGTTGCTTCATCGGACCGCGTCGGGAAATGATTACTCCCTGGAGTACAAATGCTGTAGAAATCACTCAGAACATGGGTCTTACAGGTGTCTTACGCATTGAGGAATATTTCCCTGTAAAAGACGAAAACGCCGAGTACGATCCTATGCTGCAACGTATGTATAAGGGATTGAACCAGGAGATTTTCACAGTCAACATCAAACCCCAGCCGATTGTTCACATCGAGAACCTCGAAGAATACAATGAAAAAGAAGGTCTGGCACTTTCCCGTGAGGAAATGGACTATTTGCTGAAGGTTGAAAAAGATTTGGGACGTAAATTAACCGATTCCGAAGTATTCGGCTTCGCACAGATCAATTCCGAGCATTGCCGCCATAAGATATTCGGCGGAACATTCATTATTGATGGTCAGGAAATGAAGTCTTCCTTGTTCCAAATGATCAAGAAAACGACTGCTGAAAATCCCAACAAGATTATTTCCGCTTATAAAGATAATGTAGCATTTGCCGAAGGACCGATAGTAGAGCAATTCTCTCCGGCCGATCATTCCACTTCCGATTATTTCATTATCAAAGATATCAAGACTGTTATCTCACTGAAAGCCGAAACACATAACTTCCCGACAACCGTAGAACCATTCAACGGTGCATCTACCGGTACCGGTGGTGAGATCCGTGACCGTATGGGCGGTGGCAAGGGCTCATGGCCCATTGCTGGTACTGCCGTTTATATGACCTCTTATCCCCGTACTGATGAGGGACGCGAATGGGAAGACATCCTTCCTGTCCGCCAATGGTTATACCAGACTCCGGAACAGATCTTAATCAAGGCTTCCAACGGTGCTTCCGATTTCGGTAACAAATTCGGTCAACCGCTGATTTGTGGTTCTGTACTGACATTCGAGCACCAGGAAAACGGCGAGAAGTATGCATACGACAAAGTGATTATGCTGGCAGGAGGAGTAGGTTACGGTACTCAGCGCGACTGTCTGAAAGGACATCCCGAAAAAGGAAATAAAGTCGTTGTAATGGGTGGTGATAACTATCGCATCGGCTTGGGTGGAGGTTCGGTCTCTTCTGTTGAGACAGGCCGGTACTCATCGGGAATCGAACTAAACGCCGTTCAACGTGCCAATGCGGAAATGCAAAAACGTGCCTATAATGTAGTCCGTGCATTGTGTGAAGAAGATAACAACCCGATTGTTCCATTCACGACCACGGTTCGGCCGGCCACGTGAATTGTTTATCCGACTGGTAGAAGAAAACGGTGGATTAATTCATATGGACAAACTACCTATCGGTGACCAGACTTTGTCTGCCAAAGAAATTATCGCCAACGAATCTCAGGAACGTATGGGATTGCTGATTGACGAGTCGGCTATTGAACATGTACAAAAAATTGCTGATCGCGAACGTGCGCCGATGTATACCGTAGGTGAAACAACCGGAGACGCCCGCTTTGCCTTTGAACAGGCCGATGGGGTACGTCCGTTCGATCTGGCAGTAGATCAGATGTTCGGTTCTTCTCCGAAGACCTACATGGTTGACAAGACCGTAGAGCGCCATTATGAAAATGTTTCATACGAAACTTCCAAATTAAATGAATATATCCGCCGCGTACTTCAGCTGGAAGCTGTTGCTTGCAAAGATTGGTTAACCAATAAAGTAGACCGTTCCGTAACCGGTAAAATCGCTCGCCAACAATGTCAAGGTGAAATTCAGTTGCCTCTGAGCGATTGTGGTGTAGTAGCTCTCGACTATCGTGGCGAAAAAGGTATAGCAACTTCTCTAGGCCATGCTCCCCAAGCCGCCTTAGCCAATCCGGCCGCAGGCTCTGTTTTGTCGGTAGCCGAAGCACTGACTAATATCGTATGGGCCCCGATGGCGGAAGGATTGGACAGCATTTCCTTGTCTGCCAACTGGATGTGGCCATGCCGCGCACAGGAAGGTGAAGACGCCCGCCTGTACACTGCCGTAAAAGCCCTTTCCGATTTCTGCTGCTCATTGCAAATCAATGTACCGACCGGAAAAGATTCTTTGTCTATGACTCAGAAATATCCTAACGGTGAAAAGATCATCAGTCCGGGAACTGTCATCGTTTCTGCCGGCGGTGAAGTTTCGGATGTGAAGAAAGTGGTTTCTCCTGTATTGGTAAATGATGAAAAGAGCACTATCTACCATATTGATTTCAGTTTTGACAAGTTACGTCTGGGAGGTTCTGCTTTTGCACAATCACTGAACAAAGTAGGTGACGATGTACCGACTGTACAAAATCCTGAATATTTCCGCGACGCATTCCTGGCTGTACAAGAATTAGTAAATAAAGGTCTGATTATGGCCGGTCACGATATTTCTGCCGGTGGTCTTATTACTACACTGCTTGAAATGTGCTTCTCGAATATGGAAGGTGGTATGGAAATCAGCCTGAACAAGATTAAGGAAGATGACATTATCAAGATATTGTTCGCCGAAAATCCGGGTATTGTTATCCAGGTAAAAGATAAGCACAAAGAAGAAGTGAAAAAGATCTTGGAAGACGCAGGCATAGGCTACGTAAAATTAGGTAAACCGACTGAAGAACGGCATATCCTGGTAGAAAAGGGAGATGCGACTTACCAGCTCGGCATAGACTATCTGCGCGATGTATGGTATTCTACCTCTTACTTGCTAGACCGCAAGCAGAGCATGAACGGCTGCGCCAAAAAACGTTTCGAGAACTACAAGAAACAACCTTTGGAATTTGTATTCGACAAATCATTCACCGGCAAACTTTCACAATTCGGCCTTAACCCCGACCGTCGTACTCCGACAGGTATCAAAGCGGCTATTATCCGTGAAAAAGGAACCAATGGCGAACGCGAAATGGCTACATGCTCTATTTGGCAGGATTTGATGTGAAGGATGTAACAATGACCGATCTGGTCAGCGGACGTGAGACATTAGAGGACATCAATTTCATCGTATTCTGCGGTGGGTTCTCTAATTCGGACGTTTTAGGTTCTGCCAAAGGATGGGCCGGAGCTTTCTTGTTCAATCCCAAAGCCAAAGCTGCATTGGATAACTTCTATGCACGCAAAGATACATTGTCATTGGGCGTATGTAACGGCTGCCAGCTGATGATAGAATTAAACCTGATTAACCCAGACTTCACCAAGAAAGCGAAAATGCTGCACAATGATTCACATAAATTCGAATCCAAGTTTGTAGGTGTTACTGTTCCTATGAATAGAAGCGTCATGTTCGGTTCGTTAAGCGGAAGCAAGCTTGGCATCTGGGTAGCCCATGGAGAAGGTAAATTCTCACTGCCATATCATGAAGATAAATACAATGTTGTATTGAAATACTCATACGATGAGTATCCCGGCAATCCGAACGGTTCAGATTACAGCGTAGCCGGTCTGGCCAGTCCTGACGGTCGCCATTTGGCCATGATGCCTCATCTGGAACGCTCTTGTTTCCCATGGCAAAATGCTTATTATCCGGCTGATAGAATAAAGAACGATCAGATTACTCCATGGATGGAAGCATTTGTCAATGCTAGAAAATGGATTGAGATGAACAAAAAATAAAAACGATTTGTTATATTTACTAAAAAAGCGGTGAGTCATACTGATTACCGCTTTTTTTGTATATAACAGATTTTGATATGTTAAGGGAAATTACGAACTTTGTAAGGATTTTGCCTCCTAATAATATGAGAAGAATTCTTTTACTTATATGCCTTTTTGTTATTTTGGTAACACCTGCCGTTGCTCAACTATACCAGTATCTGGATACTCAGAATGGTTTGAGCAGCCGTAGAGTTTTATCTATACGAAAAGATAAAAAGGGCTATATGTGGTTTCTCACTCACGAAGGAATAGACAGGTACAACGGAAAACAATACACACACTATAGCTTAACAGCCAACGGAAAACTATTGAACTTTTTCCTAACTTGAACACTTTGCAAACAGATACGGCAGGAGTGGTTTGGGAGATAGGAAAAACCGGTCATCTATTCAGGTACAATTCCTTACAAGATAAATTTGAACTAGTTTGCGATTTTGCCAGTAAGGACAAAAGCAACAGCGGACTGCCGCTCACCGCTTCATTTCTTGACTCCAAAGACAACAATATATTGCTTTGCACTAAAAACAAACAATATCTTTTCGACATAGATACCCATGAACTTATTCAACTGGAAAGTCCTATCAAGGAAGAAATCACATATATTGCAAAATCTACGAACAACCAATATTTTCTGGCATCCAGCCACAAGATTTACTGTGCAAAACTGAATCATGGCCGATTAGAAACAATCAAGCATCCGGAACTGGATAATTTTCATATAGTGAACTACATCTATTTTCATCCGGAAACCCAAATGCTAGTAATAGGTACCTTGCTGGATGGTATTTATCTATACAATATCCATAGCCGCCAACTGATTGATGTACACAACGGACTACAAGACATTAATGTCAACTCTATCATAGCAAGTAAAGAAAATGAAAACGAGGTGCTAATAGCAACTAATGGCGCAGGCGTATATAAATTAAACTTGGGCACTTACGAATTGACAAATTTTCTAAATGCCGACCACAACCATTCCAATAAAATGAACGGTAATATCATTAATGATATCTATATTGATGATGATCAAAAATTATGGATGGCAGTCTATCCTATAGGAATTACTGTGTATTCCGAGAAATATCCCGGATATAAATGGATACAGCACTCTTACGACAATCCCAACTCACTGATAGATAACCAAGTGAACTATATATTGGAAGATTCTGAAGGAGATATTTGGTATGCGACCAATAATGGCGTATGTTGCTACCGTCCTTCCACCAAACAATGGACGAATTTATTATCAACTTATCAGCATGACACACCTAATCAAAATCATGTATTTATCTCTATATGTGAATCCCGGCCAGGAATTATTTTAGTAGGAGGATATATGTCGGGAATGTACAAAATAGATAAGAAAAACATGACCACACAATATTTTATTCCCCAGACATTAAATGATGACACCATAAAACCGGATAAATATATTCGTTGTATTTATAAGGATTGGGATAATCTGATTTGGGCCGGAGGATATTACAATTTAAAAAGTTATGATATGGATACAAAGGAAATGCATTGTTATAAAATGGATTTCCCTATCACCTATATCACCAATAAGGACGCCCACAATTTATGGATAGGAACTATCAATGGATTGTATCAGTCAATAAGGTCAATCAAGAGCTCAAAGCGGTGAATCTAGACTCCGAACTAGGCTGCATAAATACTATTTATCAAAGTAAAAAGAACATCACTTTCATTGGTACACATGGTTCCGGTATATGGATTTACAACAATTATACAGAAAAAGTAACTAATTACCATGTCAATAATTCAGCTCTGATATCTAATAATATTCATTGCATACTGTCTGCTCTGGAAGACGATTTGATCATTAGTACAGAAAAAGGGTTGACCCGTTTCAAAACAAAAGAAAAAATATTCTCTAACTGGACAAAAGAACAAGGGTTGATGTCTACCAGCTTTAACCAAGCTGCCGGAGTACATACACGCGATAAAAAATTTATTTTCGGATGTGGAGACGGAGCCATTGAACTGGCAGATACCGTCACGCTGCCTCATCAATTCAAATCCAAAATGGTATTTGATAATTTCCGACTGCTCTATCAGAAAGTAATGCCCGGTGAAAAAGGTTCCCCTTTAAAAGAAGAAATTGATGATACCCGGCATATCATACTGAATTACGACCAGAATATTTTTTCATTGGATGTGTCTTCCATCAATTATGATAATCCCTCCAACATCGTCTATTCCTGGAAACTGGAAGGGTTTTATGATGAATGGACTTCACTCACGAACGATAACCGCATACGTTACACTAATATCGGTCCCGGTAAGTATAAATTAAGAGTGAGAGCCATCCTGATGGATGATCACCATTTGTTAGAAGAACGTTCACTTTTCATAACCGTAACCCCACCTTGGTGGGCTACTTTTTGGGCAGGCATTCTTTATCTGATCATTTTTATACTGGTCGGAGTAATTGTCTTACGTTATTTGTGGCTTAGGAAAGACAGAAACAATTCAAAAGAAAAAAATCCGGTTCTTTATCAACACGGCGCATGATATACGTACACCGCTGACTTTGATAAAAGCTCCTTTGGGAGAGATTCTTAAAAACGAAAACCTGTCCGAAACAGGGAAGAAATCAATATC
>ENA-OQDD01000045-OQDD01000045.1-human-gut-metagenome-genome-assembly--contig:-NODE-45-length-44464-cov-2.441685_pt1 | contig 44464 bp, 59 predicted proteins | sample MGYA00242507_ERZ504598 | MGnify/ENA primary metagenome ERZ504598 (study PRJEB26092, sample SAMD00036318) | human gut metagenome | host: Homo sapiens | study: EMG produced TPA metagenomics assembly of...
AAACAAGACATGCTCCCGCCGCCGGTCAAAAAAAATATTCGCCGGAGCACAGATGTCTTTCTGGTTTTTATTTACTACTTTAAAACATCCTCTCGATCACGGATATCCAGACACTGCTCGCCCCGATCACCGATCGGTATTTCGGCACGGAGAGCGGCTTTTCCATCAAAGATATCTACGACGAAATTTTCCAGATGGAAAAGAAGAAATTGCATCCGTAAAAGAAGATCTTCTAAAAAAAGCGGATGTATCCAAGTCCATGTTCGGCAGCTCACCGGAGGAGGACCGGGAATTTCTCCAGCTCTTTTCGTTTATCTGTCTGCTGAGTTTCGATGTCTATCTGAAAAAACAGATGATCGAGCACATGGTGGATGAACTGGCATCCCTCGCGGCGCCTTCTGATCCGAAAAAGAAAAATTAAGAACAAACGTGTAATTTAAAAAAGACGGCTGCGTTGGAATCGCACCGTCTTTTTTGATTTTACACATTTTCTTTCTTTTCCATCCGTTCAAACACCATCTCATATCCGTCGTTTCCATAGCTTAAGGAACGGTTCACGCGGCTGATCGTCGCCGTGGATGCTCCCGTCTTTTCGGAGATTTCCAGATACGTTCTCTTCTCCCGCAGCATTTTCGCCACTTCAAACCGCTGCGACAGCGAAAGCAGTTCATTGATGGTGCATACATCCTCAAAAAAGTATAGCATTCTTCCTTATTCTTCAGACACAAAATTGCCTCAAAAAGCTGGTCTACTGCTTCTGAATGAAGTTTCTTGTTCATTTCAAGCCCTCCTGTACGAAAATTAAGTCCCCATCTCATTCTTATAACTCGGAATACTACCATTTTAGCACAGTAAGTGTGAAATACAAGTCTTTTTATCCCTGCATCAGCAAAGCCTGTACCATCGACTCCCGCTGTCTGCGGTAATCGCTCGGCGAACAGGCCTTTACCGTCTTGAAGGTACGGTTGAAGGCACTTAAAGAAGAGAATCCGGAATTCATCGCCACATCCGTGATACTCATCTTTTTGTCGTACAGAAGCTCCTCTGCGCGTTTGACGCGTTTAGAATTGAGGTACTCATAGAATGTCATGTTCATGTACTGCTTGAAAATTCTGGTAAAGTGGAACTTGGAAAATCCGCTGACCGCAGCTACTTCCTCGAGAGAAAGATTCTCCATGTAATGGACATTGATATAACGGCAGGCGCTTAAAACAGCCTCTATATATTCCTGCTGCTTCATTGCCCCGAACGTATTCTGCGCGTTGGCATCCGAAAAGCCCTTGCGGCCAAACTCTGAAAAAAGCTCTTTGAGGCCGGTGCAGATTCTGTGCGTCATCACTGCGCCTCATTATCGTATTCCCGCACCAGTTCCAGAATCTGGCTGCGTAGAAACAGATAGAAGGGATCTTCCTCATCCTCTTTTTTGAAGTAGATGGCCGGAAGCCGCAGGAAAATCGTTTCCATTTCTTCCTGATTCTCCACACAGCCCGGTTCCACCAGCATGACAATCCGTTCTCCCTGGGATACGAATCTCATTCCGTGTACAACGCCGGAATTGATCATAATGATGTCGCCCTCTTTGAGATTATAGCTGTCTTTTCCGACAACAACCTCATATTCGCCTCTGGTCGGCATGATAATTTCAATTGCGGTATGCCAGTGCTCCGGATAGCCTTCTGTCACGGTGTTGTGAAAGATTTCAAACGCCGGCGGGTTTGCTGCATTCCGGTCAAATGTTTTCCCATGTTCCACTTTCTTCATCTTATTTCTTACCCCTTTTTATTACAGCAGCTCTGTAAACAGATCTTTTACGGTCGGATAAATCTTTGCAAATTTCTGATACTGGCGCTCATATTTCTCAACCAGTTCCGGTTCCGGCTCGATGGTCTCTGTCACACGAACAATTTTTTCTGCCGCCTCTTCTACGGATGAAAAGACACCGCAGGCAACGGCTGCCAGCATGGCTCCGCCAAGTGCCGGGCCTTCCTCGGACTCAATACGGTCCACTTTGATGTTCAGCACGTTTGCGATCATGCGTCTCCACAGCGGGCTCTTTGCACCGCCTCCGCAGATTTTCGTTCTCTCGATCTGGATGCCGAGGGATTTTGCTACCTCAAAGGAATCGCGGATCGCAAAGGCAACGCCCTCGAGAACAGCCTGGGTCATATCCTCTCTTGTGGTGTCCATGGTCAGGCCGATGAAGGTTCCTCTTGCATCCGGGTTGTTGTGCGGGGAACGCTCGCCCATCAGATACGGCAGGAAGAAGACATTATTCTCGCCAAGTTTTGTGATATTCTCCTGCTCTTTTGTATATTCTTTTGTGCGGATAATTTCATCCATCCACCATTTGTTGCAGGAAGCTGCACTCAGCATGCATCCCATCAGGTGATAGTGGCCGTCTGCGTGTGCGAATGCGTGCAGGGCATTGTGGCTGTCTACGCCGAATTTGCTGCTGGAAATGAATACGGTTCCGCTTGTACCAAGGGAAACGTTGCACATGCCGTCGCCTACGGTTCCGGTTCCGACTGCGGCTGCTGCGTTGTCTCCGGCTCCTGCTACAACTTTACAGGTCTCTGGCAGTCCAAGTTCTGCTGCTACTTCCGGTTTTAAGGTTCCGACAGCGTCAAAGCTCATGGAGCTCCGGCAGCATCTCCAGGGAAATACCGCAGATTTCTGCCATCTCTTTTGACCAGCATTTGTTCTTGACATCCATCAGAAGCATGCCCGATGCATCGGAGTAGTCGCTTACGAATGCGCCGGAGAGACGGTATGCCAGGTAATCTTTTGGAAGCATGATTTTGCAGATTTTTGCGAAGTTATCCGGCTCATTTTCTTTCACCCAGAGAATCTTCGGTGCGGTAAAGCCTGCAAATGCAATGTTTGCGGTATACTCGGAGAGTTTTTCTTTTCCGATTACGGTGTTCAGATAATCGGTCTGTTTTGCGGTACGGCCGTCGTTCCAGAGGATCGCCGGGCGGATGACGTTATCGTTCTCATCCAGGATGACAAGGCCATGCATCTGGCCGCCGAAGCTGATGCCGGCTACCTGGGATTTGTCTACGTCTTTTACCAGCTCGCGGATTCCCTCTTTGCTCTGCTCCCACCAGTCTTCCGGTTTCTGCTCAGACCAGCCTGGATGCGGGAAATACAGCGGATACTCTCTCGATACAATATTTACAATTTTGCCTTCCTCGTCCATCAGAAGCAGTTTGACAGCGGAAGTACCAAGGTCAACACCAATAAAATACATGTCGAATCTCCTTTTTCTACTCTTTTTCAAAAAGGGCGGCAGCAGACCTAGATCTCTGCTCCGCCCTTTTGCTTATGCGTTACTGCATATCTTTCTTATTTTCAGTGAATCTTCCGGAACGGATTAGCCCCACGGATTCTCTGTCGGGTAACGAACACCCTTCGGCTGGTTGTAGCCGATCTCATCTACTTCAACACCGAGCATTTTAAATACTTCGAATAACGGTTTTCCGAAGTGTCCGAATGCTACTGCGCCGTGATGCGGATAGTTTTTCTCTACCAGTACGTGACGGTAGAATCTGCCCATCTCCGGAATAGCGAAGATACCGATGCTTCCGAAGGAACGTGTTGCTACAGGAAGAACCTCGCCCTCTGCGATGTATCCGCGCAGTTTTGCGTCAGATGTGCTCTGCAGACGATAGAAGGTGATGTCTCCAGGAACGATATCTCCCTCGAGGGTACCCTGTGTTACTTCTTCCGGAAGGGTTCTTGCCATGATCATCTGATATTTCATAGAGCAGAATGCCAGTTTGGTGGAAGCGGTATTTCCGCAGTGGAATCCCATGAAGGTATCTTTTAAGGTGTAATCAAATTTGCCTTTGATTTCGCTCTCATACATATCCTTCGGAACGGTGTTGTTGATGTCGAGGAGTGTTACGGTGTCTTTGGATACAACGGTTCCGATGAACTCGGACAGTGTTCCGTAGATATCTACCTCACAGGATACCGGGATGCCCATCTTGGTCAGACGGCTGTTGACATAGCAAGGAACGAATCCGAACTGTGTCTGGAATGCCGGCCAGCATTTTCCGGTCAGGGTTACGTATTTTCTGGATCCTTTGTGTGCTTCGATCCAGTCTAACAGGGTGATCTCGTACTGAGCCAGTTTCGGCAGGATTTCCGGTTTCAGGTTTCCTTCGCCGAGCTCTTTTGCCATATCTTCTACGACTGCCGGGATTCTCTCGTCGCCTGCGTGTTTGTTGAATGCTTCAAACAGGTCAAGCTCGGAGTTCTCTTCGATTTCTACGCCGAGGTTGTACAGCTGTTTGATCGGTGCGTTACATGCCAGGAAGTTGGTCGGACGCGGTCCGAAGCTGATGATTTTCAGGTTCTTAACAGCTACAACTGCAGTTGCAACCGGTACGAAATCTTTGATCATGGCTGCTACGTCTTCTGCATCGCCAACCGGGTACTCCGGAATGTATGCGTGCAGGTTGCGCAGTTTCAGGTTGTAGCTTGCGTTCAGAACGCCGCAGTATGCATCGCCGCGTCCGCCTACAAGGTCGTCGCCGGTCTCTTCTGCTGCTGCTACTACCATGCAAGGTCCGTCGAAGTATTTTACAAGCAGGGTTTCCTCGGTCTCCGGTCCGAAGTTTCCAAGGTATACAACAAGTGCATCACACTCTGCTTTTTTCAGGTCTTCGAGTGCGTTCATCATGTCGATTTCATTCTCGACGATGATTGGACATTCGTAGATTTCTCCGTCGTATGCTTTTACGACTGCTTTTCTTCTGTTCTCGGAAAGGCTGTTCGGGAAGCAGTCACGGCTTACTGCAACGATACCTAATTTGATTTCCGGTGTATTGTTGATCATTTTTGAAGATCCTCCTTTTTTTGGTTTTCTTGGTTTTTGGTTTCTTTTTATGTTCAGAACTGCTCTTTTGGGGCAGTGTTTCTGATTTCTGGTTTTGTCTCTGGTTTTATTTTACCGAGAGGTTTTCTCCTTTGATGCCTGCTACGCTTCCAGCGATGTTTGCATCCGGGTGGCTTAAGAGCCATTTGTTTCTGGCGAAGAGCAGGTCGTCTTCCGGGGTGTGTTTTTCTTCCAGGGTGATGTCGGTATTGGTTCCTTTTGGAAGGACTACGACGCATTTGAAGCCGCTGGCTGCCACGTTGCATGGTGCGTAGTGGAGGGTGGTTGCGTAGACTTCAATGGTGGTTCCGGCCGGGATTAAGAAGGCCTCCATTTTGGATGAGTCGTAGGTGTGGTCTTCGGTGATGTCCTGTTCTTTTCCGAGGATCAGGATCAGGTCGGTTACGGCGATGTTGATTTCGCTGTCGCGGTGGTATTCTACGGCGTTCAGTAAATGGTTGTGGCCGTTGCAGTAGCCGATCTGGATCGGCATGCCGCCGTAGAGGCTGTCGGATACGGACTGGGCGCTTTTGCAGGCTTCGAGGCTTTCAATGGAAGGCTCGTAGACTACGTCGTCGGGACATGGGGTCTCGGACATGGCGGTGATGATGTCGCTGACGTCGAGGTCTTTGATGACTTTGCCGTACTGGCGGAATGCTTCGTCTGTTACTTTCAGAATCTGCATTGTGTTGGTGCTCCTTTCGTACAATTAGTTTAATGATTGAACTAATTGTAATATAGCACTTGTATGTACTTCTTGTCAACATGTATTTGGATGAAAAACGGGTAGGTTGACAAATAAGGGGGAGGTTGGTATACTTTAATACGTTAAAATAATAAGACGCTAGGGGAGCCTTTGGCTGAGAACGTGGGACAGGGATAAGCTCACGGACCCTCACTACCTGAACGGGATAATTCCTGCGTAGGGAAGCTGGAACGTGGTTTCGGAGGTGATTCGGGACTGTGTTTTTATGTGAGCCCCTCCAAGCGGAATGCGAAGGAGGTTTTTTTATGAGTTTTTTTGTTACTGCTGACGGCGGACTGACGACGGCCGGTTATGTTGGATGCGTGGTGCTGATGGTGGCGCTGGTGGTGATTGCTTCGGTTCTTTCTGCTCAGAAGAGTAAGGGGACGGGAATGGATGCAAGGAAGCTGGCGTTTTGTGCGATGGGGATGGCGCTGGCGTTTGTGACTTCGTATGTGAAGGTGTTTGAGCTGCCGTACGGGGGATCGGTTACGTTGTTTTCGATGCTGTTTATTGTGCTGATTGCGAACTGGTATGGGGCGAAGACGGGTATTCTCGTTGGTTTTGCTTATGGACTGCTGCAGTTTATCCAGGGGCCGTATGTGCTGTCGCTGTTCCAGGTGTGCTGTGATTATGTGTTTGCGTTTGCGGCGCTGGGTGTGGCCGGATTCTTTGGAAAGAAGAAAAACGGGCTGCTGATCGGATATATTGTGGCTGTGCTGGCGAGGGGATTTTTCCATACGTTAGGCGGGTATCTGTACTGGATGGATTATATGCCGGAGAATTTCCCGCAGTCTTTGAAGGCGCTGTATCCGATTATTTACAACTACAGCTATCTGCTGGCTGAAGGTGTGCTGACGGTGATTCTGATCTCGCTGCCGCCGGTGAAGAAAGCACTGCAGACGGTTGCAAGAACGGCACATGGTGCAAATTAAATAGAATTACGTGAAAAAATCCGGGAACGCATGATTTTGCGTTTCCGGATTTTACGTGGATATCAAAATTTACTGAGCACTCTCCTCTGCGGCTGTGTCGGCGGCGGAGCTCATGGGGGTGATGACGATGTTTTCTACGCCGATTCCGGTTTTGCGGGTTACGATGTCTTCGATCTGGGCACGCTGTTCCTCGGTTACTTCTTTCATCGGAACGACGATGTCGGCGGTTTCGCCGGTCAGGTTTACGACGACGTCGGTGAAGCCTTTGGCTTCGAGGAGGAGTTCGGTTGCCGACTCTTTTTCTACGAGTTCCGTCATTTCCACCATGCTCTGGACAGCGCTCTGGCGCTCGGTTTCGGAGAGGTTGGTGTTGTTGATGATTTCATTTAAGGTGTCTTTGTTCTGGGAACGGATCTGTTCGCGGTCGATTCTGGCCTGGGCCATGTATGTAGATGCCCCGGCAAGGACTGCCTCTCCCGGCGTTTCGGTGACGGTCCGCGACGAGTCCCCTGCTGTGCCGGCATCCACCTCGTCGGTGATGTCGGTGTCCAGGCTGGAGATGTCTTTTAAAACGGTGCTGGCATCCGCCGTGGTTCCGTCTGCCTTCTCCTTCGTGGACAGGGTACTGTCAGCATAGTTGATGTATCCGGCGACGGCAATCATGATCGCAAGGGCGGTTGATGATGACCTGGTTTTTCCGGAATTTTTTCTTTTTCCCGGCCGTCTTTTTCGGCGATGGTGTCTCTGCCATTTTCTCAGGTGCATTCATTTCCTGTTCTAATTTTTCCACGCATTTGACTCCTTTACTTCATTTTGACTACTTTAATCTTATTTGCGCCCACCTGAAATAATGCCATCACGGCCTCTTGAATCTCCTGTATCGTCACCGGGTTTCCCCCGCCTTCTGCGATAACGAGCACGCCGCGCACCGCCGGGTACTCCTCGGAAACCACATACGGTGTCTCGGCTCCGTTCTGTGTCTTTTCATAGACAGTTGCCTCATCCTGCGACGAGGATGTAACGCTTCCGGTCTCCTCTCCCTTCTTGTTTTCCTCCGTTGTGCTCCGCGTTGGGACATCTTTTTCCACAATCTTTTTTCCTGTGGATTCCAGCGTCACCACGACGTGCACTGCGCCCACACCGTCCATCTGGGAAAGTGCGTCACAAAGGCGCTGTTCCATCTCCTCCTGCACCGAAAGTCCCGCATCCCCCGCCGGACGCGCAGCCGTCTCCTGCGGCTGTTCTGTCTCCTCACCGGTCTTTTTTGTTCCCGTCGGCAGCAGCAGGACAACGCCGATTGCCGCCAGCAGGAAGTACAGCATCCACTGCTCCTTTTTCTGTTTCCGGAAAAACGCCGCTGCCTTTTCCCTCATAGGCCTATTCCGAAATCTCTATCATAATATGCGCCGGATCGGTTCCGTAGACCTCACTTAAAACACTTTTGATCTCTGTCAGCTTTTCATCGAGCATTTCCCGCTGTTTTTTCTGTTCTTCGCGGTAAATGCTCGTCTGCCGCATCGGCGCTTCAATGCGGATCTCTTTTGCCTCACCGGTGTTTCCCGGCTCCAGCGTTACCGAAACGGCTGCCCCCGGAATGCCGCTCTCTGACAGATACATCCGGATCTGGCGCTCCGTCTCTTTTTCCCAGGCGCCCACGTAATACTGTTTTTCAAAGCTTTCTGCACGAATCTGTACATTTTCCATTGCTGCTGCCTCCTCTTCCAGCGTCAGACGGTCGAGCGTCTGCGCCATTTTCTGCTCCAAACCTCCCGCTTTTAGCACGGGCTGGAAAAAAATCAGTACCATCACAATTCCAAGAAAAAACTGAACCGGCTTCTTGTCCTCCTTCTCCGGGATCAGGTTCAGCACAGTTGTCATAAAAATCAGAAAAATTGAAATATTCTTAAGCCACTGCAGAATCTCTTCTACCATGCCGCCTCCCGCCGCTGCCTGCCCAACTACACGCTAGAGCGTGTCTGAAAAACCATTTCCGCAAGCTGCAAGCCCCACTTTGCGGTATATTTTACCCTCATTCGGTTGCCGTAGCCCGCTACGCCGCCTCATTCGGATAAAATCTCCCACAAACTGGGACTCGCAGGCTCACGAAAAGCCTTTTTCAGACAAGCTCTAGGAAAAAGTTCCCGCCAGGATTGCAATCGTCAGCAGAAACAGGACTTCTACGGTCAGAAGGAGACGCAGAAGCATCGCATATCCTTTTCCTGCCGCCGCAAGACATCCCGCGATCCGCTTGTCCGAGACGGGCTGCGCCGCCGCGGCGAGAAGGCGGAAGGAAAGACCCGAAACGAGAAGCTGAACGGCGGGGACCATGCCTGCTGCGAGCAGTACCAGCATTGCCGTCACGCCAAAGCAGTTGCGGATCAGCACCGCGGAGCCTGCCACCAACTCGGTTACAGCATTCACCGCATTTCCGATGCCGGGAATCATTCCGGCAGTCCGCCAGAGTGCCATCTGCCGCAGGGAATCGAGCGCCGGTGCGATCAGATTCCGGATCATCTGCATTCCCACAAGTACGCCGAGCGACGATTTTAAAAGGCCGTTCACGCAGTTTCCAGCAGCTCTGTCATATGGGACAAAATCTCCTCGCCGGAAAGATCGTTTACAAGGGCGATGAGCAGATAGATATGGATCATCGGGAGGACGAGGGCAAGCAGAAGCTTTTCGACAGTCAGAATCACTAGAAGGAGCATCTGATAAAACATCACGCTGATGATGCGCCCCCGGCGGCCGCGGCCGCCAGATAGTAGGATGGCGTCAGGATCCGCATAAAAGCGACCAGCGATGTGATGACAGCTTTCAGGTTTTCCCCGCTCGACTGGAAATTTTTCAGAATCAGTGCAAGCGCAAGCAGATAGACCATATAAAAACTGGCGTCCCTGACCTGTTTTCCTTCAAAGAGAGAGGAAAAACTGCCGAGCACCGCGCCTGCCAGAACGAGGAGAAACAGCTCCTTCATCAGCCCCTTCTGCGCAAGGAATGCTGTTTTGACACAGGAGAGAACGGCATTTCCGGCACGGAAGGTGCGGAAGGGATCGCCATCCTGCAAAAGAGAACGCACCGTACCGGCAAAAGAAAACTGCTGGCTGGACAGCAGGCTGTCCACTTCCTGCTGGATTGCATCGAAGTCGAGTTCTGCAAGAAGTTCGTCCTGCGCTGCTGCTGCCTGATCCGTTTCGGTATCCGCTGCTTCGATTTTCTGCGTTCTTCCCGTTCCGAAAATGAGACACAGAAAAAGCAGCGCCATGCCCCATCCGGCTTTTTTACAGAAAATCATGAACCGTTTCCAGCAGAGCGAGCAGCACTGGCATACTGACGGCAAGGACCGCCAGGCGGGCGAACAGTTCAATCTGCCCTGCAATGGAAGAATAGCCCGCATCCTTACAGATCCCGGCGGAAAACTGCCCCACATACGTGATCCCAAGCATTTTCAGCAGCGTATTCAGATACGATGAGTCCACCGGGAGATACGATTTCATTTGTGCGAGCATGCCGAGCAGATACTGCATTTTTCCGACGGTCCCGGCAAGAATGCAGAGCCGGCACCGACCGTCACAAGAAGGGCAAATTCCGGCTTTGCTCCCTTTACTGTGATTCCAAGCAGCACGCCCGCCGTGCCAAGCGCAGCGATCCGAAGTATATCCATATGATCCCCTCCGTTTTTTCTCCCTGCTCTTAAATTGTAAACAGTTGTTTGATGTCCTCAAACAGAGCGGAAATATAGGGAAGAATCCAGAACAGCACCAGCACAAGACCGGCAAGGCTTGCAAGAAATGCCTGTTCTTCCCGGCCGCTGTGTTTTAATACCTGGCACAGGACCGATACCAGAATCCCGACTGCCCCGATTTAAATAGAATCCCGACCTCCACGCCTGCTCCTCCGTTTTCAGACACGCCCTAAACCAGAATCAAAAATAAAAAAAGGCCTCCCATGATTCCAAGACTCTGACAGAGCCTCTTCCTTTCCGGCAATCCTTTCTGCAGTTCCGCGATCCGCTGCACAAGGCGTGCCTCATACCGGTCCAGATTCGCCTTCTGCATGGCGCGGTCCCCAGTGCCAAGGCTGCATCCGGCCTCCTGCAGCTCTTCTTTTTCTTCTTTTGTAAGGCGTGTGTCCGCCAGGTGGACTGCCGTATTCTCTTCCAGAATCGCCGGCAGTGTCTTTCCGTCCGGGCGGCGCATATCCTCGGAAATATCCTGTAAAAATCCCGGTACGATCCCGCATCCGCCTTCCCGTCTCCCAGAACGCATCCGGCAGCGGGGAAGCCGCCGTCACAATCTCTCCACGCAGATACTGGATAATTTTCTGCAGTGTTTCCAGATCTTTCACATGGGCCGACAGCGCCGCACTCTTTGCAAAGCCGATCCCGACGCAGGCAAGAGAAGCCGCCAGTAAAACTGCAAGCCGCATCACAGAAACGCCTCCCTTCGGTACAGTGTCGTTCCTCTTCCGTCAAAAATAGCCTGTACACTTCCGGCGTGGGGTTTCGCATCCAGCACGATGTACCGCTCGAAAACGTGGGATTCCACGAGGCGGTTCAGGAGAGGCTTCTGCTTCATATCCTCCATGGAATTGCCATGCACGGTCGCGAGCAGCTTGCACCCGCAGTTAACGACGGACTCGATCGCACGGATGTCCTCGCCCGTTCCGATCTCATCGACTGCCACCACATCGGGCGACATGGCGCGGATCAGCATCATCATGCCCTCCGCCTTCGGACAGCAGTCGAGCACATCGGTGCGGATGCGACATCATTCTGCGCAACGCGAGATAGCAGCCTGCGATCTCGCTCCGTTCATCGACCACACCGACGGTCAGCCCCGGATACGGCGACTCCCCGTCCGAAATCTGGCGGATGATATCGCGCAGCATCGTCGTTTTGCCGCAGCCGGGTGCGGAGACAATCAGGGTGTGCAGGAAACGGCCGTCTTCCCAAAGGTACGGCATCACTCGGTCCGCGCAGCCCTTTTTCTCATGAGCAACCCGCACGTTGATGCAGGATATATGGCTGATGCCTTTCACCTTTTCCCCTTCGATTACCGTCTTTCCGGCAATGCCGATCCGGTGGCCGCCCTCCACGGTCAGAAAACCCTGCCGCAGTTCATCCTCGTAGGCGTAGAGGGAAAACTTCCTATGTAATCCATCGTATCGCGGATATCCGTCGGTGAGACGGGATAACCTTTCTCCCACTCCCCGGTCAGTGCTCCGTCCGGGGTCAGAAAGTACTCCTGATCCTTTGCGACCACCAGAAGCGGCGCGCCGGTCCGCAGACGGATTTCCTGCAGGTCATCGGCCAGCAGATCTGTGTTTTTCAGAATTTTCCGTATATTCGCAGAAAACAGGCGCAAAAGTTCCCTTTGCTCCTGTTTTTTCTCTGGCGTAACAATATCCTTTTGTCTTCCTGTCCTTTTCATCTTCACCACCTCTTATCGTTATATATATGAGATGGCGGGACAGGTTATGCACGGTTTTTATGGTTCTATTCTTTTCATGCAGATTTTCACGGGCTCCGCTGCCCAGACGGCGCCTTCATATCCTTTCTCCGGACTGAAATGCGTGCAGAAGCCCTCTTTCTTTTCCGTTCCAAGAGAACCCGAAAGACCGGTTCCCCTCCACTTGCCGTAGCTCTCCTCCTCGGTCCAGATCCGGAAAAACAGCGTTTCAGCATTCTCCGCTGCGGCAAGGTGTTTCTGGTCTTCGGCGGAAAAATACCGTTCTGCCATGCGCTCCCAGGCAGCGCGGCGGTGCTGCTGCAGATCCATGCCGATCGGAATGGAAGCAAAAGCGCAGGCAGCGTATTCCCCCGAATGAGAAATATTAAAACAGATCTGCGGATGCCCCGGCAGGTACGGTTTTCCGTGCGCATTCCGTTCGATCGTTATCTTTTCTCCATCCAGCCATACTGTTCCTGCATTCCCATCCGGAACAGCTCCCATCCGCACTGCGAGAGTTCCCGTTCCAGCTCTTTTTTTCGCCCTCCGGCTGTGTAATTTTTTCAGATAAACTACCGTCTCCTGCATCCTGCTTCTCCCTCTTCATAGAAAAAGAGACCGCGAAGCCTTTCAACTTTCGGCTCCCCGGTCTCTTCTCGAAAATTCTTTCTTATGCGTTTTTACCGCAGCAGTATTTGTATTTCTTTCCGCTTCCGCACGGGCATGGATCGTTTCTTCCGATTTTTTGCCTTTGATTACAGTGCCGGATTTTTTCTGCTCCATGTAAAGCGTTTTCTTCTGCTCTTCTGTGAAGATCTCATCCCACATCGGCAGGTTGTACAGCCAGTCTGCTTTTGCGTCTACCATGTTTTTGTACAGAAGCTCTTTATCGTAAGCCAGTGTAACAACGGTATCCTCTTCCATCTCCTCGATCGGGTTCGGGATCACAAGGCTGTCGTTGATGCCGTCCAGGAAACCAACCATGGTCATAACGTCCACTTTGTATTTCTCTGCCAGCTCTTTTACGGTTCCTTTTACCACTTCATCCGGGTTGGAAAGAAGCTGCTCGTAAATGTTTTTCTCAATCAGGAAATAATTGGTCCAGAACTGCTGGAGCTGTTTTTGTCTGCTTCCTGATTATAGGCGGATATCACGCCAATTCTGTAATAAACTCATGTTATTATCCATCCTTTATCTGTTTCTCTGAGCGCGTTTTTTCGCGCCGTCCCCTAGCGGGATTCCGGTTTTTGTAACACGCTTTAGTATATCGGAAAGTCCGCAGAAAATCAACCTTTTTCTTCTTCCTGCTCCAGAATCGGGATTCTGGTATCGCCGAGCGGAATTCCTCTGTGTTCCACCGATGTAGAGAACACGATCTGCGTCTTCGTTCTTCCAAAATGCTGAAGCTGGCCGATAAACTGATCCAGCTCAGATGTCGTGTGGAACACAACCTCCATCAGCATCGAATAGTCGCCGGTCACGCAGTTGCACTCGATCACATTCGGACAGTTAGTGATGTACGGATAGAATTCCTTTTTCCGCACCGGCTCAACCTCCAGATTGATGAATGCCTTGATCCGATAGTCGAAAACCTCCGGGTTCACACTCGCGCGGTAGCCGGTGATCACCCCGTCCTTTTCCAGGCGGTCGATTCTCGCCGAAACCGTCGGCGAAGTGAGACTTACCTTGTCTGCAATACTTTTGAGCGGAAGCCTTGCATCTTCCTGCAGCAGTTCCACAATTTTCCGGTCTGCTGTATCCAATTCACGTTTCATTCCCTCTCCTTACGTTCCTCCTGCTCTCCTTTTTCTTTCGGAGGCAGTTTCTTTACCACCGTATTTTCCACGCGATGTTCTTTGACCCGCATGACCTTGATCCAGAGATCGTCGGTCTCGAGTTCAAACTGGCTGCCGTCATCCGGAACCGCACCGAGTTCGCCGAAAATGTAGCCGCCGAACGTTTCATATTCATCGACCGGCAGTTTGATCTTCAGTTCCTCCGCCACATCATCCAACGAGGCACTTCCCATGATTTTCCAGGTGTCTGTGGAAATCAGCTCAATTTCCGATGGCTGCCCGATCTCCGCCTCATCATTCAAGTCCCCGACAAGCTGCTCGATCAGGTTACGCACGGTGATAATTCCATCCATGCCGCCGTACTCATCCAGAACCACGCAAAATAGTTGCCGGTCTTTTTCATGTTCTGGAACAGCGTGGCAGCCTTGATGTTTTCAGGAACAAAATAAGGCTGTTTGATTGCTTCTTTCATGACATGATCGCGGTCCTTGGTGCGAAGCCGGAAATAATCCTTGGCATCCAGAACGCCGATGATATCGTCCACAGTTTCGCCGCAGACCGGGTAATACGAGTGGCGGCTCTCATGGATGAGCTGCTCCCACTCCTCAATCGAATCCTCCACCCACAGAAGATCCACATCGGTCCTGTGGACGCAGATTTCGTCGATCGTCAGATCATCGAACTCAAATACGTTCTGAATCATATCTTTTTCTTCGTTGTCGATGGTACCTTTTTCGCTGCCGGCATCTACCATCATCCGGATTTCTTCCTCTGTTACCTGATCATCGTCCTCGTTCGGGTCAATGCCGAAAAGGCGCAGGATACCGTTTGTCGATACCGTTAAAAGTCCGACCAGCGGGGCAAAAATTTTCGAGGCGGTGGTCACAAGACCGGATACGCCAAGTGCGATTTTCTCAGAGTTGTGCATCGCAAGACGCTTTGGCACGAGTTCACCGAAAATCAGGGTAATATAGGATAAAAGCAGCGTAATCAGCACGACGGCAATGGCATCCAGCGTCTTTTCCGGGATCTGCACGCCCGCATCCACCAGGACCGAGACGAATCTGCCCGAAAAGTTTTCTGCCGCAAAAGCACTTCCTAAAAATCCGGAGAGAGTGATGACAACCTGTATGGTTGCGAGGAAACGCGACGGCTGCTCCGTCAGACGGAACAGCTTTGCCGCTTTCTTGTTTCCCTCCTGTGCCATTTTTTCCAGTTTAGCGTCGTTACAGGAGACCACAGCGATCTCCGCGCAGGCAAATACCGCATTGACCGCTATCAATACGACCTGCAAAAGAATACTGCCGACTATGTCACTGTCCAAACGATTCAAACCTCCTCATATCTTGCATTAGATTCTTATGCGTTCTTTAAGAATGCTACATAGGCTTTCTTTGCCTCGTAGATATCTGCTTTGCTGGTTACTTCCCACGGAGCATGCATGCTTAATACCGGTACACCGGAGTCGATGACTTCCATGCCGTACAGGGACATGATGTAAGCGATGGTTCCGCCGCCTCCGACATCAACTTTACCAAGCTCTGCGGTCTGCCAGTTTACTTTGGCATCATCGAAAATAGCGCGGAGTGCTCCGACATACTCTGCATTGGCATCGTTGGAACCGCCTTTTCCGCCGGAACCGGTAAATTTGTTGATGACGATACCTTTTCCGAAGAAGGCTGCATTTTTCTTCTCAAATGCTGCTGCATATAGCGGATCAAATGCTGCGCTGACATCAGAAGAGAGCATTCTGGAGGAAGCAAGGCATCTTCGAAGGGCCAGTTCTGTTCCCTCGCCTGCAAGTGCAAGCAGCTCTGCCATGGTGTTCTCGAAGAAATGAGACTGCATACCGGTTGCACCGACGCTTCCGATCTCCTCTTTGTCTACGAGCAGGCAGCAGGAGGTCTTCTCCGGTGCTTCTACTTCGAGCATTGCAACAAGAGAGGTGTATGCGCATACACGGTCATCCTGGCCGTATGCAAGGATCATGCTGGCATCCATACCAAGCTCGCGTGCTTTTCCGGCCGGTACGATCTCAAGCTCTGCTGAGAGGAAATCCTCTTCTTCGATGCCGTATTTGTCGTTTAAGAGTTTTAAGGTCATGGCTTTGACTGCCTCTTTCTCAGTTCCTTCGAGCGGCTGGCTTCCGATCAGAAGGTCAAGGTTTTCGCCCTCTACAACAGTGTTTGCCGGTTTTGTCTGCTGCTCTCTGGAGAGGTGGATCAGAAGGTCTGTCACGCAGAATACCGGATCGTTGTCGTCCTCACCGATCACAACATCAACGACTTCGCCGTTCTTTTTCGCTACCACACCGTGGATGGCAAGTGGAAGGGTTACCCACTGCCATTTTTGATACCGCCGTAGTAGTGGGTATCGAGATATGTAAATCCGTTGTCCTCATACAGCGGGTTCTGTTTTACATCGAGACGCGGGGAATCGATGTGTGCGCCGAGGATATTCATACCTTCGGTCAGCGGTCTTGTTCCGATCTGAAACAGTGCGATGGCTTTTTTCATGCATACGGCGTAAACTTTGTCGCCTGGTTTTAATGCACGGTTTTCTTTTACGTAAGTGTCAAGGTTTACGTATCCAGCCTCTTCCGCCTGGCGCACGCTCTCTTTTACGCACTCGCGCTCTGTTTTTCCGTTGTCCAGGAATGCGCGGTAGCTGGCGTTTAATTTTTCCAGCTTTTTCATATCTTTTTTCTTGTACTCATTCCATGCTGTTTTTCGTTCCATAGCTTTTCTCTCTTTCTGTTTTCTTTATCTGATCCGTGCCGTATTTTTCTGAATCTAATCGGGCTTCCGGTCATGATTGCGATCTCTTTCATTATAATCTGTTTTGACAGGAAACACAAGGACTTTCGATGTACGGAAAAGACAAGGAAGACCCCGCGGCGGACCGTTTTTTGCGGCCGCAGCGGGGTCTTTAAGGGGAGGATAAGTATTTCCTTATTCTTCTTTTGTCTGTCTCATCGAACAGGGGAATTTCGATGATAGTCCTATTCTCCCCGGTATTTTTGTTTTTATACACTTCGTTTTCATCAACAGCAGAAAAATCCTCTTCCGCCGCAGCAACAGCAATTGCAGATGGCATTGATTGCCATACATTCACAGCACCATTTTCCGAGATCACCTGCACTTCTCTCGTAGCCGTAGCCGCTTCCCATGTCGGAATACCACTGGCCGCTGCCCTGGAGCTGGTTTAAAAGCTGCTGGTACTGCAGATTCTGCGGTTCTAATTTGACTGCCATCTCGGCATCCTGCACGGCATTGATGTTGTTGCCGAGGCGCGAATTTGCGATCGCATGCAGGAAATACCATTTTCCGCTGCGGTCGGAATGTCGTTCAGCACGTTCATCGCCTCGCGGAAGTGGCCGCTGTTGATGTAGTTGGCTGCCGCCTGCAGCCGCATTTCCTGCTCGGAATTTCCATAATCATTCCGTGCGGAGCCGCCGTTTCCGTACGCGCCGCCGAATGGGTCGAAGCCGCCGAACGGGCCATAGCCGCCGTAAGCATCTCCGCCATACGACGAACCTCCGCTCTGGTACGTGGTGCCGTGCTCGCGTTCATCCATGATCTGTTTGTACGCCTGCTGCACCTGTTTGAATTTTTCTTCTGCTTCTGCTTTATTCGGATTATTGATATTGGCATCCGGGTGATACGTCCGGCTGAGTTTTCGGTATGCTTTTTTGATTTCATCGTCCGAAGCCCCGCGGGACACGCCCAGCACCTCATATGGATCTGTCATCAGTCTTTATTTCTCCTCTTTTTGGCGCTCTTTTGCGCTTTTTCGCATTTCGTATTTTTCCCAGATACCAGCATACAATATATTTCGCAGAATGTCTACATTTTCCAGGATCGGAAGTTTTTCAAATGCACGCGACGCTTCCGCCGTCATCATCAGCAGGATTTTTTCTGCGGTTTCCTCGAAGTCCGGCTGATCTGCGATGGACAGAAACGGGTTGTAGTTTCCGCTCTTTTTATCTTTTTCCACGTCATCAAGCGCATCCATCAGGTAAATGAATTTTCCGATGTAAAAGCCGACCTGGCGCAGATCATCGCTCCAGATGTCCTCCTCCGGAATATAGATCTCCGCCATCACCTCTCCGGTATAGCCCGCCGCAAGATCGAGGTCTGGATTGTTTTCCTTCTCGCATGCATGCAGCTTTTCGAGGTAATCCTGCACTGCTTTCGTCTGGCGCGGATACGATGCCTCGATGCGTGTCACAGATTTTTCAAAGCCTTTGCCGCTGTAAACGCCGCGTAGTTTTTCTCGTCCTCCCAGTCATCCAGCAGATTGTAATAGGCGAGCAGCACGTTCATGTCTGCGCAGTATTTTGTGTATTTGTTCCGCAGGCATTTATGTTTTTTGCCGGGATGAAGAAAGCAGTAATGCTCCTCTTCTTTTGTCTCACACTCATAAAGCCCGGTCAGCAGGATGGAAAGAAATGTCATATCAAACGTCAGCATCGCCTGACCCTTTTTTCCATACGCCTCTTTGATATCCTGACACAGACCGCAGTAGTATGCCTGATATTTGTTGTAATCTTTGACTTTCAGGTCATCCTTTCGGATGGTCACATAACCAAACATGAATCGCACTGCTCCTTTTTATCAGGTGTTTTTGATGAATTTTGTTCCGCATTTCGGGCAGCAGATCTCGATGTGGCCTTTTCCTTTCGGCACACGCACCTGCTGATGGCAGGACGGGCAGCGGAAGTAGCAGTGCTCTTTATCCTTGAATGCACGGGTTCCGCCTCGGAAGAATCCGACGACGCGGTTTTTCAGTTCCAGGAATTTCTGGTTTTCCGCATACCGTTTGGAATGGTTCTTGGACATGATGCGCACATCCGCCCAGACGATCAGGACGAGTGCCAGGGTGTAGATAAGGGAGCTCCGTACAACCGCTCCGAAAATCATCATGGCAACTGCCGCCCACATCATAAAATTGCCCAGCTGATCGATGCCGTAGCGGCCGTACATCAGGCGGGAAAGTTTTTCTTTCAGTTTATCCATTTTGTTCTCGTTTCTCCTTTTTCAAAGTATATGCCAATACTCTATCCCTTTTGAGGGAAAAAAGCAATCGAAAGCGCCATTAATTTTTTCTAAAGAATCCTTAAATTTTGCAGTGTCGCATTTTTCAAACACGCTCTGTTTTTTCCTGCAGACAGTTTTTCAATTTTTCATGGATGTTTCAAGGAAGCTGTGCTACACTATACCATGTATTTATTTTTTGATTGGAGAATCCCATCTATGAAACGACTCAAACAGATCGGAGCCCTTCTCGCCATCGCGTTCCTGATCGGATTCGGCTTGGCGCCATGATTTTGCGTTTATCGACACGCCGTTTGCACACAAGGCGCTGACAGTCTGCCTCTACTGTGCGATTACCGTACCAGTGCTCATCTATGCCATGATGCTGGTTGCCAAGGTTCTGTCGCACCGCGATGAGAACGACAAATCAGACAAAGGAGAAAACAGTCATGATTGATACCATTATTTTGATGTAGGCCGCGTACTCGTCAACTGGGACTACGAGTCCTATCTGAAACGCTTTGCTTTCGGTCCGGAAAAGACGAAAGCAATCACCGCCGCAACCTTCGAAAGCCCTTACTGGCGCCAGTTCGACCGCGGAATTCTCACACCGGAGGAGATTGTAAAAGGATTCTGCTCCCTCGCCCCGGAATACACCGAAGAAATCAAAGAGGTTTTCGCCCACTGCGAGGAAACCATCACCCGCTGCCGTATGCAGAAAGCTGGGTACGCTCCTTAAAAGAAAAAGCTACCGCCTCTACATCCTCTCCAACTACTCCGGAGACCTCTTCGAGCGCACCAAAGAGAAAATGCCCTTCCTCCCCTACATGGACGGAACCCTCTTCTCCTACACCTGCCATTTAACAAAACCGGAACCGGAGATCTACCAGCACCTGATCCAGAAATTCTCCCTCACCCCGGACCGCTGCGTATTCCTCGACGACACCAAAGCAAACGTCGAGGCCGCAGAGCAGGCAGGGATTCATGGAATTCATTTTACGGGATATGAAGATGGCGTGGCACAGTTGAAAAAACTGGGCGTTCTTTAAAAAAACAGGCTGCCGCATTCGTGCGTCAGCCTGTTTTTTAGTATTAACTTACGCTTTCGCCGCCTCTTCCATCAGCCGCAGCATCAGTCCGACGCTGCCGACGTTATATCCGGCATAAGCGCGTCCGCCGATGTTTCCCGGCAATGCGAGTATCAGCAGTGGGAGTTTTTCTGCGTCGATTCCCATTTTTTCGGCGATCGCCGGGGCGTCGTCGGATGGGTCGAGGTAGAGGGACATGTTGTGGATTGCTGCGCGGGCTTTCTGGAAAGTCGTGTTTTCCAGGTCGGCTTTCGTGCGGAGAACGGCTGCATGGCAGCGTCTTTTGCGTTCCACTTCTCTGCGATTTCGATCAGCTCATTCAGAACAGCTCGGTCGGCTGCCTCTCCGGTTCCGAGGAAGGCCAGAAGGATCGGGCCGTCTTTGGTGAGATCGTTCAGGGTATGCGCCTTTCCATCCAGATCCTCCAGCGTGATCTCCGGCAGTTCGATGTGCTCTAACAGCTCATCCAGCTCTTTTTTCACGGTTTCCAGATAAATCTCTTTTGCTTCTCCCGCCTTCAGTTCAAACACGCGGTATGCGGCATGCTGGTCACCGTTCGGCATACGCATACTTGTAATCAGACGATAGCAGCCCGGCTCCAGGGTCAGATCCAGTGTTTTTCCGTCGAATGCGGTTTCTTCGTAATTCAGCGTCTCAAACACTGTTCCGTTCCACTTTCCGATGGTCCACGTCTGATAATACTTCCATGCGCTTCCATCCTCCGCATTCAGTGTCAGAACCGCACTTTCCGTTTCATCCTTCAAAACAGCAGCTTCTGTTTCCACACTGTGGAATGCCCCATCACGGTAATACTCCGGCTCCAGGGTCACCGGATTCAGTCTTGCCGCTACATTGAGACTCCGGCAGATTGCCACGAACAGAATCTTCTGCGCCAGCGGACTTCCCTGTTTCATGGTAAGGACGCCGACCGGCGTTGCCATGATCGTGTCATACTCTTCTTCTGGATGGAAGGTAATATTCTTCTTAAGATAATCCATGATCCGTTCCGGCTGCTCCGCAAAGCTGTGTTTTGTCTCTTCCTCAAAAAATTCGCGGATCATGCTCCGATATGGCGTCAGCTCCTCGAGGAAAATACGCGGACAAAGAAGATCCTTCCTGAAAATCTCCTCCGGCAGATCCCCCTGCTCGCAGTCGAGATGATCCTCTAAAACGGATGCCTTCAAGTCCTTCGCATCCTTTAAAGCCAGCGAAAACAGCAGCTTCTTCCGGTTCGGATTTTCATCTTTGGAAAGGAATGCATAAATTTCCCCAAAATTCTCTCCTGACCGACGGAAAATCTCTTCCGCTTCCGGATACGCAGCAGCCTTCTTCTCATCAAAGCATGCTGCAAACCGTGCCTTCCGAAGCCGTTCCGCCTCTGCCATCCGTGCCGCATTGCGCTCCTTCTGCTCCTTTGTGGCAACGACATTCCGTACCGGCACCTCCTTCGGTGCCCGGATTTCCAGCGTCTGCCACCTGTCATCCGCTTCCGGAACCGCCTCTTCACGAAGCACCAGTTCCAGCGAATCCTCCTCCTCAATCCGCATCATGGCTTCCGCCCGGCGTATTCCGTCAAATGCCCGTACCCGGATATCGCCAAGGCCAAGTGTCATCCGAACTTCTCCGTCCGCATCCGCAATCATCACTGCAGCCGGGAAAAACTCTGCCATATTCAGGATTTCAACCGCAATATGCGCTCCTGCAGCCGGTTTTCCATTCTCATCCTTCACAAGAATCTTCACCAGCTTCGTTCTGCCATAAAAATCTGTATGGTTAAAGTAGTACAGCGCCCCTTCTTTTCCAAGATACTCCTCGTTACTCTCCTTTACATAATCCGAGAAGTTCCGCGTATGAATCAGAATTGCCCGATTCGCCGGACCGGAGAACCAGCCGGTATCCAGCACTTCTTCCGGCTCACAGGCGCCGAGGAAATGCCACTCGCCGTCCACAAACACCTCAACCCAGGCATGATTGTCATCACAGTGCGCCCATCTTGGTGTATAGACCTGCCGCGCCGCAATACCGACACTCCGATACGCCGTAACTGCAAACGTAGACTCCTCGCCGCAGCGTCCCTTTCCACTCCGATACATTGTCATCGGAGATGCCGTTCTGCCGTCCGTCGCCTCATACGTCGCATGCTCCGCACACCAGTAATTAATCTCCAGAATCGCCTCTAAAGACTCATTCCGGCTACACGCCCCATAATCTGCTCATAAAAAACGGTCTGCAGTCCGTAATGTCCTCGGAATTGATCCGGTCATACAGCACATAGTTTACAAACACATCCTCCGGCAGTTCCTTACACCATGCCACCTTCTCCCGCAGCATCAGCGCATGCTTCACGTACGAAAGAAAAAGGTCAAATCCATATTCTCCCGCATCCCTTACCGGCATCGTACCATACAGAAACTTCATCAGCACAGCCTCTTCCTCACTGCACTGTTTTAATTTTTCTTCGATAACAGGCATCACCGGAGCCAGAAGCTCTCTCCGTCTCTCAAATTTTTCCGTTGCATATTTTCTTAAATTTTCTGAGATCATGATTCTATCTATCCCTTCCTCTTTTTTCTATCCGTCTCCACAACGTACATCCGCCCACCGGCGGCAGACGCCATGTGAAAAAGGATTCCTTGCGATTTTTCAGGAACACCGGAGCGAGGAGCCTTTTCACATACCGGCTGTGGGTCACTACGCTACATATTTTTCTTTATAAATGAAAGTAATTCTCCGCTGGGATCGCATTTATACTCCCAGAACATAATGCCCCCATGCCCTTTTCTTTCAGGTACGCAATTTTCACCCCAAGCGACTCACAGTCCTCATAGCTGATAAATGTCTCCCCGTCAAACAGATACGGAACCTTTGCCTGCTCATCCCAATACCGGATAAATCCCCTCTTTCCGATCCAGCTCTCTTTGAGCTCGCCATAGTCACCGCCATATCCTCCGACCGTCTCTGCTTCCATTCCAAGCCCGTTGCGGCATCCGGCGCCTTTTACTCCATCCCATTTTCTGGAATAAAACGGTACGCCAAGGATCAGCTTCTCCATTGGAACGCCTGCATTTGCAAAACCGTTCACTGCCTTCTCCACACATGCGTCAAACAAATTTCCCTCACTGTGATACAGCGCCGCATGATGTCCCGTCACCTTCTGGAAACCGCCCTGCAGATCATACGTCATCAGCTGCACATAATCCAGATACCGGGAGCCTCCTTCATATCTGTCTGCAGTGCAAAATAAACATCTCCGCCGACTGCTGTCGTTACAAGCATGCCTTCTCTGTACGCATCCAGTGTCTTCCGAAGCTCCGCCAGAAGCAGCGTATAATTCTCTTTATCCGATCTGTCCGACGCAATTCCTGCCAGCGATGTGCCCGGATACTCCCAGTCAATATCAATACCGTCCAGACCATACTCCTTCACAATTGCAAGCGCACTCGCAGCAAACCGCTCTCTTCCCTCTTTTGTTCTCGCCGACTGGGAAAAGCCGTCTGCTCCCCAGCCTCCTACGGACAATACAATTTTCAGCTCCGGGTTGCTTTTCCGAATGGATACTATTCCATCCCGTGCATCCTTTGCATCCCATACAACTTCTCCGTCCCGGATCAGACCAAATGCAATATTGATCACGGTAAGTGCCCGCACATCCTCTTCTCGCATATGATTTAAGTCCGCCGTATTTACATAGCCAATTATTCTCTTCATCTCATAAGCTCCTCTGTCCGAATCGTTTTACTCATTAAAGGTTACGACTTCCCCGTGTCCCAGATTGTAGGTGATCTCATCCTCAAGCTCTACCTTCACAACCGTTGCAAACGGATGAATACTCATCTCGCCGGCCCAGATCCAGAGTGTTCCCGGAATACCGCTCCATGGAAGGGAACCCGTATAGGAGAACCGAAGTTCTTCTCCCGTATGCAGAACCGTCACCCTTTTTACCGGCGTTTTAATGCCTTTCACGCACAGCGTCTCCTGCGGCTTATCATAGACAAAAAGATACATCGTCTTCTGATCCGCCGAAATCGTGCTTCCGCCGAGAAAATGATTGTAATCCAGTCCTTTTTCTGTTCCAAATACCGCTTCCTCGTGGTCATGAATCCATCCGCCAAGATCCAGCAGCACCTTCTCCTGACGTTCATCGAGCGTTCCGTCCTCTTTCGGTCCGATGTCCAGCAGCATTCTTCCGCCGAGGGTAATACAGTCGCAGAACATACGCACGATCTGGCCGCTGCTCTTGTAATCATTGTCCGATGGACGATATCCCCAGGAATCATTGATCGTCGTACAGAATTCCCACTCGCCTTTCGGTCCGTACAGCGGAATTCCCTGCTCCGGTGTCTCATAATCTCCGTAGCCCTGCATTCTCGAATTCAATACAACGTTCGGATTCAGCGTATGCAGATATTCCCTGAATTCCGGCATCTTCACTGTGCCGCGCTCCGTTCCCAGTCACCATCAAACCATAAAAGATCCACCGTTCCGTAATTCGACATCAGTTCTTTTAACTGATGATTGTTGAATTCCAGAAACTCCTGCCATTTCTGCGGCTCCTCCTCTTTTCCGGCCGGGGAACCATAGATATCGTTCAGACAGTCTTCTTTTTTCATTCCTTCCGGGTAAACCGTGCGATACCGCGGATCCGACCAGTCGATCAGCGAATAATAAAGGCCGACTTTCAGACCTGCCTCACGCATGGCGGCTGTATACTCTTTTACAAGGTCGCGCGCTGCCGGCGTTTTCTTCACAACACTTAAATCACTGTATCCGGTATCAAACAGTGCCACGCCGTCATGGTGCTTCGCTGTCATAACCACGTACTGCGCACCTGCTTTTTGAAACAGCTCCGCCCATTTTTCGCATCAAACTTCGATGCTGTAAAGCCTTCACACTGTTTCATGTAATCTTCATAAGAAATATTTCCGTTGTGGAACGACCATGACTCTGACACATCACCCACCGCATAAATCCCATAATGGATAAAAATGCCCAGCTTCGCGTTCCGAAACCAGTCCTGCATCATCTCTTCCAGCTCCTCCTTTTTTTGTACTCCCGGATTAAAAGACTCCGGGCATAGCTTTTTATCCGATCTAATTACCCCTTTATTGTTTCTTCCCATTATATCAGTTCTTGCCCAAAAAGAAAGGCATATTACCGTTTTACACTGTAATATGCCTTTTTTCACGCCACAGGAAATATCGTTACCTTTTCCTGTTTATTTCGCGATTTCCTCGATACCCTGAGTTGCTACCCAGTCCTCAAGTCCCAGAGAGTACATACCATCTACATAAGCCTGCCAGTCAGCATCGTTGTCAATGTCAAGCTCGCCGCATACGAACTGCGCCTGCTGCTGCTCAAAGAAATCTTTGATTGCTGTGTTCGTATCAGAGAAGGTATCAATTTATCCAAGTCAATCCAGTAGGACGGAATAATTTCTTTGGTCAGATTTGCCTCATAAGCTTCCTCTGTTGCTTTTTTCTCATCATACATCGGATGCTCTTCTACAAACTCGAAGTCTGCCGGCAGATATTTCGGCAGAGACTGCGGCCACAGATTGCCCCAGGAATATTTTTCCTGATCTTCCTCAGACAGTGTGGTGGTGTCAATCGCATGGTATCCGTCATCCTCTTTGTTTACAATCACACCAACCGGTCCTCTGTTGCAGCCGATGCCGTTCTCCAGTGCGAATGCATTGTCAAACCAGCGGCAGATGATTTCCGGATGCTCTGCCTTGTTTGTGATGACAGCCTGGGTTCTGTATACGCTGAAGCCTTCCGTATCGCGCAGCCAGATTCCGTCTTTGTCTGTGTTCAGAACAGGCATGGAGTCGAAATCGCCTCTTTCCTCTGCAGCCGGGATTCCGGTAAACTCTCCGCTTCCGTATGCGATGGAAACGCCGTACAGGTCCTGATTTCCTTTACCTTCCCATGTGGAGCTGTCCTGTGTGTAAAGCTCTACGTCTACGAGTCCTTCTGCATACAGTTTGTGGAACCAGGAAAGGAACTCACGGTATGTATCGCTGACACCGCCGTAAACAACCTTTTCATTCTGGATTGCAATACCAAGTTTGTTCATCGGAAGTCCGAAGTAACCGGCCATAGCCTCGATATGTTTGTTGTTCGGGTCGGTAGAGAACGGGATTTCATCGGAAGCGTCACCGTTGCCGTTTGCATCCTGCTCTTTGAAGGCTTTCAAGACTGCCTCAAACTCGTCTGTAGTGGTCGGCATGCTCATGCCAACATTCTCCAGCCATTTCGTATTGATGTATGGGCTGTATCCAACGGTTGAATCGGCACATACGTACGGAATTGTGTAGATGTGTCCGTCCGGTGCTGTCATTTTTTCTCTTACACCCGGCAGATCCAGGATCGCAGAAATGTTCGGGCAATATTTCTCAAAATAATCTTCCAGCGGAATGAATACGCCCTGGTTTACACCATAGGTCAGGATTGCATTGTCGCTTAAGGTCCATCCGCCGATCACATCCGCGTAATCTCCGGAGTTCAGATCCAGATTCAGTCTCTCCGTTGCTGTTTCGTATGGATAAATTTTCAGGTCAACGTCTACATTGGTCTGTTTTTTGAACTCATCGAGCATGATAAACTCGCCGGATTCGCTGGAATCATCGCAGAAGATAGAGAAGGTGTAATCTCCCTCGTCTACCAGCGGAAGACCTTCCTGATACATAATGCCGTTTACTTTTCCGTCCTCATCCACGGTGTCGTTTGCTGCGGATGCTGCGGATGCTGCAGAAGCACTCTTTGCCGAGCTGCTTCCATTATCACTTCCACATCCGGTAAACATAGATGCCACCATTACTGCAGTTAAAACTGCTGCGACTTGCTTTTCTTTTCATGATTTTTCCCTCCTGTGTTGTTCCGGCGGCATTTTCCCGCCGGAAGCGCTTTTGCCTGTCCGTTGTCCGGACTCTTTATTTACATACCGCCGTTTCCCGTGCGGCAGATAAATCGTTAAAAAAACTTCTTCTTGTAAATCAACCCTTCATGGATCCGATCATAACACCCTTTACAAAGTGCTTCTGCACCAGTGGGTACATAACCAGAACCGGGATACTGCTGATGATGATCAGCGAGTATTTCATAACGTCGATCAGCTGCTGTTTTTCCTGCAGTGCTGCTCTTGCTGCCGCAGTTGTTGCTGTCTGGGACAGCGCGGTCTGGTTCGTGATCAGGATGTTACGCAGAACCAGCTGCAACGGATACTTTGCTTTGTCCGAAATATAAACGAGTGCTGAGAAGTATGAGTTCCAGTGACCGACACCATAGTACAGAACCAGAATTGCGATGATCGCTTTGGAAAGCGGAAGTGCAATCTGGAAAAAGAATCTCGCCTGGGTGCAGCCGTCAATTTCAGCTGCCTCATACAGCTCTTCCGAAATGTTCGACTTGAAGAAGGTTCTTGCCACGATCATGTTGTATACGCTTAAGCATCCCGGAAGAATCAGTGCCCAGATCGTGTTCAGCATCTGCAGTCTCTGAATAACCAGATAGGTAGGGATCAGACCGCCGCCGAAGAACATGGTGATCAGGTAAAAAATGGTGATCGGTTTCTTTCCGGAGAAATTGCTTCTGGAAAGTGCATATGATGTCGGAAGCGTTACGATCAGGTTGACCATGACACCGCAGAAGGTGATGATCAGGGAGTTTAAAAAGCCTCTCATAACCTGGTCGTTTTTAAATACTTCTGCGTAGCCCTTCAGGGTAAATCCGATCGGGTGAAGCAGTACTTTACCACTCGATACGGCGCTTGGCGCACTGATGGATGAAATGATAACCCAGTACAGCGGATATGCCACAACAAACAGAACCAGCGTCAGGATAATGAAGCAGGCTGCGTCAAAAACGACGTCCTCTTTGCAGCGTTTTATTTTCTTTTTTGTCACTGCGGTATTTTCTTTACTCATGTTTTTGTTTCCTCCTACCACAGGCTGTTGCCCGAAAGTTTATCAGATATCGTATTGACAATGATCAGCATAACCATGTTTACGATGGTGTTGAACAGACCGATTGCTGAAGAATACGACATATCGTTGTTGATCAGACCGACCTTATAGACGTAGGTGGAAATGATCTCGGATACACTGGCATTCAGGTTGTCTGCAGAAGGAAGGCTTTTTCGAAGCCGACGGAAAGAATGCTTCCGCAGTTCATAATCAGAAGAATGGTCGCGGTCGGCATGATCAGCGGAAGGTCGATGTGACGGATCAGCTGTAATTTCGTTGCGCCGTCTACCTTTGCCGCCTCATGCAGCTCCGGGCTGATGCCGGCGAGTGCTGCGAAGTAAATAACAGAGCTCCATCCTGTACTCTGCCATACGCCGGTCCACACATAAATGTGTCTCCAGTAGGCTTTTTCGCCATGAAGTTGACCGCCGGAATTCCGATTGCTTCCAGTACGTGGTTGATAACACCGACGGACGGAGACAGGAACAGAATGATCATACCACACATAACTACGGTGGAAATGAAGTTCGGCGCGTAGGTGACGGTCTGGATCACTTTCCGGTATCTCTTATGGCGGAAGGAGTTCAGCATCAGTGCCAGGATGATCGGAATCGGGAATGATACAACCAGTCCGTACAGACTCAGGATCAATGTGTTCTTGATGGTGGAAGCAAAGTATGGAGAGTTGAAGAATCTCTCAAAGTAGTACATGCCTACCCACGGGCTCTTTGTGATTCCGGCTGTCGCATTAAAGCGGCGGAACGCGATCTGTACACCATACATCGGAATGTAGCTGAAGATGAATGTCAGGATTACGCCCGGAACACAGAAAAGCCAAAGCGAGATGTCTCTCTTAAAGGCGCGGATGGTGCGGCCTTTTTTCTTTGCTTTTGTTGGTTTCTCTTTCATTTCTCTCTTGTCCTCCCTTTTAAAGGTTTCGTGTTTTCCTTGATTGGAGCATCCCTTGTCGTGAACATTTTGAACATTTTGCTTTCGCATCATCCTCGCATGCTGCTTCTTTTTTTGTACAACTGCCACAATCAAATCTGTTATTTAAGATTTATCCAACACTGTTTTGATGAATTTATTTTACATTTTGTTTCCTTATTTGTCAATTAATTTTTGAACACAAATATTATTTTGTTACTTTTACGCAATTTAAACCGATACTTTTTAAGCACTTTTCCCATAAATTCTCCTGTTTTTCCCTTTGTTTTTCGTTTCACGGCATCGGAGCATACGATCCATTTATATTTTTATCCATTTTTTGCAAACAAAAAGAAGGAAGCTATGTTTCTTTATTTTGTAATATAGTTTCCTTCTTTGTTCATTTTTATTATATTTTTATGTTTTTTCGTCCGTTCTTACATTTCCGTCACGTTTCCAGTCCACCATTTCTCTGCTCCATCTTCAAGCATCAGCTCGTACTCATGGCAGATGACCTCTGGTTTTCCCGGAATCTGGACAAAATTCAGCTCCTCTTTTGTAAGATGGAACACAGCTTCTTTTTTCTCTCCCGGTGCAAGTGCAATTCTCGTAAAGGCTTTCAGCTCTTTGATTCTTGCCACAACGCCGCCGGAACGTTTCCGCACATACAGGCACGGAACGGAAGTTCCGGCCATATTTCCGGTATTTTCCACGGTAAAGGAAACAGAAATACCATTTTCTTCTTTTGTTACGGAAACATCACTGCCGGTAAACGTTGTGTAGGATCTTCCTTCTCCGAAGGTATGCAGCGGCTGGCTTGTCATATCACAGTACGCCGGGGCAACGGAAGTCCGATAATTGTAGCATACCGGGATCTGTCCCACGTGGCGTGGCATAGAAACCGGAAGACGGCCGGACGGATTGCTGCTTCCATAGAGAAGCTCAGCAACTGCCCTGCCTCCCATCGGTCCCGGTAGAATGCATATAAAACGGCATCGGAAGCATTTTCGATCTTCTCGATACAGTATGCTCTTCCGGCAATTACAACCGTTACCAGTGGTTTGCCAAGGCGGGCAAGTGCTGCAATCAGTTCTTCCTGCGCGGCCGGAATGTGAACCTTCGCGGTGTCCATTCCCTCGCCGCAGTCCATCGAACGGCTGCCCGTTCCCTTCGAGGCTGCTCCGTTTGCATCGAACACAGCTCCTCCAAACCGTGAGGAGGAACCGCCGACAACGGCCACGATCACATCGCTTTCTTCTGCAAGTGCCATCGTCTTTTGCTTTTTCATGCTCATCCGCCTCGGAAAAACCGGACCCCATCGCATAAGAGACTTCACGCCATCCGGTGCTTCCTGCTTCATGCCCTGCAGAACCGTGACGCACTCGCTTTCCGGCACCGGCGGAGTATAATCGCCGAGCATACAGTAACGGTCTGCCGCATGGTAGCCGATCACTGCTACTTTTTTATATTTCTTTGCAAGCGGAAGCACCGTCTTTTCATTTTTCAGAAGCACAGCAGACTCCCGCGCCAGTGCAAGAGATACCTCCGGAATGCCGGCTTCTTCCGGTGAAAGCATGTTTTCCTCCATATAAGGATGCTCGAACAGGCCTTTTTCAAATTTCAGTTTCAGAACGCGGAGCACCGCCTCATCGATCTGGCTCTCTTCCAGAAGTCCCTGATCAACCGCCTCGCCGAGACGGCCAAAGGCTTCATCCCACAGGCTCACATCAACACCGGCCTTTCTTGCCGCAACGGCTGCATGCAGCGTATCCCCCTCTGTGTTTTTCAGGAAATCGACAGCCAGTCCGTCTGCCATCACAATGCCGTCAAAGCCCATCTCACCGCGCAGTACATCGCGAAGCAGCCATGCATTTCTGTGGCAGTACACGCCGTCGATCTCGTTATACGCCGCCATGATTCCTTCCACACCGGCTTCGCAGCACGCTTTTGCAGACGGAAAATGGATTTCACGCACTCACGCTCCCGATTCTCGCCGCACTCGCATTTACACCTCCGGTCGTCTCGCCCTGGGCGCAGAAATGTTTTGCCACGCTGCCGACGCCGGTCGACTGCATTCCGGTCACGGCTGCTTTTGCCATCGCTGCTGCAAGGCATGGATCCTCAGAGTAGCACTCTTCACTTCTTCCCCATCTCGGATCGCGCGCCATATCAAGTGCCGACATCAGCGCCAGCTCCACATGACCGCTCTTTAACTGCTTTCCGCATGCCTTGTAGCCTTCCGAAAGAAGCGCCGGATCAAACGTTGCTCCGGCAGCCAGGTTGACCGGAAGCAGACCTCCTCCGAGTGCCTGATGGCCATGCGGGCACTCGCTGCTCATCATCATCGGAATGCGAGGCGGGAATGTTCCATGACGTAGTGCTGTACCATATTGTAGGCTTTCGCGGAGAGTTCCGGCACGATTCCGGTCTTCTCGTCCTTATCTGCCCACGGGTCGGCACGGTACAGGCCGTACAGAACCCCCAGTCCGCCCATGCGCTCTACTTCTTCTTTGAATTCGTCGGTCAGGGTAAATTCCTCTCCCTGCCGCTCATAGATCCGGAATCCGTACAGACGCTGATTGAGCTGTCCCACTTTTTCCTTTAATGTCATCCTTCCCAGAAGATCCTTTGCTCTCTCTTCCGGTGAAAGGGCTGTATTCTGATATGCTTCCATCTGATTTTCCTCCTTATATGCTTTCTGCCCGGCCGTTTTCTTCCTGCCGGTGTATTTTTGATCTGTTTCCCCCAAAATTCTCCTATGAAACGGCTTTATTGTATCTCATTTTTTTACTTTTGTCCACAATAAGTTATATTTCGTTCATTTTTGTTCATTTTTCATGTTGAAATTTATTACTTTTAGTGTTATGATACCTTTCGCTACTAAATTTTGCAAATTACAAAGGGAGGTTTTTACTTATGAGCAAAAACATCACGATTCCGGTTCCGGCTGTCCCGTTTGCACCGCCGGTTTATACCTGCCACCGCGCAAAAAAAGAGTTCCATCTGGACGGAAATATCAACAAACCATTCTGGGAGGACGCACCGTATACCGATGAATTTCTGGATATTCAGGGCAGCCACATGCCGCTTCCGCGTTTTGTCACCCGCGCAAAAATGCTCTGGATGATGAAAATCTTTACGTTGCTGCGACCTTGCCGGCGATGAAATCTGGGGTCATTTAACAGAACGCGATTCTGTCATCTACTTTGACAACGATTTCGAGATCTTCGTTGACCCGGATTCCGATACGTACCATTACTATGAATTTGAAATGAACGTTCTGAACACGGTATGGGATCTGTTTCTCGCAGAGCCGTACCGCGACGGCGGCAGCGGCCTCAATGGCTACGATATGCACGGCCTTCGCACCGCTGTCCATGTGGACGGTTCCATCAACGATCCTTCCGCTGAAAACAAAGGCTGGAGTGTTGAGGTTGTGATTCCGTTCTCTGCTCTCTACGAATACCAAAAAGAGCGCCGCGCACCGAAAAACGGAGAATTTTACCGTATGAACTTCTCCCGTGTGCAGTGGAATGTGGATGTCAAGGACAACACTTACGTAAAACGCACCGATGAAAACGGAAATGTTCTCCCGGAAGACAACTGGGTATGGGCTCCGACCGGCGTCATCAATATTCATTATCCGGAGCTGTGGGCTTTCGTCTTCTTCTCCGAGGACCGCGAGGATGCTCCATGCGACAGCACCATTCCGGAGGACGAGTATCGCAAATGGGAGCTCCGCAAGCTGTATTACGCAGAAAATATTCTGTTTGAGACAACCGGCTCCTACAGCAGCAGCCTCGATGAACTGCAGAAAACGCTGGATGCGTATGCACCGAACGACTGGAATAAATCTGTAAAAGATCTTGGATATACCATTGAAACCACCAGCCGTACGTACCTGATTTCCTGTCCGAGTGCCGATCGTGCACATCTCCTCCTTCTGTATTCCAACGGAAAGGTTGAAAAAATTACACTTTAAGCGTATAATATCGGTTAGTAGTTAAAATTTGTAACAGGATCGGTTGAAACTATGAAAAAAGTCACTTTACAGGAAATTGCAAATTCCCTGGGCATCTCCCGGACCACCGTCTGGAAGGTGTTCAGCGGACACGAAGGTGTCTCCGATTCCCTGCGCACCAAGGTCATCGCCAAAGCCCAGGAGCTTGGCTATGCCATCCCGGAAGATTTTCAATATCCTTCCAGCGCGGAGGAGACCACGCCGGTCAACATTGCAGTTGCCGTCTGCAGACCGGAAACCTCACTTTTCTGGATGACCATCATCCACCAGATTGCAAAAGTATTTTCAACACACAATGTCAATCTCGTTTACACGTATCTTCCGACTTCGGCGGATAAAACGTATTTTCTCCCGCCCACACTTACAAACGGAAGCGTCCACGGCATCATTGTTCTGAACGTGTACAACGAACGTCTTCTGCGTCTGCTCGCAGAGACACAGATTCCAAAGTGTTCCTGGACACTTCCTCCCTCGTATCCCCGTATGAACTGAACGGCGACCTTCTCCTGATGGAGAGCCGGAACAGCGTCCGCAATATCACCGCCCATCTTCTCGAGAAAGGACGCACCCTTCCGGGCTTCATGGGTGATATCGGCTACGCACAGTCCAACCGCGAACGCTATGAGGGCTTCTGCCAGGCACTGATGGATGCCGGAAAAACACCGAATCCTTCTCTTTGCCTGACCACACCGCTTGGGATTGACTCCTACCGCGAGGAAATCGATTCTTTCCTTTCCTCCCTTTCCCGCATGCCGGACGCTTTTGTCTGCGCCAGCGACTACGTTGCCTGTATTCTGATGCAGCTTCTTGAAAAGCGGGGACTGCGCGTGCCGGAGGACGTTGCGTATCCGGCTTTGACAACAATATCGAGGATCTTCTGGCAGAAAATCTGACTACCGTTCAGGTCTTCAATGAGGAGCTCGGCTCCCGCCTGGCGCTTCAGATTCTTTACCGGATCAAATATCCGCACACGCCGCATGAAGTGACGTATCTGGAATCCAAAGTTCTGTACCGCGCTTCCACCGGCGACTGATGCAACCGTTTTTCTAATTTTGCTTTTTGAAAAGACACCGTCTTCCGTTTATTTCGGATCCGGTGTCTTTTTTGTGTTTTCTTTTTTCCGGGAACGCATTGGTTCTGCGCTCCCGGAAGCATTTTCTGTTCTGATTTCTTATTTTGTCGTGCGAATGCGGATGGTACGGATCTCGTACGGTTTGATCGTAAGTGAAATCTCGTTTTCTTTCACATCAATGGCACTCTCTGCCGGCTGCTCCAGCAGATTGGTTTCCTCTGCGGAAAGAATCGCATCTGCGCAGTACAGTGTCACTTTCGTTCTCGCATTCTCCACCTCATACAGACGCACAATGATGCCATCGCCGTCCTCTGCCTTTTCACGGTCTCAAGCACAACGTTGCGCTTGTCCACGGACAGGAATTCCATACGGTCTTTTTCTGCCGCACTGGAAACAGCTTTTGCCGGCACGTTCAGGTTCAGTGCTTCCTGTACCGTACCTGCCTCGCGCCATGTTCCTGCGTGCGGATACAGAGAGTAGGTAAAGAAATGTTCTTCCTGGTCTGCGGTCAGATTCGGCTCGGTTCCGGATTTGATCAGGGTCTGTGTTATCACACGGTCCTTCATGGAATAGCCGTACTTGCAGTCGTTCATCAGGCTGACGCCGTAGCCTCCCTCGGAGAGATCGGCATTTGTGGCCGCATACCTCGAATCTTGCCTGATCCCAGCTTGTGTTGGTGTGCAGTTTTCTTGTCACATTACCGAACTGGATATCGTACGTTGCCTCGTCGCTGTGAACGTCTGCCGGGAAGTGAACTTTGAGCACATGCTCGGCAAATTTCCAGTCAACGTAGGTTTCGAAGTCGATTCTGCGGTCTTTTGCGTAGAAGTGGATCTGCTGGCGGATGACGGTATCCATCACTTCGCGCTCGATCTCCAGGGTTGCACGGACCGGACCGTTTTCTGTCCACTCCATGCGGCGCACGCCTCTACCTTCCAGGATTTCTCGGTATGGAAGATGTCCAGATTCCATGCGCTGTACTGCAGCGGTTTATCCTCATAGATCCGCAGTTCATTTCCTGTTTTTCCGATCTGAAGTACTTCACGGTCATTTTCTTTGTCAAACAGGGAAGTAAATTCGCCGTTTGCATCGATTGCAATGGTGTAAAACGGTGTCTCAAGGGTATATCCCTCTCCTGCTTCTGCTATGGCAAACGGTGTTTTCACAACGGATCCGCTTACCGGGCGCAGTACCTGATATCCCTTGGACGGCAGATTTTCTGCGTAAATAACCGCTCCGTCTTTCGTCTGCTGTACCGGATACACGTTCGTTCCATCGGTCAGTGCCTCAGCGCTGTTTGTGCCCAGCTCTACGATATCGTTTCTTCTATGGCCCAGCGTATTCCATACGGTCACACTCTCGTCCTTCTTCGCACAGAGTGCATCCAGACGCTCACCGATCAGTTTTGCAGATGTTTCTGCAATTTCCGCATACTCTTTCTTCGTCTGCTCATATACCTCATGGATGGAGGAACCCGGCAGAATATCGTGGAACTGATTTGTCAGGATCATCTCCCACATGCGGTTCAGTTCTTCGGTCGGATATGCTTTTCCGGCCTTTTCTGCCAGAACGGACAGAAGCTCTAATTCCATCATCGCATACTCGCTCTTACGGTTTCCGCGTTTGTTGCGTGCCATCGAAGTATACGTTCCCCGGTGGAACTCGAAATACAGCTCGCCGATCCAGGTTGGGAGGCGTTTGCTGTCTTTTACTTTCTCATGCAGTTCGTCGAAATACGTTCTCGCAAATGCCTGGCGTACTTTCGGCACGCCCTTGATGCCTTTTTCCATTCGTTTGGATGTCTCAAGCATCGTTCTGGTCGGGCCGCCGCCGCCGTCCCCGTAGCCATAACTGATCAGAATATCGTTGTTGATATCCTTATTCTGATAGCGGTCCCAGCCGCCCATGATTGCATCCGGATGAGCATGCCGTTGTATGTCGTAAGAAGCTGGTCTCCGGCTGGCCGACGCCGAGCGTTGTGATCATATGCGTGAAAACTTTGCTTCCGTCGATTCCTTCCCAGTTCATGGTATCGTACGGCACTTTGTTAAACTCGTTCCATGCCAGCTTTGTCGTCATGAAGTAATCAATTCCGCATTTTTTCAGAATCTGCGGCATGGCAGCGCTGTATCCGAACACGTCCGGCAGCCACAGAATTTTGTTGTCTACACCGAACTCCTCTTTGAAGAAGCGTTTTCCGAACAGGAACTGACGCACAAGGGACTCTCCTGATGTCAGGTTGCAGTCTGCCTCAACCCACATGCCGCCTTCCGGCTCCCAGCGTCCTTCTTTGACTCTCTGGCGGATTTTCTCGTATACTTCCGGGTGTCTTTCCTTTACAAAGCTGTAGAGCTTCGGCTGGCTTGACATGAATGATAGTTCGGATACTCATCCATCAGTTTTAATACCGTTGCAAAGCTTCGGCAGGATTTCTGGCGAACCTGGTCAATCGTCCACAGCCATGCCACATCAATGTGGGTGTGGCCGATGCACGTTGCCACAACTTCGTCCCAGCCGCCCATTTTTTCATAGATCTCTTCCTGGATGCATTTTTCTGCCTCTTCGATGGAAGCGTAGAACTCTTTACTGTACGGCTTGCGCAGGTCCAGCAGATTGATCGTGTTGGTCAGTGCGGTTTCGAGATCCAGACGCGTTTTATTATCCTCGTCCATACGGTTCAGGCCCTGCATCGGAACGATGAGGTCGTAATAGATCTCCTCGATTTTCGCATCATGCTCCTCAAGGTCTGCCAGCAGACGGAACTCGCTGTGCAGCGTTCCGGTGTAGGACTGCAGGTCAAGCTGGATTTTTTCACCGGCCTTTGCATTTTCTCTTACAAGTACTTCGCGGTGGTTGATATCCATACCCTGGATCACTTCGCCGTTTGCAAACAGCAGGAACTGCGGGTTTCTTCCGTCATCCCATTCGTCCAGTCCTGCATGGACTCTCATCCAGAGATTTTTCCATCGAAGCTCTCCGGAATGGTGATGGTGGTGCGGAACCAGTAATGTTTGTCCGGTCCGTACCAGCGGTCATTGACCGTATCAAACGATGTCCACGGCTCTTTTGATGCATCGGCCTCTGCCGGTGTGATATAGCATCCATTTTTCACCTGCATATCGGTGATTTTAATTTTCTGTGAAATCGAAAGTCTTGCCAGTTCCTGGCAGATTACGTTCACACGCTCTTTTACAAATTTCATAGTGCCTCCTTATGCTGTCCATGGGGTCATTTTTAAAAAGAAAGTCCGCCGGACCTGCAGGCTTCTTTCACTCGTAAGCCCGGCGGACTTGTCGCTTTTTAAGTTATCTTATAAATCAAAGGCTATTCTCTTTCACATAGTTCAGCAGCTCATCTACGGTTGTGAATGCCATACCGGTTACAGTATCTGCGCATCCGTAGTAGATAGTGATTCTTCCGGTTGCTGCATCGCTTAAGGTTGCGCACGGGAATACTACGTTCGGAACATCACCCATGCACTCGTACTGGGTGATCGGAGCCATAATATAGTCTTTCGTTCTGTATTTTACTTTCCACGGCTCGTCGATATCAAGCAGTGCGCATCCCATACGATATACGTATCCGTTGCAGGTTGTGATAACGCCGTGGTAGATCAGCAGCCATCCCTCATCTGTTTCGATCGGAACCGGGCCGGCACCGATCTTGGTGCACTGCCATGCAGACTCATCGCCGCGGACCGGGCTCATCATGTGACGGTGTCTTCCCCAGAATTCCATATCTTTACTCTGGCTGACAAAGATATCGCCGAACGGTGTATGGCCGTTGTCGCTTGGACGGCTCATCATCATGTAGTAGCCGTTGATCTTTCTCGGGAACAGCACGCCGTTACGGTTGAATGGAAGGAATGCGTTCTCAAGCTGAACGAATTTCTTGAAGTCATAGGTGTAAGCAACACCGATGGTCGGGCCGTGATAGCCGTTGCACCAGGTTACATAGTATTTGTCGTCGATTTTGCAGACACGCGGGTCATAACGGTACTCTCTTGTCAGAATCTCCTCGTCAGCGCCCTCAAATTTGATCGGTTCATCCTCGATCTCCCAGTGGATACCGTCTTTACTTCTTCCAACGAAGATGTCCATGCTGATGGAACGGCTGTCGCAGCGGAATACACCTACGTATCCGTCCTCGAACGGTACGACTGCGCTGTTGAAGATACTGTTGGAACGTTTCTGCTCGTAACGGCCGATGATCGGGTTCTGATCATAGCGCCATACCGGCATGTGCTCTCCTGCTGGTTTTTCCTGCCAAGGCATATCCGGCAGATTGTTTCCGATGATTTTACTCATGATTGTTTCCCTCTGTGAAAATTATTTTTTTCTTTCTCTCTTGTCACGCCATACGGACATTTTTGATCTTTCGATCCGATACTTCTATCTTCGTCCATTTCTGCGCAAAAGTCAAGTGTTTTTGTTCACTTTTATGTAAATTTTCGTTTTCTTTGTTACTTTTTATCGTTCATTTATTTTCTATTTGTGTTCATCTTTGTTCACAAATGGATTTTTTCTATTTTTCGTACGGTTTTCTTCCCCGCAGAATGTCGGCATACCAGATACAATCTCTGAAATGTGGTGCAGATCGCCTTCTTTGCTGATGCTTCTCCAGGACGCTTTATACTTCATAAACCAGGTTTCCAGCCGTCCCGCAAGTGCCGCGCAGGCTGTCTCATCCTTTTCTTTTCCAAGCTCAATGTCACACATTCTCGCGCCCGTCTCATTCCAGATGTCAATCGCTTCCATCGTGAGTTCCAGCACCGGAACCATTGGACGGCAGGATTCTTCCAGAGCACCGGCTGTCTTTTTCAGTTCTTTTTTCAGAGCGCAATTGTTTCCTTTGCAGCTGCACGCTTCGCCTCATCCTGGATTCTCGCGTCAAACAGCGCATTCCGGTTGTTCGGATGACCGAGCACTTTTTCCTCGTAAACGACGTTGGCATCCCACCAGTCAAAGATGGAGCATTCTGCCGTTTTTGCCATATAGGAAACGAATTTTCCGCTCCGGTCGCCGTAGGCCAGACGGGAAATCTGTTCATTCAGCTCCTCAAAGCTGTCGGTATCGTCTCCCCAGGAGAAGACGGCTCCATAGATCATGCCAGGAAGGGAAAAGTCCGGCTGATTGATGTGGCCGCAGTCACCCCAGTCTGTGTTCAGAACACCTTCCGCATGGTATTTTCTCGCATAGCCGCACATCCGTGCGATATTTTTGTAGCTGTTCTCCACCAGGTTCATCCACTGGTTCCAGCCGCCGACCCCAGGACAGAGATACTGTCTTGCACCAGCTTCCGCCATCACTTTTGCCTCATGCTCTCTCTGCTCGGTGCATAGCCCCAGGTCAGGCAGACGGTTTCCTCTGGCAGCTCTTTGATCAGCTCCGGCTGTGCGCAGATGATATCGCCCCAGAACATCGGCTTTTTGCCTTTTGCCACGAGAAACTCGCAGAGCTCTTTTACATAGTCGATATACAGGCGGTGAACGCCTTTCTCGTCTGCCAGCGGTTTCGATTTTCCTTTTCCAAGGTCGAACGTTTCGTCCGCGCAGATGTTGAATTTATCCGTGGCAAAAAGCGCCATGTACTCCTCGATCATGGCCTTGATCAGCTCGATCGCTCTGCCGCCGGAGACATCCACCGTGTGATGCTGCATCCGGTCCCAGAAGGAAAACGGCTCTTTCCAGCTGTCTGGGAATTCACAGAGGTCGCCATAGCTCTTTGTGGAGAGCAGCATGTACAGATGGCCGAACGTTGCGATCGACGGCACCAATTCGATATGAAGCTTTGCGCAGTACGCATCCAGCTCGCGGATTTCCTCTGCCGTAAGCGGCGTCTCATCGCGCCACATCTCGGAAAGTCCGGAGAACAGATACGTGTGCTCCACATAGAGCTGCAGCTGGTTCAGCTTGTAGTACGCCATGCGGTCTGCCACCTGTTTTAAATAGGAAAGTGTCAGCACACGGCCTCTCGTCTCATCGAGATAATAGCCGCGCACCGGCAGATCCGGCTCATCCTCGATCCGCACGGCAGGAAGCAGTGCACCGTATTCGTGCATCATCTGGCACAGCGTCTGCACACCGTAGAGCACGCCGCTCCGTCTCCGCCCTGGATGCGGATTTCCTCCTCTGTCACCTGCAGCACATACTGCTGGCTTTTCCTTGTCTCATCCAGTTCCAGTACAATCGCGCCGGTCTCTTTTCTTCCCGGAACGCCGTATCCGATATCGTACTGCATTCCGGTTTCCTTTTTGATTCCCTTCTGCAGCACTTTCGCATACGTATCCCCATTTCCCAGCAGTCTGCCATCCAGTACAATTCTGCCGTCATAGCAGAGTGCATGTTCCCCCGTCAGGAGTTTTACCTCTTTTGGTTTTGGTAAAAATTTCATTTTCCTTCTCCTCTTGTTTTTTGTTTTCTTTGTAACCATAGAACTTTCACTGAACGTTAAGTAACATTTTGAAACCACTTTTCTCTTCTCCCCATCCTACCATATTTTTCCACATATTCCACAATAATTTGTAATTTTCTTCAATTTTTTTCAAAATTTCTTCCTGTTCTGCTCTTTTATGTGTAAAGTAACTTTTGTTTCCCATTTTCATTCCGGAACAAAATCTGTTTTTTCGGATGAATGCGATCATCGGCTTTACCGCTCTGGCTGCCGCCCACGTCAATCAGCCGGACCAGGTGCAGGAATACCTGAACAAGATTTCCACCTCCGGCCAGCACCTTTTTCCGCCTGAACCAGATTCTGCTGAATCTGCTGAGCAATGCCACGAAATTCACACAGAACGGCGGCACCATCATTGTCCGTATTATTCAGAAACCGTACTATAAAAAAGGGTATGCGCTCTACGAATTCCACGTCCGCGACAACGGCATCGGCATGAGCCGGGAATTCCAGGAGCACCTCTTTGAATCGTTTACACGCGAGGAGACTTCTACGGTCAGCGGCATTCAGGGTACGGGACTTGGCATGGCGATCAACGTCAGCCATATGGTACAGGAAATCGCGATGGAGCTCCTTTCGAACGCCGGATTTTCCGTCAGCCTTGCAGACGACGGCGATGTTGCCGTTGAGACGCTCCGCACCGCAGCGCCGGATCAGTTCGATCTGGTGCTGATGGATATTCAGATGCCGAAACTCGACGGATACTCTGCAACGCGCCAGATCCGCACGCTGGACAGCGCCATTGCCAAAGTGCTTGGCTGATTCCCCTTTCTTATCTGCCGGAACCGTGAATTTTCTCTTACTCGAAAAAGAGGAGAAAAAGTTCACGGCTCCGGCAGATTTTTTCTTGCATTCTTTCGGGGAAGTGTGCTAGAGTGAAGATATCATATTTTATAAGAGGTGCTTATTTTGGATATTAATTACGAGTTATATAAGGTTTTCTATTACGTTGCCACCACACTCAGTTTTTCCGAGGCCTCCAAGCTGCTTTTTATCTCGCAGTCGGCGGTCAGCCAGTCGATCAAGGTACTGGAGAAAAAGCTTGGAATCACGCTCTTTATCCGCAGTACAAAGCGCGTGCAGTTAACGCCGGAGGGAGAAACGCTGCTGCGCCACGTAGAGCCTGCGATCAACCTGATTGCGCGCGGTGAAGCACAGATTATGGAAGCGGGAACGCTTGGCGGCGGCCAGCTCCGCATCGGCGCGAGCGACACAATCTGCCGCTATTTCCTCGTTCCGTACCTGAACCGTTTCCACCGCTCCTTTCCGAATGTCCACATCAAGGTGACAAACCAGACTTCGACCAGTGTGTCGATCTGCTGGAATCCGGCCAGGTGGATTTCATCGTGACCAATTATCCAAACTCGCATCTTTCCAGCCGTCTTCACACGATTCCGATTCATTCGTTCCACGATATCTTCATCGCGAACGGCGAATATTACCCGGAACTGGAAAACAGGCCGGTTCACTTAAAAGAGCTGCTGCAGTACCCGATTCTGATGCTCGACCGCAAGAGTACGACGAGTGAGTTCCTGCACAGCCAGTTTCAGCGGTTCCAGCTCGACCTCGTGCCGGAAATTGAGCTTGGCAGCAACGATCTTCTGATCGACCTGGCGAGTATCGGCCTTGGCATCGCGTTTGTGCCGGACTACTGTCTTGTAAAAGAGACGGCGGCCTTCCAGCTCGACCTCGTGGAGGAGCTTCCGCCGCGCCAGCTTGTTGTTGCCCACAGCTCCCATCTGCCGATCCCGCAGGCGGCAAAAGAGTTCATGAGCATGCTGGAAAAAGGCGCCGAATAACTTTTTCCGATCTATACGTCAAAAGAGACAGAATCCTCAAGAAATTTCTCTGGATTCCTGCCTCTTTTTCTGTTTTTATGATCCGTTCTGGATTTACTGCTCGCTGCCGTCTTTCTGCGCCGGTTCGGATGCTTCCGCTTTTTCCGGGCTTTCTGCATCCGCTGCTGCCTTTCCGGCTTCTGCTTTCAGATACTCTTTGAGCTCTTCCGGGCTGGAGATCTGAATGTTGCGGTTTACTTTTGCATCGTACGTATCGGCTCTCATGATTTCGGAGAGATCGACACCGGTCGCCTCTTTCATCGACTCAAACAGCTTTGCCATCACCACCGGCACATTGCCCGCTACGGAGCCGATGCCGTTGTCCTCGCTTCCGCCGCCGATGATCGTAATCTTGTCGATCTGGCTGAGCGGCTCTGCGATCTTTCCGGCGATCTCCGGCAGAACCTTGATCATCATCTCTGCCATTGCGGCTTTGTTGTAGCGCTGATAAGCCTCGGCTTTCTTCTCCATACCTTCGGCCTCTGCAAGTGCCTGGGCGCGGATGGATGCGGCTTCCGCCTCACCTTTTGCCTTGATACCGAGTGCTTCCTGCTCCATCGCATAGCGCTGGGCTTCTGCCTGGGCTTTCTTTGCCTCCGCCTCGCGGATTTTTCGAACTGGTCTGCCTCTGCGTCTTTCTGACGGCGGTACAAATCTGCCTCTGCCTGCTGCTGTTTTGCGTAACGCTCGGCCTCGGCTTTCTTCTTGACTTCTGCCTCGAGGGATTTCTCGGTTACTTCTACTTCTCTGGCACGGAGCTCAACCTCACGCTCCTGACGGGCGATGTTCGCATTCGCGGAAGTGATTTCCAGCTCTTTTCTCTGCTGCTCTTCCTGAATCTTGTACGCTGCATCTGCCTCTGCCTTTTTGATATCGGACTCTTTTTTCAGCTCTGCCGACTTGATTGCCAGATCGTTGTTTTTCTTTGCGATCTCAGTCTCGGCAAGAACGCGCTCATCGTTCGCCTCTTTATTTGCACGCGCCTGGGCAATTTTGATTTCTTTCTCGGAATTGGCACGGGCGATCGCCGCGGATTTCTTGATTTTTACGATATTGTCGATACCAAGGTTTTCAATGACCTGATTGGAATCGACGAAATTCTGTACGTTGAAGCTGATGATGTCAAGTCCCATCGCAGCCAGGTCCGGTTCTGCATTTTCTTTGACCAGCTCCGCAAACTTCTGACGGTCGGAAACCATCTCTTCCAGACGCATCTTTCCAACGATCTCACGCATGTTTCCTTCAAGGACTTCTCTTGCAACCTTGGCAATATATTCGCTGTCGCGGTTCAGGAAGTTCTGGGATGCTTTCTGGAGCTTCTGCGGTTCGTCCCCGACTTTGATGTTGACGGCTGCATCCACCTGAATATTGATGTAGTCAGCGGTCGGCACGGCATCGCTCGTCTTCACATCGATCGCTACCAGCTTCAGACTCAGCTTGTCCAGCCGCTCAAAGAATGGGAGCTTGATGCCGGCTTTACCGATCAGGATCCGCTGGCCTTTTTGGAAACCGGAAATAATAAATGCGGTATCCGGCGGCGCCTTCACATAACCGCTCGCCAGAATGGCAAGAATGATCACCACAACAGCGATCACGGCAATCATGGTTGCATGTTCGAATACAAATTCCATCTTGTTTCCTCCCTTTTTTCTGCGGATGCTTTTCGCTCCGCGTTCTGCTTTTGTGTCTGTGTTATTTTCACTATAGCATTTTTTGCGGGATAGATACAACTGCATTATTATTACGATTTTGTAAGATTTCTGTTCGGGCAAAAACAATCCGCTGGAGCAGATTCTGATATACCTTGCAATAAAAAAACGAAGGAGCTTCTTTTTACAGAAACTTCTTCGCCTTTCCTTTTTTTCACTGATCCTGCTCTTATGCTCTTTCGACAATCTTCTCCAGCGCTTTTGTGATCGCTGCTTTCAGCTCCGTCTGATCTGCCGGTGTCTTGACAGCCAGCTGACGGATCAGTGCTGTTACGTGATCGTCTCCAACCTCACCAAGGCTCGTAACGGCCGCGATTTTTACGTCCACATCGTCTACTTCCAGAAGAGAAGTCAGAATATTAACAGAACCATCATTTCTCGAAGCTGCACAGGCTTTTGCAAGCGCTACCTGCGTTGTCTTGTCCGAATCCAGATACTGTTTTCTTAATTTGTCCCATTTTCCTTTTTCCACCATTTTTTCAGCTTGTCTTCCGATGCCTCTTTTAAACCAAACATTGTAAATCCTTCTTTCTTTTTGCTCTTATTTTTGGTG
>ENA-OQDD01000046-OQDD01000046.1-human-gut-metagenome-genome-assembly--contig:-NODE-46-length-44456-cov-2.652733_pt1 | contig 44456 bp, 56 predicted proteins | sample MGYA00242507_ERZ504598 | MGnify/ENA primary metagenome ERZ504598 (study PRJEB26092, sample SAMD00036318) | human gut metagenome | host: Homo sapiens | study: EMG produced TPA metagenomics assembly of...
ACCGGATTATATCTATACGATTTCGGTACAGGGCACGGTGATTATCCGACAGAGCCGGTGCTTGACGATCCGGAGATTACAGTGACAGGCGCGGAAGACCGGGAAAAAAATAATTACTCCTGGGAATATTATGTAAATCAGATTCATGAGATGGACATATTTGTCAAAGAGCTGACGACAAAGCTTGCGGATTATCCGGAGCCGGTGGTACTTGTGATGTACGGGGACCATCTGCCAACGATGGGACTGAAAGTAGAAGATCTGGAGAACCGCTATCTGTATCAGACCGAATACGTGATCTGGGATAACATGGGACTGAAAAGGAAACAGGAAAACATTGCTTCCTACCAGATTGCAGCAGAGGTTATGAACCGTGTGGGAATTCATGACGGAACCATTTTCCGGTATCATCAGACGAGACGGAATACGAAGAACTATCAGGTGGATCTTGAGGTGCTGCAGTATGATATGCTGTATGGAAAACGGTACGTTTACGGAGAAGACGGAGAGACACCGTATGAGCGTGTGAAGCTGCAGATGGGTGCTCTGCCGGTAACACTGGAACGAATCGAAAAATCCGGAGAAGATACCTGGTATTTTTACGGAGAAAACTTTACGGCATCGAGCCGCGTGGAAGTCAACGAGGAGATACAGGATACCGTTTATGTCAGCCCGTCGATTCTGATGGTGCATAGTCTGACCCTGGAAGACGGTGATCAGATTACAATCGCGCAGCAGAGCAACAGCTCGACGAAGAAGGTGCTGACAAGGACAGAGCCGATGATGTATGAAGAGCCAAAAACGGTATCTACACCGACGCCGATGCCGAACCCGGATAGCACGAAAACAGATGTGACGCAGGAAAATGCCAATACGAGCACTGCGCCGCAGGATGAACTGACGGCAGCGCCGTCCGGTGCGCCGGAGGGCGAAGGCGACAAGATTGAGCCGTCAAAAACAGAAAACAGCGATAAACCGGCCGAAGACGGCGGTCTGCAGAATTAAAAAGAGTGTCCGAAAGATCATACAGTGGGGCGGATTTTGACGTCCCACTGTATCTTTTACGGGGAAAGTCGAAAAGTCGGGACAAAATTTTGAAAATTGCTATGGACATATCCGGTCACTCGATTATAATGATACTAGTACATCGTTTTCGAAATAACTATACCACTCACTGTCTGCAAATCCGATTGCACAGGCATAAAAGCCTCGGCGTAGCCCGCTACGCCTACATTTTTTATACCTGCACACTCGAATCTGCATCCTGCGTGATTGGTATAGTTATTTACGAAACGATGTACTAGGGTTTGAAAGCAGCCCTAAAATACTGAAGAATGGTGAAATAAAGTGAATTATACAGAAGCAGTTGATTATATCGAAACAATACCGAAATTTACGGTGAAGCATCCGCCGGAACATACGAGGGAGCTTCTTTCGCGCCTTGGGAATCCGCAGGAAGGGATCAAAATTATCCATGTGGCGGGCACGAACGGAAAGGGAAGCGTCTGCGCGTACTTGAATGCGATGCTGCTTGCAGGCGGCAAAAAGACAGGACTTTTTACCTCCCCGCACCTTGTACGCATCAACGAGCGGTTCCAGATCAACGGGGAAGATGTGTCGGATGAGCAGTTTCTCGACGCATTTCTCAAAGTGGAAAAAGCAGCCAAAGAATACGAGGCGGAGGGCGAAGGCCATCCGAGCTATTTTGAGACGCTGTTCCTGATGGGAATGCTGATTTTCAAAGAAGCCGGCGTGGAATACCTGGTCATGGAGATCGGCCTTGGCGGACGGCTGGATGCGACAAATGTGGTCGAAAAGCCGCTGGCATGCATCATCACGTCCATCAGCCGCGACCACACCGAGTATCTCGGCGACACCCTCGAGGCGATTGCGGGAGAGAAAGCCGGCATCATCAAAGCCGGTGTCCCGGTAATCTACGACGCCAGCCAGCCAGGTCCGGCTTCTGTCATTGCCGCAAAGGCGAAAGAGATGGGAAGCCCGGCATGGCCGATGGAGCCGTCGTTCTATGAGATGAAAACACAGAGCCGCGAGGGTATCACCTTTACCTTTGCATATCCGGGCGGCGAAAAAGCAGAGCTTGCGATTCCGTATGTGGCAAAATACCAGATGATGAATGCAAGCCTTGCGTTCTACATGATGCATATTCTGCAGGACGTGCACGACATTCCTAAGAACGTGCTTGCGGAAGGCCTTTCGAAGATCAAATGGCCGTGCCGTATGGAAATGGCTGCGCCGGGCGTCATCATCGACGGCGCGCACAACGAGGACGGCATTGCACAGTTTGTCAGCACGGCAGGCTATTTTGCGAAAGAAAACGAGATCACGATTCTGTTCACGGCAGTTGCAGACAAGCACTATCATGAGATGATCGGTGAAATCTGCGAGGGAATTCATCCGTCCCATGTTGTTGCAACGCAGATCGACGGAAGCCGCGTCGTACCGGCGGAAGTGCTTGCAGAGGACTTCAGAAAAGCAGGATGCACGGATGTCTGCGCGGAACCGGAGATCGGGGCAGCGTATGAGAAGGCACTGGGCAAAAAGGGCAGCGGCATGCTGTTCTGCGTGGGTTCTCTGTATCTGGCGGGCGAACTGAAAGCATATCTTGCAAAGCGGAATGGTTAGCGAATACAGGAAGGAATTTTTTGTTTATGTTAAATTACGAAGAAGAACTGAAGAAGTTTAAACCATGTCTCGATGTGGACGAGGTGGAGGATGCGATTTACAGCCGTGATCTGACGGATGTGATCGACATTTTGAAAGAAATGATGAAAACGACAAGCCGGAACAGGAAAACGAGACAGAAGCGGAAAAGGAAGAGTAAGGTGCCGGAATGAACTGTATGAATTGTAAATCGGTTGTGGACGTCGGAATGGAGATCTGTCCTAACTGTGGTTTTAACCTGAGAGTACAGAGAAAATGTTTTTCTCTTTCGAATATGTACTACAATCTGGGCCTCGACAAGGCAGAGATCCGGGATCTTTCCGGAGCGATCGATATGCTGCGGCGGAGTCTGAAGTTTAACAAATACAATATCCATGCGCGGAACTTGTTAGGCCTTGTCTATTTTGAGACGGGTGAAGCGGTTGCGGCGTTAAGTGAGTGGATCATCAGCAAGAATATTATGCCGGAGAATAATGTGGCGACGGAGTATATTGCGACGCTGCAGGCGGAGCAGGCGAAGCTGGATATGATCAATCAGACGATCAAGAAATACAACAGTGCGCTGAAATGCTGCCGCGAGAACAATGAGGATGTGGCTGCGATCCAGCTGCGCAAGATTCTGAACCAGAATCCGAAGCTGATCAAGGGATATCATCTGCTGGCGCTGATTTATATTCACAAGGGTGAGTATGAGAAAGCGCGGAAGATTCTGAAAAAGGCGGCGAAAATTGACAAGACGAACTCGACGACGCTTCGTTTCCTGAAGGAGGTTGATTTCCAGACGGGTACGCAGACGTCGCTGGAGCCGCGGCGGTTCGGCCGCAGGGAGCGCACGGAGGAGCAGCGCGAGGACGAGCGTGAGCGTGTGGTAAGCGGGGATACGGTGATTATTCCGCCGACGTTCCGCGAGACGTCTACAGCGGCAACGATGCTGAATATCGGTATTGGGCTGGTGCTTGGCGCACTGGTTGTGTGGTTCCTGATCGGGCCTGCGAATACGCAGCGAATTAACCGGCAGGCGGACGAGAAGGTTGTGGAATACAGCGGCAAGATGGCGAGCAGGAGGCCCAGCTGAACCAGCTCCAGAGCCAGGTGGATTCTCTGAACGAAACGACGGCTTCTGCGCAGCAGCAGATCCAGACGGCACAGGATACGGCGGCTTCCTACGAGAACCTTTTAAAGGCTGTGGAAGCGCAGCAGCAGGGCAACACGAGCAACGCAACAAACGCACTGACCGAGGTCAACCCGGAGGTGCTTTCTGTGGACGCAAAGGCTGTGTATGACACTATTTACAAGAGCATGCAGTCGTCTATGTTCCAGGAGCTTTCGCAGTCGGGTGTGAATGCATTTGACGATGCGAATTACACTGAGGCGATTGATAAGCTTTCGAAGGCTAAGAATATCAACGACAGTGACTATACGGTGCTTAACTATCTGGCGCATGCGTATCGGCTGAGTGGGGATACCGATAATGCGATTTCGGTGTTCCAGGAGATCATCGATAAGTTCCCGGAACCCAGAAGGCTACTAAGGCCGAGCAGCAGATTGAGGCGCTGGGGGGACTGTGAAGACGGAGGAATAGTGAGGACGGACGCCACGGGGCAGAATGCCGCAGGAGATGCGGCGCTGTTTCGTCGGGCTGATACCACTGACTACGCGGAGGGTGCGTGGGACGAAGGGCAAAAAAGTATAAAAGTGAGAAGATAAAACACAAAAGATGAAATTCGCTTTACGGCGAAAAATCTTTTGTGTTTTTATTTTATGACAGGAAAGAGGGAGGATGGGAAATGGATAATCGTGTTTGGGTGAAGGATGCGGTGATGACGATTCGGCTTCCGGAAGAGGTGGATCATTTTGTGGCTGACCGGCTTCGGGAGGAGGCGGGGAGATTTTGGTGGAGAGGAATGTGAGGGAGGTGGTGTTTGATTTTCGGAAGACGGTGTTTATGGACAGTTCGGGGATTGGACTGGTGATGGGAAGGTTTCGGGAGATGGAGCTGATTGGCGGGAAGGTGAGAGCGGTGCATGTGGGAGAGCGGATGCGGAGGATTCTGGTGATGTCGGGGGTGACGCGGGTGATTGAGGTGGAAGAGGAGAAGACGTGGAAGTAGGTTTTGGACGGGGAGTGGGCAGAAAGGGGAATGGGATGATGCGAGAAAGGATGAAAACAGAAGAGAAGATGCGGTGGAATACGATGACGCTGGAATTTGAGAGCCGTCCTGCAATGAGAGTTTTGCGCGGGTGTCTGCGGCGGCGTTTCTGGCGCAGCTGAATCCGACGGTGGAGGAAGTGGCGGATGTCAAGACGGCGATTTCGGAGGCGGTTACGAATGCGATGATTCACGGATACCGGCAGGAAAAAGGTAAAATTCAGATGAAGTGTGTGCTGGATCTGGAGGAGAAGGTGTTTCAGGTGACGGTAAAAGATACCGGCGTCGGGATTGAAAATGTGGAGAAGGCGATGGAGCCGATGTTTACGACCTGCCCGGAGCTGGAGCGGTCGGGGATGGGGTTTTCGTTTATGGAGGCGTTTATGGATGAGCTGGAAGTAAGGTCGCATCCGGGATGGGGGACGGAAGTGGTGATGAAACGGAAAATCGGTGTGCATCCGGAAATGTAAGGGCCGGATCGGAAGTCATAGGAGTCAGAATGCATGGAACATACGCTTGCCCTGATCGAAAAGGCACACGAAGGGGATAAAGCGGCAAGGGATACACTGGCAGAGGAAAATATGGGACTGGTCTGGAGCATGGTGAGGCGTTGCAAACCGCGGGGTGGAGATGGAGGATCTGTGCCAGATCGGGAGCATTGGGCTGTTGAAGGCGATTGATAAATTTGATCCTTCGTTTGAAGTCTGTTTTTCGACGTATGCGGTTCCGATGATTGCGGGGGAGATCCGGCGGTTTCTGCGGTCGGAGGGGATGGTGAAGGTGAGCCGCCCGATCCGGGAACTGGCGTGGAAAGCGTATGCGGTGCGGGAGCGGCTGGAGCGGGAGAACGGGCGCGATCCGACGCTGGCGGAGATAGCGGGGGAGCTTGATGTTACCGTGGAGGAAATCGTGGAGGCGATGGAGTCCGGCGCGGAGGTGGAATCGCTGCAGAAGACCATCTATCAGGGGGAAAACCACGATATTTCTCTGATGGACCGCATTCCGGAAAAAGAGAACGGGCAGGAAAAGCTGCTGAACCGGATTTTCTTGGAAGAGCTGTTGGGACGACTGCCCGCGAAGGAGCGGCAGCTCATCTACATGCGCTATTTTCAGGACATGACGCAGGCGCAGATCGCCGGAAAACTGGGGATTTCGCAGGTGCAGGTGTCGCGGATGGAAAAGAAGATTCTGCGGCAGATGCGGATGGAAAACAGCTGAGAAGCTGTCTTTTGTGTAAAAGAAAAAAACGCAGCAAGGCTTCCTGGTTGCCACCTGTAGTAAGACAAGAAAAGAGCCGGAACGAAAAGGAAAAGAACGATGGTGAAAAGGATCCCCCAAAAAAGGAGACACAGCATCGTTCTTTTTTCTTGTGTTCTGAATTTATGTGCTGTAAAATATTTTTATCGTGTTCTTTTTGACCGAGTCAGGCAAGTAGCGAAGCGGATTGCGAATATCCGCGTTGACAAACAGAGCATCGAGGGGAGCTGTTTTCCGCTATTTGTAACGATTCAGAGCCATGAGAAAGAAACGAGGAGAATCGCAGCACGCAAATTTACATCGGGAGGAAGCAAAAACATGGAAAACAATGGATTACAGCAATTAAAAGAAAATATCGCAAAGGTCATGATCGGAAACGAGCGCACGATCGAGCTTGTCCTGACCTGCCTTGTTGCCAAAGGTCATATCCTGCTCGAGGATGTCCCGGGAACCGGAAAAACGGTCATGGCGAAATCCCTTGCGAAATCCGTCGAGGCAGAGTTCGGCCGCATCCAGTTCACACCGGACTTACTGCCGTCCGATGTCACCGGTCTCAATTATTTTGATGCCAAAAGCGGAGAGTTTGTCTTCTCGAAAGGCCCTGCCTTCTGCAACATTCTGCTTGCCGATGAGATCAACCGTGCAACGCCGAAGACGCAGAGCAGCTTCTCGAGTGCATGGCTGAGCGCCAGATCACCGTGACGGTGTGACACGGCCGCTCGAGGAGCCGTTCCTCGTCATCGCCACGCAGAACCCGCTCGAGACGCTCGGAACCTTCCCGCTGCCGGAGGCGCAGATGGACCGTTTTTAATGAAACTTTCGATGGAAGCATTAAGCCCGGCGGAAGAGACGCAGATGATCGCCCGTTTCCTGACCGAGGAGCCGCTCGCCGAGCTGTCGTCTGTCTGCCAAAAAGAAGAAATCCGTACCCTGCAGGAGGCGTGTAAAGAAGTCTACCTGCATCCGGAACTGGTACAGTATCTCGTCCGCGTCGTACAGGAGACGAGAGTCAACAGCAAAATTGCAAGCGGTGTGAGCCCGCGTGGAACACTCGCATTTTTACGTGCCGTACAGGGCCACGCGCTGGTGCAGGGACGAAACTACGTTGTGCCGGAGGACTTCAAGACCGTGGCTGTTCCGGTACTCGCACACCGTCTCACCATGCAGATCGGCGCAGACGACGGAAGAGCCGCAGAATCGGTGATCGAGGAAATTTTAAACCGCATCGATCTGCCGACCGAAAACTGGTCAGGAAGGTAACGGACTATGCTTCTTTTATTACTATTTGGAATGGCGCTCGCCTGGTTTCTGCAGAAAAAGCTGTACCAGAAAAACTGGCAGAAAAATCTGAAAATCCAGGTCAGCTTCCAGGATTCCGCGATCTATGAGGGCGAGGAGAGTACGTTAAAAGAGGTCATCGTAAACGACAAACTGCTGCCGATTCCGGCACTCGAGCTTGGCATTTCGATGAGCCGCAATCTGGAATTCGACCGCGAGGCAAAAGCAAACGCGAGCATCACCGACCAGAGCTACAAACGCGATGTCTTTTCGTTCCTGTTTCATCAGCAGGTCACGAGAACACTGCCGTTTCAGGCGAAAAAACGAGGATTCTACGAGATCACCGGTGCGCATGCCGTAGCGTACGATCTCTTTTTCCGGGAGGGTCTTTACAGCGATTACCCGCAGCAGACACAGATGTACGTTTACCCGCGCCAGGTCGATACTGCACGGATTCAGATGATCTGCCGTGCCGTGTCGGGCATGGTTCTGTCACGGAATCGCCTGTACGAGGACCCGCTTGAATTTTCCGGTATCCGCGATTACCGGAAAGAAGATCCGATGAACCGCATCAACTGGAAATCGTCGGCACGGATGGGAGATCTGATGGTCAACCAGTTTGACGCGACGACGAGCGTGGAAGTTACGGTGCTTCTCGATATCGAGGACGCCAACATTCTGCGCGAGGAAGCGCAGGTCGAGGAGAGCATCCGCATCACGTCTTCGCTTGCGGCGCGGATGGTGAAAAACAAGATGAATCTGTGGGTGAAGAGCAATGCGAAAGATGAGGAGACCGGCGAGGAGCTGCGTATCCATCTGGCAGCGGGCGCGGAAAAACAGCGGAGCTGAACCGGAAACTGGCGTGCGTGCAGCTTGGGGGCAATCTCACAGGCAGCGCGGAGTTTCTGCACAAAGAGGCGGAAAAAGAGCTCACCGGCCACACCTACGTTGTCATATCCAAAAACAGAACCGATGAGGTCCGTGAGGCGCTTCATCTGCTCTCTGGTGCGCAGAACCAGGTGCTGTGGGTGATTCCGTATCTGCCGGGCGAAGAAGTTCCGTCGGAGCAGAACCGTGCGTACACCGCAATCGGCTGGGAGGTGAAACCATGAAAATAAAAAAGACACCGGTACAGATCCCGCTGACCTGGCTTCATGTCTGGCTTTTATTCGCCGGCATCTATGGCTTTGCCGCCGGTTTTCTGGAGCTGACGGGACGGGAGGCGCTGTATTTCTGCGCCATATCCTTATTGCTGCTGATTCCGGCCGCCGCAAGCTGGATTCTGATCCGGAAAACGAAAGCACTCTGGCAGTTTCTGCTTGGCGGAATTGCGGTCTGCGCGGTGACGTATCTGGCAGCGAAATTTTTCTGTTCCCTGTTCAGTGTGCAGGCGGCAGCGGTAATTGAAGCGGCTGCGGCGGCAAACGATGGAAAAAACAAGTTTGAGAACGGTATTTCTCCTGCATTTCTGGAGAGCCTTTCCGGCGTGATGACGGGTCTTATGGCCGCTGTGATTTTCCTGATCCGCGGCTATGTCAGAATCCGCAAAGGCCAGTTAAAGAAAGCAGCGCAGGAACTGCCGGCCGGCTCAATGCCGCTGGCGGATATGGAAGCGTGGGAGATCCCGACGCTCCTCGATGAGCCAAAGCCCCTTCATTTTCTCTGGTTTATGATACAGTATGTGATCGGTGTGCTGATGAAAATGCCGTTCTACTGGCATCTGATCTACTGGTTTTTCTTTGCAGATGTATTCCTGTGCTTCTTCTGTCAGTACCTCGACGGCATGCACGGGTTCATCCGTGACCATCAGAAAATCGCCAATCTCCCGGTGGAGACGATGCAGCGGACGGGAAAACTGATCCTGAAAATTGCAGTACTCCTTCTGGTACTGTTCGTGCTCCCATCGGCGCTCTACGGAAAGGATCCGATTGCGGAGGCGATCGCAGGTTATGAGCCGAAAGAGCTGGAAAGCGATCTTACGATCGAAACACCGGAGGCCGAGACGCCGCAGGGCATGGAGCAGGCCGATCTGTCCGATATGCTGGGGGACAAAGAGTACAAACCGATGCCGCAGTGGATCCAGAATCTTTTTACGGCGGTCATGTATCTTGTGATGGTTGCCGTCGGAATCGCGGTTCTACGGGCGATTTACCAGAGCGTAAAAAATGCGGGAAAAGCCTTCTCAGAGGATGAGGAGGACGAAGTTCTCTTCCTGCATCAGGGAAACGACGAACGGGAAAATCTGCCGTGGCGGCGGGAAAAGAAAGAGGGCTATCTCTCCCCGAATATGCGTATCCGCCGGAAGTATAAAAAACGATCAAAAAGCCGGAAAATACCAGCCGACCGGAGCCGAAACCCCGGCGGAGCTGGAAGAGAGAAACGAGCTTTCCGGCGACGGCATGAGACGGCTGCACGACGGCTATGAAAAAGCCCGTTACAGCCGCGAGGGCTGCACAAAAGAAGAGGCGGAAGCGCTGCGGAACTGATTTAAAACCAGTTCCCGGCAGCGGTCCACAGCCAATAGAGAAAGCCGAGCAGCCAGCTTGCAAAGACACCGTACAGAATGACAGGTCCGGCGATGGTGAAAATTTTCGCACCGATGCCGAAGACCTGTCCTTCTTTTTTATATTCAATCGCAGGAGCTGCAACCGAGTTGCAAAGCCGGTGATGGGACGAGCGCACCGCAGCCGGCAAAGGTGACGATTTTCTGATAGATGTTGAGGCCGGTTAAAATCACACTGCTAAGGATCAGAATCAGCGAGCACCAGGAGCCGGCGTCATCTTTGCTGAGCGAGAACTGCGTTTTGCCGATATGGAGCAGAATCTGCCCCACGACACAGATCAGACCGCCGACGATAAAGCTTTTGCCATATTGCAGAAGAGATTCTGCTTTGGCGTCACCTCTTTGACAAACTGTTCGTATTCTTTTTTGCCCGTTCACTTTTTAAACTCTGCATCACATCTTACCTCCAGTTCTTATTGAAATCCACTTGCAAAATAATAGAGAGAGCCCGCGATTTTCCCTGCCGCCATGCAGAGAATTACAAACGCAGTCCGCGCGTCAGTCCGATCCGGCGGCAGAGGATCGAAAACAGGTTGACGACTTCGCCGAGCGCGATGATCCAGCTTCCCAGATAAATGCCCGCAAAAAGCCAGAACACACCGGCCGTCCAGGAGGGCAGAGAAAACGAGAAGGTGCCAAGCGAGAAAAGATCGCCGAACAGCGCCCCGGCCATACAGCAGCATTCGTAAAAACGCAGGCTCCCTGCTGTCTTTGTGATGCCGGCGTACCGTGTCACGATGCCAAGGCCGATCACAAGCGCGACAAGGCCGCTCGCGATGAAAAAGCCAAGGCTAAGACCGGCTGTGATCAGCAGGATCTCTGGCAGGATTCGCATGAAAAGCCTCCTTTCCTTTACCGGAGCGGTCGTTCTGTTCGATAATGGTCGTATCGATATCATCCTCGTAGACCCGCATTTCCACCTCGAGCGGCGTCGGGTCCTGCGTGAATTTCCGCCGTCCGAAATGGTTGAAATAGAGCACGACGCCAAGGCCGATGCCGATGGAATATGAAATTTCCAGCACCGAAAATCCGGGCGTCATCTGCGGGAGAAAACGGGTGTAAACATCCAAAAACAGCTCGCGGACGCCGATGTCGGTGTGGAAGGTCATAATGGAAAACGCAGTTCCGATAAATGTAAGGATGCCGACCAGAATCGTTTTGCACCAGCTGATCCAGGTGTTTTTCTGACGCGGATCCTCGTACGTTAAAATAAAATTCGGCTCGCCGATGTGGGTGACATCGACGTGCTCCTCGGCCTCCGTGACGAGGCGGACGAGGGTGGAGGCGGAGCAGACGTAGCGCCCGTATCCGTCATCGGGAAGATGCGCCACGCGGCGGACCTGATTGCGGGCGAGGACAGCGCCGTCTGAACAGGAAAGCTGCGCCACATCGCCGAGCGTCACGACGGGACTGGTGATTTTGATATTCCGCTCCGTCTGAAGATACAGCATTTCACTCATGAAAAAGATTCCTCTAAAAGTTTCTGAAACAGGATTTTTGTGCTACAGCGTACAGAGTTCCCTAAAACAGGAAAATCATGCGTAAGAATGGAAAAAACGGAAATACTGAAGGTCAGAAATGGTAAGACGCAAAATAAGAAAACGGAGGAATTTGCCGATGAGACAGATGACAGGAAAGCAGAGCATCTCGTTTGCCAAAGCCGTCTATATCGAGGGCAGCGCGGCGATTGTAGGAGAAAAGGAAAAGGATGGACCGCTGGGCGAATACTTTTCGCACACGCTTTCGGACCCGATGTGCGGGCAGGAGAGCTGGGAGGAGGGCGAGAGTGAACTGCAGCTTGCCACCGCGAAGCTGGCAATGCAGAAAGCCAATGTGAGGCCGGAGCAGATCCGCATGATTTTGCGGGCGATCTTCTGGCACAGTCAATCGCATCATCGTTCGGCCTGGTGGATCTGAACTGCCCGCTCTACGGCCTGTTCGGTGCCTGCTCGACGATGGGAGAGGCGCTTTCGCTTGGCGCGATGGCAGTCGCGGGAGGATACGGTGACCGGGTGCTGGCGGTGACATCGAGCCATTTTGGAGCGGCGGAGAAGGAGTTCCGTTTTCCGCTCGCCTACGGAAACCAGCGCCCGCCGTCCGCGAGCTGGACGGTGACGGGAAGCGGCGCGTGTGTGCTTGGAAAAACGAAGAGCAGAGTGAAAATCACGGGCGCTACGACGGGAAAAATCATTGATTACGGGCTGAAAGACAACCAGAACATGGGCGCCTGCATGGCCCCCGCTGCGTGCGATACGATTGCACAGAACCTCGTCGATTTCAACCGGGAACCGGCCGATTACGACCGCATTGTGACGGGAGATCTCGGCGTTGTGGGGCGGGAAATTCTGCTGGAGCTGCTGGAAGAAAAAAGGATACGATATCTCGGAACAGCACAGTGACTGCGGCATGCTGATCTTCGATCCGGCAAAACAGGACACCGGTGCGGGCGGAAGCGGCTGCGGCTGTGCGGCATCGGTGCTGGCGGAGTATCTGCTGCCGAAGCTGGAAAACGGAGAGTGGAAGAGGATTCTGTTTGTACCGACTGGTGCGCTGATGTCGAAGGTCAGCTTTCAGGAGGGCAGCAGCGTGCCTGGTATTGCACAGGCGGTTGTAATCGAGAGGGAGGAGGATGTGTAAAATGGGAACGTTCATGGAATATTTCAATGCCTTCTGGGTCGGCGGCCTCATTTGTGCCCTGTGCCAGATTCTGCTCGACCGCACGAAAATGCTGCCGGGAAGAATTATGGTAACGCTTGTGTGCACGGGCGCGGTGTTGAGCTTTCTGGGACTCTACGATCCATTTGCAGAATACGCCGGGGCAGGCGCGTCGGTGCCGCTGCTCGGATTCGGGCATCTTTTGTTTCAGGGAGTAAAAGATGCCGTAAAAGAAAGCGGATTTTTAGGATTGTTCCAGGGCGGATTAAAGGCGGGGGCTGTCGGAACATCAGCGGCGTTGATTTTCGCGTATCTTGCAAGCTGGATTTTCCAGCCGAAGATGAAAAAATAGCAGGTGAAAAATTGCGCAGAAGCAGGCGGAATGATATAATAAAGAAAAATGCCGCAGAAAAAAGCAGAATCGCAGCGGCAGGACGAATACAGAAAAAGCGGGTGTTTTGCGGAAAAAATATCAAAACACCCGTGACAGGAAGAAAGGAAGTCTGCAATGAAGACAAGAGAAGAAGCGCTATCCTATGGCCTTTCCTTCCCGGACACATATCAGGAAGCGCCGTTTCACGATGACAACTGGCAGCTCATCCGCGTGAAAGGAAGCAAAAAGGCATTTCTGTGGTCTATGAAAAGGACGGAATCATTCAGCTGAATGTAAAAGCAAACCCGGAATGGCGGGACTACTGGCGCGATGCATTCGCGTCAGTTATCCCGGGATATCATCAGAACAAAGAACATTGGAACACGATTCTCCTCGACGGAACCGTACCCGATGACGCTGTGCGTACCATGATCGCCGAGAGCTACGACATCATCACGGACAGCCCGACCAAAAGAATCTATGAGGCGGTAAAGCAGATCGCGCGGAAAAGTGGCGACATACGGCCAGATAGCAGCGCTTGCAGGCGAGCCGAAGATGGCGCGTGCCGTGGGAAACGCCTTACATAAAAACACAGATCCGGAGCACATTCCATGCTACCGTGTGGTAAACTCCAAAGGCGAACTGGCCGCGGAATTTGTATTCGGCGGCGCCGGGAAACAGGCGGATATGCTGGAGGCAGACGGCATTGTGCTGGAAAACGGCCGCGTCAATTTAAAGAAGTACGGCATCAACGTGGAAGAGATGCTGGCACAGCGGGAGCTGGAGCAAAGCTGAAAAACAGGATGCACAAAACAGCGAAAGACCGGAACGGCAGAGGAAAATGTCCGTTTCGGTCTTTCATTATGTTTGGCTTATAAAATTAGAAAATACAATTATTTCGCATTGAATACATACTTATCCATACGGTCAAATGCCTCTTTCACAAGCACATGCGGCAGTGCCAGATTCAGGCGGATCGCATACGGTCTGTGGAACGGCCGTCCGTCCTGCCAGATCACGCCGACAGCAACACCGGCTTTCAGCAGTGTATCCATATCGGTATCATGCTCCTTGCACCACTCCTCGCAGTCGAGGTACAGCATGTACGTTCCTTCTGGTTTGGAAAGCTTCACGCCCATGAAATGCTCGAGAATGTAGTTGTACGCATAATCCGCATTCGATTTCAGCACTTCGCGCAGTTCATCCACCCACTGGTATCCCTCCGGACGGTAAGCGCCGATCAGCGCATGAACAGAGAGTACGTTCGGAGAATTGTAGTGAGAAAGGGACGAAGCCTTCTCCACACGGTCGCGCAGCATGCGGTTGTAGATGATGTGGTAGGAGCCTACAAGGCCAGCCAGGTTAAAGGTCTTGGACGGTGCATAAAGTGCGATGGTGCGCTCGCGTGCATCCTTCGAAACGGACTGCGTTGGGATATGTTTGAAGCCCGGCAGTGTCAGGTCAGACCAGATCTCATCGGAGATGACAACGCATTCATTTGCTTTGTAAATTTCCATCGCCTTTTCAATTTCCTCGCGCTCCCAGACACGGCCTGTCGGGTTGTGCGGAGAGCAGAAAATCGCGAAATGAATGTTGTGTTCTTTTAACTTGCGGTCCATATCGGCGTAGTCCATACGCCATACGCCGTTCTCATCCTGAACAAGATCGGAGAGAACGATATTGCGTCCGCAGTTCTCAAGAACACCGGTAAAACCGATGTATGTCGGGGAATGCAGAAGAATGGATTCGCCCGGGGATGTAAAAGCGGCAGCAGCCGAAGCAACACAGCCGAGCACGCCGTTCTCATAGCCGATCGCCTCACGCGGCAGATCTTCCACACCGTTGCGCTCTTTCTGCCAGCGGATGATGCTGTCAAAATATGCATCCGGCAGATTAAAGTAGCCAAAATGCGGTTCGTTGACTCTCGCGTGAATTGCTTCCTGAATGGTCGGAAGAGACGGGAAGTTCATGTCGGCCACCCACATCGGGATGCGAGAGAAGCCCTCTTTGACTTCCGCACCCGGAATCGGGATCTGATCGACAGCGATCGAATCGTGGCCGCTGCGGTTCATCAGAGATGTAAAATCGTATTTCATTGGTAAAAACCCTCCTTTGTGTTTGCTGTGCTCTCGAAGTAAAACCAAAAGCACATGGAAAACCGGATGCAGCTTCCTTTCCTCGCTGAAAGAAAAACCTGCAGCCGGCTGAATACAAATATTATAACACGGAGGGGAATTTTCGTAAACAAAAGAATGCTTTATTCGGCACCATTTATTCCGCGCCGATCCAGTTATCGCGGTTGATTGCTTCCGTGTGGCTGGTGCTTTCGTTCATGATTTTCTGCAGATCCGGCCGGTCATAGTTGACAATGCCCTTTCCGAGATATTCATGCTGCCGCGCCGGAAGACGCTGACGACATCGCCTTTCTTAAAATCGCCTTCGACTGCCACGATGCCTTTGGGAAGCAGGCTCTTTGCCTGAACAGCAAGTGCTTCTGCGGCACCCTCATCGACGTAGAGATTGCCCGCACTCGGCGCATAGAATGCCATCCACTGCAGACGCGTTTTCATGTTGTGGCCGCTGGCGGTAAAGTACGTTCCTTTTACGGTTCCTTTCACCGCACGCACAATGTTGTTTTCCTCCGCCGAGGAGCAGATCAGAACCGGCACACCGGCTCTTGTGGCAAGCGAAGCGGCGGAGAGCTTCGTTGTCATGCCTCCCGTTCCGTTGCCCGATCCCGCACCGCCTGCCGCAGCAGTGAGCTCCGGCGTGATCTCATTTACCACGTCGATATGGCGCGCATTCGGGTCACTCTTTGGATTGGCAGTGTAGAGCCCGTCGATATCGGTCAGCAGAATCAGAAGCGATGCATGCAGCATCGCAGCCACCTGGGCGGAGAGCGTGTCGTTGTCGCCGACCTTCAGCTCCTCAATCGCGATCGTATCGTTCTCATTGATGATCGGAATCGCACCGCGCCCGAGCAGGACGGAGAGGGAGCCGAAGATGTTTTTATAGCGGCGGCGGTCCTCAAAGTCACTGCGGTTCAAAAGAATCTGCGCACCCGGAATCTGGTACGCCATCAGATTTTTCGTGTATTCCTCCATCAGAAGGCCCTGGCCGACAGCAGCGGCAGCCTGTTTATCGGCAATTTTCGTCGGCCGTTTTTTAAAGCCGAGACGGGAAAAGCCTGCGGCGATCGCACCGGAGGAAACGAGAATCACATGGTGGCCTGCCGTCTGCAGCGCGGCAAGCTGGGTCGTAATGTTCCGTATTTTTTCAGCATCCATGGTTCCGTCTGAGAGTGTCAGGGAGCTGGTGCCGACTTCACAACTATCGTCTGTTTTTCCATCATGAAAACCTCAAATGTAAGAAATGATAAGAAACGTTGTTTACGGGTGACAAAACATCAATTACAGACACTTAACACAGTACTGTGTGAGAGTCAAGAAGATGCGGAATGGTCGTTACATTTTCGTGAAAGATCTGCAAAAAGATAGAAATTTGTTGCTGGAATTCTGAAAAAGTATGGTAGAATAGAAAACGAGAAAAAGGTGTGTGCAGAAATACATTTTTCCTGAAAAACAAAAGAAGCGGAAAGAAGTCCGGCACACGACGGAGGGAGTCAAAGATGGAGGAAAAAACAGAAGAAAGAGGCAGAGGCTGCATGACAACGCTGTGCTACATCGAAAAGGATGACAGCTATCTGATGATGCACCGCACGGTGAAAAAGAACGATGTCAACAAGGACAAGTGGATCGGCGTCGGCGGCCATGCGGAACTTGGCGAAAGCCCGGAGGAATGCCTGCTGCGTGAAGTAAAAGAGGAAACCGGCTACACGCTGACGAGCTGGCGTTTCCGCGGTCTCGTTACCTTTGTGACAGAGGCAGAAAACAGCAAAACGGTGGAGTACATGGAGTATATGTGTCTCTACACGGCAGACGGATTCACGGGAGAACCGACTGCATGTGATGAGGGCGAACTCGCTGGGTGAAAAAAGAGGACGTCCTGCACCTGAATCTGTGGGAGGGAGACAAAATCTTTTTCCGCCTTCTGAATGAAGACGAGCCGTTTTTCTCCCTGAAGCTGCGGTATGTGGGCGACACGCTCGCAGAAGCGGTGCTGAACGGAAAACAGATGGAACTTTTTGAGGAGCGCTCAGGCGACGGCACGCCGACCGGAACCATCGTAGAACGCGGCGTGGCGCACAGTGAGGGACGGTGTCACGGAACGGCACATATCTGGATTGCACGGGCGAATGAGAAGAGCGGCTGTGAGGTACTGCTGCAGAAAAGGAGTGCCTGGAAAGATTCGAATCCGGGCTGCTACGATATTTCAAGCGCCGGCCATCTTTCGGCGGGCGATACATATTTGGAAGGGGCTCTGCGGGAAATCGGCGAGGAGCTCGGCATCCACGCAGAGGCAGAGGAGCTGAGGGATCTTGGCCTGCTGGAAAAAGTATCACACGGTGTTTTTTACGGAAAACCGTTCCACGATCATGAGGTCAGCGCCGTGTATCTTTACACGAAGCCGGTCGAGGCGGAAAAACTGCATCTACAGGAGTCGGAAGTAGAAGCAGTCCGCTGGATGGATCTCAAAGAGTGCCAGAAGGCGGTAAGAGAAGGAAGCATTCCCAACTGTATTGATATACGGGAACTGGAAATGATTGAAAAGCGTGGTTCGCCGGAGAAAAAACAAAAGATGAGGCAGAAAAGAGGCAGCAGCCACCGCTGAAAAATAAAAAGAAATGCATGAAAAAAGTCACCGGTTCGAAATAGAACATGGTGACTTTTTTGGATATCGCGTAAATGAAATTTGTTTTTTTATTTCGCTGCTGCCTTTACCTGGCTAAACAGTCCGGATTTCTGAAGAGCCGGACGCAGTGCCATGTAGATGACAACGGAAGCGATGGTGGAAAGTACGGCGTTGATGGAAGTTGCCGCTACGTTCCAGCTTAAGGTAACCTCTGCTGCCGGTTTTCCAAGAAGAACCAGTTTGTAGAAGTAACCGATGAGCGGATCGAAGATCACATTGAACAGAAGTCCGCCGATGGCTGCAAGCAGTGCCCATTTGAAGATCTGTTTCTGATCGGTCTGCTCGTTGATTTTACCGATTTTGTGTGCGATCAGTCCTGCGATGAGGCCGATGCAGAATTTTAAGATGAGGTCTTTGGTGCGTATACCACATAGACCGGATCGAGAAGATCTCCGATGGTCATGCCGATCGCACCGCCGATTCCGCCGTAAACACCGCCGAGAATTAGCGCACCGAGCACACAGACAGCGTTTCCGAAATGGATTGAGGTGGCATCTCCGCCTGGCAGCCAGATTTTGAACTGCAGGAAGGTGAAGACAACGTAGGAAAGGGCTGCAAAGACACCTGTCATTGCGATTTTCCAGACTTTTTCATTTTTCATAACAACGCACTCCTTTGGTATCTGGAACTTTCGTTCCTTGATTGCACCCTATTATAGGGAGTGGTGGCATGAAGAAAAAGTTCCAATTCCGGATTTTTTGACCAGACCAGTTATTTCCGGTACGATTTCATTTTTTCGTGTTCTTCTTTTAATTCTCTGTAGAGTTGCAGCGAATTCCACGCCTGGTTCTGCGTTGTGACGATGGCTTTGAGGGCGATCGGCGGCACTTTTTTCCGGCGCATTTCGGTGAGAAAAAGATCGAGTTTCCGCTCGGAAAAGCCGGCCATGACCATCATTGGTTCATCAAATCCGGCGCCGTCATAGGCTTCGGGGGATTCTGCAAATGCTTTATTTCCGGCAAGAAATCCGATCGACTGGAGATACTGTTCCGGTTCCACAATGCGCACGCGGATACCGAGCTTTAAGAGAACCGGCTTTAAAAGCACAGCTGTTTTCGTTCCTTTGATCTGATATAAGAGTACGGTTTCCATGAGAAAAATCCTTTCCACGGGCAGATTTCCGGATCAAATGCGCGGATGCCCAGAACTATGATATAAGAAATGTTTTGGAAAAACAATACTTTTATGGTATCATAGGAACGTACAATTCAGAACACGATAAATTTTGAGATAAAAGAGAAAGGAAACCAATAAAATGTGGATAGCAGATGGATGGAAAGATTATGAAGTGCTGGATACGTCCGGCGGAGAAAAACTGGAGCGGTGGGGAGATTACCTTCTGGTAAGACCAGACCCGCAGGTCATCTGGAACACGAAAAAAGAAAATCCGGGCTGGAAAAAGAAAAACGGTCATTATCACAGAAGCAGCAAGGGCGGCGGAGAATGGGAGTTTTTCCATCTGCCGGAGCAGTGGGAGATCAACTATAAAGACCTGACCTTCCGCCTGAAACCGTTCAGCTTCAAACACACCGGCCTTTTCCCGGAGCAGGCAACGAACTGGGACTGGTTCGGCGATCTGATCCGCCGTGCCAACCGCCCGATTAAAGTGCTGAACCTGTTCGCCTACACGGGAGGCGCAACGCTCGCAGCGGCCGCAGCAGGCGCAAGCGTCACACATGTCGATGCATCCAAAGGCATGGTCAACTGGGCAAAAGAGAACGCTGCCGTGTCCGGCCTTTCGGACAAGCCGATCCGCTGGCTTGTGGATGACTGCACCAAATTTGTCGAGCGCGAGATCCGCAGAGGCAACCACTACGACGCGATCATCATGGACCGCCGTCCTACGGAAGAGGACCAAAGGGCGAGATCTGGAAAATCGAGGAGTCGATTCATCCGTTCATCAGGCTCTGCACGCAGCTCTTAAGCGATGACCCGCTGTTCTTCCTTGTGAATTCTTACACGACAGGACTTGCACCGGCTGTCCTGACGTACATGATTTCCCTGGAATTAAAACAGTACAAAGGCCACGTAGAAGCACAGGAAATCGGCCTTCCGGTCAAGTCGACCGGCCTTGTTCTGCCGTGCGGTGCATCGGGAAGATGGCAGTCTGACAACGTTTAAAACATCTTTTGGCAGCGGACGTATGTCCGTCATACGAAAAACATTTGGCTGAAATTGCAGGAAATGAAGTATAAAACTGCAAAAAGTGGGATAAAATGCTGAAAAGTGTATAAAACATGCAAGTTCTCCTTGACAGAAACTCATGATCTGGTAAAATGGTCTTTAGTTGAGCAAGAAACCTGAAAAACGGGTAAGGAAAGTACAAGGGAGGACGTTTCATGAAACCGTATATCGAATGGAACAAAGAAGAATTAGTTGCCGAGAAAGCCAGACTGGAGCAGGAATTTGCAGAGGTAAAAGCAAAAGGCCTCAATCTGAATATTTCCAGAGGAAAACCTGCAGCAGCCCAGTTAGATCTCACGGAAGGAATGCTTACCGTTCTCTCGAAAAATGAAGACACCTTCGCAGAAGATGGAACCGACTGCCGGAACTACGGCGTGCTGACCGGTATTCCGGAAGCAAGAAAACTGATCGGAGATATTTGTGAGGTTCCGGCGAAAAACGTCATCGTTTACGGAAACGCCAGCCTTACCATTATGTTTGATACCGTAGCACGTTCGTTCCTGAAGGGCGTTGCAGGCTGCACTCCGTGGAACAAGCTGGACAAAGTAAAATTCCTCTGTCCGGTACCGGGCTATGACCGTCACTTCGGTGTAACCGAGTACTTCGGCGTTGAGATGATCAATGTTCCGATGACGCCGGAAGGACCGGACATGGACATGGTAGAAAAACTCGTTGCAGAAGATGACGCCATCAAGGGAATCTGGTGTGTACCGAAATACTCCAACCCGCAGGGCTACACCTACTCCGATGAGACCGTCAGAAGATTTGCAAACCTGAAACCGGCAGCCAAAGACTTCCGTATTTTCTGGGATAATGCATACATTATCCATCACCTGTATGATGACAGACAGGATCACCTGCTGAACATCATCGAGGAGTGCGAGAAAGCCGGAAATCCGGATATGGTCTATGAGTTCGTATCCACTTCGAAAGTAAGCTATCCGGGAGCCGGAATTGCAGCTCTCATTTCTTCTGAGGCAAACCTCAAAGAGGCACAGGAGTACATGAACTTCCAGATCATCGGTCATGATAAACTGAATCAGCTGCGCCATGTAAAATTCTTCCAGAACCTGGACGGCGTGATGAATCAGATGAAAAAGCATGCTGAGATCTTAAGACCGAAATTCGAGGCAATTCTGCAGGTAATGGATCAGGAGCTGAGCGGCCTTGGCATCGCTTCCTGGACAAAACCGAACGGTGGATACTTCATCTCCTTCGATGCGATGGAGGGATGCGCAAAGAAGATCGTTGCAAAGGCAAAAGAGGCCGGTCTTACCATGACAGGCGCGGGCGCAACGTATCCATATCACAACGATCCGCAGGATTCCAACATCCGTATTGCACCGTCCTTCCCGACACCGGAAGAGCTGGAAATCGCAGGTCAGGTATTCGTGCTGAGTGTCAAACTGGTCAGCGTGGATAAGATTCTGGAAAGCAAATAACAGATAAGTAAAAATACAAAAGCCGGATTCTCCCGGGGGACACAGTTTTTGTGAACTCTGGTGTGGGAGTTCCGGCTTTTTTCTATTAGAAAGTTAAAAAGAAATTTTCTATGGGACAGAAAGGAAAAACATGAAAAAGAAAGTAATAGGAATTGCCGCAGGATCATACTCCTTGCGGCCGCAGGCGGTTACGCGGGCGTGGGGCATTACTATGCATCCCACTTTTTCCCGAAAACCGCGATCAACGGACTGAACTGCGCAGGGCTGACCGCAGAGCAGGTCAAAGAGGAAATTCAGAAGCACATTGTGGATTATACACTCAGCATTACCGAGCGCGGTGGAAAAACAGAGACATTAAGCGGCACGGAGATCGGCCTCACGTATGTGGACGACCACGCGGTGGAAAAACTGCTGGAGTCCCAGAATACTCTTGCATGGCCTGCATTCTATTGGAAAGAGAAAGAAAACCAGGTGGCGGCGGACTCTGTCTATGACAAAGAAATGGTGCAGGAAAAACTGCAGACGATGGAAGGGTTTCAGGAAGAACAGCAGGAAGCGCCGACGGATGCGTATCTGACGGATGACGGAACCTCGTACGTTATTGTGCCGGAAACAGAGGGCGAGCAGGTGGACTATGAGAAGGCGGAGCAGGCTGTCATCGAGGCGCTGGATGCCGGAGCGGCGAGCGTGGATCTGGAAGAAAAAGATGTTTACCGGAAACCGGACATTACGCAGGATGATGAAGCACTGAATGGGAAAATGGCGGAACTGAACCACCTGACAGCGGCGCGGATCACGTATGCAATCGGTGAAAACAGCTATGCCATAGACCGGGCGACCTTACAGAGCTGGCTCGTACAGGGGGAGGATGGAACCTACACGATTTCGCAGGACGAAGCGGCAGCTTTTGTGCGCCATATGGCGTATGAGACGGACACCTTCGGCTGGCGCATACCTTCAAAACGAGTCTTGGCGCGACCATTAACCTGAATGCGGGCGGCGATTACGGCTGGTGCATCGACAAGGAGGAGACGACGCAGGCACTTCTGCAGGCGATCGAGGACGAAACACAGGGAAATCTCGATCCGGTTTACCTTTATACGGCAAATGACCGTTCGGCGAATGATATCGGAAATACATACGTCGAGGTGTGCATTTCCCAGCAGAAAATGTGGTGCTACAAGGATGGCGTTCTGGTGACGGAAACACCGGTCACAACGGGCAATCATGCGACGGGCTATGACACTCCGGCAGGCAGTGTCTGGGCGGTGGATGCGAAAAAAAGTGACTGTGATTTCAAGCTCTATCCGAGCCATGTCATGTTCTGGCTTCCGTTTAACGGCGACGTCGGAATCCACGATGCGAGCTGGCGTACCGAGTACGGCGGGGACATCTATCTGACGAACGGATCCCACGGATGTGTGAATACCCCATACACAGAAGCAGAAAAAGTGTTCAATGCTATTGAAATTGGTGACCCGGTTATCGTATACTATAGCCTGGATGATGTAACCGGGCCGCAGCCTACACAGAAAAACAGCCTGTAGGAAAAACGCTTAAGCATCACAGCAGAAGCACATCAAATAAAGGAGATTTTGATAGATGAAAATAGTAGTATTAGCTGGAGGAACCAGCACGGAACGTTCGGTATCCATTACATCGGGAACTATGGTCTGCAAGGCACTCCGCGAGAAAAACCATCAGGCAGTTCTGGTAGACGTTTTCTGCGGTATCGATGTGAAGGGGAACCTGGAAGATGTATTTGCAGAGGAGGCGTACGATATAGACAAAGCAGCAGAATATATGCACAGCTTTGATGCAGGATTAAACGAAATGATCGAATCCCGCCGCAGATTTTTCGGACCGAACGTACTGGAACTCTGCGAGGCAGCGGATGTTGTTTTCCTTGCCCTGCATGGCGCAAACGGAGAGGACGGAAAGGTACAGGCTACGTTCGATCTGCTCGGCATTCCGTATACCGGAACGGGCTATTTAAGCAGCGCCCTCGCAATGGACAAATCCATCACAAAACAGTTCTTCCGTGCACACCATGTGCCGACCCCGAACGGCGTGACCCTGAAAAAAGGCCAGGAGAGCGAGCCTTTGTCCGGCTTTGGCCTGGAGCTTCCGGTTGTCGTAAAACCGTGCTGCGGCGGTTCCAGTGTCGGTGTCTATATTGCACACACGAACGAAGAATACTGGCAGGCTATGAAGGATGCTTTCTCCTACGAACCGGAGGTTGTCGTTGAGGAGTATATCGAGGGAAGAGAGTTCTCCGTTGGCGTGGTAGACGGAAAGGCTTACCCGATCATCGAGATTGCACCGATCGAAGGCTTCTATGATTACACGAACAAATACAAAGCCGGAGCTACTGTTGATACCTGCCCGGCCGTACTGACGGAGGAGCAGACGAAAGAAATGCAGAAGCACGCAGAGGACGGCGCTGCCGCTCTCGGTATCGAAAACTACTGCCGTCTCGACTTTATGATGCGCAAGGACGGAAGAATGTACTGCCTCGAGGCAAACACTCCGGGCATGACCCGACCCAGCCTTCTGCCGCAGGAGGCACAGGTACTCGGCATTTCCTATCCGGAACTCTGCGAGCTGCTGATCCAGCTTTCTCTCAGAAAAAGAGGTAACAACGCATGAAAAATATGACACTTGCGCACATCACAGAGGTGTGCGGCGGAATCTACTTCGGACCGGAAGAAAAGAAAACAGCGGAAGTCACGGATATCGTGACGGACAGCCGGAAAGCGGGAGAGGGAAGTCTCTTCGTTGCAATTCCGGGTGAGCGTGTGGACGGCCATAAATTTATCCCGAACGTGGCTTCCCAGGGCGCACTTGCTGTCATTTCCGAGCAGAAACTTGAAACACCGCCATGCCCGTATATCCTCGTGAAGGATTCCATGGAGGCCATTAAAGCAATGGCAGAATACTATATGCAGCAGCTCAATATTCCGGTTGTCGGCATTACGGGAAGCGTTGGAAAGACCAGTACGAAAGAGACGATCGCGTCGGTGCTGGCGCAGAAATACCGTGTGCTGAAAACGGATGCGAACTTCAACAATGAGCTGGGCTTGTCGCTCACTGTTTTCCGTCTGCGTGAGGAAGATGAGATGGCGGTTCTCGAGATGGGAATCGACGATTTCGGCAGATGCACCGTCTGGCGAAGATCGCACGCCCGGAGACCGCAGTCATTACGAATATCGGCTGGTGCATCTGGAAAATCTGAAGACGCGAGACGGTATTTTACAGGCAAAAACCGAGATCTTTGATCATCTGCGTGAGAACGGGCACATTATCATCAATGGGGACGATGATAAGCTGTCTACTGTTGGAACGGTTCACGGCATCAAGCCGGTTCATTTCGGATTGGATGAAAAAAACGAATATTATGCCGATGAGATCGAGAGCCAGGCTTCCGCGGCATTTCCTGCCGGATTCATACCCCGCATGGGAGCTTTTCTGCACTGATTCCGATTCCGGGACGCCATATGGTTTACAATGCGCTGGCCGGAACCGCAGTCGGATGCATGTACGGGCTGACGCTGGAGCAGATCAAACAGGGAATCGAGACACTGCAGTCGGTGAGCGGAAGATTCCACATCATCGAGACAGGAAAATACACCGTTGTCGATGACTGCTACAACGCAAACCCGGTTTCGATGAAGGCATCTCTCGATGTTCTGAAAGAGGCGAAGGGAAGAAAAGTGGCTGTACTCGGCGATATGGGCGAGCTTGGAACCGATGAGGCAGCACTTCACGCCGAAGTCGGCACACACGCCGGAACCTGCGGCATTGACGCCCTCTACTGTGCGGGACCGCTCTGCGAGCATCTTGCAAAAGCGGCAAAAGAGGCTGATTCGAAGCTTGAGGTACGCCACTTTGCAGACCGCGAGAGCCTGATGGCAGAACTGCCGAAGCTCTTACAGGACGGCGATCAGATTCTGGTAAAGGCATCGCATTTTATGGAATATGGAAAGATTGTGGAGATGCTTGAAACAGCACAGAAATTATGATAAAATTTTAAACTGGAAAGTACCCATGACAGGGTGGTAGCCTCCCGAGCTAATGAATACATAGGAAGGGAGGTGGCGTAAATGACAGCATACGAAATTATTATGGTTTTTCTGGGAATCTTAGCTTTACTGATTTCCTTCGGAGGCTTCATCATTGCGTTGCTTACCTTTCTCGATAAGAGAAATAAGCGAAAATAAAAATGCCTACCCCGTCGGCAAACGGGATAGGCGGTGTTCGTAAGAACATTTAACCCTTTTCTCGAGAGCATCCACTTTGGAGTGGGTGCTTTCTTTTTATATATTTATTATATCGCAGGGGTCTGGCATTTTCAAGCATTTTCTTTCAATTGTTCTAATAGAATGTTTTTCGTATAATTTCCAATCTCTTTTTTCTCTTCCTTCGTAAGCTCGCCCGGAATGATCGGCTTGCCGTACGTTACGGTAACGTGGGTACCGCGGATCTTCGGGAAATGTGCTTCCAGAATTTCTCTGGATCCGGAAATCGAAAGCGGAATGATCGGGCAGCCGGTTTTCGTTGCCATCTTGAATGAACCGTTGTGGAACTCGCCGAGCTCCAGCTCGCTCTCCGTCTTGCCGCGGGTATCCGGAAGATACAGATGGAAGTGCCGCTCTTGATCTCCTCACATCCGGAGAGAATCATCTGCAGACCCTGCTTGATGTCGGAACGGTCGAGAAACAGGCAGTGGATGAGTTCCATCCAGTTCTTTAACAGCGGAATGCGTGAAAGTTCTTTTTTGGCGACAAATCCGCAGGAACCCGGAACCGTTGTATAGGTTACAAGGATATCGAAATAGCTGCGGTGATTGCCGATGTATAGAACAGCCCGGTCCTTCGGAATATTTTCCTGACCTTTTACGGTGATCTTCGTGCCGGAAAAAAACAGAATTACGCGAAAAATCCAGCGGATCAGGGAGCGGCTTACCTTGTCACAGACCTCCGGCTTTTTCTTCCGGATCAGAAGCAGAACAAGAAGCACCGGGATCGACAGAATCAGATACAGAAAAGCGGTCAGAATGACCAGAATAAAACGAATCATGAATCTTTTTCTCCTCTTGGTAAAAATAGTGATATTCAATTATTGCGTACTTTTCAGTATACGTCATATATGGGGCGGGTTGCAATAACTTTCGTCTTTTTCGGAAAAAGATTTTGCGTCATAGAAGACTGTGGCCCGTCATACAATGGATAGAAAGAGCGGGAAGCGGCGTTTGGAATGATGAAGAAAAAGAGACGGGGAAGAGTTCTTCTGGCGGCGGTGATCCTGATGCTCCTGGCATCGTGCCGGATCACAGATGTGAGCGAGGGCGAGCGGAAAGAACTGTCGTATGCGATTGTAAAGCCGGGCGATTTTCCGCCGGAAATCGATCAGATTTTGCGTAAGAAAAAAGAATCCGCGTTCCAGATGGCGTACGAGAGCGGGGACGATCTCTACATACTGCGCGGCTACGGAAAGCAGAAAAGCGGAGGCTTTTCCATACAGATCGAAGAAGTATCGAAATCGGAAAACGCCGTTTTCGTGCGGACAAAACTCGTCGGACCTGCCGCAAAGGAGGAGCAGAAAGGCGCCGCCTCCTGCCTTACGTCGTGCTGAAAACGAAAGCGGCGGCGGGAATCTCAGTCGTATTTGAGGATTAGAGTGGGAGGAGCCTTATGGATTTTGTAAAAAAGATTCTGCATCAGATCAGCAGAAAAAGCGAAGCGGTGTCACAGATTACGTTTGATGAGGACTACAATGTGCCGGACGCACGGCCCGATGTGGGGCGGATGATTCAGAAAAAAGGCGAGGTGACGATCGGGGATGTGCAGATTTCGGAAGGAAAAGCGCGTGTATTCGGCGGCCTCACCTTTCATCTGCTGTACGTCTCCGACGGCGAACGGCGCCGGATCTGCCAGCTCTCCGGCGAGCTTCCGATCGACGAGACGATCCATCTCGATGGTCTGACAGGGGGCGACAAGGTCTGCATCACCTGGGAAGTGGAAGATCTGAACCTGCATCTCATCAACTCGCGGAAGCTGGGCGTGCGCGCGATCGTCACGCTGCACGCGTGGATCGAGGAACTGTGCGACCTTGCCGTGCCGATGGAAATCCGCGGGGAGAGCGACGTCGCGGTAAAAAGGCAGGAATATCGCGTGGTTGAGCTTGCAGTGCAGAAAAAAGATGTGCTGCGTGTCAAAAAGGAGCTTACGATTCCGTCCGGCAAGCCGGAATTGCACGAGATTCTCTGGCAGGATCTGGAAGTGCGCGGTCTCGATCTCCGCTCTGAGGAGGGGCGGGTCAGTGCGCAGGGAGAACTCTTTGTCTTCTGTCTGTACAGCGACGGCGAGGAGGATCACCCGCTGCAGTGGGTGGAGCAGGCGCTCCCGTTCCAGGCAGAAGTGGAATGCCAGGCTGCATCTCCGAGATGATCCCGCGGATCGAAAGCACACTCGGCCAGACCACACTCGAAATCCAGCCCGATTCCGACGGCGAGGAGCGGGTCCTGCAGGCGGAGGCCGTACTCGAACTTGACATCTGTCTGTATCAGGAAGAAACCGTATCACTTCTGCAGGACGTTTACCATCCGCACCGAGAATGCATTCCAAAAGTGCAGGAGGAGACTTTGGAGAGCCTTCTGATCCGCAATTCCTCCAAATGCCGCCTGACCGACAAACTGCAGATGCGCGTGCCGAAAAATAAAATTCTGCAGATCTGCCACAGCGACGGCAAAATCAAGATCGACGAGGAAAGAATCGTAGAAAACGGCATCGAAGTAACCCGGCGTGGTGGAACTCAGGGCGCTCTATGTCGTGAGCGACGATGAAATGCCGTTCTACGCCGCCGAAACCGCCATACCCTTCCGCCACACCATCGAAGTCCCGGGAATCGGACCGGACTGCCGCTACGAACTCCAGTCCTCCATTGACCAGCTCTCCACAACCATGCCGGACAGCAGCGACATTGAAGCCAAAGTCGTACTGAACCTGAACGCCCTCGTCTTCCGCCGCAGAAAAGAGATGGTAATGCAGTACGTCGAAGAAAAAGACCGAGATCCGGAAGAACTGCAGAGCCTCCCGGGCATCACCTGCTACTTCGTCAAGCCGGGGGATACACTGTGGGATATCGCAAAGAAATTTTATACGACAACGGAAAAAATTCGGGAACTGAACGACCTTAAAACCGAAAATCTTACGCCGATGCAGCAGCTTTTAGTAGAGCGGGTATAGTAGGAAAAGACAGCCTCCTGCCTTAAGAATGGAGTCAATCCATCAGGCAGGAAGCTGTCTTTTTGTGAGTTAACGAAATTACAATATTTTGATATGAGAAGCTTTTAAATCAATCAATCTTTGCGCATAGCCCGTAATCCGTGATATCTGCTCTGAGGTATAGCCCGCAGAAAGATATTCTGAGAAAGTGTCATCAGGCAGGAGCAGCTCAATGGCAAAGGTATCAGCTTCGGTTTCATATTCTGCCGTTTTTAAATGAGTTCTGGTATCCATAAAGATGGCATTTGCCTTTTTATGGAGAAACAAATGCCAAGTTCGTGTGCCAGAACCAGTGTGCGCTCCTGCTCGGAAAGAGTTTCATCGAGATAGATGATATGGTTTCTCTGAAAATACTGATAAAAACCACGGACTCCGCTTAAAGGAGCATCTACGAGAATCACATTCAGTCCACGGACAATTTCAAAAGGATTCCGTGACTGGAATCGGTGAGCGATCTGATTCGCTCTTTTTTTATGTCCATAGACATCAGTCCTTTTTATATTTTTCGGTGTGTATTTTTCTTTGTTCTTCTTTTTTGCGAGTTCCATACCGATCTGCATTGCCGAAAGAATGGAATCGATGGCTTCCGGGGAAGCGGGATCGCCGTCAAACATCAGCCCCTCCTGAGAAAGAAGCTGTTCTTTGGTGCGGGCGAGGATTTTTTCAATATCCCGTTCGTCACGGGAAGTCAGTACCGGATCTGGTGCAGGTTCCTCTCCGTACATCAGATATTGAGGGGAAAGACTCAGATAGTCGGCAATTTTGGAAAGACGCTCAGCGGGGAAGGATCCTTTTTTTAGCTGACCGACATAACCGTTGGAAAACCCAAGGTCTTTTTCCAGCTTCGATATTGGAATTTTCCGCTCTTTACAGATTTGCTTTACACGTTCTACGCAGTTCATAACATACCTCCAATAAAAAAAATAGATAAAAGCCTAAAAAATGTATTGACAAAATAGAGAATACTCTATATAATGAGATCAAATTTAGAGAAAAACCTAAAGATAGAGAAGATTATATTTCTATATTAGAGTTTCCATAGAGAAAAGTCAATAGGTGATTCTCTAAATTTAGAACTTTATCAGAAGCGCGCAGATAAAGTATTTACGAAACCAGAAACAATATAGGATGAAGAAAAAGGAGAAATTAAAATGAGTCAGAAAACAGATCGCGTAATCGCGGAAATTTTACAGAAACGAGACCGTTTTACCAAAAACTTCCGAACAGAAAATCATGGCGGTGCAGCGTCATTTACGGATACCCGGTTCATTATAAAGAAGGAGAAGAGTGGAAGGAAATTGATAACAGACTGGAAAAAACAGAAAACGGTTATCAGAACCATGCATCCCGGGTAAAAGTCCATTTTGCGGAAAGCAGTAATGCAAATGAAATGGTTACTATTGAAAAAACGGGAAGAAAACTGAGCTGGGGATTTCTGGCAGAAAAGCAGAAAAAACAGAACATCCGAAGCCAGGCGGCAGTACAGGCACAGAAGCGTGAAGCTGTATTTCAGCCGGAAAATCTCTATCCGACAGAAGAAGGAATGCAGAACAGAGCCGCAGTGCAGAAAACAGAAGAAAAAAGCGTGGAGCAGGAAAATCAGGAAAAAATGAGTGTTCCGGGTCTTGTGGCTGCCGGACATTATGCAGAGATTGCAGAGAATGTAGATCTCGAATACAAAATCATCGGAGACAGGTAAAAGAAAACCTGATCTTAAAATCGGTAAAAGCAGCAGCTCTTGAATATTCGTTTTCCCTGCAGTTCCCGGGGATGATGATTGTCATTCGGGAAGACGGAGGAATTGACCTGATTGATGAAGAAACAGAAGAAGTTTTTTATTATTTTGCCCCGCCGTGTATGTACGATGCAGCCGGAAATTATTCGGAACAGGTACACTATGAACTGGAAACCGATGCGGAGCAGCATTGCAGTATTTTAAGCGTTGTACCGGATCAGAAATGGCTTCAGGACGAAAACCGAGTATATCCAGTTGTGATTGATCCATCGGCAGAAACCTCGAAAACAAATAGGGCAATTGACGATACGTTTGTCCGAGAAAAAAGTCCGGACAGCGCGGTGGTAGCTTCTTATGGTTCTTTTACCGTAGGCCATAACCGGGAATATGGAAAATGCCGTTCTTTCCTGAAATTTACCAGCTTGCCTGCAATGGAACCTGGAGCGGTTATCTACGATGCAAAAATCTATGTATGGCAGTACCGGTATTCTTCGGACAGCAACCAGCCGTTTTTTATTACCGCCCATAAAGTAACGGGAGGATGGAATCCGGGATCAACCACATGGAACAATCAGCCGGCATATCAGTCGAATGTACTGGATTACTGCAGTGTAAAGCAGGTACAGTCCGGTAATACAATTACCGTTACACCGTGCGGATTCAACGTAACAAAACTGGTGCGTGAGTGGTATAACACAGGGGTAAATCATGGAATTGTTATCACGGCACAGAATGAGACACCATATCAGGAAGCCGTTTTCATTTCTTCTGATTATCCATCCAATAACTCTTATGGAATTACTTCCGAGTATTTCCCGCAAGGAATCTTTTATTACCGTAGTACAACAGGACTCGAGGACTATTACAGCTACCATGAGCAGGATGCCGGACGCGCAGGCCATGGCTATGTTAATGACTTCAATGGAAACCTTGTATGGGTGCATGAAGATGCGTCAACCAGCGGTGGACTGCTGCCGATTCATATCCGTCATGTGTATAATCTGTCAGAACGGAGTAAAAACAACCGTATGGGAAAAGGCTGGAGAATGAACTTCATCCAGGAAATGGAAGCCACAGGAAACGCAAACTTCCCGTATGTCTACACAGATGGAGATGGAACCCGGCATTACTTTTATAAAGATACAGCGGATGGAAATAAATTAAAGGATGAAGATGGACTTGGATACGAGCTGACGCAGACAAGCTCTTCCGACGGAGATTCTTATTACATCATGAAGGACAAAAACGGCTGGGAATATGCGTTTGGACATGACAAGTACATGAGGAGTATCAAGGATTCCAACGGAAATCTGCAGAAAGCGCAGTACGGCCCGTCCACAGCAGGAAACTATCTGGCATATCTGATTGACCAGACCGGTGCAAGAATGGACTTCGGATATGGAAAAGACAATAACCTGGGCAATCTGAATGCGAATGGAAGAAGCATTTATTTTCCTATGACAGTGCAGGACATCTGACCAGAATTAGTTATCCGGATAATAAAAGTACGGAATTTTTCTACGATGGAGATATTCTGGTGAGCGTACAGAATAATGATGGGCGACAGATTTCATATAAGTACCAGGATGACTGCGGAGTAAAACGAGTGTCAGAAGTTTTGAACATACAGGACCACAGAATGGCAGAGAATGAAAATTTCCTATCGAAATGGAAATACTACGGTGTTTGAAACACAGGGATTGGATGGGGAAATCAGTCGGACAGGTGATAATCGAAAGTTTACCTACCACTTTGACAATTTCGGCTGCCCGGCGGATGTGTCGGATGAAGATGGTGCTGCAAACAGTTATCAGTTTTTACGGGAAGGAAGAAAGAATAACAAGCTGAGCAAGACAAGGAACGCTGCAGAAGGTTGTGAAGAATTGGATGGAGCCAGAACCATATTTTGTACAGTGGGATAAGATTAAAACTGGAAGTGAAAATGCGATCGCTGACTTAGATATTCCAGACGGATTTCCAGTTAAAAAATGCTGTATCATAAGTAAGAATACAGTAAACGGAAGAAATGGATTTTCAAAGAAGCAGGTTTTAGAGAAAGGAACTTATACTTTTTCTTGCTATGTTAAGGTTGAAAAATGTGTACCAGATCCAGAGAAAAAACGTTCCGAGTGCGGTGCCGGAATTTTACTTTCTTCCGGAAATACAGAGAAAATGGATCTGGTAACAGAGGTGAAAGATACAGATTCGGATGAATGGACTCGTGTATCGGTAACTATTACGATTGCATCTCAGACGGAGGTAACTACCGCGTTTTTCTTGGATAATATGCAGGGATGGGCTTATTTTTCCTGCTTCCAGCTGGAAAAATCGGCAGCGGCAAATAAATTCAATATGTTACGGAATGCGTTTTTTGAAGAGGCATTTAATGCAACCGGAGAAAATGGCTGGAAATTAAGTCAGGGAGAAAGTGCAGACCAGATTGTAACAGATTCAGTTAAAGGTAAATGTGCAAGATTACGAGGAAACTTGTCCAAAAACAAGAACCTGATGCAGACCGTAAAGGTGAGCGGAAAAGAAGGCGATGTATTTGTGTTCGGATGCAGTGTGAAAGCAGACGCCATTCCGGGCCGAATCTTCCGTGTTCGTGCAGTGGTTCATTTTACCGACAAAACAACGACAGAGACAATTGTGAACTGCAATCCGTATGTGACAGAGTGGCAGTTTGTCAATGGCGTAATCCTGACCAGGAAAGATGGTTCCACAACAAATAAGACCTACGAATCCATTCAGATCTATCTCGAATACCAGAAACAGCAGAATGATGCATTCTTTACCGGCTTGCAGCTGATCCGTGATGATGCGGAAAGTTACGTGTATGATGCAAATGGAAATATTGTAAGTGCCAAGACAGCAGCGGAGCAGAATGCATTTACCTGCAACAAAACAGACCTGCTTTCCAAAATGGTTAAAGTGACCGGCTCTTCGTTTGAGTATGAATATGATGGAAAGAAAAATATGACGGCGGCAAGAAATTCAGAGGGAGTTCAATACCGTTATACCTATGATACCAAGGGAAATCCGCAGGACGTAGTGATTCATCATGACAGGGTAAGTACGTCGGTAATGGCTGGCAGAAGTTATTATATTCGCCACAGAAAATCTGGTAAGTATATCGATGTAAAAGATGCATCTAATAAAGACGGAGCAGCAGTTCAGCAGTATGAGTTTTCGGGAAGTTCGGAGCAGAAATGGCATATTGAGGATGCTGGAGAAGGATATATTATTTTCAAAGCATTTGACGGAAATGGGACATATGTACTGGATATCGGAACGGATGCAAATGGGGCAAAGGCGAAGTTAGCTGCATACGCAAACAAAGATTCACAGAAATTTCGTATCAAACCAGTAGGAGAAGGAATGTATTTGATCACAAGTAAAATTTCTAAGGACAAAAAAGCGATTGATCTTCCGAGAGCACAGCTTGATAATTCGATTCAGTTACAGATTTGGGATCAGTCAGAAACACATCCGAATCAGCAGTGGTATTTTGAGCCTGTTGCATATGAACGAAAGAGTGACCAGCCGATTTCCGGCGGGATTTATATGATGCGTCTTGGATACAGTGGACAGTATATGCAGGTAAATGGAACAACAGCGGGATCAACAGTTGTTCAGAATCGGTATTTAGGAAAAGAAGCACAGATGTTTCTGATTCATGGAGATGAAACAGGTGGATTTTTCCTGGAACCGGCCAATGCAGAGGGAAAAGCACTTTCTATGGCTTCGGATGGAACACTCACGCTGCAGGTGAAAAATACATCGGACAGCAAACAGAAATTCTGGTTTGAAGTGAGTGAAGAGGATAAAAATAATTATTGCATCAAACAGAACAGCCGGTATTTTATGATTCCAAGTCTCTCACATGAAGAGAATACAGCAATTAACGGAGCATATCCAACAGTAGAAGCCATGAGTCCACAGGAATTTATTTTGGAGAAATGCAGCGAACGTATGACGGCGCAGTATACCTACACGGCAACCGGCCGAAATGTAAAAACACTGACAGATGCCAGAGGATTTGTAACAACAAACGAATACGACAGCAAAGAACGCCTGCTGACGGGAGTTACCGATGCAAAAGGGAATAAGGTAACGTATACGTATGATACCAAGAATGACCTTCTGACCGGTGCGACGGCTTCTGATGGAACAAATACGGTAAAACTGGGTTATACGTATGATGAAGGTGACCGGTTAAAAACGATTGCCCACAATGGATTCGAGTATACCTATGAATATGATTTCCTCGGAAATCAGACCAGAATTCTGGCAGGCGGAAATGCACTGGAAGAATACGATTATCTTCCGTCGGACGGACCGCTCAGCGAAGTAAAGTATGCGACAGGAGAAGTGCTGAAAAACAGCTATGACAAGTACGAGCAGATCGTGGAGCAGAAGTGGAATGGAACGACAGTCTTCCGAAATATCTATGATGACTATGGAAATGTATTTTACCATGAGGATCTGGAAAACGACAGAAAGATTTTCTTTGAACTATGACATGATCCAGAGAATGGCAGGATACCGCACAACAGATGGAGAAACGGCGCGCATTCAGTATGACAACAAGAACAGACGCACAGGCATGGTACATCAGATTGATGACAGCAAAATTTCAACATCGTGCGTATTTGGAGAGGTTGGAAAAGCACAGGCACCGGATGTGATTTATCAGATCAAGGTAAATGATGCAGTCAAAATTTCGTATACCTTTGACACGTTATGTCGTGTTACCAGAAAAACCATTCATCTGAAGGACAAAACATATCCGGTCGACTATACCTTTGTGCCGGGAAGAAAAGCGGGAATTACAACCTTGCTTCTCAAAGAAATCAACAATAACGGAAAGAAACTGTCCTTTGTTTATGATGCTGTGGGAAATATTGTTACGATTTCCGAGAATGGTGTTCAGAAAGTAAAATATACGTATAATGCTTTGAGTGAACTGACCCGTGTGGATTCTGCATGGGAAAATAAGAGTATTACGTATACCTACGATGCCGGAATGAATATGACGTCCAGAAAAGAGTATTCCTATACAACGGGAGCACTGGGCAATGCGGTAAAGACAGATCTGTTTACCTACCGTGCTTCAGGATGGAAAGATCAGCTTATTTCCTATAATGGCAGCAGCATTTCCTATGATGCGGTCGGCAACATTACAGCTTATCAGGGAAGAACACTGACCTGGTACAGAGGAAGCCTGCTGCAGAGTCTGACCTTAAACGGAAAGAAAGCAGTTTACCATTACGACAGCGAAGGACACAGAGTCCAGTGGAAAGACCTGAACGGAATCAGCCATAAGAACTACTGGTGCGGAAACAAACTGATGGGAACGAAGTATGGAGATGTACTGGTTCAGTTTGTTTACGGTGCGGATAAATCCCCGCTGATGCTGAAAAAGGGAGAAAAAGAGTATTATACTTGTACAACAGCCAGAATGATGTCATAGGACTGATTGACAGCGATGGAAAACAGGTAGTAAACTATTCTTACGATGCATGGGGAAAACAGACTGGTCTGACCGATATCAGCGGAGAAAATATCGGAAAACTAAACCCATTCCGTTATCGTGCTTACTGCTACGATGACGATACCAAACTCTATGTCACCGCCAGCCGTTATTATGATCCGGAATTGTGCAGATTCCTTTGTGCGGACAACTTTGATGCTGTAAAAGCGAAAATGTTTAGCATGAATGGAAAGAACCTTTATGTGTACTGTTGCAACAATCCGGTGAATGCGGTAGATGATGATGGTGATTTTGGAATTTTAATGCTGGCATTCCCAGGAATCGATCCCAGAAAAGTAGCATGGAATATCTTAAAAGATGTATTTGTATATGCGGTACAGTGCGGAATGGCGAATGAGAAAGTAACCTTAGAAGGAATTGCAGAGGTGGCCATAGAAAGTGCAATCAGTAGTGTTTTGGGAGATAGCCAAGGAATTATCTTTTCAGTAGTAGTAAGTGGTTTGAAAGGAGGATATTTAGAGTATCAGGAATCAGGAGATATGGCAAGAGCAATGGGGGCAGGATTTACGATGCTATAATGACCTTGTTAGAACCTAAAACGTATAACGCATATGTAAAAAATGAAACTATTGAGAATGCATTGGGTGCTTTTACAGACTTTTTTCAGTCTCCATTACTGAGCTATCCCAAAAGCGGTGTTTTGGATGGAGTGTTTGGAAAACCCAAGAAACAGGCAAATAAAAATGGATCAACACTTAAGAAAAACAGCAACATCAACTTTAGTACAAAAAAAGTTGGGGGGAAAAAGAAGAACTGGACAGAGTAATAAGCCTGCAATTTCCAGAAAAATGCAAAATATAGGACTTCCAGCGCTTAGATAGAAAAGTTTTAAGATGCCTTTGCGCGAAGAAAAATAGTTTTGTACAAAGGCAAAGCGTAAGAAATAACGAGGAGAAGATTGTATGAAAGTAGTATGGGGAAAATTTGGTACCGGCGTAGACCTGATTGTGTGTGCTATTAGTAGTTATTGGTGGGTGAGCCTGTGGGTAAATGAAAAAGATGCGTTCCACGCCTATTCATTAAAAACAAGTATCATAGTGTTTCTAGGAATAATGTTCTTTTTAAGCATAGCAGCTTATGGAACTGTGACATTTCTACTAAAACGAATTTATATTTATGAATGGGGAATAATGTTATCTTTTTGGGGCTATGAAAAAAAGATAGAATGGGAAGATTTTACTGTGATACAAAGATACAATGATCATTTTTCTTCAACATATCGAAACAGAAAGATGACAGTTTGTTCTGGTGTACCTATCACCCATTTACCAGTATCATGATATTCGACAAGTTCCGCGGACCGGGCTGGGGAATCATACCGCTCAGCGCCGACGAATTTTGTGAACTCCTCACTTCATACGGTGTCAAGTATACGGAAAGTAAATAACATACAAAAAGAGTGGAAGTGGCCGTAAGATCCACGAATTACCAGCCACTTCCCTTTTTATATGCAAATTTAGAAAAAGAAAGAAGGAAATGCCAATGAAATCAATTTATCGCACGATCCTTGCCGTAGCAGGCAGCTTCCTTGCGGCACAGTTTGGAGGCTGGGATGCTGCGCTGGAAACGCTGGTCTGCTTCATGGCAATTGACTGGATCACAGGAGGTGTTCTGCTTCCTGTTGTTTTTAAAAAGAGTCCGAAATCTGAAAACGGAACGTTGGAGAGCCGTGCGGGATGGAAAGGGCTTTGCAGAAAAGGGATGATGCTGTTCTTTGTGCTGGTCGCGGAAAAACTGGATCAGCTCACACAGACGAATTACCTGCGGGATGCCGTCTGCATTGGATTTATTTTAAATGAAGCGGTTTCGATCTTGGAAAATGCAGGCTGATGGGTGTGAAAATCCCTGAGGTTCTGCGGTCAAGGATTGATGTGCTGAGAAAGGAGGAGCAGAGTAAATGAGGGTTGACAGAAGCTATTGTAGCAACCAGAATACATGGTCGGAAAATCATCCGCAGTGTATTGTGGTACACAATACAGACAATTTTGCCGCCGGAGCCGATGCCCGCGCGCATGCAAGAGCGCAGTACCAGGGAAATTTTCAGATTATGTCGGCGCATTATTACGTAGATGACGGGGAGATCGCTTATCAGGCTGCGCCGCACAGCAGAGGATGCTGGCATGTCGGGAGAAATTATGGAAGTAAAAATCTATTCGGCAGATATGGAAACCGGAACAGCATCGCGGTTGAGATGTGCGTGCAGAAAGGATATGATTACGAAACCGCATTTTTACATACGGTGGAGCTGGTGAAAAACCTGATGAACGAGACGGGGATTCCATCAGATGCAGTTTACCGGCATTACGACATCTGCAGCAAAAACTGCCCGTCCCAGATTCAGAAGCGGGGAGACTGGGAGCGGTTCCAGCGTCTGATTCGGGAAACAGAAGACGGCAGTGAGAAAAGTGAATACAATCCCGGCATCTACCGTGTAACAGACCCGGCGCTCAACATCCGCACAGGTCCCGGAGTAGAATACCCGGTGGTGGGAGTCATCAAAGACCAGGGAAGCTATACGATCACAGAAATCAGAAACAAAAGCTGGGGCAGACTGCTGTCGGGAGCGGGATGGATCAACTGCCATAAAGCATATTGTTTTTACGGGGGAAGAGTATAAAATCCCATCTTTGCAAAACGATGTCATCGGACGGATTGACAGCGATGGAAAGCAGGGAGTAAACTATTCTTACGATGCAGGGGGAGAACTGGTAAATACCATGGATACAAGTGGTGCGAATATTGCACAGTCGAAAGAAATAACGAGGAGAAAATTGTATGAAAGTAATATGGGGAAAATTTGGTACAGGTGTAGATTTGATTCTGTGTGTTATTATTAATTACTATGTGGTGAGTATATGGGTAAATGGAAAAGATGAGTTCCATGCATATTCATTAAAAACAAGTATTATATTTCTAATAGAGGTAATGCTCGTTTTAAATATGGGGAAAACAGACCGGTCTGACCGATACCAGCGGAGAAAATATCGGAAAGCTCAATCCATTCCGCTATCGTGCTTACTGCTACGATGACGACACCAAGCTCTATGTCACCGCCAGCCGCTATTACGATCTGGAATTGTGCAGATTCCTTTGCGCAGACAACTTTGATGTTGTAAAAGCGGAAATGTTCAAAAAGTTAAATTAGTAGGTGGCAAATATGAAGGCAGGATATCGTAAATTTTATAAATATTTTAGTATATTGGTATTTATGGGCTGCGGATACCTTATGCTGAATTTTTGGGAAGAGGGAAAAGGTCAAATTAGTTCTTATAACATGCAAGATAAAGCACTTATGATATTGTGGTTTATGATTTATACTTTTGGTACGGCTGCTGGAATTATAAATACTTTAACCAGTATTTACATTTATGAATGGGGAATGCAGATCTCATTTTTGAAATATAAGAAAAAAATCGAATGGGAAGAATTTTCTGTTATACGAAGATATCATAATCATTTTTTCTTCAATATGTCAAAACAAAAAGATGCAGGTCCGTATTGGGCAATGTTTCATCCCTTTACCAGTTTTGTAATATTCGATAATTCGCGAAATCGTTCTGTTCATACCATGCCGCTTAACGCCGACGAATTTTGTGAACTGCTCACTTCATATGGTGTTCAGTACACGGAAAGAAAATAAAGATCGAAGGAATTAAAGAGAAAATATGAGAGCAGGATATCGTAAGTTTTTTATGTTTGCACAAGTTGCTACATTAATAGGCATCGGGTATCTTATGACAAGATTTTGGGAAGATGCAAAAAAACAATGTGAATTATATAATTTGCCTCAAAAGCTTTGGGTAATATTTGGAATAATGTTTATTTGTGGGATAGTGTCATGGGGAAGTGTAGATGCTTTAACACGTATTTACATCCATAAGTGGGGAATGGAACTTGCCTTTTTGGGATATAAGAAAAAATTGTATGGGAGGATTTTTCCGTTATACAAAGATATAAAAATCATTTTTTCTTTAACGTATCAAAACAAAAAGATAGTGGTCTGTTTTTTTCAACATATCATCCATTTACTAGCTTTGTGATATTTGATAAGTCACAATTTAGTTGTGTCCGTACTATGCCAATCAGTGCCGACGAATTTTGTGATCTCCTCACTTCATACGGTGTCAAGTATAAGGAAAATAAAGCATGAGAAGAGTGGAAGTGATCGGATTTCTGTTGTTTTTACGGGGGAAAGAGAGTAGTATAATACATGTATAATTACAGCTTTGGAGGAAAAACAGTTGCTTGACTGGATCAATGTTTTTAAAGTAAACCGGAAAATTAAATCCCGTCTCTGGCCGTGGATTAAGATTATTTTGAGTATTATTCTTTTCTTTGCGGTATTTTACGGAGATATCTATGTTCACATTTTGGATAAAACAAAGACGGGGCGAATCGTGGAAGCGCTGATTCTGGTTGTGTTTTCGTTTCTGGACTATCTGATCTGCTTTATTTCTGTAGCCGAAATGGACTGCCTGAAGGACAGGCGGTATGCGGCGGCGAAAGAGAGTGGTGAATTTTATACGGTTTCTGAAATAGAAAGTTCCCTGTTCAACTATGTGCCGCGTACCTATACAATTTATTACCGGAGAGGAAGCAGAAGACTTACTTTCGGTGTGCGCACAAGAACGACAGGAAATCCGCTGGAAATGGGCGGCAGAGAATATTTCATAGGACCGACAGGAAAGCGCGAGCAGATTGTGAAAGACCTCGATACGCTGATGAAAGAAGTAAAAAAATACGCAAGATTTGACAAAGTCCTGGTACAGACAATCAATGGAGAACCGGTAAAGAGATAATGCCGGTTCTTCTTGCTTTTACGTAAAAATGCAGGTAAGATAAAAACAGCATAAGTGTAATACACATGCGTAAAAACTCATCAACGGAGAAGGTATGAAAATGGAGGAAACAAAAGATGAATTATCTGAAGGAACGGGATGGTGACCTGTTCTCCAATGCGGATCTGAAACAGCTGATTGTGCCGCTTCTGATTGAACAGCTTCTTGCCATCGCAGTCGGCATGGCGGATTCAATTATGGTATCCAGTGTCGGCGAGGCGGCGGTGTCGAGTGTGTCGCTGATTGATACGATCTTTATTCTGCTGATCAACATGTTCACCGCGATTGCAACCGGCGGAGCCGTCGTGTGCGGCCAGTATATCGGAAAGAAGCGGCCGCATAAAGCATGTGAGGCAGCTGACCAGCTTCTGCTGGTGACAACGGCGCTGTCAGTTGTGATCATGGCGGCGGTCTATCTTTTAAAGCCGTTTATTCTACATGTTGTGTTTGGAAACATTACGGCAGAGGTAGAAAGAAACTGCAATATTTATCTGATGATCGTAGCGGCTTCCATTCCGTTTCTGGCGGTTTACAACGGTTGTGCGGCCATTTTCCGCGCGCAGGGTGATTCGAAAACGCCGATGAAAATATCCATCGTCATGAACCTGATCAATATTTCGGGAAATGCGCTTCTGGTCTATGCGCTGAAATTCGGCGTGGACGGCGTTGCGATTCCAACGCTGCTTTCACGTATGTATGCAGCTGTGGCAGCATTTGTTCTCGTACATAATAAGCGGTATCTGGTGCGGTGCTCTTATCCGGTGAAAGTAAAACCGGATTTCCATATGCTGAAAAAAATCCTTGGCATCGGCATTCCGAACGGCTCGAGAACAGTATGTTCCAGCTCGGCAAAATTATGGTCTTAAGTATGATCACACAGTTCGGAACAGCGTCGATCGCGGCAAATGCGGTGTCCAACACGATTGCTGTCTTCCAGACACTGCCCGGTATGGCGATCGGAAATGCAGTGCTGACCGTAAGCGCACAGTGCGCGGGAGCGGGAGACTATGAGCAGGTAAAATACTATGCGAAAAAGCTGCACATCATCATTTATGGCCTGATGATCGTCTGCTGTCTCGGTGTCATCGCGGCACTTCCGGCGGTGCTTCACGTTTACAGTCTGTCTGCGGAGGCAACAGCCATGACGGAAGATATCATCGTTTACCACGGCATCTGCTGTATGATAATCTGGCCAATTGCTTCAATCTGCCGAATGTACTCCGCGCGTCCAATGATGTGGCATTTTGCATGATTCTCTCGATTCTTTCCATGTGGATCTGCAGAATCGGCATGAGCTATGTGCTCGGTGTGCGTATGGGATTCGGCGTCTTCGGTGTCTGGGTCGCCATGACGATGGACTGGGTTGTTCGTGCCATTTTCTTTGTCCTTCGCTATCGAAGCGGGAAGTGGCAGCATCAGACGTGATGAAAAATACGGAATGTTTTGGGGAGAGAGAAAGAAAAAACGATACATCTGGAGGAAGTTATTATTATGAAAAACGCAAAGAAACTGATTCCCGGAGCGGCGATTGCGCTGGTGATTGCCGCTGCGGCGAAATTCCTGGAAAGCCTGGAGGAGAGCGCCGGACTGCACTTTATCGGGGCATCGGTCATCGCCATGTTTATCGGTATGATTGTGAATGCCCTTTACAAGCCGAACAGCGTGACAGCGCCGGGAATTAAATTTACATCGAAGAAGATCCTGAAATTTGCGATTATTCTGCTCGGTGCGAGCCTGAATATCCGCACGGTGCTGACGGTCGGAAGATTTTCCCTGACGGTTATGGTATTTACCCTGGCAACGTGCTTTGGCCTCGGCGCACTGATTGGAAAAGCACTTGGACTGAACTGGAAGACGAGCAGCCTCATCAACGCTGGCACGGGTATCTGCGGCGGTTCTGCGATCGCGGCAATCGCGCCGGTCATCGAGGCGACCGATATGGACATTGCCTATGGGCTCTCCGCAACGTTTTTATTTGATACGGTCATGATTGTCGTATTCCCGATCCTCGGTCACTGGATGGGCCTTTCAGATGCCGCGTTTGGCCTCTGGGCCGGAACTGCGGTCAACGATACCTCAAGCGTCGTTGCCACCGGTTACGCATTCAGCGAGGCTGCCGGTGATTTCGCAACCATGGTAAAACTGACACGGACCCTCGCCATCATTCCGGCTGTTCTGGCATTCGCCGCCATCAACGTACATCTGAAACGGAAGGCGCAGGCAGCAGAAGGAACCGCCGTAAAGGTAAGCATCAAATCCATTTTTCCATGGTTTATCTTAGGTTTTCTCGCCATGTCAGCACTGACCTCCTTAGGTCTTATCCCGGCAGGCACAGCAGCCGCATTAAAAACCATCAGCAAATTTCTGATGGTGGCCGCCCTTGCGGCCATCGGCCTGAACACCGATTTCAAATCCCTCTGCGCTCCGGCGCAAAGCCGATGCTGCACGGATTCATCATTTCGCTGCTGGTAGTCCTGGTAGCGATTGCAGTCGAATTTGCGATCGGCATTGCGCCGCATGGGGTACTGTAAAGAAACAGAGAATTAAAAATCCAGCATCCGTATAGGATGCCTGGATTTTTTGATTCAAAACGGGTTTGTCGTTTCCTTCAAAAACGTTTTCAAAACCTGCAGCACCCCGTTCTCCCAGTACGGCGGGCAGGTGTGTTTTGCTGAGGCGATGACTTCCGCTCGGGCGTTGGAGACGGCGTAGCTTTCGCCAGCGTTCTGAAGCATCTCGATGTCGTTCAGGTTGTCGCCGAAGCAGCAGACTTCGTCTGGGGTAAGGCCAAAGTAGTTCATCAGAAATGAGAGACCGGTCCATTTGCTGACGCCGCGGGCGTTGCAGTCCAACCATTCCTTACCGGCGACAGCGAGTTTTGCCTGATGATTCCACGCCGGGATGAAATTTGGGGAGCAAAGCTCTTCACAGGAGGTTGGATGGTAGATTGTGAATTTGATAATGTCCTCGTTTTCTACCTTCGATAGATCCGGTACTTCGCGGACATCGAAGCCGTAGGAGTCGCGGAGCCAGTGAAACATGCGGCTTCCGGCATCTTCGGCGAGGCAGTAGTCCGGGGTGGCGGCAAAGCAGTCGCAGGACGGAAGTTCGTCGTGTACCATGCGGCACATGGATTTCCAGAGTGCCGTTTCCATCGGATATGTTTTCAGAATCTTTTCCGGTGTGCGCACGACAGTTCCGCCATCGGAGATGTAGAGCAGGCGGTCCTTGATCGGAGCGAAAAGCTTCTGTTCACTGGAAAACTGGCGGCCGGAACAGACAACAAAATGGATGCCCTGGTCGACAAGCCTGGAAACAACAGTCATATATTCCGGGTCGATCAGAAGTGTGCCGTCTTTGACGAGCGTTCCATCGACATCGGTTGCAATCAACTTTATCATAATAGAAAATCTCCTTATCTTGTCACAGAAAAAATTCAAACTATAGCAAGACCAGAAAATAACGCAAAAAAGGCAGTGCTGCAGGGCGCGAATTACAAGGAACGGATTTGAAGGCGTACCGGGGTACGACGAAATCGTGACGCAGTAATTCACGTTCTGCAGTGCTGAATTTTTTGCATTATTTTCTGGGATTGCTATAAACATGATTATATCGTGAATTGCTTCGGGGTGCAAGCCGGAACCGGAGG
>ENA-OQDD01000047-OQDD01000047.1-human-gut-metagenome-genome-assembly--contig:-NODE-47-length-44456-cov-2.545760_pt1 | contig 44456 bp, 49 predicted proteins | sample MGYA00242507_ERZ504598 | MGnify/ENA primary metagenome ERZ504598 (study PRJEB26092, sample SAMD00036318) | human gut metagenome | host: Homo sapiens | study: EMG produced TPA metagenomics assembly of...
GATGAACACGATGTCGAGGATGATGTTGAGCACCGAGAGAACACCAGAAAATACAGCGGTGTTTTGCTGTCGCCGAGTGCGCGGAGCAGTATTGGAAATCATGTTGTAGAACACGGGTAGCGCCGGTGCCGAGCAGAACGACGAACATATAGGCATTCGCTTCCTCTGCGATGTCATCCGGAATCTGCATCCAGACGAGAATGCTGGCGGGAGAGCAGACAACAGACGAGCGTCAGCACAACGGTGAACGCGATACTCAGCAGCGTGGAAACTGCGATGCTTTTGCACATGCCGGAAAGAAAGCGGCTTTTTGTCACGAAAAACGTGTTACATCTGTTTGATTGCCTGCAGCATTTCAAGATCCGAAGCAGTCACCTTGATATTGGAAACCATCGTTCGGCCGTCCGGTTTTTTCACCGTGACTTCGAGAATCGTTCCCTCCTCGATCTGCGAGGATGCGAGATCGCTCATGAATTTACGAACTTCGGGTGGTTTTGGGCGAAACGGTCTCTCAGATTTTTTAATTCCATTAACTTCATTGGGTTAAATGCCATTCTTTTTTCTGTCCTTTCTATTCGAAACTTCTTTTGAAACATGAAAGTATTGTAACATGGAAAAGAAAAAATGCAAGCGGATAAAAAGAGAAAAGACAGAGATACTGGGAATAAGAGAAAAGATTCTCAATTAGAATGGGAGAAAAACGAATGAAAGCGAAGAAGTATCTGCTGTTTTTCTTTTGGGCTACTGCATTTATATTGCCATCGAAGTCACCTACCGCGGTTACAGCTTCCGCCTGATGGGCATTGCCGGAGGACTGTCCCTTGCAGGAATCGGAATGCTGGAAGACGCCGGGCTGCGCCGCTTTCCGCTGGCGTTTCAGATGATGGTATCTGCGGTTCTGATCACGGCCATCGAACTGTATTCGGGAATGTTTTCCCTGCGGGTGCTGCATTACCGTATGTGGGACTACAGTGCGCTGCCGTTTTCCTTCTGCGATGGGCTGATCTGCCGTGGTTTTTCGGGATCTGGTATCTGCTCTCGGCAGTGGGAATTTTTCTCACAGATTATGTGAGCTATTATATTTTCCACGAGGGGACGCACCCGATGTATCGAAAGAAGAAAAAGGGTTGTGCCGAGGGTGAGTTCGTTATAAAATAAGAAAAAACAACCCAGGCAGGAGGTCCTCATGGAAAACGAAAAAAATTATCTGGAATATCTCGCAGAATTGTACCCGACCATCGAAAAAGCAGCGACCGAAATCATCAATCTGCAGTCCGTTATCAACCTTCCCAAAGGCACGGAGCATTTCCTTTCGGATATTCATGGCGAATACGAAGCCTTTTCTCATGTACTCCGCAACGGTTCCGGTGCCGTGCGAAAGAAGATTGACGATGTCTTCGGCCACACGCTCGGTATTTCGGAAAAACGTGCGCTTGCAACCCTTATCTATTACCCGAGAGAGCGCCTGGAGATGGAGAAAAAGCAGCAGGAGGATATCGATGACTGGTACAAGGTCATGCTGTACCGCCTGATCGACGTCTGCAAAATCGTTTCTTCCAAATACACCCGTGCCAAAGTGCGGAAAGCCCTGCCGGCGGATTATGGCTATATCATCGAGGAGCTGATCACCGAAAAGCCGGAGGTGCTCGATAAAGAAGCATACTACGAGGCGATCATCCAGACCATCCTCGAAATCGGCAGCGCCGAAAACTTCATCATCGCCGTGGCAGAGCTGATTCAGCGGCTCGTTGTCGATCATCTCCACATCATCGGCGACATCTTTGACCGCGGTCCGGAGCCGTATAAAATCATGGACTGCCTGATGAATTACCATTCCCTCGATATCCAGTGGGGCAACCACGATGTGCTCTGGATGGGCGCTGCGACCGGCCAGCCGGCGTGCGTGGCCAGCACGATCCGCATCTGCCTCCACTATGGCAATCTCGATGTGCTGGAGGACGGCTACGGCATCAATATGCTTCCGCTTGCCACCTTTGCTCTCGAGACGTACGGCGATGATCCGTGCGAATGCTTTGCCGCAAAAGGCGGCGAGGACAGCGGAAATTCCCAGCAGATGCTGGAGCGCCGCATGCACAAGGCCATCACCGTGATGCAGTTAAAGCTCGAGAACCGTCTGATCCGTGAAAACCCGGAATACGGCATGGAAAACCGCCGTCTGCTGGAAAAGATCGATTACCAGAACGGAACGGTGACGATTGGGGAGAAAACGTATGCTCTGCGCGACAAGAGCTTTCCGACGATCGACCCGGCGCATCCGGACGAGCTGACAGAAAAAGAGGCAGAAGTGCTCGATAAGCTGATCTTCGCCTTCCGAAACAGCGAAAAACTGCAGGCGCACGTCGATTTCCTGCTCAAAAAGGAAGCCTCTACCGCGTCTACAATGGAAATCTGCTGTACCACGGCTGCATGCCGATGAATGAGGACGGCACCTTAAAAGAGGTACAGGTCGACGGAAAGAAATACAAGGGAAAAGCACTGTACGATATTCTCGAGCACAACGTGCGCCGCGCATTTGTAAGCCGCGATCCGAAAAAACGGGAGCAGGGCCGCAATACGCTGTGGTATCTGTGGACCGCGCCGAATTCCCCGCTGTACGGCCGCGACAAGATGACAACATTTGAGCGGTATTTCCTCGCAGAAAAAGAGACCTGGACCGAGGTGAAAAACGCGTATTACCGCCTGATCGAGAAGGAGGAGACGGCGGACCGGATCTTACAGGAGTTCGGGCTTGCCGGTGAAAATGTACATATTATCAACGGCCACGTCCCGGTACACCAGAGTGCCGGTGAAAGCCCGGTCAAATGCGGCGGCAAGGTGCTGATCATCGACGGCGGCTTCTGCAGGGCGTACCACAAAGAAACCGGCATCGCGGGTTACACGCTGATTTACAACTCGTACGGCCTCAGCCTCACCGCGCACGAGCCGTTTGAATCGACGGAAAAAGCAATCCAGGAGGAGAAGGATATTGTCTCCCGCCAGGTGGCGGTGCGGTACAACATGAAGCGCCAGTTAGTCGGCGATACGGATCAGGGACGGCAGATCCGGCAGCGCATCCGTGAATTAAAGGAACTGATCGAGGCGTACCGCACGGCTCAGTTAAAAGAGCTTCTTTAAATCAAGGGTTTTCAACTGCGCCGGAAAATGGTATAATCAAAACAGTGTGCGCAGATGGAAACACTGTGCGCTGGAACAGATGGAAAGAAGGAAGAAACATATGAGGCATGGATTGCCAGGATGACAGAAGATAACATAGATCAGAGCGCGATCGAAAAAGCAGGAGAGATTCTGAAAAACGGCGGTCTGGCGGCATTCCCGACCGAGACCGTATATGGTCTTGGCGGAAATGCGCTGGATGCCAAAGCTTCCGAGAAAATTTATGCGGCAAAGGGCCGTCCGTCGGACAACCCGCTGATCGTCCACATCGGAAGAATGGAGGACCTCGAAACCGTAGCGGCAAACGTGCCGGAGAGTGCACGCAAACTGGCAGCCGCATGCTGGCCGGGACCGCTGACGATGATTTTTGAGAAAACAAATGCCGTTCCGCTCGAGACGACGGGAGGCCTTACCTCCGTAGCCGTGCGCTATCCGAGCAACAAAGTGGCAAACGCACTGATCTTAGCCGGAGGCGGCTTCATCGCAGCACCGAGCGCCAATACATCAGGCCGGCCGAGTCCGACGAAAGCCGAGCATGTGATCGAGGATCTTGGGGACAAAATTGACTGTATCATCGACGGAGGAGACGCCGAGATCGGCCTCGAATCCACTATCGTCGATTTTACAGAGGAGATTCCGACGATTCTCCGCCCGGGCTATTACAACAAAGAGATGCTGGAAAAAGTGCTTGGAACCGTGCGTGTCGATCCGGGAATCCTTGCGGAGGACAGCCATGTGCGTCCGAAGGCACCGGGCATGCGCTACAAACATTATGCGCCGAAGGCAGACCTTACGATTATCCAGGGCGAGATGGAACGGGTGATTCCGGAAATCAACCGCCTTGCCGCAGAACAGGAAAAGGCAGGAAAGAAAGTGGGCGTAATCTGCACCGATGAGACACGGGAGCAGTACACCACAGGAGATATCAAGAGCATCGGGCTGCGCGCCGAAGATGAGACGATCGCGCATCACCTGTTTGCGATTCTGCGCGACTTCGATGAGGACGGCGTGGAAGTGATTTATTCTGAGGCTTTCGACACCCCGCGTATGGGGCAGGCGATCATGAACCGCCTGTTAAAAGCCGCAGGCCACAAAGTAGCAGAGGTATAACAGTGAAACATTACAGCAGGATTTTATTTGTGGACGCGGACGATACCGCGCGCGCACCGATGGCGAAGGCGATTCTGCAGAGCAAAGAGCTTCCGTGGCCGATGGAAATTGGTTCCCGCGGGCTTGTCGTTCTGTTTCCGCAGCCGGTCAACCAGAAGGTAGAGGCAGTGCTTGCGCGCAACGGGCTTTCGGCCAAAGACCACACCACCACACCGCTTACCGCGGAGGACATCAACGACGACACGCTGCTTCTTGTGATGGAGGACAGTCAGAGGGAAAAGATCCGTGAGGACTTCCCGGATGCGCCCCATCTGCAGACGATCGCCGGATTTCTGCGGCTGGCAGGAGACATCCCCGCCTTTACGGGGAACCGCTTACCGAATACGGAAAATGTTATGAAGCGCTGGAATTCCTGATTGAAGGTGTTCTTGCGCGGCTGAAAGAGGAGGAAGAACAATGATAGCTTTAGGATGTGACCACGGCGGATATGAGCTGATGCAGGAGGTAAAAGCATATCTGGATAAACAGGGACTGGAATATCAGGACTTCGGATGCTACAGCAACGAGGCAGTTGATTATCCGGTTTACGCCAGAAAAGTAGGCCATGCGATCCAGAACGGAACGTGTGATAAGGGAATCCTGATCTGCGGAACCGGAATCGGCATTTCTATCACGGCAAACAAAATGGAAGGAATCCGTGCAGCACTCTGCACCGACTGCTTCTGCGCAGAGGCAACCCGCCTGCACAACGATGCCAACGTACTGGCGATGGGAGGACGCGTTGTAGGCCCTGGCCTTGCAATCAAAATCGTAGAAACCTTCCTGAACACTCCATTTTCCGGAGAAGAGCGTCACGAACGCCGTATTCACTTGATTGAGCATGAAGGCGAAAATGAATAAATTTTAAACAAAACAAAGGAGAAGGGAAAATGGCAAGAACAGTCATCATGGATCACCCGCTGATCCAGCACAAAATCGGTATTATCAGAAAGAAAGACACAAGCTCCAAGGAGTTCCGCGAGATGATCAGCGAGATTGCAATGCTGATGTGCTACGAGGCAACCAGAGAGCTGCCGCTCACAGACGTTGAAATTGAAACCCCGATCTGCAAAACAACCGTAAAAGAGCTCGAAGGAAAGAAAATGGCAGTTGTGCCGATCCTCCGTGCCGGTCTTGGTATGGTAGAAGGTATGCTGGCTATGATTCCGGCAGCAAAAATCGGACACATCGGTCTGTACCGTGATCCGGAAACCCTGGCACCGGTTGAGTATTACTGCAAACTTCCGTCAGACATCGCAAGCCGTGAAGTATTTGTAACCGACCCGATGCTGGCAACCGGCGGTTCTGCAACGGCAGCCATCACCATGCTGAAAGAAAAAGGCGCAAAGAAGATCCACTTCATGTGCATCATCGCATCTCCGGAAGGAATCGAGAAAATGCATGAGGTTCACCCGGATGTCGATGTTTTCGTCGGAGCACTGGATGACCATCTGAACGAGCACGGCTACATTGTACCAGGCCTCGGCGATGCCGGAGACCGTATCTTCGGTACGAAATAAGAGCGGAAGCAAAGTACGTTAAGAAAACACAGGGGAAATGGGTATGAGCGATAACGAGAGGATTATATTTCCTGGGATGAATATTTCATGGCAGTTGCCCAGCTTGCCGGTATGCGCTCGAAGGATCCGCACACACAGGTGGGAGCCTGCATTGTGAGCGAGGACAACAAGATTCTGTCCATGGGATACAACGGTTTCCCGAGAGGCTGCTCGGACGACGAGTTCCCGTGGGGAAAGACAAGTGAAAATCCGCTGGAAAACAAGTATCTTTACACAACGCACAGTGAACTGAACGCCATCCTGAATTACCGCGGTGGAAGCCTCGAGGGAGCCAAGCTGTATGTGACATTGTTCCCATGCAACGAGTGCTGCAAGGCGATTATCCAGGCGGGAATCAAAACGGTGATCTACGACTGCGACAAGTACGCGGACACCCCGTCCGTGATCGCATCGAAACGGATGATGAAGGCGTCCGGAGTCACTTTTCAGAAATACCACCGCACAGGGCGGGAAATTACCATGTCCCTGTAGCAGAAAAGATAATAGAAGGAGCGCGCCTGAACGAACAGAAAGTTCAGACGCGCTTCGTCTGTATACACGAAAAGACAAGAAACGGGAGGGCACCATGGAGAGCAATTTCGAATGGATTACGGCAAACGGGGATATCGGCATCCGCTTTTTCCACAGCATCGACGACGGCGGCTACAGCAACCCGCCGCACTGGCACAACGATCTAGAGATCATTTATCTTCTGGAAGGCCGTCTGAAAGTGCGTTTCGGTGACGGCGGCGAGCGGCAGATCGGGGCAGATGAACTTCTCGTCATCAACTCCGGCACGATCCACGCCGTGACAGCCTATCCGAATCAGGCCATCGTCCTGCAGGTTCCGTACGAGATGCTGCTGCAGTACATGGAGCATTACGATCAGCTTTACTTTGTTGTGGATGAAAGACCGGCCAGTGAGGCGGAAAAACAAAAACTCGCAGAATTCAAAGCAGTTCTCCGGGAGATGGACGAGGTGTACGGTGCGCAGAAAGAAGGGTATCAGTTAAAATTCGACAGCCTTCTTCTTGAAGCGCTGTACCGCTTACTGGTGGACTATGCGGTGCGGATCGGAAAAGAACACATTCCGCAGAATCAGAAGGCCGTACAGCAGATCCGCGAGGTCATGCGGTATATTGAGGAGCATTACGCTGAAAAGCTGACGGTGGCGCAGGTCGCGGAGCACTTTGGTTATACGCCGAATTATCTGTCGAAGCTTCTGAAACGGTACCTCGGTCTGACGGTCTACCAGTATCTGTATGAAATCCGGCTCGACCGGATCTGCCGCGACCTGCAGCATCCCGAGGCGCGGATCATGGAACTTCTGCCGAAACACGGCTGCGAAAACTACAAGTCGGTGTCGCGTCTGTTTAAGGAGCGGTACGGCTGCAGCATGAAGGAAATGCAGAAGCGGTATGAAAAGGAAAAAGGAGACCGCCCGATGGCCAGTGGGTAAGAATCAAAAAAGCGGAAATGCCCTAATTTTCTGCCGAAAAAGGCACTAAACAAGAAGAAGAGAGCATGGTATAGTGGAAGCATGAAACAGCGGATTTTCAGTAAATGCCGCAAAACATGTGAAAAATGGAGTGTGGAAAATGAAAGCAAAACAGATTACAACGTACCATGTAAAAGGGGAAGCAAAAACCTGGGAAAAAGCGCTGGCACCAGAGGACGAGTCCAAGAGCGTAAAAATGATTGAGTCGAACGTCATCAACCTGTATCCGGACTTTGCGTTCCAGACCATCGAGGGCTTCGGCGGCGCCATGACCGAGAGCAGCGCATACCTGCTGTCCCGTATGGATGAGGAAACACAGAATCAGGCATTACAGGATATTTTCGGACCGGACGGCCTTCATGCAAGATTTGTCCGCGTGCCGATCGACAGCTGTGACTATTCCCTTGAGGAGTATCAGGCAGTCGCAGACCCGATCGCAGACCCGGATCTGGCAACCTTCTCGATCGACCGCGACCGCAAATATGTCCTTCCGATGCTGAAAAAGCCATCGAAATCTCCGCAGAGCCGATCAGTGTTCTGATGAGCCCGTGGTCTCCGCCGTATCAGTGGAAAACTGCACCGAAGATCGCAAAGAATGATGCTGCTGTTTACGGTGCAATGGGAATGCCGGTTCCGGAAGAGATTCCGCAGAGAAACCACGGCGGCAGCCTGAAACCGGAGTATTACGGAAGCTGGGCAAAATACGTCGTAAAATATCTGCAGGCATACCTCGATGAGGGAATCCCGGTGACGATGCTGAGCCTGCAGAACGAGACCGTAGCGGCTACCACCTGGGACAGCTGCGTATGGACACCGGAAGAGTCCAAAACCTACCTGAAAGATTATCTGTATCCGGAGATGAAAAAAGCAGGCCTGACGGACAAGATCGGCATCTTCATCTGGGATCACAACAAAGAGCGTATGATCGAACACGTTCTGACCGTCCTTGACGAGGAGACCATGGACATGGTAGCCGGTATCGCATTCCACTGGTATTCCGGCGACCACTTCGAGGCTGTTGAGCTGATGAAACAGAAATACCCGGACAAAACCTTCATGCTTTCCGAGTGCTGTGCCTTCACATGCCGGGCAGAATCGGTTTTGGCGACGGTGGTTTCGGACCGGTGAACTTCCAGACACCAGAGTACGTCGATTACCTTGACGCCGCAGATTATGCACACGATATGATCGGAAACCTGAACGCCGGCATGAACCGCTGGATCGACTGGAACTTCCTCGTAGACAAAGACGGCGGCCCGCGCCACGTACCGATGGGATTCACCTCAGGTCTGATTGTGGATGATGATTTCCATTACCGCAAACCGATCATGTACCACTACATCGGCCATATTTCCAAATATATTGCTCCGGGTGCAAAACGCATCGGCTGGAGCAAATACGGAGCAAACCTGGATGTAACGGCCGCAGTCAATCCAGACGGAAGCTACGTTGTGATCCTGCTGAACCGCACAAAAGAGGATTCCGGCTGCTTCCTGCGTGTCAACGGACATATCATGCGTGTCGATCTTCCGGCAGAGACACTCAGCACGGTTGTAATCGAGAAATAAAAAGCAAAAATAAGAAAATGCCTTCTGTGCAGAATGGAAACAGTCTGCACAGAAGGCATTTTTGTAAGATACGATTTATTTTTGATCGGAATCGGAAGAATCTGAGTTTTTCTCTTCGGTCGAAGGCTTTGCCGGTGTATACGGCGCATCAACCGGAGACTCTTCCGTGGTCAGCTTTGTCAGCGCTTTGCGCAGCCGGTAGCCCGGAAAGTGGAAGACTTCGGCCTCGTCGATCTTCTTTTTCTGATATGGGATCGCCTGTCTCGTTTCCGGATCAATGTGGTCCATGTGGAAGTAAAACGCATCGTCATCCGGCAGGTGATGTTTTTCAAGACGACGGTTGGCGAAGTTGCGGCAGACCGTGCAGATAATGGCACAGACCGGAACGGCGATGATCATGCCAAAGACACCCCAGAAGCCGCCGCCGATCAGAATCGAGATGATGATAAGGAAGCTGGACACGCCGGTCGTCTCGCCGAGGATTTTCGGTCCTAAGAAGTTTCCGTCAAACTGCTGCAGGAGAACGACGAAAATCAGAAAATACAGTGCCTGCAGAGGTCGATCAGAAGGATCAGCAGAAGACACGGAACGGCGCCGAGGAACGGGCCGAAAAACGGAATGATATTCGTCACACCGATGATTACGCTGACCAGCAGTGCGTACGGGGTGCCGATCAGGCTCGTCACAAGATAGCAGATGGCACCGATAATGATCGAATCGATGACTTTTCCAACGAGGAACCCGCTGAATTCCTGGTTCACATACTGGCAGTCGCGGATCACGGCATTTCCGTGATCCAGACCGAGCAGCGCGTAGACTGCTTTTTTCAGCTTGGCAATGTAGCTTTCCTTGTTGTACAGCATGTAGATCGCAACGATCGCGCCAAGCAGAATGTTTTTGAAAAACGTAACCATGTTGACGAGCTGTCCGGAGAGGTTCAGAAGGAACGTACGGAGCATCGGCATCAGGTCATTGGTCAGCCAGTTGGAAAGCTTTGCGGAGAACGTGGAGATGTACTGGTCTGCCGTCTGCTGCATCTCCGGGTAATTCGCCAGCACTTTTGTGGCAAAATCCTGAATGTTGTTTGCGTAGTTGGAGAAGTTGGAGACGATGTTTGTGATACTTGAGAACAGCTCCGGGATCAGGGTCGCAATGAGTCCGTACAGCGCGAAAAGCATGGAGACGTACGTCAGAAGAATCAAAAGCGCCCGCACAAGCTTTTTACAGCGTACCGACTGTGTTTTTCCGTGCCGGGCAAAGAGTCTGGCGATGATCCGCTGTTCTATGAAGTTAATGATCGGGCTGATCACATAGGCGAGAATCAGGGCTGCAATCAGGGGGGAGAGAATGTTGAGGACATTGTGAAAGGCGGTCCGCACAGAAGTCTGGTGGAAGAGCAGGTAGTAAAAAATCATGGACGCTGCAAGTACCAGAAAGGCAGTAACGCCGGCCCGGACATATTTTCGGTAACGATCCAGTTTCATAAAAATGTAAATCCCCTTTCGAATTTTATTAACCTCTATTATACACATGCAATCCCCAAAATACAACCGCAACCACACTTGCGGTAAAAAAAGGAAACTGCTATACTGGAAAAGCAGATTTAGAAAAAGGAGATAACAAATTTGAAGATAAAAATGCCGCCAAGCGTAAATATGGTAATCGATTCCCTGCATGCGAAAGGCTTCGAGGCGTACGCGGTCGGAGGCTGTGTGCGCGATACGATTCTTGCGCGGGAGCCGGACGACTGGGATATTACAACCTCTGCTTCCCCACAGCAGGTAAAAGAAATTTTTGACCGCACCGTGGATACGGGACTGGAGCACGGAACGGTAACAGTTCTGGCCGGAAGCGGCGCGCACGAGGTCACGACGTACCGCATCGACGGAGAGTATGAGGACGGCCGCCATCCGAAAGAAGTGGTCTTTACCTCCAGCCTCGCCGAGGATCTGCGCCGCCGTGATTTTACGATCAATGCGATGGCATACAACAACGAAGAGGGGCTTGTGGATCTGTTCGATGGAATCAGGGATTTACAGCGCAAAGTCATCCGCTGTGTCGGAAATCCGACCGAGCGGTTCAGTGAGGATGCACTGCGGATCCTGCGTGCCCTCCGCTTTTCCGCACAGCTCGGCTTCAAACTCGATCCGGCAACACTGGATGCCATCATAGCACTCGCGCCGACGCTTGAAAAATCAGCGCTGAGCGGATCCGTGTGGAACTGAATAAACTGCTGATCTCGAAGCGGCCGGAGTACATGGAGGCCGTCTATGAGGCGGGTATTACAAAAATTGTGCTGCCGGAGTTTGATGAACTGATGAAAACGCCGCAGAACAATCCGCACCATTGCTATAATGTCGGTGAGCACACGATTGCCGCTCTGCAGCACGTTCCGGCAGATCCGATTCTGCGCTGGACGATGCTGCTCCACGACATTGCAAAACCGGCGTGCCGCACAACGGATGAGGCTGGCATCGATCATTTTAAAGGCCACGCACCGGCGGGGGAGAAAATGGCGAAAGCGATTCTGCGCCGTCTGAAATTCGACAACGAAACCATCCGCCAGGTCGCAGCATTGATCCGATGGCATGACTGCCGCATGGCTCCGGAGAAACCGGTGATCCGCCGTATTCTGAACAAACTCGGCCCGGAGCTGTTCGGAAACTGATGATCGTGCAGGAAGCCGATACGATGGCCAAAAGCCTGTACCAGCGGGAGGAAACCCTGGAACGGATCGGGAAGGTAAGGGAGTGCGTCAGAGAAATTCTCGATAACGGCGACTGCTTTACGTTGAAAACGCTGGCCGTTTCCGGCAAAGATCTGATGGAACTCGGTGTCCCGAAAGGCCCGAAAATCGGCGAATGCCTGAACGCGGCGCTGGAAGAAGTGATGAAAGATCCGGCGAAGAATACAAAAGAATACCTGACAGAGTACGTAAAAACACTGCTGTAAAGTCAAAACGTCAAACAAGAGAGCCGGGGACAGAACAATCCGTCCCCGGCTCTCTTTTGTTTTTTGCTGGTTTTATGCGTTCAGGTCACGCAGCAGATCCGCATACCAGCAGAACACATGGGCAATGCGGTACAGTTCGCTCTCCTTGGAGACGGTGCGCCACAGCTCTTTATAGCTGTGCAGCCACCGTTCGAGATCTCCGGCGAGTGCAAAACAGTCTTCTTTCTCCGGCAGAGTGCCATCGGAAAGAAGGGAAGCGCGCAGGAACGGCAGCAGGCGGTTCAGCACTTTCAGGCCGTCTGCGGCGAGCAGGTACGCATAGATCATCGGACGGTTCTCCGGGCGGACGGTGCCGGCTTTCTCGTACAGAACGGCGCAGAGCGCGTCGATTGAAGCATTTGCTGCATCCGCATCGCCTTCCGCGCAGGAGCGGAGCAGTTCGGCAGCCTCTTCTTTGTCCTGATGCAGTTCGAGTGCTTCCTGTACCATAACGGCAGTGCGCCACGGATACGCATCCTGATGGCAGAGAAGATCGAGCACGGAAACGAGTTTTCCGGAAGCATCACCAAATTCCAGCACGGAAATCTGGCGGTTGATTTCCTCCTCCGGCAGAATGTCTGCATTCCAGGAGAACGCCGCGCCGTAGATCATGCCGATGCGGGAGAAGTCCGGGTGATTGATGTGGCCGTAATCGCCCCAGTCAGTGTTCAGAAGTCCCATCGCATGGCATTCGTGGCCGTAGCGCGCCATTCTGGAAATGTTTTCATACGCCTCATGATACTTGTTGATGAGCTGGTTCCATCCTGTACGCCCGGGCACACATACAGATGCTCGGCACCGGAATTGGCAAGGCGGGTCAGACGCTCCGATGAAACATTTGACGCATAATCCAGTGGAGGCAGATCAGGTTCTTCGGCAGGAGATGATAAACTTCCGGCTCCTGGCTGATGACATCACTCCAGAACATCGGCGTGCGGCCGGATTCAGTGATATAGTTGGCAAGCTCTGTCACAAACTCGGTGTAGATGACGGTGGTTCCCTTTTCCTCGGCGAGTGCGCGGGAAGCCCCTTTTCCAAGGTCAAACGTTTCATCCGCGCAGAGATTGAAATACTTCGAGGAGAAGAGCTGCATATATTCGGAAAGAATGTGTTTGGCAAGGGAGAGGCTCTCCGGGTTTGTGATATCGAGCGTATGGTGCGCCTGGCGGTCATAGAAGGAGAACGGAGCCGAAGCAGAGCCTTCCAGTTCGCACAGATGTGCATACGATTTCGTGCAGAGCAGCTTGTACAGATGGCCGAAGCTTGCAAGCGACGGAACGAGATCAATGCCAAGTCCCTTGCAGTAGCGGTCCAGCTCGAGGATGTCCTCTGCAGTGAGCGGTGTATCGTCGCGCCACATCTCGGTCAGATCGTCGAAGAGATAGCTGTGCTCGATGTAGAGCTGAAGCTGATTGATTTTATAGAAGCTCAAGGTGTCGGCAAGCTGTTTCAGATAGGAAAGCGTCGGAACACGTCCGCGGGTCGCATCGTGGTAGAAGCCGCGGTTTTCCATGGCCGGTTTGTCGGAGATCAGGATGGTTGGAAGAACAGCACCTGCCTGGCGGATCATCTGACGGAGTGTCTGCACGCCGTAGAGAACGCCGCTTTCCAGAGATCCGCAGATCGTGATGTTTTCCGGTGTGACAGCGAGGTATAAGCCTCACGGGATAATTCCGGAGAGGCAGTCAGATAGATCAGGTGTGATCCCACCGGCTGATGACGGCGGCAGATGGCAGGACGGAATCCCGTCTGTGTCTCAATCTCCTGCTGCAGAAGCTGTGCTGCAGAAAAAAGCTCAGCCGGGCTCTCGGAATCGAGAAAAATGCGGCTGTCATAGTGAATTGTAAAGGTGCCCTCTCCGTAGGAAAGGGAAGATGGCTGTGGTAAGAAAATCATAAAAACCCTCCTTAAAATAAAATGATTTTAGAGAACCCCATAACAGGTGTTTTTCACCCTGTCAAGTTTGGAATATTTTACCATGCGGTGAAATTAAAAACAATAAAATAAGAGAAAAAGAAAATACTTTTAACATTGCTTTTGAGATGAAAGAAAAAACAGAAACCAGTATGCATGGCATAGGGCGGATACGCATACATTGAATCGTGACCCCAAAAACGATCACAACAGGGAAAGGAGTCAGGCTCTTGTATGATTATGGATTGAGTGTGCTGTCCCATTACGGTCTTACGGCTTCCGGTACAATGCGGGTGCGGGGCGCTTTATTGTGCCACACCGAACAGGGGGATAAGCTGATCAGCGAGTTCGGGACGGCGGCGGAAAAACTGGAGCAGCGGTATCTTCTACAGTGCCGCATCACGGAGTCGGGGCTCCTGCGGTGCGATCAGATTCTGCGGAACGAAGAGGGAGCGCTTGCAACGCGCGGGGACGACGGAGGAACGTACATTGTGCGGAACTGGTACCGGGCCGGGAATGTGAGACGGGAAACAGTGAGGATCTTATCCGCGCCTCGGACGCGCTGGCGCGGCTACATACGGCAGCTCATCTGCCGGTGAAAATGGAATACCGGAGGGAATCCCTCGTGGAGGAGTGCATCCGCCACAATGTGGAAATTCGAAAGATCCGAAAGTATTTGCAGACAAAAAAGAAGAAAAATGAGTTCGAAAAACTGCTGCTGGCAAGCGCCGGTCCGTATCTGGAACAGGGAGAGCGGGCGGCCGCGGAAATGAAAGCTTCTTCCTATGAAAAACTGCGGCAGCGGGCGGACGAAGAAGGCGCCGTCTGCCACGGGGAATTCAGCCAGCACAATATTCTGCTGGAAAACGGCAGAGGCGAAACGGCGGTCAATTTCGACAAGTGGAACTTCGATCTCCAGGTGGCAGATCTTGGCTATTTTATGCGGAAAATTCTGGAAAAACATGGCTGGAGCGAGCGCGCGGCAGAACGGATCTTAAACGCCTACAGTGCCAGACGGCCGCTCAATGAGGGGGAAATCGAGACACTCCGCCTCTATCTTTCCTATCCGTGGAAATACTGGAAACTGGCAAACCGCTACTACGGAAGCAGAAAATCGTGGATATCCGGGCGGAATACGGAGAAACTAAAAACACTTAATGCGCAGCAGGCAGACTGGCTGCGGTTTGTTAAGGGATCCTTCTTTTAACCGTGCGGTGGAAAAGAGTCTGTTTTTGGCAGAAATCGCCATAAAACCGCTGGTATGGGGACTTTTTTCTTGACAAGAGAGACGCATTAGTATATAAATATATACAGCTACGCGAAAAAGCCGGTCAACGTAACAGACTGATCATCCGGAAGAAAAACAGCCGGCAGGGCAGGTCGTGTGTATCAGCGGGCCCGCGTACCATGTAAAAAACAAATGTAAGATACAGGAGGAGTAAAACTCATGAACAAAACAGAATTAGTTGCAGCTATGGCTGAGCAGACAAATTTATCCAAAAAAGATGCAGAGGCTGCTTTAAAAGCATTTATCGATGTAGTATCTGAAGAATTAAAGAAAGGTGAGAAAGTTCAGCTGGTAGGCTTGGTACCTTCGAAGTATCCGAAAGAGCAGCAAGAGAAGGAAGAAATCCGCAGACTGGCGAGACCATGGAAATCAAAGCTTCCAAAACTCCGAAATTCAAAGCAGGAAAAGCTTTAAAGGACATGATGAACTAAGTAAAAATCTATGCGCTTAGATAAATTTTTAAAAGTATCAAGACTGATCAAGCGGCGTACCGTAGCCAATGAAGCCTGTGATGCAGGCCGTGTCCTCGTCAATGACAGACCGGCAAAAGCATCCGCACAGGTCAAGGCAGGAGATGTACTGGAAATTCAGTTCGGAAGTAAATCCGTCAGGGTAGAAGTGCTGAATGTGCAGGAAACCGTGAAAAAAGAAGAAGCACAGGAGCTTTACCGCTACTTATAAGAAGTGCGGCAGGATTCATGTGCAGCGAATAAAAAGAGAAAACCTTCATATAATGGGTGTATAGACCATTGTATGGAGGTTTTTTGCATGGGGGAGATGAACGAACAGGTGCACCGCCTTTTGCTGGAACAGCGGAAAACACTTTCTCTTGGCGGCGTGCAGGATGTGAAAAGCTTTGATGAGAACGAAGTTCTGCTCGTGACCGTCTGCGGTGTTCTTACCATCCGCGGAAAAGAGCTGCATGTGGGCCGCCTGGAGCTGGAAAAGGGAGAGGCGGATATCGAAGGCAGCATCGACAGCCTGGTCTATACGGAACATGGGCCGCTGCAGAAGAAGGGGTCTGCGCTTGCGCGGCTGTTCCGGTAAAAATGAGTGCGTATGTCACCCGGGAGCTGATTCTGCTCGCCTGTTCCATCTGGCAGGGGGCAGTCCTGGGGTTCTGGTACGATCTGATCAAGACAGCGCGGAAACTGATCCGCCACAGCCATGCGGCGGTATCTGCAGAGGACCTCTGCTACTGGATTGCGGCAGCGCTGTATCTGTTTGTACGGATTTACGGAGAGAACAGCGGCATTCTCCGTGGGTATCTGTTTGGCGGCATCCTTGGGGGCGCTGCATTGTACCACGCATCGTTTGGACGCTTTCTTCCGGAACTTCTTGCAAAGGGAATCAAAAAAGCAGGGCGAATCCTCGCTTTTCCAGGAAAATGGCTGGTAAAAAGTATGAAAAAACGGAGAAAAAGGTTGAAATTTCATGGGAAGAACGGTAAGATGTAACTACACATGTAAGAACAAAAGAAACAAGTCTGCGGACGAAAAACAACAGATAGTTTGGCTGCAGATGGTTGGAAAATAGAAAGCAAGGGTAAAGAAAAGAATGAAAGAAAGGGAAGAAAAGAATTCTGGCCGAAAGAAAAAAGTCAGAAAGAAGAGCCGTACAACAGAGTTCTCAATTACCGTAGTCCTGTGCTGCCTGGTTGCAGTCCTTACCGTAAAGGGAATCAGCCTTCAGCAGAAGGTCAATGCAAATGCATCCCGTCTTTCCAGTCTGGACAGCCAGATTGAAGAGGAGAAGCAGCGCACCGATGATATTACAGCCTTGAAAGAATACATGCAGACCGATGAGTACATAGAAAAAACGGCAAGAGAAAAACTTGGCATGGTAAAGGATAATGAGATTTTATTTAAAGAATCCCAGTCGAAATAAACAAAACAGATAAAGAAAGGGCATGATTTCGCAGTCCCCTTTGAAGTCCAGAACAAAGAGAGGAGGAGCGGAACATGCCGGAGTGGATCATTGCCATGTTCCTGATCGGCGCATTGCTGTCAGCAGGGGACATGGCTAAAATTTTTTGGAAGCCAGAAGAAGCCGCCGGGAAGCGGCCGTCTATGACAATCATCCGCAGAAACTGCAGATGGAGCACTACGCCGATTCGTTCCGCGTTCTGGCAGAGAGCTTTTACCAGATGCCGTCAAAAAGTGTGATGCCGGAGACGGGCCGGGTGGACAAGATTCTGGAAAAAGAACAGCAGGAAGTCTGTAGCCGCTGTGCGAAGGCGTCGTGGTGCTGGGAGCAGTACGGAAACCTGACGCGCGAGCGGTGCCAGGAACTTCTTCAGACAATCGCCGACGGGGATGAGGACGAGATCAGCCGTGCAAAAGGCGAATGGAACGCCTCCTGCCTGAACGGCTCCCGCTTTCTGGAACTGTTCTGGAACCGCTACCAGCAGGAACGCCAGACGGCGCTCTGGTCGGGGCGTGTGGCGGAGAGCCGCCGCGTGGTGGCAGAACAGTTAAGTGAAGTCGCCGGGATTATGGACCGCGCCGCGTGTGATCTGTACAGCCTCAACAGTCTGCCGGACGAGCTCTCGGAAAAATCTGCCGCCAGATGAAGAAAAACGGGGCTTTCGTCCAGAAAATCTGGCTCCAGGAGCGGCCGAAAGAGCATTTACAGATCTATATGACGGTCAAAGCGGGCCGTCACTGCCGGATCACGCTTCGCCAGACGGCGGAACTGATCGGTTCCCTGTGCGGAATCCCGATGGTTGCGGTACGCGACGGGGCACAGGTCTTAAGCGGAGAATACCAGACGGTGCTGTTTCAGGAGGATGTGAAATTCCAGGTTCTCTACGGTGTGGGACGTATCACCAAGGAGCAGGAGAGTATCTCCGGGGACAATTACAGTGTGCTCTGCGAAAACGGCCAGTTTGTCCTCTGCCTGTCGGACGGCATGGGTTCCGGGATCGAGGCAAACAGGGAGAGCGAGACGGTGGTGGAGCTGTTTGAACAGTTCCTGCGCGCCGGATTCCCGCGGATCATGGCGGCACGGATGATCAATTCGATGCTTCTGCTGCAGCCAAAGGAAGGGATGTTTTCCACGTTTGATGTTGCTTCGATTAATCTCTACACAGCGTCTGCAGCTTTTTGAAAGGAGGTGCATCGCCGACGTTCCTTAGGCGGGATACGTGGGTGGAGGTTGTGGAGTCGACCAGTCTTGCCGCAGGTCTCGTTTCCCAGACGGATTTTGATACCACAACGAAAAAGCTGTACGACGGTGATTACCTTGTGATGATGACGGACGGAGTGCTGGACGCGCTGCCCGGGGACAGGACGGAGCAGATGAAGCAGCTTCTTCTCGAAGTGAAAAACAGCGAGCCGCGGGAATTTGCCCGGGAGCTTTTGGAACGCGTGCTGCGCCTCGGCGGCTGCCGCGCACGATGATATGACGGTTCTGGTCGCCAGAATCTGGAAAAAATAGGAGTAAAAACGAAGGATGCGAGAGAAAGTAAGAGCCTTTATGGAACAGTATCATATGGTAACGGCAGGCGAACGCGTGCTGCTCGGCCTCTCCGGCGGCGCGGATTCCGTCTGCCTGTTTCATCTGCTGCGGGAACTGCAGGAGCCGCTTGGCTTTTCGCTGCTGGCTGTCCACGTCAACCATAACCTGCGCGGCGCGGAAGCCGGGCGGGATGCGGCATTTGCAGAAAATCTGTGCCGGGAATATGATGTTCCGTTCTATCTCTATTCCTGTCCCGTGGAGAAGATCGCAAAAGAAAAGCATCTCTCGACGGAGGAGGCGGGACGCGCGGCGCGGCAGGAAGTTTTTGCAGCGTGCGCAAAGGAGCAGGGGGCAGTGAAAATTGCGCTCGCCCATCACCAGGATGACGTTGCGGAGACGATGCTGCATCACCTGTCACGGGGAACGTCGCTGGCCGGACTTGCCTCCTTACGCCCGTGCGGGGGAATGTGATCCGTCCGCTTCTCTGCGTCGGACGAAAAGAGATCCGGCAGGAACTGGAAAGCCGGAAGTGTTCCTGGTGTGAGGACAGCACGAATGCAGAGGATGCTTACACGAGGAACGGAATCCGCCACCATGTGCTGCCGTATCTGACCGAAGAGGTCAATCCGCGTACTGCCGCGCATATGGCACAGACATCGCTGGACCTGCTGGAAACGGAGGAATATCTGGAGCAGCAGACGGATCAGCTGATGGAGCGGTATGCATCCGCAGAGAAAAATGCGGTTGTGCTGCGTGATGCGGTGAGCAGCGAAGCGCCTCTTCTGCAGCGCTACGTGATCCGGCGCGTTCTGGAACAGCTGGCGGGAAAACGGAAGGATCTTACCAGGGAGCATCTGGAATCTGTGCGGGAACTTTTTGAAAAGCAGGTCGGAAAAAGTGTCTGCCTGCCGTATGGAATCACCGCCGTGCGCGGATACGAGACGCTCCGCCTGGAAAAGCAGGGAGTGCATTTAAAAGAAGAACGGAAAAGGAAAAGCGGCGAAGAAGTTCCAATTCCGGTTCGGCCGGGTGGGAAGAGGGAAAAAGTCTCGCATTTGCAGAAAATCCAGTCACGATTGTGAAAAAAACATCGGTTTTTCCTGAAAGAATTGAAGAAAAAAAGTATACGAAATGCTTTGACTGTGATAAAATAAAAGACGGTCTTGTCCTCCGCACGAGAAGAAGCGGAGATTATCTGAGAGTAACCGCAAAAGGCGGGAAAAGAAACTAAAAGATTATATGATTGATGCCAAGATACCGAAAGAGGAGCGGGATCCATTCTGCTGCTCGCCGACGGACCGGAGATCTGGTGGGTCGTGGGGTATCGCAGAGGAGAGAGCGGCCGTGTCGGGGAAGACACGAAAGCAGTTCTGCAGATACAGATTGGCGTTGGTAAGGAGGAAACAGATGAAAGAGACAATCAGAGTATTATTAAGCGAAGAAGAAGTAGACAGACGAATTAAAGAAGTAGCAGACCAGATCAACCGCGATTACGCAGGAAAAGAAGTGCACCTGATCTGCGTTTTAAAAGGCGGCGTATTCTTTATGTGCGAGCTGGCAAAACGCATCACAGTGCCGGTAAGCCTTGACTTTATGTCCGTATCAAGTTACGGCGATGACACCAAGTCCAGCGGAGTTGTCCGTATTGTAAAAGACCTGGATCAGCCGCTGGAAGGAAAAGACGTTCTGATTGTGGAGGATATCATCGATTCCGGAAGAACGCTTTACTATCTGATCGACATCCTGAAAAAGAGAAATCCGAAATCCGTACACCTGTGTACTCTGCTCGACAAGCCGGAGCGCAGAGTGCGCGATGTCAAAGTAGATTATACCTGCTTTGATATCCCGGACGAGTTCGTCGTAGGCTACGGTCTGGATTACGCACAGAAATATCGGAATCTTCCATACATCGGAGTAGTGGAGTTTCACGAAGACGAGGAGTAAAAAGAAAATATGAACAGACAGCGCAGTGGATTTGGACTCTACGCGGCGTTTATGGTGATTATCGTGCTTGCCATGTTCTATATCACCGGAAAAATCAGCGCAGGCAGCAGCCCAAGTCAGCAGAAATTTGAAACCGCCGTAAAAGACGGCAAAGTGACATCCGCGCAGATTGTCCAGAACAAAGAAGTGCCGACCGGCTCCGTTGTGGTACGGGAGCAGGGCGGTGACAGTTATACGGTCAATGTGACCGACGTAAACGCAGCTATCAGCCTTCTGGAGGATGCTGATGTAACGTACACCGTACAGAATGTCCAGAGAGACAGCATTTTCATGACGTCTGTCCTGCCGGCCCTGCTGCTCGGTATGATCCTTCTTTTCGGCATGTCGATGATGAACCGCTCCATGGGCGGCGGTGGAGGCGGCGGAAACAAAATGATGAATTTTGGAAAAAGCAACGCCCATATGTCCACCGACAAAGACAAAAAAGTCCTGTTCCGCGATGTTGCGGGCTTAAAAGAGGAAAAAGAAGACCTTGTTGAGGTGGTCGATTTCCTGAAAGCACCGGAGAAATATACACAGGTCGGTGCGAGAATCCCGAAAGGAGTTCTTCTTGTGGGCCCTCCTGGAACCGGTAAAACCCTTCTGGCGAAAGCTGTTGCAGGAGAGGCAGGCGTGCCGTTCTTCAGCATTTCCGGATCGGATTTCGTGGAAATGTTCGTCGGCGTCGGCGCTTCCCGTGTCCGCGACCTGTTTGAGGAAGGAAAAAAACATGCGCCGTGCATCATCTTCATCGATGAGATCGACGCCGTGGCAAGACGAAGAGGCACCGGCATGGGCGGCGGCCACGATGAGAGAGAGCAGACCTTAAACCAGCTTCTCGTTGAGATGGATGGTTTCGGCGTCAATGAGGGCATCATCGTGATGGCAGCGACGAACCGTGTCGATATCCTGGATCCGGCGATTCTCCGTCCGGGCCGTTTTGACCGCCGCGTGGTTGTAGGACCGCCGGATGTCATGGGCCGTGAGGAAATCCTGAAAGTCCATGCAAAGAACAAACCGCTGGCCGAGGATGTGGATCTGAAGCAGATCGCGCAGACGACCGCAGGCTTCACCGGCGCAGAGCTGGAGAACCTGCTGAACGAGGCAGCGATTATGGCGGCAAAGGACCGCAGAAGATTTGTGCGCCAGTCCGATATCAAGTCTGCTTTCATCAAAGTGGGCATCGGTGCGGAGAAGCGCAGTAAAGTCATTTCGGATAAAGAAAAACGGATCACCGCATACCATGAGACAGGCCATGCGATCCTGTTCCATATGCTGCCGGATATGGAGGCGGTTTACACGATCTCCATTATCCCGACAGGTCCTGGCGCAGCGGGCTACACGATGCCGCAGCCGGAGAACGATGATATGTTCCAGACGAGAGGCAAAATGATGCAGTACATCACCGTATGCCTCGGCGGCCGTGTGGCAGAGGAGTTGATCTTCGACGATATCACAACGGGCGCATCCCAGGATATCAAACAGGCGACGGCTACCGCGCGTTCCATGATTACGAAGTACGGTATGTCTGAGAACCTTGGTCTTGTCGCTTACGATTCCGACTCGGATGAGGTCTTCATCGGCCGCGACTGGGGCCATACGAAGAGCTACAGCGAGAATGTAGCCGCAGCATCGATGAGGAAGTCCGCCAGATGATCGAGAAATGCCACGATCAGGCGAAACAGATTATTCTGGAGCATTCCTATGTGCTGCATGAGTGTGCAAAGCAGCTGATGGAAAAAGAGAAGCTGAGCCGTGCTGAATTCGAAGCCATTTTTGAGCAGGAAGCACAGATGACAGGAACAGCACCGGAAGTTTCTGGAGAAATCTGATATCTTTTTATTTGCAATAGAAAACCTGCAGAGAACAAAAAAAGTTTTTTGCAGGTTTTTTTCTGTGATTTTACGGGCGTTTGTGCAAATTAAAACAGAAAATCCGAAACGCCGGAAAAATTCATCGTTATTTTGAATAAGAATCAAATGAAAAAAAATCGCGATTTGTGCAGACTTTTCGAGGGACGTATGGTACTATAATAACTGTAAAAACCCCCCAATACATTATATAGTTTTTGCTACACCCCATAAGAGAAATACCTTCTCCAAAAGAGCCAGCGTACCCCGCTGGCTCTTTTACTATATAAAAATCCAATAAACACAATCGTTACATGTGTTCAGAAAAAGGTTGTATTACATGGCGGTGTGGGGTAAAATATAAGGAATGAATGATTGAGAAAGACAGAGGCGTTAGTTCATGGATAAAACAAGAATGCAGCAGTATATGTCACAGATGCGGGCGATGTTCAACAAGCATGCGCTCTACAGCGATGAATCCCCGCAGTATCAGATTCCGTTTGAGCCGAACCCGGGCGACACGGTGAAGATCCGGTTCCGTACCCTGAAAAATAATGTAGATGCGGTTTATTTCATCAGCGGTTCCACCCGTGCACAGATGCAGGTCGGTTTGGTCCGGAACGGTTTTGATTATTACGAGATCGAGATTCCGGTCGGAAATGAGCCGATCCGCTATTTTTTTGAGATTCAGGCAGGCCGCGTGGTCTGTTATTACAACAAGCTCGGTGTCACAAGAGAGCTGCAGGAGATGTACTCTTTCGGCATTATCCCGGGCTTCCATACGCCGGACTGGGCGAAGGGCGCTGTCATGTATCAGATTTTTGTGGACCGCTTCTGCAACGGAGATCCGTCCAACGATGTGCTGACGGGAGAGTACAGCTACATTGGTGAGCAGGTCAACAAGGTGGATGACTGGAACCGCTTCCCGGAGCAGATGGATGTCCGCAATTTCTACGGCGGCGATCTGCAGGGCGTCATTGACAAGATGAATTATCTGCAGGATCTCGGTGTGCAGGTCATTTATCTGAATCCGGTGTTTGTTTCGCCATCGAACCATAAGTATGATATTCAGGATTATGACTATATTGATCCGCATTTCGGAAAGATTGTCTCCGACGAAGGCGATCTGCTCTGGCCGGGCGACAAGGACAATATGCGGGCAACGCGGTATATTGACCGTGTGACGAACAAGGCGAACCTGGAGGCGAGCAATGAACTGTTTATCCACCTGGTGGAGGAGGCGCACAAGCGCGGCATGAAGGTGATTCTGGACGGCGTTTTCAACCACTGTGGTTCGTTTAACAAGTGGCTGGACCGCGAGCGGATTTACGAGGCCGGAAAGGGCTATGAGCCGGGCGCGTATGTGGCGCAGGACAGTCCGTATCACACGTTTTTTAAGTTTTATAATGAGCATAACTGGCCGTACAATGAGTTTTATGACGCTGGTGGGGCCATGATACGCTGCCGAAGCTGAACTACGAGGGCTCGGAGAAGCTGATGGAGGATATTATGCGCATCGGCGCGAAGTGGGTTTCTCCGCCGTTTAATGCGGACGGCTGGCGGTTGGATGTGGCCGCTGACTTAGGACACAGCCCGGAGTTTAACCACAAGTTCTGGAAGGAGTTCCGGCGCGTTGTGAAGGAGGCGAATCCGGAGGCAATTATTCTGGCGGAGCACTACGGCGATGCGATGAGCTGGCTGCAGGGCGACGAGTGGGATACGGTGATGAACTATGATGCGTTTATGGAGCCGGTTTCCTGGTTCCTCACGGGTATGGAGAAGCACAGTGATGAGTTTAACCAGGGACTTCTCGGAAACAGTGAGAGTTTTATCGGGGCGATGACGTATCATATGCCGGCGTTTTATGCGCCTTCGCTGTATACGGCGATGAATGAGCTGGATAATCATGATCATTCGCGGTTCCTCACGAGAACGAATCATCGTGTGGGGCGTGTGGCGAATGTTGGGCCGTATGCGGCTGCGGAGAATACGAATAAGGCGGTGCTGCGCGAGGCGGTTGTGATTCAGATGACGTGGCCGGGGGCGCGACGCTGTATTATGGGGATGAGGCCGGCCAGGTCGGGTTTACGGATCCGGATAACCGGAGGACGTATCCCTGGGGACAGGAGGATCAGGAGCTGATCCGATTCTATAAAGAAATGATTGCGGTGCATCGGAGATTTCCGGTGCTGGCGATGGGATCGCTGAAATTTTTGTACCATGATTATAATGTGCTTTCTTATGGACGGTTTAATCAGGAAGAGCAGGTGATTGTGGTGATTAATAACCGGAATGAGAGGGTGCATGTGGAGATTCCGGTGTGGCTTACCGGGATTAACCGGAGTTCGGTGGCGAAGCTGACGCAGGTGTTTGCGACGGATGCGGTGGGATTTTCTTCGGAGGAGAAAGAAATCGAGGCACCGGGGGGCATACTGGAGATGGATTTGCTGCCGTTATCGGGAGTGGTACTGCATAGATGCGAGGAGTGACGGACGCCTCGCCGCCGCATCACGCAAGACTGAACGGGCGGCGGCGAGGCTGGTAGTGGGGACGGGAGGTTGAAAAATAGAAATGGAAAAAGAGCTCCGATTCGTATGAATCAGAGCTCTTAATCGTGCCGCAAACCGGGATCGAACCGGTACGGGTATCACTACCCACGGGATTTTAAGTCCCGGGCGTCTGCCAGTTCCGCCACTGCGGCATATGGACGGAGATGGATTCGAACCATCGAAGCAATTTGCAGCAGATTTACAGTCTGTCCCCTTTGGCCACTCGGGAATCCGTCCATGTATTTTGTTTTGTGTCAGAATGACTTCCGACATTGAATGATTATACTGGATGTGGAGGGAAAATGCAAGGGTTTTTTTGAAAAAAATAGAAAAAAGTTGAAAGGGGGAGCAGGTCGGGTATAATATCAAATATATGGGCTTCTATATTGAGTAAAAATGGAGGATATAGGGTAAGTATGATTAAGATTAAGGATTATGTCCGGGTGGGGTCGCTGGAGGAGGCGTATGAGCTGAATCAGAAGAGAAGCGCCTGTATCCTGGGCGGGATGCTCTGGACGAAGATGGGGCAGAGGCAGGTGCAGACGGCGATTGATTTGTCCGGGCTGGGACTGGATCAGATTGAAGAGTCCGAGGAGGAGTTTTCGATTGGATGTATGGTGACGCTGCGGCAGATGGAGGAGCATGAGGGCTGAATGCTTATACCGACGGTGCGGCACGGGAGAGTGTGCGGAGTATTGTCGGGGTGCAGTTCCGGAATCTGGCTACGGTGGGAGGCAGTATTTTCGGCAGATTTGGATTTTCGGATGTGCTGAGCTGTTTCTGGCGCTGGATACGGAGGTGGAGCTGGTTCATGCGGGACGGATGCCGCTGGCGGAGTTTGCCTGTTCAAAGAGAGACAGGGATGTGCTGGTGAGGCTGATTGTGAAGAAGCATGAGGGTGTTACGGTTTATCAGAGTCATCGAAATTCCAGAACGGATTTCCCGGTGCTGACGTGTGCGGTGCGGGTGGAAGACGGAAAAGGATGTGCGGTGCTTGGGGCAAGACCGGCAAAGGCGGCACGTGTAGAGCTTCCGGCGGAGCTGGCGGAAAAGCTGGCGGCTGGAAAGGCATCTGCGGAGGAGCTGAAGGCGGCGGCTTCGGAGATTTCTGATCAGTTTACATATGGCAGTAATATGCGCGGAAGTGCAGAGTATCGTCATCATCTGGGACGGGTGCTGCTGCGCAGATGTATGGAAGAAATTCAGAAGAAGGAGGAGCAGTGATGAAGATTTCGATGATCTTAAATGGAAAGAAGACGGAAGCGGAAATTGATGCAGACATGCTCCTGATCGATTTTGTGAGAAGCCAGGGATGCTACAGTGTGAAGCGCGGCTGTGAGACGTCGAACTGCGGGCTGTGTACGGTTTTTCTGGAGGGAAAACCGGTGCTGTCGTGTTCGGTGCTTGCGGCGCGGGCGAATGGATGTAAGGTGGATACGCTGGAAGGCCTGCAGGAGGAAGCAGAAGAATTTGGTTCCTTTATTGCCGGGCAGGGCGCCGAGCAGTGCGGGTTCTGCAATCCGGGGATGATTATGAATGCGATTGCGCTGTTCCGGGAAAATCCGGATCCGAGTGAGGAAGAAATTAAAGAATATCTGGCGGGAAATCTCTGCCGCTGTTCCGGATATGAAGGACAGCTTCGGGGAATTTTGAATTTCCTTGCCTGGAAAAAGCAGCAGGGAGGTGCGTCATGAGCAGAGAAAATCATATCTATGAACCGGACTGGTTGGGAAGAACCGATCAGCTCTGCAGTGTGAATAAGCCGGTGATCAAAAAGGATGCCCTCGCGCTGGTAACCGGAAAGCCGGTTTATGTAGATGATCTGGCGCCGAAGGATTGTCTGATTGTCAAGGTACTGCGGAGTCCGCATGCCAATGCAATCGTAAAATCCGTGAAAAAGACGGCAGCAGAGCGTGTTCCGGGCATTGAGGCGATTTATACCTGGGAGGATGTGCCGAAACAGCGTTTTACAATGGCAGGACAGACCTACCGGAACCAAGCCCGTATGACCGTCTGATCCTCGACCAGCATGTGCGCTACGTGGGAGATCCGGTGGCGATTATTGCCGGAAAAGATGAAAAATGCGTGGACCGTGCGCGGAAACTCCTGAAAGTAGAGTACGAAGTGCTTCCGGCCATTCTGGATTTTCATCAGTCCAAGGATAATGAACTGCTGGTGCATCCGGAGGAAAGCTGGAAATCGCTCTGTCCGGTCGGTGCGGACAATCAGAGAAATCTCTGTGCAAGTGCGGAAGATCACAACGGAGATGTGGAAGCCGTGCTCGCAGAGTGCGATGAGGTCGTAGAGCATACGTATCATGTACGCGCAGCCCAGCAGGCGATGATGGAGACGTTCCGGACATACTGCTTTATGGATACCTACGGACGGCTGAATGTGCTGAGCTCGACCCAGATCGTTTACCATGCGCGCCGCATTCTGTCCAATGCACTCGGCATTCCGAAATCGAAGATCCGTGTTTCCAAGCCGAGAATCGGCGGCGGATTCGGAGCGAAGCAGACGGTGGTTGCCGAAATTCCCGGCGTTTGTAACCTGGAAAACCGGAAAACCGTCGAAAATGATCTTTACGAGAGAAGAGTCCCAGACAGCATCCACACCGCGCCATGAGATGGAAGTAACGATCCGCCTCGGTGCGATGAAGGACGGAAGAATCCGTGCGATCGATCTGTATACACTTTCCAACACGGGTGCATACGGCGAGCATGGACCGACAACGGTCGGCCTTTCCGGCCACAAATCGATTCCGATGTATGGATCTCTTGAGGCTTACCGGTTTGCGTATGATGTTGTGTATTCCAACGTAATGTCAGCCGGTGCTTACCGCGGATACGGTGCGACGCAGGGTATCTTTGCCGTAGAATCTGCTGTCAGTGAGATGGCAGCGCGTCTTGGCATCGATCCGATCCGGATCCGGGAGCAGAACATGGTCCGTGAGGGACAGTTCATGCCGGCTTACTATGGCGAAACGGCAAACAGCTGTGCGCTTGACCAGTGCGTGGAGCGTGCGAAAGAGATGATCGGCTGGGATGAGAAATATCCGTGCCGTGATATGGGAAATGGAAAGGTGCGCAGCGTCGGCATTGCGATGGCGATGCAGGGCTCCTGTATTTCCAATCTCGATGTCGGATCGGCAACGATCAAAGTCAACGACGACGGCGGCTATACGATGCTGATCGCAGCGGCCGATATGGGAACCGGCTGCGATACGATTCTGTCCCAGATGGCGGCAGAGTGTCTGGAGTGTGATGTGGATGACATTACCGTTGTCGGCGCAGATACCGATACGTCCCCGTATGACTCCGGTTCCTATGCATCGAGTACGACGTATATTACCGGAAAAGCGGTGGAAAAAGCCTGCATGACGCTTCGGAAACGAATCTGTGCCCTGGCGGCAGAGCGGATGAACGTGCCGGAAGATGAGACAGAATTTACCGGTACCGGCGTCGTGCATGAAAAGAGCGGAAGCAGCATGACGATGGAAGAAATCGCAACAGCGGCCATGTGCAATAACGGCATCGCGCTGGAAGCGACGGAAAGCAATTGCTCTCCGGTATCGCCGCCGCCTTATATGGCTGGTGCGGTCGAGATCGAGCTGGATAAAGAGACCGGCGAGGTCAGGATTCTCGATTATGCCGCCGTTGTCGACTGCGGAACTGTCATCAACCCGAACCTTGCGCGCGTACAGGTCGAGGGTGGCCTGGTGCAGGGCATCGGCATGACGCTGTTTGAAAATATCCAGTACACGGACAAGGGTCAGATGATCAATAATTCGTTTATGCAGTATAAAGTGCCGACCCGCCTCGATATGGGCAAGCTGCGCGTCGAGTTTCGGAGCAGCTACGAGCGACCGGTCCGTTCGGTGCAAAATCGATCGGCGAGATCGTCATCAACACACCGGCTCCGGCGCTGGCACATGCAATCTACAATGCGACGGGTCTGTGGTTCCGCGAACTGCCGATCACGAGCGAGCAGATTGCAATGGGAATTGCGGAAAAAGAATGCGAGTAACGATACTTTATCTGGCAGCCGGGAACAGCAGACGGTTCGGGGAAAATAAGCTGCTCTATCCGCTGGATGGAAAGGCGGTGTACCGCCATCTGCTGGACCGGCTGGCCCAAATTGCCGGAAGGCATGAGAACTGGGAACTGCTGGTTGTGACGCAGTATGAAAGGATTCTGGAGGAGCTTGCGCCGCTGGTAAAAGCCGGGCGTCTGCAGACGGTGTTTTCGCCGGACAGCGAAAAAGGAATTTCCTATACAATCCGCGCGGGAATCGAGGTGGCGGAGAAGCAAAATGCCGATGCCTGTGCGTGTTTTGTGGCGGATCAGCCGTACATGAAGGAAGAGACGGCGGAGCGCTTTCTGGAATCCATGGAGATGCAGAAGGCTCCACTTGGCTGCGTTTTCTGCGGCGGCGAGAGCGGCAATCCGGCGTGGTTTTCAAAACCTTATTTTTCAGAACTAAAAGAACTTTCCGGCGACCGCGGCGGGAAAAGGTGCTGAAACGGCACTGGGAATCGGTAATTCCGTTCCTGGTCGAAGCCGCGTGGGAATTAAAGGATCTGGACCGGAAAGAGGATCTCTGCTGCAGAGACACCGGCGGCTGCATGAATAAAATTTGAGACAGTGCGAAATTTGATGGATTTGGACTTGCATTTCCAGTGAGAAGTAAGTACAATGGGTATAATAAAAATTCGGGAGGCTTCAAAAAATGCAGTTATTGGAAGACAGAATCCGCAAAGACGGAAAAGTACGCGAGGGAAATGTCCTGAAGGTGGACAGCTTTTTAAATCATCAGATGGACGTCAATCTGTTCCGGGAAATCGGAAAAGAGTTTCAGCGTCGTTTTGCGGGAGAGGAGATCACGAAAATCCTGACCATCGAGGCATCTGGAATCGGAATTGCCTGTGTTGTGGCTGAAATTTTTAATGTTCCGGTTGTGTTTGCAAAGAAAACACAGACTAAAAATATCGCCGGCGATGTTTATACAACAAAAGTAGAATCTTTCACCCATGGAAGAGTTTATGATATCATTGTTTCCAAAGAATTTCTGGGAAAAGGAGACAAAGTTCTCCTGATCGATGATTTCCTGGCAAACGGAAAAGCGCTGGAAGGACTGGCAACCCTGGTACAGGATTCCGGTGCAGAGCTCGTAGGAGCAGGCGTTGTCATCGAAAAAGGTTTCCAGATCGGAGGAAAACTGCTGCGTGACCGTGGCATTCATCTGGAATCTCTTGCCATCGTCGATGGTATGGATGATAAAACCGGGGAAATTACCTTTCGGAAACAGTAAGGAGGCGTCAAAATGGCAAATCTGATTGCAAGAATTGCCGTTCTTCTGGTTCTGGCGGCCGCAGGAATGGTGCTGGCCGACAGAAAAGAAAAAATTGATCTCAGTGTGTCACTGCTGCTGTTTCTGGCGGCAGTCAATGTGACCTCTTTTTTCAGCCTGAAAGATAACAGGATTGTAGTTGTTATGATTCTGACGGTATATTTTCTGTTGTATGCAGGCGCAAAAGAGCTGCTGCGGAGACGGGCAGAGAAAAAAAGAAAATGAATGCAAACCGAACATCCGGCTGCGAGCACCCATGCAAAAGTGCCGGTCGGATGTTTTTTGAATTTTCCTGTAAATTCAAAAACATCCGGGCAGGATCGCGCTGCAGAGCGATATTGCAGAAGAACTCCATATGGAAGGGGATGCCGCAAGAATCCACCAGCTCGTTTCTCTTCTTGTGGATAACGCCGTTAAATACACTCCGGAGGGTGGAAAATCCACATTTCTGGCGAAAAAACGGCAAAAAAGCAGAATTTTCGGTGCAGAATACCTGCGATACCATGCCGGAAGGTGATCTCAACCGCCTCTTTGACCGCTTCTACCGTGCGGATGCGTCGCGGGCCAGGGAAAGCGGCGGCTATGGAATCGGCCTTTCTGTGGCAGCTGCAATTGTAAAGGCACATAAGGGAAAATCACGCAGAGCGGACACGAGATGGCATCTGTTTTAAAGCAGTCTTTCCGGCAAAAGGATGAAAGAAACAAAATTCCGGAAAAATGGAAAAATGACGGCAGGGTAGGAAAGGCAGACGCACAAAAAAGCAGAAATCAAAAGCTTCCAAGAGAGAAAAAACAAAAGAAAACAAAAGGAGGAATATATGATGTTTGATTGTGGTTTACAAAATATTTTCCAGCTGAAAAGCGGACAGTCCCGTTCTATTAACTGGGAAAACCGGAATGGAGAAAAAGGAAAAGGCGGCATGGCATCCAGCGATCTTGGTCCGTCCAGAAAAGGTTCCCCGTGTATCCCGAAAATAGAAGCAGGAGAGACCGTAACACTTGGTGAGATCCAGGGAGAAGGCATCATTCAGCACATCTGGATCACCGTCACAGACCGTACCAGTGAACGTAACCGTTATGTTCTGCGGGATCTTGTTCTGCGCATGTACTGGGACGATGAAGAATTCCCATCCGTGGAATGTCCGCTTGGCGATTTCTTCTGCTGCGGTTTCGGTGTTTCCTATCAGGTAAATTCCGTCCCGATTGCTGTCAATCCGACCCGTGGTTTCAACAGCTATTTCCCGATGCCGTTCCGTAAAAACGCCCGTATTACCATTGAAAATCAGTGTGATGAGCCGATTCCGGCCTTCTTTTATCAGATCGACTATTGCCTGACAACGGTTCCGGAGGATGCTGCCTATTTCCATGCCCAGTGGCGTCGTCAGCGCATCACGGAAAAGGCAAAAGACTACGTTGTCCTCGACAACATCAAAGGGAAAGGCCAGTACGTTGGAACTTATCTTGCACTTACCAGCCTCGAACGCTACTGGTACGGAGAAGGTGAGATGAAATTCTACATCGATGGAGACAAGGATTATCCAACCATCTGCGGAACCGGAACAGAAGATTACTTCGGTGGTGCCTGGAGCTTTGCAACACAGCAAAATGGCCAAACCGTTGAAAATCAGTACTGCACTCCGTATCTTGGATATCCTTACTACTCTACCCACGATACCTTCCTTCATAATGATTACCACAATGATGATCAGATGCCACAGCGCAGCTTCTACCGCTGGCACCTTCTTGATCCTATCCTTTTTGAGAAGGATCTTAAGGTAACCCTTCAGCAGATTGGCGTCAGTCATGGAGGTCTCTTTGAACGTCAGGATGATGTCGCTACCACAGCTTACTGGTACCAGACGCATCCTCATGTACCATTCGCGCCACTCATGTCCAGAAAAGAGCGCTGGCCAAGATGATTTTTGACGCTTTTCCTATTTTATATGTTTCATGACTTTGCATATCGGCTACAAGAGTCCGTTCCGAACAAATCCGCTTCCAACGAATTTGTCCGGAAACGGCTCTTTCTTTTTTTATATGGTATTCGAAAAGCGATCCGGATTACAGAGGTCCGTCTTTTCACAAAGCTTTCACATTTTCCGTCCATTCTTTAAGGTTCCTTTAAAGTTTCCTCATTATACTTAAAAATGTAAAAAACATTCCGGAAGTAAATCAAACGAAAGGATCAATCGATTATGATGCAAAGCCAACAGATTCCCATGACCTTCCAACGGTATGAAACAAAATACATGCTTTCCCCGATCATGGCTCGCAAGCTTCGCAAGAGCCTTCCGGGTCATCTGCAGATGGATGAATACGGCCTTGATACCATCTGCAGCCTCTATTACGATACCCCGGATCACCAGCTCATCCGCCGTTCGCTGGAAAAACCCGTCTACAAAGAAAAACTGCGACTCCGCAGTTATGGTCCGGCCAAAGAGACCAGCCCCATATACGTAGAACTAAAGAAAAAATATGAAGGAATCGTCTACAAACGCCGCGAGCGCATGATATTATCAGAAGCGGTTCCCTATCTTGCAGGAAAATCAGAACCGGGCTTCGACAGCCAGATTCTCCACGAAATCACCTGGTTTCGCAACTACTACCGGGGGCTTGCTCCCGCTATGTACATCGCCTACGAACGCATCGCCTGCTTCGGCACGGAAGACAGGAACTTTCGTGTTACCTTCGACACCAATATCCGATGGCGTACCGACAATCTGTGTCTTGACGGTCCAACGGAAGGAACCAGGCTTTTAGAACCAGGCTGGTATCTCATGGAGGTGAAAACACCAGGTGCTGTGCCCCTATGGTTCAGCAAAATTTTGGATGATCTTGCAATCTATCCGGCATCATTTTCTAAATACGGCTTTGCCTATCAGATCGAAAATCAGAAAGCATCAGAAGAAAAAGCTTTCATACCATTCACAGATATCCGGCAAACCGTATCAAAAACAGCATTCCGTTAGCTGAATCAGGTAAGTCCTCTGCGGCCATTGCGAAAAGCAAGAAGCAGTGGGTGGACTTACAGCTTGCGAAAAGCCTTTTTCAAACATAATCTGCTTCACAAAAAAAGAAAATGTAACTATTCAGAGCCATGCGAAATGGAAGAAAAATCGCGAATCATGCTTGCATGAATGAGCGGTTTTTCTGGAACTTCATATGGCGAGAAGCAACATCGCGATGTAGCGTAAGCGGAATGAGATGGGGCTCTGAATAGGAACAAGAAAATAAAAAAATTCTGGGAGGAATTTGCTATGCTTAACACAATATTCAGTTCCGTTTTTACAGAAACAACCGCCGCCTTCACCTTTGGTCAGTTCCTTGCCTGCACAGCAGTGTCTCTGATTCTGGGACTGTTGATCGCTGCTGTTTACAGGTACAAAAGTGAATGCACCAAAAGCTTTGCTGTCACGCTTGTTCTGATGCCTGTGATCGTACAGATGGTGATCATGCTCGTCAATGGAAATCTTGGAACCGGAGTCCCTTGATTATACCAGTGTTTTTGACGATATCTTTGCCAGGTATCTGACCCGTTGCGAGCTTGTACAGGTAAAACCACGAATATGGGAAGTCTTTCAAGCTGGAGTATCGCATCGTATTCCGCGAGGAAGGCGAAGAGAAAAACATGATTGACCAGCTCCGCTGCAGAAACGGAAACCTTGAAATCCTGTGCAGTCGTGCGCAGACCGGAAGGGAGGAATTATAATGAATCGAAACAGAAAGAAAAAAACAGAAAAAAGAGACCGGCGCAGTCGTCAGCCTGCTTCTTGCATCATCGCTGGCCTTCGGCGGATGCGGCACAGCAGTGACATCTTCCAGCTCTGTAAATGCCGAATCTGCCCGTACAGAGTCAACCGGCGAAACATCTGCCGACAACGCGGATACCACATCAGAGAGCACAGATTCGGAAAATGCAATGGAAAGTGCTTCCGATATTAATTTTGATCTGGAACTGACCGAATCCACTATCGACACCGAATTCACAGACCGTGAGAAGAGCGGAAGCTACAAAGCGTCGGAAGCCGTAAAAATTACACTTAATAAGACGACAGCTACCGTCTCCGGCAGCGGAGTCAAAGCAGATGGCAGCACAATTACCATCACGGAAGAAGGCGTTTACATCGTAAGCGGAACACTTGAGGATGGCCAGATTATCGTAGACGCATCCGATTCCGACAAGGTTCAGATCGTACTCGATGGAGTCCATATCAACTGTAAGACGAATGCTGCCATCTACGTTCGCGAAGCGGACAAAGTTTTCATCACGCTTGCTGAAAACAGCAGCAACACGCTTGGCGGTGGAAACGAGTACACTCAGATTGACGACAACACGGTAGACGGCGTTATCTTCTCCAAATCAAATCTTGTCTGCAACGGGACAGGAAGTCTGACCATCGAGGCAGACTACAAGCACGGGATTGTATCCAAAGATGACCTTGTGATTACCGGCGGAACCTACAAAATCGCCGCTGCGGACAACGGGATCACAGCCAAAGATCAGATTAAAATTCTGAACGGAAGCTTTGACATTGATGCTGCAAACAGTGCGGTCAAAGCGAAGAATACGGATGACGCAGAGCTTGGAAATATCTATATTGCTGGTGGGATTTTTACGATCGAGGCGGAACAGGATGGATTCCATGCAACCGGCAGCATCGTTGTCGATGATGGAACCATCACCGTAAACTCTGGTGACGACGGTTTCCATGCGGAGCTCGACACCGTCATCCATGGCGGAACGATCCTTGTTGAAAAAGCAACGAAGGCCTGGAAGGAAAACGCGTCGTGGTCAATGGTGGTGACATTACCGTAAATGCCAGCGACGATGGCGCCAATGCGGCCGGTTCCGGTGACGATGACAGCAATGCCGCAAGCTCAAACAACGATAGCAGTGCTGCCGTAAACTCCGGTGATGATAGCAGCATATCCGGTGCGGCAGACGGAAAGGAACCTCCGCAAATGCCGCCTGATACAGAAAACGGCAGCGATATGCAGCATCGCAGGACTTCGATCCGGAGAACGCTCCGTCTGGCGGAAATGCGCCGCAGAACTTCGATCCGGGGAATGCTCCGTCTGACGGCGATGCTCCACAGAAGATGCAGGGAGGCCCCGGCGGCGGAGGCAACTCTGAGCTTTACATTAAAATTACCGGCGGAACCCTGACTGTATCCGCCGATGGTGATGGTCTTGATTCCAACGGCGGTCTTCTCGTGACCGGCGGAACTACGATCGTGTACGGGCCGACCAGCGATGGTGACAGTGCCCTCGATTACGACGGAAGTGCAATTGTGACCGGCGGAACCTTAGCTGCTATCGGCAGTGCCGGCATGACGGAAAGCTTCGACGAAGCTTCCACCCAGCCCGTTATCACCTATTACTGTACGGAAACCCAGTCCGCTGACACTATCATCACACTGACAGACAGCGATGGAAGTGCCCTCTTCACGGTCACACCCGAAAAAGCCTACGCCAGCATCGTTTTGACCTGCCCAGAAATGAAACTGGACGCAACGTATACTCTGGCTGCCGGTACCGACAACGAAGAGATCACCCTCACGGACATCATCACCACCGCCGGAACCCGGTCTGTTAAAACGATGAGCGATTCCGAAGGTGGAAAAATGCCAAATAACAGCGACAACAAAGGAACTCCGCCTTCAAAACCAAGCGACACGGCTGAGTGAACCGTTATAGTTCATTCAGCACCGGAACATTTGCTGTTCCGGTGCGTAAGAAAGTGATTCTACCGTGACTGTCTTCCTACTTCCAATTTACCGTATTCTGTGCTAAAATAACCTCACAAGAAAAGAGGTAGAAAAATCATGTATGATAAACTGACCGAAAACGATATTAAAAAAATGCAGGAAGAAATCGACTACCGCAAACTGGTTGTCCGTCCAAAAGAACTCGAGGCTGTAAAAGAAGCCCGTGCCCAGGCGATCTCAGCGAAAACTTTGAATACAAAGCTGCCAAACAGGACAAAAACCGCAACGAAAGCCGCATCCGCTATCTGGAAAAAATGATCAAAACCGCTCACGTTGTTTCAGATACCTCAAAGGACGACGAAGTCGGCATCAACAATACCGTCCAGGTTTACATCGAAGAAGATGATGAGACAGAAACCTACAAACTTGTCACCACCGTTCGTGGTAATTCTCTCAAAGGATACGTCAGTATCGACTCGCCATTAGGAAAAGCCATTCTTGGTCATAAAGTCGGCGACCGCGTCACTGTAAAAGTAAGCGATGCTATAGTTATGATCTCATCATCAAATCCATCGAAAACACTGCGGATACCGATGATGAACTCCGCAGCTATTAAAGGACAGAAAGAAAGGAAAATACCAGTCATGGAAAAAATTGCAAGCTTTACGATCGACCATATCAAACTTAAACCAGGCATTTACGTTTCAAGAAAAGACCACGTAGGTGACAGCATCATCACCACCTTCGACCTGAGAATGACCTCCCCAAACGATGAGCCCGTCATGAACACCGCTGAAGTCCACACCATCGAGCACCTCGGAGCCACCTTCCTCCGTAACCATGAGCAGTGGAAAGACAAAACCGTATACTTCGGTCCAATGGGCTGCCGCACCGGTTTCTACCTGCTGCTGGCAGGAGACTACACCTCCAGAGACATCGTCCCGCTCGTCACCGAAATGTATGAATTCATCCGCGATTTCAAAGGCGAAGTTCCGGGCGCATCCCCGAAAGATTGCGGAAACTATCTGGACATGAACCTCTCCATGGCCAACTACCTCGGCAAAAAATACCTGGATGAAGTCCTGTACGGAATCGACGACTCCCGTCTCAATCTATCCAGAATAAACCATAAAAATAACACAGGGGGAAAACAAAACATGAGAACCATGGAAAACGAAAATCTGCGCGTGCAGATCAGCGATCACGGCGCAGAACTTAGCAGCATCTACGATAAAGCGGCTGACCGTGAGGCAGTCTGGACCGGCGATCCGGCCTTCTGGAACCGCCACGCACCGGTCCTGTTCCCGTTCGTCGGAAAAGTAAACGGCGGCTTCTACACCCATAAAGGAGTCAAATACCCGATGGTCAGCACGGCTTCGCCCGCGACAACGAATTCGAGTGCATCGAAAACACCGAAAACAAAACCGTACACCGCCTGGTATCGACCGAAGAAACCCAAAAAGTCTACCCGTTCGATTTTGCCTTCACCGTAACCCAGGAACTCTCCGGCAGAACCCTGACCATAACCTGGAACGTAGAAAACACCGGTGATGATGACATGTACTTCTCCGTCGGCGGACATCCTGCATTCATGATTCCGGAACAGTATGACATCGTCTTCAACAAAGGCCTGGAAAACCACACCGAGACCGAACTCGAATACATCCTGATCGACCCGGAAACAGCAGGCGTCGATGCCGCACATCCGAGAAAACTGAAACTTCAGGACGGCAGAATCCCGTACACCAGAACCCTCTTCGACGAGGACGCCTGATCTTCGACAACACCCAAGTCGAGCGCGTCGGCGTAGAAGTGGATGGAAAACCGTATGTCACTCTCACCTGCAAAGGCTTCCCGAGCGTCGGCGTATGGTCCAAGCCAAAAGCAGATGCCCCGTTCGTGTGCCTCGAGCCATGGATCGGCCGCTGCGACAACGTCGGCTTTGACGGCGAATTAAAAGACAAATACGGCGAACAGTACCTGAAAGCCGGTGAAACCTTCCAGGCAGGCTACACCATCACCATCGGAGAATAAGGACCCGAAAAAAAGAAAAACCTCCGAAGTACAGCGAAAAGAACACGATTCCTGTACTTCGGGGGTTGAAATTTTACGGTTTCTTTACTATAATTAGCATCAAACCCAAAAAACGCATGTAGTTCATCATGCACAGAAGAAAAACAGGAGGGAACGTTCTTGAAAAGAGAAACGGTTATCGTACTTGATTTTGGCGGTCAGTACAATCAGTTAATTGCAAGACGTGTACGTGAGTGCAACGTTTACTGTGAGATTTATTCTTACAAAACAGACATCGAAAAGATCAAAGAAATTCAGCCGAAAGGTATTATCTTCACCGGCGGCCCGAACAGCGCATATCTGCCGGATTCCCCGACTTATACAAAAGAAATTTTTGAACTTGGAATCCCGATCCTCGGCATCTGCTACGGATCACAGCTGATGATGCATCTGCTCGGCGGAAAAGTAGAAGTAGCACCGGTCAGAGAATATGGAAAAATTGAGGTAACTGTAGATACCAGTTCCGCACTGTTTGAGAACGTATCCGAAAAAACCATCTGCTGGATGAGCCACAACGACTACATCTCCAAAGCAGCTCCGGGATTCGAAATCATCGCCCATACGGATGACTGTCCGGTAGCAGCCGTTGCAAACGTAGAGAAAAACCTCTATGCAACCCAGTTTCATCCAGAAGTTCTGCACACCAAAGAAGGAAAGAAAATGCTTTCCAACTTTGTATACAATGTCTGCCGCTGCGCCGGCGACTGGCACATGGACTCCTTCGTAGAAGAATCCATCAAAGCTATCCGCGAAAAAGTAGGCGACGGAAAAGTCCTCTGCGCACTGTCCGGCGGAGTCGATTCCTCCGTAGCAGCTGTTATGCTTTCCAAAGCAGTCGGAAACCAGCTGACCTGCGTATTCGTAGATCACGGCCTGCTGCGTAAAAACGAGGGCGATGAAGTAGAAGCAGTTTTCGGACCGGACGGCCCATACGACCTGAATTTCATCCGCGTTAACGCACAGGAGCGTTTCTATGCAAAATTAAAAGGCGTAGAAGAGCCGGAGAGAAAACGTAAAATCATCGGCGAAGAGTTCATCCGCGTCTTCGAAGAAGAAGCAAAGAAAATTGGTGCTGTAGACTTCCTGGTACAGGGAACCATCTACCCAGACGTTGTAGAGAGCGGCGTCGGCGGAGAATCCACCGTCATCAAATCCCATCATAACGTCGGAGGACTGCCGGACTACGTAGATTTCAAAGAAATCATCGAGCCGCTGCGCAACCTCTTCAAAGACGAAGTAAGAAAAGCCGGCCTTGAGCTCGGCATTCCGGAATACCTCGTATTCCGTCAGCCATTCCCGGGCCGGGACTTGGCATCCGTATCATCGGCGAAGTAACCGCCGAGAAAGTCAAAATGGTACAGGACGCCGACGCGATCTGGCGCGAAGAAATCGACAAAGCCGGAATCGCCCACGAAATCGGCCAGTACTTCGCAGCCCTGACCAACATGCGCTCCGTCGGAGTCATGGGAGATGAAAGAACCTACGATTACGCCATCGCCCTCCGCGCCGTCACCACCACCGATTTCATGACCGCCGAAAGCGCCGAAATCCCGTGGGATGTCATCGGAAGAACAACCAGTCGAATCGTAAACGAAGTCAAACACATCAACCGCGTCATGTACGATTGCACCGGAAAACCACCGGCAACGATCGAGTTTGAATAGTTGCTACATCTCTGGAAAGCCTTGAATTATAAGGATTTCCAGAGATTTTTCTTTTTGTTGGCTACAAATTGGCTACATCTGCCATTTGGCTACTATCTGGGACTGCTGTTCCGTTGATAAGGTTTTCAAGCTGTTGTGCGACTTCGGCTTGTTTGTTTGGATACAGATGACTGTAAGTATTTAAGGTTGTCTGTATTTTTCATGCCCTAAACGGTCAGCAATCAGAAGTGGCTGGCATCCCATCTCAATCAAAAGGCTGGCGTGGGAGTGACGGAGATCATGCACACGAATCTTCTTTACACCGGATTTTTTACATCCTCTGAGCATTTCATGGTTCAGGAAATGTTTGGTGTAAGGGAAAAGTCTGTCGTTAGGCTGAATCTCATAACACTTATCCATATAGGTTTTTAAACAATCAGCAAGTGTCTGAGGTATCGTGATAACCCGGTTACTTTTTGGCGTTTTAGGAGGCCAGACAACATCCCTGCCATTGATTCTTTGGAAGGTTTTGTTGATGGTGATGGTATTATTTTCTAAGTTCACATCTTCCGGCGTTAAAGCACACAGTTCGCCTACACGCATTCCAGTATAGTACATGGTCATGAAGGCTGTATAAGAAGCTGGCTTATCCTGTACGGCTGTAATAAACTGTTCAAATTCCGTTTTTGTCCAGAACTGCATTTCTTCTGCATTGCTTTTTCCCATGCTCCCAGCCTTTGTGCATGGATTTTCCCGCAAATCATAATATTTCACTGCATAATTGAACATAGCGGTAATCTGATTATTGATTGCTCTAAGGTAGGTCTGAGCATAAGGCTTTCCGTTCTTATCACGATATGCAGTCAATCCGTTCTGCCATTTACGGATATCCTTTGGTGTAATCTCATTGATCGGGATTTTCCCAAACACCGGAAGGATTTTTTTATCTACCATATAACGCTTGCTGATGATGGTGGATTCTTTCAGACGGTGTCCCATATCCTCAAAATACAAATCTACAAAATCCCGAAACAGCATACCCATATCTGCATTGGCTTTATTGAGAAAGTCCCTTTCCCATTCCAGAGCTTCTTTTTTTGTGGTAAAACCACGTTTTTTCTTGTGGATAGTCTTTCCTGTGTAGTCTTTGACACGCACCTGTGACATCCATTTTCCTGTTGTATCTTTTGTTACTGACAATTACATCATTCCTTTCATAAGAGTTTTCAACTCGTCTTATGTAGGTCTACTTGCCAGAAAAAAGAGCATTCTTTCTTTTTAACCGTTCCTCAGTATCGAGATTTTCCGGTTCTTCCATCTCTACACCCTGTGAAGCGTAGTAGGCAAGAGTTTTATCTTTCCACTCTTCATAGGCATCTTTAGCCATGCAATACTGCTGAAAAGATTCCCTGTTGTTTTCCCATTCCTCAAGGAACAGGCACATATCTGCATTCTGATCAGCGGATTTGTCTTTCCCATCAAAAGTAATGGAACATTGCCAGCCGTCATGATGTGGCGGTTTTTTGTTTCTATGGAAAAGTGCAGTCCACTGATTTTTTCCAGTTGAAACAAACATTCCATAACATCAGAGAGACAGTCAAATTTGAAATCCCCTGTCTGATGTCCGAGAAGATAGGTAGAAGTCGTATCAAGCACTTTAGCCAATTCATTGACCATTGCGATTGATACTTCAATTTCCCCGCTTTCATATTTCTGGATGGTACGGAGAGATTTTCCAAGAAGGTTTGCTAAATCTTTCTGGTTATATCCTCTTTTTTTTCGGAGTGTTTTAATCCGTTCTCCTATTGTTGAAACTTCCATTTTGTTCATTTTTTATTCACCTCATGGATAATATAACATGAAATAAAACGAATTGCAAGTGCGTAATATTAAAAATATATATTGACAAATGTGAAGAATAAACGTATGATGTAAATACGAATTAAAAGTGCATATAAAAAACGTATTGAATAATAAATATGAAATAGAGGCGTATTGCAATAGCACTTTCGATAAATAGAAAAAAGAAAAGGAGGAGATTGTATGCAGATTAATGTATCTTATATTACCGCAAATGACATTATGGAGATTCTCGGGGTTGGGAGAAGCAAAGCCTATGAAATTGTGCGGGTAATGAATGAAGAACTGGAAAATGCCGGATATAACATCATCAAGGGGAAAGTTCCGGTCAGGTATTTCCAGAAAAAATATTATGGCTGTGAGATGAAAATGGAATGAATATCTTCAGACAGTAAAAGAAAACGTAAACTGCAAGGCAGGCAGCCGAACAGTACGGGTTGAAAGTCAATAAAAACGGGATGGTCTGTTGCCCCTTTCATGATGACAGGCATCCCAGTATGAAAGTGGATAGAGGTTTTTGCTGTTTTGCTTGTGGTGCGAAAGGGGATGTGATCACATTTGTGGCAGATTTCTTTCATCTAGCACCATTGGAAGCAGCAAAGAAACTGGCAGAAGATTTTCAGATACCTGTTTTTACAGATAACGCAAGAAAAAGGAATGCCAGTAAGAAAAAAGAAAAACCGAAAAGAACATTCTACCAGACGGAAAAGAAATTTGAAGAATGGGAACGGGAAAGTATCCGTATTTTATCGGATTATCTTCATCTGCTGGAAGAATGGAAAATAAGATACGCACCAAAAACACCAGAGGAAGAATGGAAAGCAGAATTTATAGAAGCCTGCCAGCAGACAGAAAAGATAAATTACTATCTGGATTTACTGGTGTTTGGAGAGTTACAGGACAGAATTGAATTTTTACTGGATAGTGGGAAGGATGTGAAAAGAATTGAGAAACGAATGGAAGAATATAGACGAAACAACAAGGAATAGACTGGAAGAAGCATTGGATCAGAGAGAAATGAACTTTAAAGGGTACTCTCAGGAATGGTTTGAGGATGGGCAGATTGATGAGGTGGCATTTTGTGAAAATTTCCTGCAAAGAATGCCATTGAAATGTATCAACGGTATCTTTTTCAGCTATGACGGAATGCTGCCGGACAGCGAGGTAGAAAAAGAAATTTACAGAATGGTAAAACCAGTTCTTACGAAAGGAATTTCCAAGAAAGTAAAACAGCTTTTGGAGGTTCTGAAACTGGAAGCCTATTCAGAGGAACTTCCGGTGCAAATGGATCGTATCCATGTGAATAACGGAACTTATTTTCTAAATGGAGATTTTACAGAAAAGAAGGAGTTCTGTCTGAACCGCTTGCCTGTAAATTATGAAATGAAAGAAGCAAAGCAGGAACGGTGGTTACAATTTCTTTCAGAACTGTTGGAGGAAGATGATATTCCTACCTTGCAGGAATATATGGGATATTGTTTAATTCCATCCAACAAGGCACAGAAGTTATTGATTATCTTAGGAAAAGGAGGGGAGGGGAAATCCCGTATAGGTTTGGTTATGAGAAAAATTCTCGGAACGAATATGAATGTAAGTAATATTCAGAAAGTAGAACATAATCGTTTCGCAAGGGCGGATTTGGAATACCGACTTTTGATGGTGGATGATGATATGAAACTGGAAGCATTGAAAGACACCAACTACATTAAAACCATAGTCACGCTGGAGGATAAGATGGATTTGGAAAGGAAGTCAAAGCAGAGCGTACAGGGGAATTTATATGTCAGATTTCTCTGCTTTGGAAACGGGAGTCTGAGTGCTTTGCATGATCGTTCCTATGGATTTTACCGCAGACAGATTATCCTTACGGTCAAAGATGTGCCACCGGACAGAGTAGATGATCCCTATCTGATCGAGAAATTGCAAAGAGAAGCAGACGATATTTTTCTCTGGTGTCTGGAGGGATTGAAACGATTACTGAAAAATAAATACCGATTTACCATCAGTGAACGTGCAAAGAAAAATCTGCACGAAGCTATGGAATCTGGAAATAATATTATCGCTTTTATGCAGTCATCTGGGTATATCCGTTTGGAAGAAAATACAACGGCAACTTCTAAAAATTTATATCAGGCATACGGCCGCTGGTGTGAAGACAATACGGAAAAACCTATGAGTGCAAAAAGTTTTTCGGGGTACTTAAAAGAAAATGAAAAGAAGTATCACATTCATTATTCTACCAATATTCCCTCAGACAATGGGAAAAATGCCAGAGGATTTCAGGGAATCCATACGCAGATACGCATAGACAGTTACCGTTGATACGGATGAAAAACCGATAAAAAAGAATTTTCCAAAGAAGCGTATATGCGTATATCTTCAGGAAAATCAAGGGGTTACAGGTTTCTGAAAATGTGGAAGATACGTTTATACGCTTATACGTGTAATTTTAAATTTATTTTATTTTTAGCAGAAGGGAGTGTTGCAGATGTTAAAGCAGCCGGAAAGAGAAAGCAGAAATGTGAATGATTTGTTTTATGAGATGGAGGGCAGACAGATACAGAAAATGAACAAGGTACTGGAAGGCGTGGAACTGACTAAAGCAGAGGAAAGAACCATGATATGGCTTGCTGGATGGGAAGAAAGTACTGTGGATCATTTGCTATCAGTCATAGAAAAACAGCCCGGATACGGGCAGAAAAAAAGGGCGGATACGCCCATAAATCTAAGCGTGAGTCCGAGAAGTAATCGGATTATGTTAAACAAAGACAAGCCCTCGGCGATTGAGAGCGAAATACACTCATCGCACAAACCTATGGTTTGTACTCTGTGTATTTTCGG
>ENA-OQDD01000048-OQDD01000048.1-human-gut-metagenome-genome-assembly--contig:-NODE-48-length-44371-cov-3.786615_pt1 | contig 44371 bp, 67 predicted proteins | sample MGYA00242507_ERZ504598 | MGnify/ENA primary metagenome ERZ504598 (study PRJEB26092, sample SAMD00036318) | human gut metagenome | host: Homo sapiens | study: EMG produced TPA metagenomics assembly of...
GTAGCACTTTGCCGTGGGGCAGAGGACATTCTTGTAGCCCGCGTTGTTGGCGCGCCAGCTGAGGTCTACGTCCTCGAAGTAGGCAAAAGTTTTCATCGAAGACGCCGATCTCGTCGAGGATGCTTTTGCGGTAGAGGGCCGCGCCGCCGCAGGCCGAGAAGATGCGCTTCTGTTTGGTGTAGCGGCTGGCCCGGCGGCCGTCGCCGGTCTTGCAGGCAAAGCCCATCCATGTGACGTAATCGCCGGCGTCGTCGGCAAGCTCCCGGTCGAAGTGGCGGATCATGAGGCTCTGGACGGCAAAAATTTTCTCGTCGCTCTCGGCCACGCGGATGAGCTCGGCCAGCCACTGGGGCTCTGCAAAGGCGTCGTTGTTGAACAGCACCACGAACTCGCTTTTCGCCCGGGCGATGCCCTGATTGACGGCGTGGGAGAAGCCGGTGTTGGAGCCGTTCTCGATGAGCTGGAAGTTCGGGCGGCTGCAATAGCTGCGGGCCTGCTCAAGGCTCTCGTCGGTGGAGCCGTTATCCACCACGATAAGCTCGAAGTCCTGCTCCGTCTGGGCGTAGACCGACTCGATGGAGTCCTTAAGCCAGCCTTTGCCGTTGATGTTGGGGATGATGATGGTCGCTTTCATAGATTCTGTGCTCCTGCGCATTTTCTTCTAGCATACAAAAGACAGTATAACATATTTTGAAGAGATTGAAAATTCCCTCTTGACAAAAAAGATGATTTGAGTATTATTGTATTAGGCACTCAGTACAGCGACACAAGGAGATGAGACGATGGGCGAACGATTCGATATGAGCCGCCCCATCTACGCACAGATCGTGGAACGGCTCAAGGCAAAAATTCTGGCGGGCGTCTACCCGCCCGGCGGACATCTGGACTCGGTGCGCGACATGGCCGCAGCGGCAGGCGTCAACCCAAACACCATGCAGCGGGCGCTGGCCCAGCTGGAAGCGGAAGGGCTCGTCTACACCGAGCGGACCACGGGCCGCTTCGTCACCGAAGATACAGCCCTTTTGGAGCAGCTGGCGGACGAGACAGCCCGCGCCATGACCGCCGAATATCTCGAAAAAATGCGCGGCATCGGCTACGGCCCGGCAGAGGCCGCAAAGCTTATGACGGGCTGGGAAACAAAGGAGAGTGATTGAAATGAATGAGCTTTTAACTTGTGAGGGCCTGACGAAATCCTACCAGAAGGGGACAAACGCCCTCGATGACATCGAGCTGCACATCGGCTTTGGCCGCATCGTGGGCCTGCTTGGCCCCAACGGCAGCGGCAAGACCACCCTTATCAAACTGGCGAACGGCCTTTTGCAGCCCACGGCGGGCAGCATAAAAATCGCGGGCATGGCCCCCGGCCCGGATACGAAAGCCATCGTCTCCTATCTGCCGGACGCCGCATGGCTGCCCGACTGGATGCGGGTGGAGCAGCTGGTGGAGATGTTCCGGGATTTCTACGCCGACTTCGACCCCGCCAAGGCGAATGAGATGCTGGAAAAGCTGGAGCTTTCGCCCAAAGCACCCCTCAAGAGCCTTTCCAAGGGCAACAAGGAGAAAGTCCAGCTCATCCTTGCCATGAGCCGGAATGCCCGGCTCTACCTGCTGGATGAACCCATCGGCGGCGTGGACCCGGCGGCGCGGGACTACATCCTGAACACCATCCTCACCAACTACAGCCGGGACGCCTCGGTCATCATCTCCACCCACCTCATCGAGGACGTGGAGCCGGTGCTGGATGAGGCTGTGTTCCTGAAGAACGGCAGAATTTTCGCCCACCGCTCGGTGGATGAGCTCCGCGAGACCGAGGGCATGAGTGTGGATGCATATTTCCGGGAGGTATTCAAATGCTGAAAAGTTACTGAAATATGAGTTCCGGGCCACCGCCCGCACCTACGGCGGAATGTATCTGGCCCTGCTGGCGGCGTCGGTGCTCTTTGGCGGGTCCCTCTGGAGATGGAACAGCACCAATAGTGATGCCTATTCGACTCTCGTGGGCCTGCTGAGCCTTGTCTACACCGGCGTCATCATCGGCACCGTGGTCGTCACCATCATGACCATCGTGCAGCGGTTCTACCGCAACCTGCTGGGCCGGGAGGGCTATCTGATGCACACCCTGCCGGTGACGGAAACACAGCTTGTGACCTCGAAGCTCATCTCCAGCACCGTGTGGAGCCTGTGCAGCATCCTCGCAGCCTGCCTTTCCTTCGGCATTCTGGCTGTCCTGATGATGGCGGATATGGACCTGCTTGAGCAGCTGCCGCGGATGTGGTCGATCATCCGGGAGGCATTTGCCCGCTATAACATGGAGTTCTGGGGAGCGCTGGCTTTCAGCGGCGTCGTCAGCTTCGTGCGGATGGTCAGCGCCATCGCCTGCATCTATGCTGCCTGCATGGTGGGACATCAGTTCAAGAACCACCCCGCGCTGGCGGGCATCCTGAGCTTCTTTGTCATGCAGTATCTGCAGGGCTGGCTCGAAAAGCTGCTCCAGATCGGCACCGGCGTCTACGAGACGGCCATCTATAGCGCCGTAGGCGATGTGGGCAGCATCGAGACTACCGTATCGGCTCTGGGCTACATGGGGAGCGCGATGGTCACGCTGGGCATCGCGGTGGCGTTCGGCGTCTTCTGGTTCGGGCTGACGGTCTGGCTGATGCGAAACAAACTCAACCTCGAGTGATGAAACGTGAAAAAATCTGGCGGAAAATTTTGAAATTCCCTCTTGACTTTACACGGATAAAGTGTATAATGCAATCAAACCGATGAGGCGGAAGAGAACCTGCACAGCGCATCTTCAGTGAGCCCGGACAGTGAAAACGGGCGAGAGCGGGGCAGAGCTTCGTGGGCCGCCGAGGGCCGGGCAAATGGGCAGCAAGCCTTAGTAGCTTTGGACGGAAGTCTCCGTTACAGGACAGGGGAGTGTTGGCTCTCCGTGAGAGGCTCTGCATTTTGCAAAGCAGGGCAAGCAAGGTGGCACCGCAGAATCGAACTTTACCCGATCCTGTCCTTGTGGATAACACACAGGGACAGGGTCGTTTTTATTTGTAAGACCCGTCCCGCAAAGGGAGCGGGTCTTTTACTTTTGCCGCCCGCTCCGGGAAAGGAGTTTACTGTTATGAAAAACGTTACCATGATCTCCCGCCGCAGCTTCCTCAAGGCCGCTATGGCTGCTTCCGCCGTTTCTGCACTGGCATTCACCGGCTGCGGCGGTTCCGCTTCCAGCACCGTGGCTGCATCTTCCACTGCTTCTTCCGCTGCCGCTTCCGCAGCAGCCGAGGGTGGCCAGACCTTCAAGATTGGCATCGTCAACTATGTGGATCATGCTTCCCTCAACCAGATCGTGGAATCTGTGGAGAGCCGTCTGGATAAGCTGGGGGCAGAGAAGGGCGTTACCTTCGACTACGCCGACTACTACGCAAATGCACAGGCTGACCAGTCCAACCTGAACCAGATCGGTGCCGACCTCGTAGGGGACGGCGTGGATGTGATCGTGCTGTGGCTACCCCCACCGCCGCAACCATGCTGGCCGCTGTGGAGGATACCGATATTCCCGTTGTCTACTCTGCTGTCACCGACCCCGCTGCTGCAGGCTTTGACGGCGAGGAGAACATCACCGGTACCTCCGACGCACTGAACACCGAGGCCATCATGAACCTGATCACCGCTGTCAACCCGGATATTGACACCATCGGCCTGCTGTACGACCTGAGTAGGATGCCTCCACCCAGGCCATTGCCGATGCCAAGGCTTTCTGTGATGCCAACGGCATCAAGTACATTGAGAAGAACGGCACCACCACCGCTGAGGTGCAGATGGCGGCTGAGGCTCTGATCGCCGCCGGTGTCAAGGCCGTGTTCACCCCCACCGACAACACCGTGATGACCGCAGAGCTGTCCATCTACGAGACCTTTACCGAGGCAGGCGTGCAGCACTACACCGGTGCCGACAGCTTTGCACTGAACGGTGCGTTCGTGGGCTACGGCGTGGATTACGTCCAGCTGGGCGAAGCCACTGCGACATGGTGGCAGAGATCCTCTGCGAGGGCAAGACTACCGCAGACCTGCCCTACCAGACCTTTGATAACGGCATCGTCACCATCAACACCGAGACCTGCGAAGCGCTGGGCCTTGACCTTGACACCGTGAAGGAAGCTTCAAGCCCTACTGCACCGAGATCGTGGAAGTGACCACCGCAGAGAACTTCTCTTAAAAAAGAACCCTCTCAGTCAAAACCTGACGGTTTTGCCAGCTCCCCCGAAGGGGGAGCTTTTGGCGGCTTTAGGAAAAGTTTTCGATTCAATTGCAAAGTGTGCAGCTTTGCCAGAGGCTCTCCCTTTGGGAGAGCTGGCGCGTAAGCGCCTGAGAGGGCGAGGACGCCGCCCACAGCGCCGCGCTTTCGCAGAAAGCGGCGCTGCAAATGCCGTTTTCCGTCACGACCCTACTCGTGAAAAGGGGATTCAGAAAAGCCCGCAGGCTTTTCTGAATCCCGAATAAAAACCCAATTCCGCTGAAAATGGCCAGAGCAAAAGCGGAGGCCATTTTAAATCGTCCAATCAAAAAGAAACATAAAAGGAGCACACACATGCTGGCGAGTATCTTTTCGCTCAACGTCCTACAGACGGCGCTGGAACTGGGCTGTATCTATGCCCTGGTGGCGCTGGCACTGTTCCTGAGCTATTCCATCCTGAACATCGCAGACCTTTCCACTGACGCTGCTTCACGCTGGCTGCGCCGTGGCCTGTCAGGTAGCACTGACCGGCCACCCCATTCTGGCCCTGTTCGCAGCCATGGCGGCAGGTGTGTGCTCCGGCTTTGTTACGGCTTTTCTGCAGACCCGCCTTGGCGTGGAGAGCATCATGCAGGCATCATCGTCAACACCGGCCTTTACACCATCAATCTGGCCGTGATGGGCTTTTCCTCCACCATGTCGCTGGTCAAGACCGACACTGTTTTCTCGCTGGCAAAGGGCTCACTGAGCTTCCTTGGCGGCTGGTATAAGCTGGCCATCGCGCTGGCCATGATCCTGCTTGCCGGTGCGGCGATGCTGGGCTTTCTGGGCACCCGGCTGGGCCTGTCCATCCGCGCCACCGGTGACAACGCTGCCATGGTGCGTGCTTCCAGCATTAACCCGGCTTTCACCATTACGGTGGGCCTGTGCATTTCCGGCGCATTGTGCGCCCTCTCCGGTGGCCTGCTGGCACAGTATCAGAAGAGCTGCGATATCAATGTGGGCACCGGCATGGTGACCATCGCACTGGCTTCCCTCATCATCGGCGAGACTCTGCTTGGTAAGCGCACCATGCTGCGCCGGATCATCGGCGTGGTGTTTGGCAGCTGCCTGTACCGTTTTATCGTGGCTGTGGCCCTGCGCTTCAATGTGCCTGCCGCCGCCATGAAGCTGGTGTCCGCCATCATCGTGGCCATCGCCATTTCGATGCCGGCCATCAAGGAAAAAATCGCCTTTGAGCAGCGCAAGCATGGGGCCTGCCGCCGCCGCGTGACTACCGGCAAGGAGGGAAAGTAAGATGGAAATGCTTCAGCTGAACGATCTGCACAAGACCTTCAACCCCGGCACGGTCAATGAAAAAGTGGCCCTGAACGGTGTCAGCCTGCACATGGAAGCCGGGGACTTTGCCACCATCGTGGGCTCCAACGGCGCGGGCAAATCCACCCTGTTCAACGCCATCACCGGCGGCTTCATCGTGGATGAGGGCAGCATCCTGCTGGGCGGACAGGATATCACCTTTGAGCCGGAGCACCAGCGCAGCAAGGTCATCGGCCACCTGTTTCAGGACCCGCTCAAGCACGGCACCCAACATGACCATTGAGGAAAACCTTGCACTGGCCTATCTGCGTGCCGGCACCGCGCCCCACGCCATCTTCTCCCGCATCTCCCGCAAGGACAAGGAAGTGTTCCGCGAAAAGCTGGCGCTGCTGGATATGGGCCTTGAGGACCGCATGAAGCAGCCGGTGGGACTGCTTTCCGGCGGTCAGCGGCAGGCGCTGACCCTGCTCATGGCAACGCTGGTCACCCCCAAGCTGCTGCTGCTGGACGAGCACACCGCCGCACTGGACCCCGCCACCGCCGAAAAGGTGCTGGAGCTGACCAGGAGCATCGTGGCCGAAAAGAAGATCACCTGCCTGATGGTCACCCACAACATGCATCAGGCATTGGAGCTGGGCAACCGCACCCTGATGATGGATTCCGGCCGCATCGTCTTTGACGTGAAGGGCGAGGAACGCAGCCGGATGACCGTAGACGGCCTGCTTGAAAAGTTCCGCGAGAACGCAGGCAAGAATCTGGATAACGACCGCATCCTGCTGAGTAAAGTGGAAAAGTGACCCGGACAGAAAAGCACAGCCCCGACAGACCATGCAGTCTGCCGGGGCTGTATTTTTGCGGGGAAGTGCACCGTAGGGAAAAGCGGTTCCCCCTGAAACAGCAAATCCCCCCTGCGCAGATACACAGAGGGGATTTTAAATATCAGAAATTACTGAACGTATTCGACCGTATACTCGAAGCCGTACTCTTCCTGCAGCTTCTTCACCTCGGCCTCGCAGTCCTCGATGAAGGTGGGGGCGTAGACGGAAGCGCCATTGTGGGCCTTCTTGTAGTCCTCAACGATCTGCTGCAGCTTTGCCCAGCCCTCGTTGGCCTTGTTCTGGTCGATGCTGTCGGGGAAGTTGATGATGAACTCGCGGTGCTTAGGAATACGTGCTTTCATGGTAGGTTCTCCTTATAACAGTTTGGATTTTGATTGTTGATTTATACAGAAGCACAGAGAAAAAAACTGTGCAACTTGCGAAAAACGGATCACAGCCCGTATACCCGGCGGGCATTTTCGGCTGTGGTGCGGAACACCTCTTCGGCAGAGATGCCCCGCAGCTGGGCGATATACTCGCCCACATAGCGGATGAGGGAGCTGTCACAGCGGGTGCCGCGCACCGGCTCCGGTGCCATGTAGGGGCAGTCGGTCTCCAGCACGATGCTTTCCAGCGGCAGGGCGCTGATGGCTTTTGCCGCCCGCTTGGCACCCTTGAAGGTACACGCCCCGCCAAAACCGATGAACAGTCCCTGCTTTACCAGCCACACCGCATCGTCGGCACTGCCGGAATAGCAGTGGACGATGCCCTTGGCTGGTATTTTTTGAGCAGGGCGTAAACGTCGGCATGGGCGTTGCGGTCGTGCACGATGATGGGCTTGTCCAGTTCCAGCGCCAGCCGGATGTGTGCCTCAAACATGGCCAGCTGGGCGTCCTTGGGCACAGGCCAGTGGTAGTCCAGCCCGCACTCCCCACAGCTACCACCTTGGGGTCCTCGTAATACGGGGCCAGAGCGCGCATCTCTGCGGCCCAGTCCCCGCCGTACACCGAGACCGTAGGAGCCGGGCCTTCCTCGCCGCAGTCGGCGGCGGGCAGCAGGCTTTCCGGGTGGATGCCAACAGCTGCCACCACCCACGGGTAGCGGTGCGCCAGCTCCAGCACTTTGGTGCATCCCCGGAGTGGGTGGCCTGTTCACACACGCCCACCACGCCCTTGCCGGGCAGGCTGCCCAGTAGGAAATCGCGGTCTGCGTCAAAAGCGCGGGCACTGTAGTGCGCGTGGGTGTCAAAAATGGGGCCGGTCATTTGCCTCCTTTTTGGCGGGGGCCTTGTTCACCAGCCAGATGCCAACACACACGAACACCAGCGCCGCCAGATACTGCCAGCGGAACAGGGGTTCGCCGTTGAGCACGGCGCTCAGCAGTACGTTGACCACCGGGTTCACGAAGCCAAAGATGGCAATGCGGCTGACCGGGTTGTTCTTCATCAGCAGGGCCCACAGCACATAGCCTGCCCCGCAGATGAAGGCCAGATACAGCATGACCACCACCGCCAGTGCGCTCTGCACATGGAGACTGCCGCCCAGCACAGTGCCCAGCACGAACAGTGCCAGACCGCCCACGAACAGGTTGATGAAGCAGACGGCAAAGCTGTCTGCTTTTTTGGTCACGGATTTGTTCCACGGGCCGGACAAGGTAAAGATGATGGTAGCGGCCATCATGCAGAACACGCCCCAGCCGCTGCCGCTGCCGTGGTTGCCAGCGTGCCGATGAGCACGCCCGCAAAGCCGATGACACAGCCAGCGTTTTGGCAGGGGTCATGCGGTCGGCATTGCCATAGATGAAGTGGGCAAAGATCACGCCCAGAAAGCTCTGGGTGCTGTTCAGGATGCCGCCAAAGGCACCCGTGAGCATGGCAACAGCGATGTAATAGAATGCGTACTGGGTCGTGGTCTGCCACAGGCCCAGAGCACAGCACTCCGCTGCCACTTTGCCGCGGGGGAACTTGGGCAGGCGGCTCTGCAGCAGAACACTGCCCAGCAGCACCAGAAAGCTGCCCAGCATGAACCGCACACCGGCAAAGCAGAAGATGGACGCGGTGTTGCTGGTCTCAATGGAGAACAGCCGGTAGCCCAGCTTGATGAAGGGAAAGGCCGAGCCCCACAGCACATTGCAGAAGATGGCCAGCAGCACGGCGAACACCGGCGTGCCGAAGATCTTATCCAGCCATTCCGCACGGGAAAGCGTTTTGTTTTCCTGCATGGCGGCTCAGTGGATGCGGCTGCTACGGGGGTGTCGTCGCCGTAGAAAGCGATGGAGCAGCCGCCGTCGGCGGTATCAGCAGCAAAGATCATGCCCTCGCTGACATATTTGCCCTTCATCATGGGGCGAGGTGCCAGATTGCACACAATGCCGATCTTCTTACCGATCAGGTCTTCCGGCTTGAACCACTTTGCAATGCCGGAAAGGATGCAGCGCTCCCGCTCGCCGTCAAACACGGTCAGGTGCAGCAGCTTCTTGCTTTCCTTCAGGTTCTCGCAGGCGCGCACTTCGGCCACGCGCAGTTCCACCTTGCAGAAGGTGTCAAAGTCGATCTCTTCCTCGTGGGTAAAGTCCACGGTGCTCTCCTCAGCGGGGGCGGCAGCTTCTTCTCAGCTTCAGCCTTGGCCTTGTTGGCAGCTTCGGCAGCGGCCTTGCGCTTCTCGTCCTCTTCCTTCAGGTGGGCAATTTCCTTTGCCACATCGATGCGGGGGAACAGTGCCTCACCCTTGTGCACGGTGTAGGTCTCCTGTACGCCGTAGGTGGTCTTGGTCAGGTCCAGAGCAGATGCGTCCAGACCCAGCTGTTCCATCATCTTGGGGGCAGTGGTGGGCAGGTATGCGTTCAGCAGGATGCCGCACACGCGCAGTGCCTCGCACAGGTGGTACAGCACGCTTTCCAGACGGGCCTTGTTGGCCTCGTCTTTGGCCAGCGCCCAGGGAGCGGTCTCGTCGATGTACTTGTTGGCGCGCTGGATGACCGCAAAGATCTCCATCAGGGCCTGCGGGATGGTCAGGCTGTCCATGTCGGCCGTGACCTTGGCGGTCAGCTCGTTGACCATGGTCTCCAGCTCGGTGTCGATGGCTTCGGTACCGGCAACGTTATGCACGGTGCCGCCGAAGTACTTCTCGCACATGGCGACCGTGCGGCTGAGCAGGTTGCCCAAATCGTTCGCCAGATCGCTGTTGATGCGGGTGATCAGGGCTTCGTTGGTGAACATGCCATCGTTGCCAAAGGGAATCTCACGCAGCAGGAAGTAGCGGATGGCATCCACGCCGTAGCGGTCGCACAGGATCACAGGGTCCACCACATTGCCCACGGACTTGGACATCTTGCCGCCGTTCATCAGCAGCCAGCCGTGGCCGAACACCCGCTTGGGCAGAGGCAGATCCAGAGCCATCAGCATGGCAGGCCACAGAATGGTGTGGAAACGCAGGATCTCCTTGCCCACCATGTGAAGGTCGGCAGGCAGAACTTGTCGTAGTCGTGATATTTTCGTTACCGTAGCCCAGCGCGGAGATATAGTTGCTCAGGGCATCCACCCACACATACATGGTGTGCTTGGGGTCGAAGGGCACCGGGATGCCCCACTTGACCGAGGTACGGGACACGCAGGTGTCCTGCAGGCCCTGCTTGATGAAGGCGATCATCTCGTTCTTGCGGCTCTCAGGCTGGATGAACTGGGGGTTCTCCTCGTAGAGCTTCAGCAGGCGGTCGGCATACTTGCTGGTCTTGAAGAAGTAGGCTTCCTCGTGTGCGTCGTACACTTCGCGGCCACAGTCCGGGCACTTGCCGTCCACCAGCTGGCTGTCGGTCCAGAAGCTCTCGCAGGGCTTGCAGTAGTGGCCGATGTACTCGCCCTTGTAGATGTCGCCCTGCTCATACAGCTTGGTGAAAATTTTCTGGCAGGACTCCATGTGGTAGTCGTCGGTGGTGCGGATGAAGCGGTCGTAGCTGACGTCCAGCAGCTTCCACAGATCCTTGACGGTGGCTACGATCTTGTCCACATACTCCTTGGGGGTCACGCCGGCATCGGCGGCCTTGTCCTGGATCTTCTGGCCGTGCTCGTCGGTGCCGGTCAGGAACATGACGTCATAGCCCTGCATCCGCTTGAAGCGTGCCAGTGCGTCGCAGGCGACAGTGGTATAGCTGTGGCCGATGTGCAGCTTGTCGCTGGGGTAGTAGATGGGAGTGGTAATGTAGAATGTCTTGTGCTCACTCATAGGTTGATACTCTTCCTTTCCTGATTTGGCGGGGGACGAAAAAGCTCATCCTGCCGGACTGAGCCGGACAAGGACGAGAGCTTGTAACTTTCGTGGTACCACCTTGCTTCGCCGCACCCTTGCAGGCACAGCCTTTTGCCGGGCCAAAAAGCACGGCGCAGCGCGGTAACGGGCGCACCCGTCGCAGGCTCAATTTTCACCTGCGCAGCTCCGAGACCATCTTCGGCATCGCGCGGCCTGCCCGGTTCCATCCTTCGGGCTTTCTGTCAGGCGCAGACGGTGCGTACTCTTCTCTTCACAGCCAATTTACATTGTTATGTCTATAATACGCAAAAACGGTGGGTTTGTCAACATTAAATCTCGTAATCCAGACAGAACCGTGCCTTGGTGTAGGGCCGTACCTTGCTGTCGGCCACAGCCACATGGGCGGGATGGACGGAGTAGCCTTTGAGGGCCTCGGCGCTTTCAAAGGTGGTGTCCAGCATCAGGTCGGCGGTGGAAGAGGGGAGACCGTTGATGTTGACATGCACTTCCACAAGGCCCGGAATTTTGCCTGCCAGACCTTCCAGCCCTTCCTTGATGCCTGCCTTGACGGCGGCTTTTTCGGCATCGGACAGCTCGTCCTTCAGCTGCCACAGGATCACATGCTTGACCATAATAAAAAAACCTCCTGCGTTTTTCTCATTGTAGCAGGGTGAGAAAAATCCGCAAGAGGAAAGCTGCAAAGTATTATTGGGGTGCGAACAGCAACACCACCAGAAGCACGGCACAGAGCACCGAAAGTCCGATGCCCTCCAGCCGGGTCAATTTGATGTACGCTTCCGTTGGTTCGGTCTGTGTATACCGTCCACGGTCATGCAGGGCAATGGCATCTTCCGGATGCAGCGCCATAAAAATGCCGAACCCGATGCCGAAAAGTGCGGTTAAGATCGCACAGGTGACTTCCATAGCAATCCCTCACTTTTTGTTTTTGTCGTCCCTGCTCAGAGTATAGCACAGATGTGAAATCAGCAGGATAACGCAGAACACGAGTGCCGCCACCATCAAAATGGAGTGCAGCGGCTCGACCCTGGGAAGAAAGGTGTTGACCAGATAGAGTGCACCGCAAAGGATCGAAGCAATGCCGTAAAATTTGCGGAAGTGCTTCTTTTCGTCCTCACTGCTCCATCCGGTGCCGGTGCCATTGTACAGATCCCGGATGCCGCGGTACAAAAACAGCACACCCAGCGCGGCGTTCAGCCAATCCCAGTCCGAAAGATTCAAATTCATGGTGACCCCTTTCCGGCTGTCAATCCGCACTATGGTTCCAGCTTTCGTAAGCGACAAGATAAAGAAGGTCTCCCACGATGGCGATGCCGAAGATGATACGGTAGAGCAGCGATGTAACAGGTGTGAAGGCTAAGATCAGAAAGGCGATGCTGTTGAGCATGTAAAACACGCCGTTCTTTTTCTGCCAGAAGGCGCGGTACTCCGGGTCACGGTGATACTGGTTGAACGGCAGATCGAGGAACGGGTCTTTGCCTTGAAGATCCCGAATGCCGGAGATGAACCAGATAACGGTCAGCACAAGATTAAGCAGAGTGGAAACCGAAACGAACGACTCCATGAAATGAACCTCCCATCTTTTTCCACAGTATACCACAGAAAAGTGCAAAAACAAAGGACGGTATTCAACCTTCCTGCGTAAAATTTGCACAAATCGGGTGTTGACTATTGGTAAAAACAGCACAAAATAAAACCAGCCGGACGAGGCGGTTGCAAGCCCTCGTCCGGCTGGATACTTACTTCTTCGGAGTCATAAGCCTCTTCTCCTTGGGGTTCCTCATTTTCGGAGTAAACGTTTCATAGGGTGACTCTCCTTAGAAACTACTGGAAACTGAGAATCTATTTCAAGGGGACGAATTTACTTAGTACATTGGATTGACCCTTCTCTTAACTGATGGAGTGCGGCACCGAGATTCGGAAGATGAATTTCATATTACCACATTCTTTCGAGTTAGATTCGCTAGGGGCAAACTACTTAGTACATTGGTAGAACTCCTTTTTTGCTATTCAAATAATGTTCTCCGTACAAAAGATACCTTCATAGGAATCATCTCCGGCGGATCTATTTGAATCGCTGGGGGTTAAGTTTATCGACAGGTTGTCGTGTAATCGCATTTTTGATGCTCAAGACTGGCTCATTTTTGTTGTGTTTTTATACGGGGGAAACATCCCGTCTGTGGTGAGCCTCTATTTTGCTTCTCAGCGAATCCCGACAGCCTGTCCCTGCTGTGCGGGTTCCATATCGACCATCGGTCTCGCTCCTTTCTGCTTCAAGTCAGCGGGATTAGCTCTCTCTTGAGCTTCTGCTGTACTTCTCTGGTTTCTGGCTTTATTATACATATTCCTGATTGATTTGTCTATTCGCAGAGTGCACAAGGATAGAAATATAAAATTGTGCAGTTCTTGAAAAACAGCAGATAGAACGTGCAAAATGCCGCTTTCTGTGCGGTGTGCCCGGGCGATCGGGCCCTTTGGGGAGGAACTCTGTGCCCTGCAGGGAGGGCTGCCGAGAGGGTCACAGCAAAGCTGCCCAGAAGTTCCGGGCCGTTTGTGGAGGATTTTGCGCAAAACGGGAGAAAGTGTCCACAGGGTATTATGCGTCAGATCGATTTGTGCTAAAATAGCACCAATGAATGGTAGTCGCCGCCGCCCCGCGAGATGAAAGTTTCGCGGGGCGGCTTTTTGCGGCAAAATTTAGACACAAAAGAAACGGAGAATCAAAATGCCTAAAACTTTACCGGAACGTATCTTCTTTACCATTGTCATGGCTGCAATTATGGTCTATGGCATGATCGTTTACAATGTGGCGCTGAACACAGGCGGTGTCACCAATGCCACCTTTGTTATGGCTTTGCACGAGATGCCGATCATGGTTCCCATTGCCTGCGTGCTGGAATTTTTCGTGGTGGAGAAACTGGCCACCGGATTGGCGTTTATGTTCATGCGGCCCACAGATCGTCCGCAGTTCATCACCTATGCCATCTCGCTGATGATCGTGTGCATCATGTGCCCGGTGATGAGCCTGATCGCAACGGTGCTGTTTAAGAACCCGGCTTTGGCACCTGTGCATACCTGGGGCTGCAATATGCCCATGGCCCTGTGCTGGCAGATGCTGTACTGCGGGCCGTTTGCCCGTGCCATCTTCCGGCTGGTGTTCCGCCGCGGCGCAAAACAGGCGGACTGACAGATTTAGATATGCAGTTATAATAAATATGTATAGGAGCGGGTGTAATACCGGACGAGACACCTATACGAATTTTATATATCGGGCATATAAAGTATGTACAATGGGGCATTTTTGATGGAAATATTTCCCGGAATGCCCTGAAGAAGCCATTGAAACCTAAGAATCGGCTAAGAAATTTGTGTAAAAAGTACATGCGAAGAGCGTTTTATTGGACAAGATGCACAACTTTTTTTGTATATCAATGCAGTAGAACCACCTAAAATGTAGAATGTGCACAAAGCCACTTGCCAATTTTCGTCAATCGTACTATCATACACAACGAAAAAAGACGAAGTGACCCGTGCAGGAGGGAGGGTGTGACCGGATAGAGCCGAACACCTTCCTTACTTTTTTCACAAAGCTGCGCCTTTTCTTCGAGCGATAAGAAGGACGCTGCGCCGCCGGGGCGGTGCGGCGGTCTTACCCCCGGAACCCTATTCTTCAGGAAGGAGGAAAAACAATTGAATAATCTGACCAAAGCATTGATGGAAGAGCTGACCGTCGAATACGTCAAGGTCGGCCCGCTGCAGATCCCGGAATCCGTGGTCATCAGCTGGGTGATCCTGGCCATCGTTACCATCGGCTCGATCCTGCTTACCAGAAACCTGAAGGTGGACCACATCAGCAAGCGTCAGGCCGTGCTGGAAATGGCCTACCTCGCAGGTACCAATTTCTTTGAAGGTCTGCTGGGCGAAAAGGGCAGGCGCTATGTGCCTTACCTGATGACCGTGGCCATCTACATCGCCTTCAGCAACCTGATCGGCGTGTTCGGTGTCAAGCCCCCCACAAAGGATCTGGATGTGACCGCAGCGCTGGCGCTGATGAGCATCATCCTGATCGAGGGTGCCGGCATCCGTGCACGCGGCGGCGTGGGCTTCCTCAAGAGTCTGTCTGCCCCCACTCCGGTCATGACCCCTATGAACATCCTCGAGATCGCCATCCGCCCCACCAGCCTGTGCATGCGACTGTTCGGCAATGTGCTGGGCGCATTCGTCATCATGGAGCTGATCAAGCTCGTGGTGCCCGTGTTCGTCCCGGCGGTGTTCAGCCTGTATTTTGACCTGTTCGACGGTCTGATCCAGACCTACGTGTTCGTGTTCCTGACTTCACTGTTCATGAAAGAGACCATGGGCGGAGAAGACTGATCCATTGATATTTACTGAATTTAAAAGGAGATTATTACTATGAATGGTTTGATTGCTCTGGGCGCTGGCATTGCAGCGCTGACCGGCATTGGCGGCGGTATCGGCATCGGCATCGCAACGGGTAAGGCAACGGAGGCAATCTCCCGTCAGCCCGAGGCATCCGGCAAGATCCAGACCAACCTGCTGCTGGGCGCTGCTCTGGCAGAAGGTACTGCAATTTTCGGCTTCGTCGTTGCACTGCTGATCATCCTGTTCCTGGGTCAGTAACGGAGGCGCAGACGAATGCTGAAGTTGGATATTAACCTGCTGTGGACCGTCGTGAACGTCCTCGTCATGTATGCGGTGCTGCGCAAGTTCCTGTTCAAGCCTGTTCAGGACGTGATCGCAAAGCGCCAGCAGATGGTGGACGCAAACCTGGCCGATGCGGAGACCTCCAAGAAGGAAGCCGCAGAGACCATGAACGCCGCACAGGAAAAACTGCGCAATGTGGACAATGAGGCCGCTGCCCGCCGCGAAGCCTACGAAAAGCAGGCTGAGGTCGAAAAGCAGCAGCTGCTGGCAGATGCCCGCAAGCAGGCAGACGCCATCGTGCAGCCGGCAAGGCAAGCGCCGAGCCGAACGCCAGAGCAAGCTGCGGGAAGCCGATGCCCAGACCACGGCACTGGCCCGTGCGATGTGCGAGAAGCTGCTGGCCCGCAATCTGACCGCCCAGGACGACGCACGTCTGCTGGACGATCTGCTGGAGAAAGCAGGTGCAGGCAATGGCAACTGAATTCAGTCGTGAATTTTTTGCGGACAACCGCATCGTCAAGGCCGAGCTGCGCAGCGCCCGCAAGCCCCGGGAAGAGGAGCTGAACCGGATCCGCGCCGAGGTACGCAAGCTGTATGATGCCACCGAGGTCATCCTGAACGTGACGGTGGACGAGAGCCTGCTGTCCGGCTATGTCCTGCAGGTGGGCGACCGCGTGTTCGATAACTCCGGCCGTCATCAGCTGGACAAGATGATGGAGGCAAGCCCTCGCTGGCTACCCTCAAGACCCGCATTGAGGACTACAAGCCCGCCGAGACCTCTGCCGAGGGCGGTGTGGTCATCTCCTCTGCCGACGGCATCGTGCACGTCGAAGGCATGAACCGCGCCGTGTACGGCGAGATCGTCACCTTCGACAACGGTGCCAAGGGTATGGTGGAGAGCGTGGACCCCGAACAGCTGGGCATCATGCTGTTCGACGGAGCTGAGACCGTCGGTGTGGGCACCATGGTGACCCGCAGCGGCAAGCGTGCCGGCATCCCGGTGGGCGATGCCTTCCTGGGCCGTGTCATCAGCCGCTGGGCGAGCCCATCGATGGCAAGGGCCCCATTGAAGCTGTGGGCTACAACCCCATCGAAAAGCAGGCCCCCGGCATTCTGGAGCGTCAGAGCGTGGATACCCCGCTCCACACCGGCATCCTCGCCATCGATTCCATGTTCCCCATCGGCCGCGGCCAGCGTGAACTGATCATCGGCGACCGCCAGACCGGCAAGACCTCCATCGCCACGGACGCCATCCTGAACCAGAAAAACACCGGTGTGCTGTGCATTTATGTGGCCATCGGCCAGAAGGCTTCTTCCATTGCCCGCGTGGCAGGCGATCTGCAGAAACACGGTGCCATGAGCTACACCACCATCGTGGCGGCTACTGCTTCGGATTCTGCTCCCCTGCAGTACATCGCACCCTATGCCGGCACCGCACTGGCCGAGTACTTCATGAGTCAGGGCAAGAGCGTGCTGATCGTTTACGACGATCTGTCCAAGCATGCAGTGGCCTACCGTGCATTTCTCTGCTGCTGCGCCGCTCTCCGGGCCGTGAGGCTTACCCCGGCGATGTGTTCTATCTGCACTCCCGTCTGCTGGAGCGCTCCTGCCGGATGCGCGACGATCTGGGCGGCGGTTCCATCACCGCACTGCCCATCGTTGAGACGCAGGCAGGCGACGTTTCGGCCTACATCCCCACCAACGTCATTTCCATCACCGATGGTCAGATCTTCCTCGAGAGCGCCCTGTTCAATGCAGGCAACCGCCCGGCCGTCAATGTGGGTCTGTCGGTGTCCCGTGTGGGCGGCGCTGCCCAGACCAAGGCCATGAAGAAGGCCAACGCCAACCTGCGTATCGAGCTGGCACAGTACAAGGATATGGAGTCCTTTGCACAGTTCAGTTCGGATCTGGACGCGGAGACCCGCCGCCAGCTGGATCACGGCAAGGCTCTGATGGAAATGCTCAAGCAGCCGCTGTATCAGCCAAGTCCGACGCCGAGCAGGTGGTCACGCTGGTGCTGGCTTCCCACGGTGTGCTGGACGAACTGCCCACTGCCGAGCTGCGCGCCAAACTTCCGCATTTGTGCGTCAGTTCCGCGCGGATGTGTCCGGTACGATGGATAAGATCACCGCCACCGGCAAGCTGGAACCTGAAATGGTCGATGCCATCCTGAACGCCTGGAAAGCTTATGCGGGAGGCGACAGCCATGCCGTCCAGTAAGCTGCTGAAGGAGCGCATCGAGAGCATTCAGGACACCATGAAGATCACGAACGCCATGTACCTGATCTCCTCGTCCAAGCTGCGCAAGGCACGTAAGAACTACCAGAATGTATCGCCCTACTTCAACCGTATGCGCGATACCATTTCCCGCGTGGTACCCCACCTGCCGGAAGAGCCGGTACATCCGTTCTTCCACGAACGCAACATCGCAAACCCCAAGCGCGCTTACATCGTGCTGACGGCAGATAAGGGCATGGCAGGCGCTTACAACCAGAACATCATCAAGTTCCTCAAGGAAAATGCGGATGAGAATGACCGGTTCTATGTGATCGGCCAGACCGGCTACCGCGCCCTGTACCACAAGGACCCGCGGCTGGTGGAGGATTTCCACTACGGTGCCACGGAGCCTACGCTGCAGCGTGCCCGCGATATCACGATGGACGCCATCGATGATTTCAAGACCGGTAAGCTGGATGAGATCTATCTCATCTATACCCGCATCGAGAATGCACTGACCAGCGAGCCCACCATGGTGCGTCTGCTGCCGCTGGACCGCGCCCATCTGCAGCCTGCCCCCAAGGGTCTGGGCGATCCGAAGGGCGATGTGGAGATGTTCCCGTCTGCATGGACGGTGTTTGAACAGATCGCGCCCATTTATATGCACGGCATGATCTTTGGTGCCATGACCGAGAGCTTCTGCGCAGAGCAGAGCGCCCGCATGACCGCCATGGATTCCGCCACCAAGAACGCCAACGATATGATCCGGGAGCTGCAGCTGGAGTACAACCGCACCCGTCAGCTCCATTACACAGGAGATCACCGAGATCATCGGCGGTGCGGCTGCCGTGCAGAACCGGGCGGAATAAAACGTATTTACAAATTAGTATAGAGGCAATCGTATGATACAGGGAACTATTATTCGCGTAGCCGGCCCTGTGGTGGACGTGCAGTTCACCGCAGGCAAGCTGCCTGCCCTGCAGGAAGCGCTTACCGTGACCGCCGAGGGCACCGAGCGCACGATGGAAGTGACACAGCATGTCAACGAGACCACTGTGCGCTGCATCATGCTTTCCGCCAGCGAGGGTCTGGGCAAGGGCATGACCGTGACCGCTACCGGCCACGGCCTGACCGCACCGGTGGGCGAAGCCACGCTGGGCCGCATGTTCGACCCGCTGGGCAGACCCATCGACGGCAAGGGCTCTGTGGATGATGTGCCGCATTGGCCCATCCACCGCAAGGCCCCCAGCTTTGCAGAGCAGAAGCCCGCGACCGAGATCCTGGAGACCGGCATCAAGGTCATCGACCTGCTGGCCCCCTATGCAAAGGGCGGCAAGATCGGTCTGTTCGGCGGTGCAGGCGTCGGCAAGACCGTGCTGATCCAGGAACTGATCCATAACGTGGCCACCGAGCACGGCGGCTACTCCATCTTCACCGGCGTGGGCGAGCGCTCCCGCGAGGGCTGCGACCTTTGGGGCGAGATGAACGAGTCCGGTGTTCTGAATAAGACCGCACTGGTCTTTGGTCAGATGAACGAGCCCCCAGGAGCACGTATGCGTGTTGCTGAGACCGGCCTGACCATGGCAGAGTACTTCCGTGAGGAGACCCACAAGGACGTGCTGCTGTTCATTGATAACATCTTCCGCTTCGTGCAGGCAGGCTCCGAGGTGTCCGCTCTGATGGGCCGTATGCTTCTGCTGTGGGCTACCAGCCCACTCTGGCCAACGAGCTGGGCGCTCTGCAGGAGCGCATCACCTCCACCAAGGAAGGTTCCATCACCTCTGTGCAGGCCGTCTACGTCCCCGCCGACGACCTGACCGACCCGGCCCCGCCACCACCTTTGCACATCTGGATGCCACTACCGTGCTGTCCCGTAAGATCGTGGAGCAGGGCATTTACCCGGCCGTGGACCCGCTGGCATCCACCTCCCGCATTCTGGAAGCAGACATCGTGGGCGAGGAGCACTACCGCGTGGCCCGCAAGGTGCAGTCCATTCTGCAGCGCTATCAGGAGCTGCAGGACATCATCGCCATTCTGGCATGGACGAGCTGGACGAGAACGACAAGCTCACCGTTGCCCGCGCCCGCAAGCTGCAGAAGTTCCTGTCCCAGCCCTTTGCTGTGGCCGAGAACTTTACCGGCCTGAAGGGCAAGTATGTGCCGCTGCAGGATACCGTGCGCGGCTTTGCCGCCATTGTGGACGGCGAGGCCGATGATCTGCCGGAGTGGGCTTTCTTCAACGTTGGTACGCTGGAAGATGCCCGCCAGAAGGCAGCGGAAAAGCTGGCTGAGGAAAAGGGCGGTGCCGTCTGATGAACAAGTTCATGCTGAACATCACTGCGTCCAGCGGTGAGTACTATCAGGGCGATTGCGAAGACCTTGTGCTGCCCATCAGCGATGGCGTGTACGGCATACAGGCCGGACACAGCCCGGTGCTGGTGGCCATCCACATGGGCATCCTGCACTTTGAGGTGAACGGTGAAAGCCAGGACATCCTGGTAGGCGATGGCATTGCCGAGGTGACGCCTGCCTACGTGATGGTGCTGGTGGACAGCGCCGAGCGTCCGGAGGATATCGACAAGAACCGTGCCGAGGCTGCCCGCATCCGTGCCGAGGAGCGTTTGCAGCATCAGCAGAGCATGCATGAATATTATCAGAGCAAGATCGCGCTCGACCGTGCGATGCAGCGCCTGCAGGCCGCTGCAAAGTACCGGCGCTGAGAATGAGCCGCATCTGCCAGGACCAGATCTGAAAAAAGAGCATCATTTGTATCCGGTGAGGGTGCAAGTGATGCTCTTTTTGTTTCAGGCTGTTCCATGGAACGCAGCTTTCGTGTATAATAAAGTCAATGCAACCCCGCGTGTTGTGCGGGAAAGGAGGAGGTTTTCCATGATCCAATTCGGCCTGCGTCTGCATGACGCGGAAAAGCTGCCCGTTGAACAGGTGCTGCCGCTGGTGCGCCAGAAAGGCTTTACCTGCGCCCATGTGGCTCTGAGCAAATCCTTCAAGGAGCTGCCCTGCACCCCCAGCGCCCTGACCCCCGGCTATGCGCTGTATCTGCGGCATCTGTTTGAGAAAAACGGCATCGACATTGCCGTGCTGGGCAACTACCTGAACCTTGCCCACCCGGATGCGGATGCCCTGCACGCCATTCAGGAAAAATACTATGCCCATATCCGCTTTGCAAGTCTTCTGGGCTGCGGCATGGTGGGCACCGAGACCGGTGCGCCCAACGCGGAGTACAAATTCTGTCCGGAGTGCCGCAGCGATGCCGCACTTTCCACCTTTATCAAGAACTTCAAGCCGGTGGTGCGCTGTGCCGAGCAGTACGGCGTGACCATTGCCATTGAGCCGGTGGTCAAGCACATCGTGTACGATGCCAGACGCGCCCGCACCGTGCTGGATGAGATCGGCAGCCCGAACCTGCAGATCCTGTTCGACCCCGTCAACCTGCTGAACATGGAAAATGTGGACCGCCGCGAGGAAGTGTTCGCCGAGGCCATCGAGCTTCTGGGCAAGGACATCGCCATGATCCACTTCAAGGATTTCCTGCGCAAGGATGCGGGCGGCCAGCTGGCTGCTACGGGTGCAGGGCAGGGCGGTATGGAGGACTACCGCACCATCCTGCGGTTTGCAAAGCAGGAAAAGCCCTATATCTTTGCAACGCTGGAGAACACCACCCCGGAAAACGCGGTGGAATGCCTGAACTACCTGAAAAAGCAGTACGACGAGTGCTGAACACTTTATAACAAGAAAAACATCTGCAAGCTTTGCCCGGAATGGGGCAGCTTGCAGATGTTTTTTGTATCAGATGAAGTTTATGGTTCGGCCTTTTACAAATTGCAATTAAGAAGTAGTTTCGCTGAAAATGCCCAGAACGAAAGCGGAGGACATTAAGATCATTCCAGATTCAGCTTATGCTCCATCAGCCAGCGGGTCAGCAGAAAGTATCCTGCGGCAAAGGCGATGCTGACCGCCAGCCCGAACAGGGTGGTGAACGCACTGGGCGCAGCGATGGAGATGTCCACGCCGCCAAGGGTGGGATCGGAAACAGCCTGCAGCATGTCGGCACTGCTGACACCGGAGCTCAGCCAGTTCTGCAGGAAGGACAGCAGGAAAAATGCCAGAATACCGGCCGGGACCATGTGCTTTTTGAACTGGTGGCCGATCATGCATGCGGCATAGATGCACAGGATGCTGGACACCAGTGCCACCAGCCCGTTCAGCGTTTCAAAGGCCAGCCAGAGCCACCCGGAGCTGCCGGTCATGCGGAAGATCTCTCGGAAGATCTCTACCACTTTCTGCCACAGCTCCGGCAGCTGCTGCAGGGCCGCGCTGTTCAGAGACAGAGCCAGCAGCATCACCGCAAAGGAGAAAATACCCACGATGCTGCTGCAAAGCATCCACACCACGCTGGAGATCAGCTTGGAAAGGATGAGCTGGCTTTCCGTCACCGGCAGGGTGTGCATCAGGTAGCCTTCGCGGCCCAGCAGATTGCGGGTGAAGCGGGTCACAATGGTCATCACGGACACCACTGCCACAGCAACGGCTACGACCATGTATGCGAACAGCAGCAGAGATGCAAAGTCGTCCTTGGAAGAGCTGCGCAGGGAAAAGCCGCTCAGCACTGCCAGCGCAACAAGGGCCAGATACAGCCCGCCGTAGGTGCGGCCGGTGGCCTTGAATTCATATTTTAACAGCTGTTTCAGCATTTGAATACCTCCCGGAAATATGCATCCACGCTCATGCCCTCGGTCTCGCGCAGCTCTTCGGCATTGCGGTGGGCGAACACCCGGCCATCCTTCAAAAAGACGGCTTCGTCCAGAATTGCTCGATATCGCCGATGAGGTGGGTGGAAAGAATGACGGTCGCATCCCGGCTGTAGTTGTTCAGGATGGTGCTCAGGATGTAGTCCCGGGCGGCAGGGTCCACGCCGCCAATGGGCTCATCCAGCAGGTAGAGCTTTGCGGCGCGGCTCATGGCAAGGATCAGCTGCACCTTTTCCTTGCTGCCCTTGGAGAGGGTCTTGAGCCGCGCCTTCGGTTCCAGTTCCAGCCGGGCCAGCATTTCGTTTGCCTTAGCGGGGTCAAAATCGGCATAGAATTCGCGGAACATTTCCACCAGCTGCTCCACACGCATCCAGTCCGGCAGCCAGTCGCGTCCGGCAGATAGGACACGATGGCTTTGGTGTCCGGCCCGGGGGTCATGCCGGCGATCCGGATGCTGCCTGCACTGGGCTGCAGCAGACCGTTCGCCAGCTTGATGAGGGTGGTCTTGCCGCTGCCGTTGGGGCCAAGCAGCCCCACGATGCGGCCAAAGCCGATGTGCAGGTCTATATTTTCCAGTGCGGTCTTATCCTTCTGATAGCACTTGGTCAGTGCTTCACAGCTCAAAAGTTCACTCATTGCGGTCCTCCTTTGCGTCCCAGTGTTCCAAAAGCGCGGCTGTCTGTGCGGGACTGTAGCCGATGCCGCGCATCTTTTCCAGAAAATCCGACGCCAGCGTCCGGGCGGTGTCGGCGCGAAGCTGTTCGATCAATGCAGTATCCTCCGTAACATAGCGGCCTGCGGTGCGTTCGGTGCGCACCAGTCCTTCCGTCTCCAGCTGGGCAAGGGCCCGCTGCATCGTGTTTGGGTTCACCCCGGCGGCTGCGGCCAGATCACGTACCGAATCCAGATGCCCGCCCGGCGGGTAGGTGCCGGCCAGGATCCGGGCCTTCAGCCGTTCCACAAGCTGTGCATAGATCGGGCGGCTGGCATCAAACTGTTCGCCCATGGTATCATCTCCTTGTCTTGCTGTATTAAGCGCTTGATACAATAATACACGATTTGCGCTGCTTGTCAAGGGAAAAAAGAAAAAACATTATAAAACTATGGGAAATTGGGAAAAAGTGCCCATAAACACTGCACATTGATAAAAAATTACAATAAATTCAAACAATTTCACATTGCAAAGCTTTTAACAATGTGCTATGCTGAAAAACAGAGAGCTCCGCCCGGAAAGCGGCGGAAAAGAGATTTGGAGGAAAAATAACTATGGCTGACCGCATCGTTCTGAATACCATCTCCTACCATGGCCACGGTGCCATTGAGAACATTGTTCCCGAACTGACCGCCCGCGGCTACAAGAAGGCATTCGTCTGCTCCGATCCCGACCTGATCAAGTTCGGCGTCACCAAGAAGGTTACCGACCTGCTGGATGCTGCAAACTTTGCCTACGCTGTTTACAGTGAGATCAAGCCCAACCCCACCATCGCCAACGTGCAGGACGGCGTGGCCGCTTTCAAGGCTGCTGAGGCTGACTGCATCGTGACCATCGGCGGCGGCTCCTCCATGGATACCGCAAAGGCCATCGGCATCATCATCAACAACCCCGAGTTTGCGGATGTCCGCTCTCTGGAAGGCGTTGCTCCCACCAAGAAGCACGCGGTGTTCACCATCGCTGTTCCCACCACTGCCGGCACTGCTGCTGAGGTCACCATCAATTACGTCATCACCGATGTGGAGAAGAAGCGCAAGTTCGTCTGCGTGGATACCAACGATATCCCCGAGATCGCCGTGGTCGATCCCGATATGATGTCCTCCATGCCCAAGGGCTTGACCGCCGCCACCGGCATGGACGCTCTGACCCACGCCATCGAGGGCTACATCACCAAGGGCCACTGCGTCATCTCCGATATGTTCCATCTGGAAGCCATCAAGCTCATCAGCCAGAGCCTGCGCGGCGCAGTGCAGAACACCCCGGAAGGCCGCGAGGGCATGGCTCTGGGCCAGTACATCGCCGGCATGGGCTTCTCCAACGTGGGTCTGGGCATCGTCCACTCCATGGCACACGGCCTGTCCGCTCTGTACGACACCCCGCACGGTGTGGCCTGCGCCATCCTGCTGCCGGTGGGTCTGGAGTACAACAAGTCCGTTGCCGGTGAGCGCTACCGCGCCGTGGGCAAGGCCATGGGTGTTGTGGGCATCGATGAGATGAACGATGTGGAAGCCGCTGACGCCACCATCGCCGCCGTCAAGCAGCTGAGCGCAGACGTGGGCATCCCCACAAATCTGCACGGCATCCTGAAGGAAGAGGATATCCAGTTCCTCGCCGAGTCCGCATTTGCAGACGCCTGCCGTCCCGGCAATCCCCGCGACACCAGCGTGGAGGAGATCGTGGAGCTGTATAAGAGCCAGCTGTGATTCCGCTCTGTAAATTCAAGCTGTAATTTTGAGCCCTGCTGTTCTTCGGGATGGCAGGGCCTTTTTCTAAGATGTATCTGAAAACAAAGCAACAGACTGGATCTTCGTCTTTTCAGAGATGCCCGGAGAGCCTGCCGCGTCGCAGAGTGACAAAATTTCTGCACGGCTCTTGTACACAGCGCCCAAAACGGGTACAATCAATGCAGTAAGAAAAAACTGGAAGCGAAAGGAACCTTATGACGCTGAACTTCTATACTCTGGGTGTTATTTATCTAGTATATTCCTTTCTGGGCTGGGTGGCTGAGACGGTAGTCGCGACCATCCGGGGCGGAAGGTTTGCCAACCGCGGTGCGGCGGCAGGCCCGTTCTGCTTTATCTACGGTACCACCGGCGTGCTGCTGGCCGTGAGTTTCGGCGATCTGCGCACCGAGCCGGTCTACCTGTTCTTTGCCTGTATGATGGCGGCAACGGTGATGGAATGGATCACCGCCAAGCTGCTGGAACGCCTGCACCGCCGCAAGTGGTGGGACTATTCCGGAAAAAAATTCAATCTGAACGGCTATGTGTGCCTGCAGTATTCACTGCTGTGGGGTGCACTGGGCATGGCAAGTGTGCTGTGGGGCAATAATGTGCTGCTGCAGCTGTGCGCGCAGATCCCGGTCTGGCTGCTGCGTCCGGCAGTATGGGTCTCGCTGACGGTGGCGGTGCTGGACCAGATCGGTTCGGCGGTGCTGGTGCAGCAGTATGCGGCCCGGCACCCGATGCTGGAGCAGCTCAACCAGAGACTGGGGGAGCGGTCGGATACGCTGCGCCGCAGGATCGCACTTTACATTGAAAAACGCATCCAGTATGCTTACCCGGCTGCGGCCCGGCAGGAGCAGACTGCGCTCCGGAAGGGGGAAAAGAACTTCCTCAGCGTGTCCGATCTGCTGTGGCTGTTCGTGATCGGCGCGTTTCTGGGCGACATGGTGGAGACGGTGTTCTGCCGCGTGACCGCCGGGGTCTGGATGAGCCGCTCCAGTCTGGTCTGGGGGCCGTTCAGCGTGGTGTGGGGTCTGGCGCTGGTGCTGGCAACGGTGCTGCTGCGTCAGGAAAAGGACCGGAGCGACCGCTACCTGTTTGCCTTCGGCACCGTCATGGGCGGTGTGTACGAATACGTGTGCAGCGCCGTCACCGAGCTGCTGTTCGGCACCGTGTTCTGGGACTACAGCAAGTTCAAGTTCAATCTGGGCGGGCGCATCAACCTGCTGTACTGCTTTTTCTGGGGCATTGCGGCGGTGGTATGGATGCGCTACGGCTATCCGCTGGTGCTCAGAGGCATGAAGAAGGTGCGCAGCCGCGTCCGCCCATGGATGACCGTCCTGCTGGCCGTATTCATGGCGGTGAACATGCTCACCAGTGCGCTGGCGCTGGCCCGGTACGATGCCCGCACCAGCGGTGAAGCGCCCAAGAACAGCATCGATATGCTGCTGGATGCGCATTTTGACGATGCCCGCATGGAGCGTATTTATCCCAACGCGAAGAAAGTGACCAAGGCCGGATGAAATTTCAACGCTCCTCTTGCACTTTGGTGCAAAAACCGGTATAATATTTTCCGGATAAAAGGGAGTAAAGGGCGCTCGTTTTGCAAAAACGGTGCGCTGTGGCGCAGCGACATCCCGGCAGAAATGCCCGCTGTGTCACCGGAAGCTTGAGACTTTTATTACACTTTCCCGTTTCTGGGCAGGATGTAATAAAGGCCTCTTTTTTATTGCTGCTCTGCCAAAAACAAAAGGAGAAAACTATGCTCATTCCTGTTTTGCTGTTCATCGTGGGCCTGCTGTGCCTCATCAAGGGCGGTGACTGGTTCGTGGATGGTGCCACGGGCATTGCCCGCCGCTTCCATGTGCCGGAGCTGCTCATCGGTGCCACCGTGGTGTCCATCGGCACCACCCTGCCGGAGGTGATGGTCTCCACCACCTCGGCCTTTACCGGCCACGGCGAGATCGCCTATGGCAACGCCATCGGTTCGATCATCTGCAATGCATCGCTCATTGCGGCCCTCACCATTGCGGTAAAGCCGGGCAAGGTAGACCCAAGAGCCTGCGCACGCCGGTGCTGTTCTTCTTTGTGGCAGCGGCCTTCTATGCCGGTGTGGCCTACACCACCGGCTACTTCTCCCGCCCGGTGGGCCTGATCCTTCTGGCCATGTTCGCAGCGTATATCATCTGCAACGTGATGGCTATGAAGAACGCCCCCGCCCCGGAAGAAGAGGAAGAACCGGAAGAAAATGCATCCTTTGCCAAGGAGCTGGGCCTGCTGGCCGTGGGCGCGGTGCTCATTGCCGTGGGTGCCAACCTGCTGGTGGATAACGGCACCCTGATCGCACAGGCACTGGGCGTGCCGGAGTCGGTGATCGCGCTCACCTTCGTGGCACTGGGCACCTCGCTGCCGGAGCTGGTAACGGCCATCACCTCGCTGGCAAAGGGCCACGGTGCACTTTCGCTGGGCAATGTCATTGGTGCAAACGTGTTCAATCTGGTGCTGGTGAGCGGTGTTTCCGCCACGGTGGCACCCTTCACCATCCCGCAGAACTCCATGCTCTTCGGCCACAATGCATCGCTGGTGCTGGAGTTCCCGGTCATGTTCGCCGTGATGCTGCTGCTCACCCTGCCCGCCCTCTTCAAGGGCAAGCTGAGCCGCCCGCAGGGCATTGCGCTGCTGTGCATTTACGCGGCATTCTGTGTGGTGCAGTTCACCATCTGATAAAACAGCAAAAGGCCGACGCAGTACTGCGTCGGCCTTTTGCCGTTTTAAGGGTTATTTTTTCAAATGGGAATCCCAGCCGGAAGAGGTGATGACCTGCTGATCCGGTGTGCACCACATGGCTTCCACGCCGTCCAGACTTTCCACGATCTTCATCCCGTCCTCCAGCGGCTGGCAGAACAGGCCGGTGGTCAGGCAGTCGGCAAGGCCGGAGTCGCTGCACAGCACGGTCACGCCGTTAAAGTAGGCGGCGGGGAACAGGGTGTCCGGGTCGATCAGGTGGTGGTAGCGCTTGCCGTCCACCACGTAGTAGCGCTGGTAGTCGCCGCTGGTCACAAGGGCCATATCGCTCATGTTGATGGCACCGTCCAGCATGGAATCCGAGGTGTATACATCCGAAGAGCTCCATGGGTTTTCCACGCCGCCGGTCCACTGGCTGCCGTCCGGTTTTACACCAATGGCGCGCAGGTTGCCGCCCACGCTCACCAGAGCGCTGGTCAGGCCGCGGGCTCGGCAGCCTGACACACCATTTCCACGGCGTAGCCTTGCCCACGCTGCCCACATCCAGCAGCATTTCCGGGTCGGCCAGATAAACGGTCTTGGCATCTGCGTCGATGATCACGTTGTTGATATCACAGTGCTGGGCGGCTGCTTCCAGCTCTTCCATGGTGGGCAGCTTGTTGTCGGCATCCGTCTCGGCGGCTTCGGCAGCTTCGCGGTAATTGTGCCAGATATTCAGCACGCTGCCCATGGCAATGTTCAGCTTGCCGTTGGTGGTCTGGTACATCTGGTCGGCCAGCTCCAGCATGGAGAGGATGCGGTCGTCCACCTCCACCGGAGCGCTGCCGGCATTGTCGTTGATGGTCTTGACGTTGGTCACGCCGGGGTAATCGTTGTAGATATCATACAGCTGGTTATAGGTAATAAGGTCTGCGTGCAGGGCATCCATCTGGGTATTGAATTCTTCCTCGCTCTCGCAGTAGGCAATCACCTGCGTTACGGTATCGAACACATCATAAAAAACGGTGGAATAGCGGGTAAGCTCTTTCTTTTTGGAGGCACAGCCTGCCAGCAGGCTCAGGCAGAGCACCCCGGCCAGCAGGGCGCTGACGAAACGTTTTGCGCGGGTCTTCATACGGTGTGGTTCTCCTTTGCGGCGGTAAAGGCGGCGTGCTCCTCCTGCAGGTGGGCCAGCAGATCGCCGAACACCCAGCTGCGGTTTGAGGGAGTCACAACGGCCTTGAGCGGAATGGTGACCTGTGCCTGCTTCATCAGATCCAGCAGGGTGTCCACATCCTTCTCCTTGAAGTTGGCCAGAACACTGCCGGCGGGTAGGCACCCGGTTCCAGCACCAGCGTGCGGGCGCCTTGGTCTCCACCTCGCCCAGCAGCTGTGCCACGGTCTTGCCCGCATCGGCAGGGGAGACGAGCAGCACCTTCATGCCAAAGGCAGGAGCCATGCCTTCCAGTTTGCCGCGGTCAGCGGGGGAAAGGTTCCAGCCAGAATCAGCGGGACACCGGCGTTCTGGTTGCGTGCGATATGTGCTTTCATAAAAAAACCTCATTTCAGGGTGGATTGCAAATACACTATAGTATAACACAAATACGCAAAAAATGGAATGCCGGGGGGCCGGTACTACCGGGAAAAGTTTCAGAGAATTTCGAGCAAAGGCAACAAAAATTAGAAGAAATTACAAGGCAAATTTCAGTGCAGGTGAAGATTGTATGCAGAAAATAGAGGTGCTATACTAAAAATGCGAGACATAAGTCTCAGAAATTTAACAGAAAGCAGAGGTTTTGAGGATGAAAAAACAGAAGATGCGGTTCATCAGTGCAGTGCTTGCGGCATGCATGATGACATCTGTCCTTCCGGTCAATGCACTTGCTCGGGGGGGGGTACGCCTGAAAATGGCGTAACTGCACAGGAAAACGCGGAAACGGCCACGACGATCCCCACTACGGGCATGAAAATCACCAAGGGCGGTGATTACGAGATAAAGGGAGACACTTATACGGAAGGCATTACCGTTAATGCCAGCGATAATGATGAAGTGACGATTCACATTGCTGGTAACGTGAAGTTTACGCGGGATAATCAGGTCTTTATCTGGGTGGAAAATGCAAAACTGGTGACGATTGAAAACACCGATAATCACACGGTGACACTGAACGGACAGCATTTTTACGACCTAAGTACTGCAAGCAATGGTGTGGAGAGCGTTATAAATGGCGGCACCTATATAGCACCGGGTCGAAACATGATCATGGTCCAGGGAACGAACAACACTCTTACCCTGAATAATGTTAATATACAGACGAACACCGGGTATGCCGTGACGACGGGCTCTAATACGGTGTATGTCAACGGTGGAACATTTACCAAAACGTCATCGCGCTATAGTGAGTTCCAAAACCAGGGACACCTGACGCTGACAGATGTTACGGTTACACCGCAAGTTGCCGTCGACGGCAAGACGAGTACTATCGTTGAAAATTATACCGGTGCAGTTGTTGAAATCAACGGCGGAAACTATAAAACGACAAACCAAAGCTGCATTGTTAACAATGGAACGGTAACAATCAATAATGGCACTTTGGAATCTGAGGGGGCAAGCTGCATCCAAAACAACTGGGTCGTGTGGAGATCAACGGCGGCACCATTACCTCGGATGCCGACTGCACCATCAAAAACCGCGGCGGCCTGCGCATGAACGGCGGTACGGTCGCCAGCACGAATCCAGATGCCGCGGTCATTGACTGTAACGGCGATTTCGGCGATACACAGATCAACGGCGGCACCATCAAGGGCGGAAAAGACGGCATCCGTCTGGCGGACCTTGGCAGTTCCGAAGTGACCCTGAAGAACGCGGCCTTTGAGAACAACACCCAAAGCAATATCCATCTGGGTGCTGACCAGACGATCAACATCAAAAAGACCTTTACCGGTACGGCAACGATCCTGACCGACGATCCAAGCCGCGGCCGTCATATCACGCTGGAAAACGAGGATCTCAGCTATCAGAACAAGCTGAAACTCGTCAGCGTGGATCCCAGATACATCATCGGCTATAAGCGCGGCGATGATGGCGTGGAATACCGCTATCTTGCCCCGGCCAACGGCAAAATCGTCACCGCTGAAAATGCGAAGGCAACCGCTAACATCGGTGCCGGGGAGCAGGAGCTGGATACTACCACCGTTGTGCCGGAAAACACCCTCGTGACCGTGACGGCAAACCTCCCGGAGCGCAGAGGGCGCAGAGTTCCTCGGCTGGAGCGCCGTGCGTGACGATGGCAAAGAGCTGGACTGGACTCCGGCTAGGGACGACCCCCAGACCATCACCTTTACAATGCCCGACTGCAATGTGACCGTCACGGCACTGTGTCAGGGTGGAAATGATGACATCGACAACCCGAGCGGCGGCGGCAGCAGCGATGTGGTGACCGGCATTGCGGCTGTTGCGCTGACCGGTGCAGCCGTGTGGGGCATTTACGAAACCGGAACCGGCATCTATCGCGTGCTGAATATGCCCGGCGTCCCCATGCCCTCCAACCGCGCCGGTCTGGCGACCCTGATCTGGGAAAAGGCCGGCTGCCCGGAACCGCAGACGGTGAAGAGCTTCAGCGACATCGATGATGCCGACCTTCATCTGCGGCAGGCTGCCAGCTGGATGGAAGAGCAGGGTCTGATGGACGATGTGAAGGAAAACGAGTTCCGCCCCTATCGCTATGTGACCAAGCTCCAAACCTGCCTTGTCTGGGATAAGGCCAAGGAAGAGAGCCTGATCTCCTGAAAAGTAGATCATTCTTGTAACAACCCCGGGGTGACCGCAAGCGCCCCGGGGTTGTTTTTTCACAGGAAAAGGGGCAGAACCGGAAGATGCAGTGTGAAAAAAGCAACGAGGAAGATCCCGCAGGATCTTCCTCGTTGCAAACACAAAATAATAATTCCGCAGAGGATAGTTCAAATCATCAGTTCAGCTTCTTGCCAAAGAACTCCACCTCTTTGCCAATGAACTGCATCAGCTCGTCGAACTGGTCGGGGGTCAGGCTCTGGGCACCATCGCACTTTGCCTTGGCGGGGTTGTTGTGCACTTCGATCATCAGGCCGTCGGCACCGGCAGCAACAGCGGCCTTTGCCAGATCCGGCACCATCCATGCGTGGCCGCAGGCATGGCTGGGGTCCACAATAACGGGCAGGTGGGTCATCTTGTGCAGCATCACCACACCGGCAAGGTCGAGGGTGTTGCGCATGCTGGTCTCAAAGGTGCGGATGCCGCGCTCGCAGAGGATGACGTTCTCGTTGCCCTCAGCCATGATGTACTCGGCGCTCATCACGAACTCTTCCAGCGTATTGGCAAGGCCGCGCTTGAGCAGCACCGGCTTCTTCTGACGGCCGACGCCTTGAGCAGCTCAAAGTTCTGCATGTTGCGGGCACCCACCTGAATGAGGTCTACATTCTCGAACAGGGGCAGGTGCTCGGTGTTCATGATCTCGGTCACGATGGGAGCACCGGTGGCGCGGCGTGCCAGCTTGAGCAGGTCGAGGCCCTCGCTGCGCATACCCTGAAAGGAGTAGGGCGAGGTGCGGGGCTTGAATGCGCCGCCGCGCAGCAGGGAAGCACCCGCAGCCTTCACGCGCTGTGCGCAGTAGGTGATCTGCTCCTCGCTCTCAATGCTGCAGGGGCCTGCAATGACCGCAAAGTTTCCGCCGCCGATCTTTACGCCGTCCACATCGATCACGCTGTCGTCCGGGTGGAACTTGCGGTTGGCCTTCTTATAAGGCTCGGTCACGCGGCGGCAGGTCTCCACCACCGGGTTTGCCAGCACCCAGCTCTCGGCCACGGCCTTGGTGTCGCCGATCAGGCCCAGAATGTGGCTCTCACTGCCCTTGGAATCGTTGATCTGCAGGCCCATATCCTGCAGTTCGTGGCAGAACTCGCGTACCTGTACCTCAGGTGCGTCCTGTTTGAGTACGATGATCATAGTGTTTTGTCTCCTTTGCCTTATCGTGTGAAACGGCGAGGGAGACCGGCTCCTTTGCCGCAGCTTGCAGTGTCAAACTTCAGGGTTCTGAAGTGTGTGACGCTATGATATCACTTCAGGAAACTGAAGTCAAGAGAATTTTGAATTTTTTTGAAGAAAGTGGTAGAATGGGGGCAGGAAAAGGAAAAGCAGGCTCGCCCTCTCAGCTTCGCTTGCGCTCAGCAGCTCCCCCAAAGGGGGAGCCCTTGGCAAAAACGGAAACTTTGCGTGGATTGCCAAAGCCTCTCACTTTGGGAGAGGTGGCATTGCGTTAGCAATGACGGAGAGGGCGAGGACGCTGACCCAATGCCATCATACTTAAGAATAGAACCAGCTAAATATAAAGGGGAATACTACAATGGGAAAAGAAGCAAAAACCAATGCCATGCGCATTCTGGAGCGCGAGAAGGTGCCCTACACCGCCCACGAGTACGCTCATGAAGAGGGCGTTGCCGTGGCAGGTGTGGATGTGGCAGGCAGCATGGGCGAAGACCCTGCCTGCGTGTATAAGACGCTGGTGACGCAGGGCAATAGCAAAAACTATTTTGTGTTCGTCATTCCGGTGGCAGCAGAGCTGGATCTGAAAGCCGCTGCCCGCAGTGTGGGCGAAAAAAGCGTTGCCATGATCATGTGGCCGATATCAACAAGGTCACCGGCTATGTGCGCGGTGGCTGCAGCCCGGTAGGCATGAAAAGCAGTATAAGACTGTGTTCGATGAGAGCGTGCTGACACAGAAGAAGGTCTATGTCTCCGGCGGGCGCATCGGCACGCAGGTGTGCTGTGCCCCGGCGGACCTCATCCGTGCTGCACGGGCAATTACAGCAAAAATTATTTTTAAAAAAGTCCGTCTATTGTACAAAAAGTTAACGCATCCTATTTACATAAAATATACTTAAAATATAAGTCATACTTAAAAAGAAAAACAATGTCGAAACTGCACAAAACTTTTGAAAGTTTTTTGACGGCATGAAAACACAAGGTAGAATTTGTGGGAACACTCTTTTCAAAGATGTTTTTTTGCCGTAAACTGTATGTAGTACAGGGACGGCGGCCCGCAGAAAGGGCTTTTCCGCCGCCTGAAAACGCAAGCACAAGGAACTGCGGAGGAGAACTTCAATGATGAAGATGCTGCCGGGTCTCATGGGTCGAAACAACATTCGGGCATGTCAGGGGCATCGTGCAACTTTGTGCAAAGCGTCGGGAGAGCATACGCAGAATTAAAGGCCGTGGTACGGGTGTACCGCAGCCTTTTTTGTTTGTCGGTTGAGAAAGAGAGGTTTGGATATGGTTCGTAAAGTGGCTGTGATCATGGGTTCTGACAGCGATTGGCCGGTGGTAAAGGGCGCATGTGCCCAGCTGAAAGCGCTGGACATCCCTTTTGAGGCGCACATCCTTTCGGCACACCGCACCCCTGCCGGGGCAGCGGAGTTTGCCAAAAGCGCCCGTGCCAACGGCTTCGGCGTGATCCTGTGCGCAGCAGGCATGGCAGCACATCTGGCGGGTGCCTTTGCTGCCAACACCACCCTGCCGGTGATCGGCATTCCCATGAAGGGCGGTGCCATGGACGGCATGGATGCTCTGCTTGCCACGGTGCAGATGCCCAGCGGCATCCCGGTGGCAACGGTGGCTCTGAACGGTGCCAAGAACGCCGCATGGCTGGCTGCGGAAATTCTGGCTTTGAGCGACGACGCTCTGGCCGAAAAGCTGGCAGCAGAGCGCACCGCCATGGCCGCACAGATCGCTGCCAAAGAGGAAAAGCTGCAGGCTGAGATCGCCCAGCTGTAAAGGAGAACCAATGTCTGATTTTGCATATCCGCTGCACGAAGAATGCGGCGTTTTCGGCATTTACGACCGTGCCGGTACCGAGGATGTGGCCGCTGCGGCCTACTCGGCCTGTATGCCCTGCAGCACCGTGGTCAGGAGAGCTGCGGCATCGCCGTGAACGATGATGGCGTGATCAACGGCCACCGCGACCTCGGCCTTGTGAACGAGGTGTTCACCCGGCGGTGCTGGCAAGTCTGGCAAACCCCAATGCGCACATGGCTACCGGTCACGTGCGCTACGCCACGGCAGGCAGCCGTGTGCGCGCCAATGCACAGCCCATGATCGTCCGGCACGGCCGCGGCACCATGGCACTGTGCCACAACGGCAACCTGACCAACGCCATCGAGCTGCGCCGCCAGCTGGAAAATGAAGGTGCCATCTTCCACGGCTCCTCCGATACCGAGGTGATCTGCTACCTGATCACCCGCAACCGCCTGCGCATGGGCAGCATCGAGACCGCCATCAGCAAGACGATGGATGTGCTGGAAGGTGCCTACAGTCTGGTGATCATGTCCGCTACCAAGCTGATCGCCGTGCGCGACCCCCGCGGCTATCGGCCCTGTGCATCGGCACCCTGCCCGGCGGCGGCTACGTATTTGCCAGCGAGAGCTGTGCACTGGATGCCGCCGGTGCCACTCTGCTGCGGGATGTGGAGCCCGGCGAGATCGTGGTGGCAGACGCAAAAACCGGTGAGCTGCGCAGCATCAAGGACCATTGCGGACGCCCGGACACCCAGATGTGCGTGTTCGAGTTCATCTATTTCTCCCGCCCGGACAGCATCATCGAGGGCAGCTCGGTGCACGAGGCCCGCAAGCAGGCCGGCCGGTTCCTTGCACAGGAACACCCCGTGGAAGCGGACGTGGTCATCGGCGTGCCGGATTCCGGTCTGGATGCAGCTCTCGGCTACTCACAGGAGAGCGGCATCCCCTATGGCATCGGCTTTATTAAGAATAAGTACATCGGCCGCACCTTCATTCAGGCAGTCAGAAGCAGCGCGAGAACAGCGTGCGCATCAAGCTGAACGTCGTTTCCAGCACCGTCAAGGGCAAGCGCGTGGTGCTGGTGGATGACTCCATCGTGCGCGGCACCACATCTGCCCGCATCATCAAGCTGCTGCGGGACGCAGGTGCCACCGAGGTGCACTTTATGGTGTCGGCACCGCCGTTCAAGTACCCCTGCTACTTTGGCACTGACATCCCGGATCAGAAGCTGCTGGTGGCCACCGGCCGCACGGTCGAGCAGATCAATGAAGTGATCGGGGCCGATACGCTGGGTTACCTTTCCACTGAGCATGTTGTCCAGCTTACAAAGAACGCAAAATGCGGATTCTGCACCGCCTGCTTTACCGGCGAATATGCCGTGAAGCCGGACGAGGTGCTTTCCACCGATATTCACGAACGCCACCTGAACGACCGTCCCAAGGACGAGAAAAAGTTAGGAGAGTAAGACCATGGAAAAAAGCTATTCTGAAAGCTATGCAGCCGCCGGTGTGGATATCACCGCCGGTTATCGCTCTGTTGAACTGATGAAGCAGTATGTGGCCCGCACCATGAACGAGCACTGCATTGGCGGTCTGGGCGGCTTTGGTGGCCTGTTTGAGCTGGACTGCACCGGCTACAAGCACCCGGTGCTGATCTCCGGCACCGACGGCGTGGGCACCAAGCTGAAATTGCCATGATCATGGACAAGCACGATACCATCGGCATCGACTGCGTGGCTATGTGCGTGAACGATGTCATCTGCGCCGGTGCAAAGCCGCTGGTGTTCCTGGATTACATCGCCTGCGGCCGCAACATTCCCGAGAAGATCGCAGAGATCGTCAAGGGTGTGGCTGAGGGCTGCGTGCAGGCCGACTGCTCTCTGGTGGGCGGCGAGACTGCCGAGCATCCGGCATGATGCCGGAGGAGGAGTACGATCTGGCCGGTTTCACCGTGGGCGTTGTGGATAAGGAAAAGATCCTGAGCAATGAGACCATGGCAGCCGGTGATGTGATCCTTGCCCTGCCTTCACCGGTGTGCACTCCAACGGTTTCTCGCTGGTGCGCAAGATCTTTGACATTGACGCAAACCCCGATGTGCTGCACACTGCCCCTGCAGAGCTGGGCGGCAAGACGCTGGGCGAGGCCCTGCTGGCTCCCACCAAGATCTACGTCAAGCCTGTGCTCAAGGTGCTGGAAGAGGTGGATGTGAAGGGCATTTCCCACATCACCGGCGGCGGCTTCTACGAGAACATTCCCCGCAGCCTGAAAAAGGCTGCTGCGCACGCATCAACAAGGCAGATGTCCGCACCCCGGCTCTGTTCCAGCTGATGCAGAAGACCGGCAATATCTCCGAGCACGATATGTTCAACACCTTCAACATGGGCGTTGGCATGGTGCTCACCGTCCCCGCAGAGCAGGCCGACAAGGCGCTGGACATCCTGCACGCAAACGGCGAGCCGGGAGCTTACCGTCTGGGCGTCATTGCAGAAGGTGAGGGCGTGGAGCTGTGCTGAACATTGCAGTTTTAGTCTCCGGCGGCGGCACCAACCTGCAGGCTCTGCTGGACAGCGAAGCCCGAGGCGAGAACCCCAACGGCAGGATCACCCTTGTGGTGGCCTCCAAGCCCGGTGTCTATGCGCTGGAGCGCGCCGCAAAGGCCGGTGTGGAAGGCTGCGTGGTGCGCCGCAAGGATTACGCCAGTAGTGAGGATTTTGACGAAGCTCTGCTGAAAACGTTGAAAGACCACAACATCGATCTGGTGGTGCTGGCAGGCTTTCTGTCCGTGCTGGGGCCCAGTGTCATTGAAGCGTATCCCCGCCGCATCCTGAATGTGCACCCGGCACTCATCCCGTCTTTCTGCGGGCCCGGCATGTACGGTCTGCGTCCGCATGAGGCGGCTCTGGCCCGGGGCTGCAAGGTGACCGGTGCCACCGTCCACTTCGTGAACGAAGAGTGCGACGGCGGGCCCATCCTGCTGCAGAAGGCCGTGGACATCCTGCCCGGCGACACCCCCGAGGTGCTGCAGAAGCGTGTGATGGAGCAGGCCGAGTGGAAGCTGCTGCCCAAGGCTGTGGCTATGGTGTGCAGCGGAGAGATCGAGTGAAAACTCCTTCCGTCACGCTGACGGCGTGCCACCTCCCTCTCCGAGGGGGCTGTCGCCGCAGGCGACTGGGGGAGTTCCGTAATAGGAGAATTTGACATGGAAAAGATCAACCTGAACGAGTATCTGGCATCCAACGAGTATCCCGGCCGCGGCATTGCTGTGGCAATGGCTCCGGATGGCCGCCAGATGTTCATTGGCTACTTTATCATGGCCGCAGCGAGAACAGCCGCAACCGCGTGTTTGACCCCGTGCCCGAGCGCGGCGGCATCTGCACCATCGCAGCGGACCCCGCAAAGCTGGAGGACCCCAGCCTCATTATTTACAATCCGGTGCTGACGCTGGGCAAGACCCATATCGTGACCAACGGCGACCAGACCGATACCATTTATGACCTGATGAGTCAGGGCAAGAGCTTTGCCGATGCCCTGCGCACCCGCACCTTTGAGCCGGACGGCCCCAACTACACCCCCCGCATCTCCGCTGTGGTGTACGCCGACGGCAGCTATCAGATGAGCATTCTCAAGTCTGCGGACGGCAATGGCGACAGCGTGCAGCGCTATTTCTTTGATTACCCGCAGCCCGTTGCAGGCGAGGGCCATTTCATCAGCACCTACAAGCACAACGGAAATCCCATCCCCAGCTTTGAGGGTGAGCCGCTGCGCTTTGCCTGCCCCCGCACCATCGGCGATTTTGCACAGGGTCTGTGGAGCAGCCTGAACCCGGACAACAAGGTGAGCCTGTTTGCCCGGGTCGTTGATCTGGACTCCGGCGAGACCGGCGACATGATCTTTAACAAGTACGATGCCGTGTGCAGCGATCTGGACGACCCCGAAGAGCCGGAGCTGCTGCCCGAAGAGCTGGAACTGCTCAAAAGCTTGACGCAGAGGAAAAACAGGACTAAAACAATAGAGAAATAAGGAGGATGCACCAATGAACGAACTGGCACTGAAGTACGGCTGCAACCCCAACCAGAAGCCCAGCCGCATTTATATGGAAGATGGCTCTGACCTGCCGGTCACTGTGCTGAACGGCAAGCCCGGCTACATCAATTTTCTGGACGCGCTCAACTCCATCCAGCTGGTCAAGGAGCTGAAAGCTGCCTGTGGTCTGCCCGCAGCAGCTTCCTTCAAGCACGTTTCCCCGGCAGGCGCAGCGCTGGGGCTGCCCCTGACCGATGTGGAACGCAAAATGTACCACATTGCCCCGGATATGGAGCTGTCGCCGCTGGCAAATGCCTATGCCCGTGCACGCGGTGCGGACCGCATGTCCTCCTTTGGCGACTGGATCGCCCTTTCGGACATCTGCGATGTGCCCACCGCAAGGCTGATCCAGCACGAGGTGTCCGACGGCATCATCGCCCCGGGCTACGAGCCGGAGGCACTGGCTATCCTGTCCGGCAAGAAAAAGGGCAACTACAACGTGGTCGCCATCGACCCGGCCTACAAGCCCGCTCCCATCGAGCACAAGCAGGTGTACGGCATCACCTTTGAGCAGGGCCGCAACGAGCTGGTCATCAACGCCGACACCATGCTGAACAACTGGGTCACCGAGAACAAGGACGTGACCGAAGAGCAGAAGCGTGATCTGGTCATTGCACTCATCACCCTGAAGTATACTCAGTCCAACAGCGTGTGCTACACCTACCACGGCCAGACCATCGGCGTGGGCGCAGGCCAGCAGAGCCGCATCCACTGCACCCGTCTGGCAGGCCAGAAGGCCGACAACTGGCAGCTGCGCCACATGGATAAGGTGCTCAACCTGCCCTTCCGCGACGATGTGGCAAAGCCCAACCGCGACAACGCCATTGATGTTTACATCGGCGATACGCCCGAGGATGTGATTGGCGACGATGTGTGGGCCGAGACCTTTACCGAGCAGCCCGCCCCGCTGACCGCTGAGGAAAAGAAGGAATATCTCAGCAAAGTGACCGGCGTGTGCCTTGGCTCGGATGCCTTCTTCCCCTTCGGCGACAACATCGAGCGTGCCCGCCGCTCCGGCGTGACCGCCATCGTGCAGCCCGGCGGCTCCATCCGCGACCAGCAGGTCATTGACACCTGCAACAAGTACGGCATCGCAATGGCCTTCTGCGGCCTGCGGCTGTTCCATCACTGATAGTACGGCACAGCGGAAGCTTCCTCCTCGGACACGAATCGGGCCATTCCATCCGCCCGCCCTGCGGCCTGCGGCGGCAGGTCCCACCCCAGCGGACGGTCCTCGGAGAAACTTCCGCCGTGCCGATGCATAGAGAAGGTGCAATTATGAAGAAAAAAATTCTGGTTGTCGGCGGTGGTGGCCGCGAGCACGCCATCATCAAGGCACTGAAAAAGAGCCCTGACTGCGGCGAGATCTGGTGCGCACCCGGCAACGGCGGCATCAGCTATGACGCAAAGTGCAAAAACATCAAGTCTACCGATGTGGACACCATGGTGGCTTTGCCGTAGAAGAAAAGTTCGATTACGTTGTGGTGGCGCAGGACGACCCGCTGGCTCTGGGCATGGTGGATGCGCTGGCAGCAGTGGGCATCCCGGCCTTTGGCCCGGATAAGGCCGCTGCCCGCATCGAGCCTCCAAGGTGTTCTCCAAGGACCTGATGAAGAAATACGGCATCCCCACCGCAAAGTACGAGACCTTTGACGACCCCGCCAAGGTCATGGAGTACATCAAGGCCGAGGGCAAGTACCGGTGGTCATCAAGGCCGACGGTCTGGCACTGGGCAAGGGCGTGCTGATCTGCGAAAACGAGCAGCAGGCTGCGGACGGCGTGAAGGAGATCATGCTGGATAAGAAATTCGGCGCATCCGGCAACCATGTGGTGGTGGAGGAATTCCTCACCGGCCCCGAGGTCAGTGTGCTGAGTTTTACGGACGGCAAGGTGGTCAAGCCCATGGTGTCCAGCATGGACCACAAGCGTGCCAACGACCACGACACCGGCCTGAACACCGGCGGCATGGGCACCATTGCTCCCAACCCCTACTACACCCCGGAAGTGGCCGCTGAGTGCATGGAGAAAATTTTCCTGCCCACCATCAAGGCCATGAACGCCGAAGGCTGCCCCTTCAAGGGCTGCCTCTACTTTGGCCTGATGCTCACCCCGGACGGCCCGAAGGTCATCGAGTACAACTGCCGCTTTGGTGACCCGGAAACGCAGGTGGTGCTGCCCCTGCTGGAAGGCGACCTGCTGCACATCATGCAGGCCTGCACCAACGGCACGCTGGAAAACGAGGAGGTCAAGTTCTCGGACGGTGCTGCCGCCTGCGTCATTCTGGCTTCCGGCGGCTACCCGGTGGCTTACGAGAAGGGCAAGCCCATCACAGGCCTTGTGGACGCCAAGCTGCCCGGCGAGGAGAATGTGACGGTCTACCACTCCGGCACCGCCATCACCGAGGACGGCGCCCTTGTCACGGCCGGCGGCCGTGTGCTGGGTGTCACCGCCACCGGCCCGCGGCTGACCAATGCGCTGAGCCATGCCTATGAGGCGGCAGAGAAGATCAGCTTTGAAAGCTGCACAAGCGCAGCGATATCGGCCTGCGCGCCCTGAAGGCACTGGCAGAGAAGCAGTAAGAAAGAAAACCCTCTCAGTCGCCTGGCGGCGGCAGCTCCCCCGAAGGGGGAGCTTTATGCGGGAAAATGGGCAAGCCGATGCTTTCCATCGAACGCGGTACTTTCCGCCAGCAGAAAAAGCTCCCCCTTTCGGGGGAGCTGGCACGGCGTAAGCCGTGACTGAGAGGGTCGGTTCAAAGAAAACAAAGGGGGAACCTACCCAATGGTCTATCGTATTTATGTGGAAAAAAGCCCGGCTTTGATGTGGAAGCCACCGGCCTGAAAAATGAGCTGACCAGCCTGCTGGGCATCCAGTCGCTTACCGGTCTGCGTCTGCTGAACCGCTACGATGTGGAAGGCATCGACGAAGAACTGTTCAACCAGTGTGCAAACACCGTGTTCAGTGAGCCGCCGGTGGATAACACCTATGCCGAGCTGCCCGCCAGCGACGGCGTGTCCTTTGCAGTGGAGTATCTGCCGGCCAGTTCGACCAGCGCGCCGACTCCGCTGCTGAGTGCATCCAGCTCATCAGTCAGGCGAGCGCCCGCTGGTGCGCTCTGCCCGCGTCTATCTGCTGGAAGGCACCCTGACCGACGAGCAGGTGGCCGAGATCAAGAAATACGTCATCAACCCGGTGGAGGCCCGCGAGGCTTCGCTGGACACCAAGCAGACCCTGAAAATGGAGTACCCCGTGCCCGCCCCGGTCAAGGTGCTGGAGGGCTTCAACCAGCTGGACGAAGAGCAGCTGAAAAAGTTCATTGCGGACAACGGCCTTGCCATGGATCTTGGCGATATCGAGTTCTGCCAGAAGTATTTCCGCTCGGAGCACCGCGACCCCACCATCACCGAGATCAAGATGATCGACACCTACTGGTCCGATCACTGCCGCCACACCACCTTCGGCACCATTCTGGACGATGTGCAGATCGACGATGCCGTGGTGCAGAAGGCCTTTGACCGCTACATGGCCATGCGCGCCGATCTGGGCCGCGAGAACAAGCCCCGCTGCATGATGGACCTTGCCACCATCGGCGCCAAGGAGCTGAAGAAGCAGGGCATCCTGAAAAATCTGGACGAGTCCGACGAGATCAACGCCTGCACCGTCAAGATCAAGTGCGATGTGAACGGCAAGGACGAGGACTGGCTGTTCCTGTTCAAGAACGAGACCCACAACCACCCCACCGAGATCGAGCCCTTCGGCGGTGCAGCTACCTGCATCGGCGGTGCTATCCGTGACCCGCTGTCCGGCCGCAGCTACGTCTATCAGGCCATGCGCGTTACCGGCGCAGGCGACCCGCTCAAGCCGGTCAGTGAGACGTTGCCCGGCAAGCTGCCCCAGCGCAAACTGGTGACCACTGCTGCCGCAGGCTATTCCTCCTACGGCAACCAGATCGGCCTTGCTACCGGTCAGGTGGAGAGATCTACCACCCCGGCTATGTGGCAAAGCGCATGGAGATCGGTGCGTTGTAGGCGCTACTCCCGCTTCCCACGTCCGCCGCGAGTGCCCCGCCCCCGGCGATGTCATCGTTCTGCTGGGCGGCCGCACCGGCCGCGATGGTGTGGGCGGTGCTACCGGTTCTTCCAAGGCCCACAAGCTGGACAGCCTTGAGCACTGCGGTGCCGAGGTGCAGAAGGGCAACGCTCCCATCGAGCGCAAGCTGCAGCGCCTGTTCCGCCGCGAGGACGCCTGCAAGATGATCAAGCGCTGCAACGACTTCGGTGCCGGCGGCGTCTCTGTCGCCATCGGCGAGCTGGCCGACGGCCTGTATATCGACCTGAACAAGGTCACCAAGAAGTATGACGGCCTCGACGGCACCGAGCTGGCCATCAGCGAGAGCCAGGAGCGTATGGCCGTGGCTCTGGCCCCGGAGGACGTGGACAAGTTCATCGCCATCGCCACCGAGGAGAACCTTGAGGCCACCCCCGTGGCAAAGGTCACCGAGGAAAAGCGCCTGAACATGGTGTGGAACGGCAAGTCCATCGTCAACATCAGCCGCGAGTTCCTGAACTCCAACGGTGCTGAGAAGCACCAGAACGTCCACATCGAGAAGGGGACTGTCTGGCAGCCCCAGTGGGCCGGCGTGACCTTCGAGCAGAAGATGAAGAACATGGTGGGCGATTTGAACGTCTGCAGCAAGAAGGGCCTTTCTGAGCGGTTCGACTCCACCATCGGCGCGGCCACCGTGCTGATGCCCTTCGGCGGCGCATGCCAGCTGACCCCGCAGAACGCCATGGTCGCAAAGCTGCCCGTGGACGGCGAGACCAACACCTGCTCCGGCATGGCATGGGGCTACAACCCTACCTCATGAGCGCCAACCAGTATGTGGGCGCACGGATGGCCGTCGTCGAGAGTGTGACCAAGCTGGTGGCTCCGGCTTCCGCTATGAGGACGCTACCTGACCTTCCAGGAGTACTTCGAGCGCCTTGGCACTTCCCCGGAGCGCTGGGGCAAGCCGCTGGCCGCTCTGCTGGGCGCACTGGACGCACAGATCGGCCTCGGCATCGCCTCCATCGGCGGTAAGGACAGCATGTCCGGCTCCTTCGAGCAGCTGGATGTTCCTCCCACGCTGGTGTCCTTCGCTACCGCCATCGGCAAGGCCGGCCGCGTCGTCTCCACCGAGTTCAAGAAGCCGGAGAGCACCGTCGTCCTCATCCGGCCCATCCTGGACCCCGTCACCGGCTGCCCCAATTTCTTCTCCCTGAAGGCCAACTACAAGAAAGTTGAGCAGATGATGGAAGATGGCATGGTGGCCGCTGCTTCCTCTGTGGGCTATGGCGGTCTGGCTGAGGCCCTCTTCAAGATGGGTCTGGGCAACCGCATCGGCTTCAAGATGATGAACAACATGACCACCCACGATATGTTTAAGCCATGTACGGCTCCATCGTGCTGGAGATGGTCTCTGACGCCCCGGCTGGTGAGCTGCTGGGCGAGACCACCGCAGACTACACCTTCGAGTGCTGCGGCGACAAGCTGGATATGCTCAGCTGCAGGAGATCTGGGAGAGCAAGCTCGAGCCCGTCTATCCCTACCGCAAGGCCGGCCCCGCCGTCGAGAAGATCAACGGCAGCCTGACCGCCCCCGCTGCGCCCAAGATCGGCGTGGCAAAGCCGAAGGTCATCATCCCGGTCTTCCCGGGTACCAACTGCGAGTACGACACCGCCCACGCCTTTGCCCGCGCCGGTGCAGACCCCGAGGTGCTGGTCATCCGCAACCTGACCCCCGCTGACGTCACCGCCAGCTGCGAGGCACTGGTCAAGGCCATCAACGAGAGCCAGATCGTCATGCTGCCCGGCGGCTTCTCCGGCGGCGACGAGCCGGACGGCAGCGCAAAGTTCATCGCCTCCTTCTTCCGCAATCCTGCGGTCACTGAGCAGTCCGCGACCTGCTGCAGCACCGGGATGGTCTGATGCTGGGTATCTGCAACGGCTTCCAGGCCCTCATCAAGCTGGGTCTGGCCGCTTACGGCGA
>ENA-OQDD01000049-OQDD01000049.1-human-gut-metagenome-genome-assembly--contig:-NODE-49-length-44061-cov-5.123913_pt1 | contig 44061 bp, 37 predicted proteins | sample MGYA00242507_ERZ504598 | MGnify/ENA primary metagenome ERZ504598 (study PRJEB26092, sample SAMD00036318) | human gut metagenome | host: Homo sapiens | study: EMG produced TPA metagenomics assembly of...
TGGGCATTGCGCGAAGCCGGCTTCGATGCGGTGCAGGCTTCGACGCGGCATTCTCCTCCTGCGTGCCGCTCGGATCCGGTCTGATCCTCCGCAGCCATGACCTGTTCCACCGCCTTGGCGCTGGATGACGTGTATGGTTTGGGCTATGGTGCCTCCGATGCCGGTCGTGTGACGCTGATCAACGCCGCCATCAAGTCGGAAAACGACATGGCGGGCGCGTCCACCGGTGGGCTCGATCAGAACGCATCCATGCGCTGCACTTTCGGCCATGCGTTGCGTCTTGATTGCCGTCCAGAGCTGAGCCCGCTGGAGAACGTCTCCCAGCAGGAATTCGATCTCGACAAGTACGGTCTGGAACTGCTGGTGCTTGACACCCAGGCTCCGCACCAGCTCAACGACGGCCAGTATGCCCAGCGTCGCGCCACTTGCGAGAAGGCCGCCGAAATCCTCGGCGTGGCCAACCTGCGTGTGGTCGCCGACAGCATCGCCAAGTCCGACGATCCGTTCCAGGCGCTCAAGGAAACGCTCGACAAGCTGGAAGACGACACGATGAAGAAGCGCGTGCGCCACGTCATCACCGAAATCGCCCGTGTCAACTCCTTCGTGCGCGCCTTCGCCAACGGCAAGATCGACGAGGCCGGCCGACTGTTCAACGCGTCTCATGATTCGCTCGCTGCGGATTATGAAGTGACTGTGCCCGAGTTGGATATTGCCGTGGACGTGGCCCGTGCCAACGGTGCGTATGGTGCGCGTATGACCGGCGGCGGCTTTGGTGGCTCCATCATCGCCCTGGTGGATAAGGGCCAGGGGCACGAGATCGCACAGAAGATTGCTGACCGCTTCGAAAAGGAAGGTTTCAACGCACCTCGCGCCTTGCCGGCGTTCGCTGCGGCTTCCGCGAGCCGCGAGGCCTGATCGCAGAAGCTGATGCAAAAACGCGCGTTGGCGCACGTCCATGAAAAGGACGTGCGCAACGCGCGTTTTTCATGATTCACTTGTGGGCCAGATGGGTGCACAGCTATCTCACGACGATGGCCAGCAGGCACGATGCCGTAGACCAGATACGGCTAGCTTGATGAGATGCCGAAGCTGCGGCTCCACCATTCTTAACACCATGCAGCAGGTGTTCGGCGCGATTGGCACGTCCATCGCCACCTGCCTGCTGTCGATGGGCTCCGGCGCCACCGATGCGGAAGGCTTCGTTGCGGGATCCCGCTACGGCTATGTGTTCGGCTTGGTGCTGATCGTCATCGTGCTGGTCTTCTCCTTCTTCCTGAAAGAAGACAAGATCAGCGAAAAGTGAATCGCATGACATATTGTAAAAAGCGCTTGCCGAAATCGTATTTCCAAACGATCGGCAGGCGCTTTTCTTTTATGAAATCCGATTTCACGTCGAAAACAGATATTCCAAAAAACGACTTTCCGCAACTTTTGAAACCGGTTTGACGGAAGAAATCGTCTCACAATGTAATGCGATTGCCGAAAAAACGACTTTTTTGACATCTGCCTTTTCTATACTTAAGGCACGTCCGGCATTTTGCCGAGACGGTAACTGGATATTCGCACCTAACGTTTAGGGAGTTCCATGAACAAGGCAATCATCACCGTCGTCGGTCAGGATACTGTCGGCATCATCGCACGCGTCTGCACATACCTTTCCGAACATCAGGTCAACGTGCTTGACATTTCCCAGACCATCATCGACGGTTTCTTCAACATGATGATGATTGTGGATTATTCCAACGCCGACAAGGAATTCGGCGAGGTCGTGGACGATCTCGACAAGCTTGGCGAGGAGATCGGCGTGCGCATCCGCTGCCAGCGCGAGGAGATCTTTACCAAGATGCACCGCGTCTGATCCGCGGCATACGTGAGCCACGCAAGTAATCGAAGCCACGAATCGTACTAATCGTAAGGAAAAACCATGCTGAATATCATGGAGGTCCACGAGACCAACCAGATGATCGAGCAGGAGAAGCTCGACGTGCGCACCATCACCATGGGCATCAGCCTGCTGGACTGCGCGGCCGACAGCGTCGACGAATCTGCGACAACATCTACAACAAAATCACCACGTACGCCAAGGATCTCGTATCCACCGGCAAAGCCATCGAACGCGACTACGGCATTCCGATCGTCAATAAGCGCATCACCGTCACCCCGATTTCCCTAGTCGGCGCAAGCTCGTGTAAAACGTCGGACGATTTCGTGAAAATCGCGCATGCACTTGACCATGCGGCGAAGAAGGTCGCGTCGACCTGATCGGCGGCTACTCCGCGCTCGTATCCAAGTCCATGACCCCCGCCGAAGAGCTGCTCATCCGCTCCCTGCCGAAAGCGCTGAGCGAAACCGACATCGTCTGCTCGTCCGTCAACGTGGGATCCACCAAAACCGGTATCGACATGAACTCCGTCGAACTGCTCGGCCACATCATCAAAGACATCGCGCACGCCACCGCAGATAACGATTCATACGGATGCGTGAAATTCGTGGCATTCTGCAATGCCCCCGACGACAACCCGTTCATGCAGGCGGCTTCCATGGCGTAACCGAAGGCGATGCGGTCATCAACGTTGGCGTTTCCGGCCCCGGCGTGGTTTCCCGCGCGCTCGACGAAGCCAAGGGCAAAAACTTCGAATTCCTATGTGAAACCATCAAGCGCACCGCGTTCAAGATCACGCGTGTCGGCCAGCTGGTGGCACAGGAGGCATCCCGTCGCCTCGGCATTCCATTCGGCATCATCGACCTTTCCTCGCGCCAACCCCGGCCGTAGGCGACTCCGTCGGCGAAGTGCTTGAGAAGATCGGCCTCGAACAGGTTGGCGCACCGGGCACCACCGCAGCGCTCGCCATGCTCAACGATCAGGTGAAGAAGGGCGGCATCATGGCGTCCTCCTACGTCGGCGGACTTTCCGGCGCGTTCATCCCCGTCTCCGAAGACAAGAACATGATCGACGCGGCAACCAACGGCTGCCTGAAGATCGAAAAGCTCGAAGCCATGACCTGCGTATGCTCCGTCGGCCTTGACATGATCGCCATTCCGGGAGATACCACCGCCTCCACCATTTCCGGCATCATCGCCGACGAGGCTGCGATCGGCATGGTCAACCAGAAAACCACGGCCGTGCGCGTGATTCCAGTCGAAGGCAAAGGCGTAGGGGAGATGGCCAACTTCGGTGGTCTGATGGGCTACGCTCCGATCATTCCAGTCAACCAGACCAGCTGCGAAGCCTTCGTGACCCGAGGCGGCCGCATCCCCGCCCCAATCCACAGCTTCAAAAACTAGCCCCTCCCTTCCCTCTTCCCGATGCATGCTTGTCGCGTGCGATTCATTCTTGCGATTTGTGCTTGCGTTGGGTGCATAAGTTGCTGTAATGGGGAGGTCGCAGAAGAGCGGGATATTCTATTCGCGACACACTCAAGCCGTTCGGCCAAGCTTACGGTCTCGAACAGAATATCCCGCTCTTCTGCTCGCTTTCGTACATTTCGTTGTGTCTTGCATAAAAGAGAAGAAAACTTACTTAAGTTGAACTCAGCGTAGCTGGAGAGGCGGCGGGGTCTGTTTCAGACCGTAAAGACTTGGCCTGAGCGGCCTGGAGCGTGTCGGGAATAGACCCCGCCGCCTCTCCAGCGGAACTTACTATACAAAAGCAAGTAAATTATTGAAAAACCTAGAAGTTGCAGGCAGGGGAGGGATCACTGGCCGCCGGCGAAGCTAGTTGGCGCCAGGCTTCGTAGATGGCGATGGATGCGCAGTTGGTGAGGTTCAGGGAACGCAGGCTTGGACGCATCGGCAGACGCACCTGTTCGGCCACGTGCGGACCGGCCATAATATCCATCGGATCGGGAATATTGCCTGGCTCCGGGCCGAACAGCAGAATGTCAGTCGGCTTGTATTCGATGTCGGTATACAGTTTGGTGGCGTGCGCGGTGAACGCGATGATGCGCGAATTCGGCATGGATTCCACCAGATTCTCAAAATTCGGGTGCAATACCACGTGGGCCATGTCGTGGTAGTCCAGTCCGGCACGGCGCAGTTTCGTATCGCGCAGATTGAATCCGAGCGGCTCCACCAAATGCAGGATCGTGCCGGTCACCGCGCACAGGCGGATTGCCGAACCGGTATTGCCCGGAATGCGGGGAGAGTAGTAGCACAAGTGGGGCGTGGAGGTTTCGGCTTTGGCCGCGTCTTCGGCTGACAGCATCGCGTCGACCACGGAAATCGGATTGCCGTGCGCGTCGGTCACGAGTTCGTCCGGCCCATAATTCGACTTGCGGTAGCCGTATTCGAACATTTTCTCGACTTTGGCTTCCTCTGCGGTTGCGCCTTGCGCGTCATTGGTATGCTCTTCGTTCGTCATGAATGCAAGAATAGGTACGATGAACGACACGAACGAGCCTAATACCGAAATTGAAAACGCCGAAGCTGTGGCGGACGCGCTTGCCGAATGGTGGCATGCTTCGGCGCGTGACCTGCCATGGCGTTTCGGCCGCACTACTGCGTGGGGCGTGCTTGTCTCCGAAGTGATGAGCCAGCAGACGCAGATGAGCCGTGTGGTACCGTATTGGAACGATTGGATGGAACGCTGGCTGATGCGGTCGCGCTTGCCGATGCCGCGAAAGCGGATGTGATCACGGCTTGGGGCAGGCTCGGCTATCCGAGACGCGCCTTGCGATTGCAGGAATGCGCCCGCGTGGTCGCTTCCGATTACGATAACAAGCTGCCGCGTACGTACGATGAGTTGCTGGCATTGCCGGGTATCGGCGATTATACGGCCAGCGCGGTGATGAGTTTCGCGTTTGGTGAGCGCATCGCGGTGGTGGATACGAATATTCGCAGGGTGCTTTCGAGGGTTTTTCTTGGCGAGGAGTCGCTTGGCGGCGCCGCAAGACCTGCGGAACGTGCGTTGGCGAAGCAGATGTTGCCGCAGGATGATGCCTCAAAATGCAGACGGTTCGACCGTCCTTCAGTGGTGTGGAATCAGTCCGTTATGGAATTGGGCGCGACCGTCTGCACGGCAAAGGCTCCGTTGTGCGAGGCGTGCCCTGTTTCGGGACATTGCGTGTTTTTGCATAATGGTCGTCCGGGATTGGGGGAACGCCGCACGCGGCCGCGTCAACGTTTCCAAGGTACGGATCGTCAGGTGCGTGGGCTGGTGCTGAATGCGCTGCGCAATCTGCCGGAAGGTGCGACCGCCCTTAATCGCAAGTCGCTTGAACGACTGTGGGATGACCATATCCAGCTTGATCGGTGCATCGCATCGTTGGATGAGGATGGTCTTATCGAAATCCTGCCGAATGCGGATGTGCGTCTTCCGGTATGAAAGGAAGAATGCCGACGTTCTTTGGATGTGCGCACGCTAGACTGTGAAATCATGGCACAGAAGACGTCCTCGAAATCCGGCAAGAAACGTTCGAAAAAACAGCAGGCGATATTTCGTCGCCGTCGCATCGTCGTCGGCATCGCTGCGATAGTGCTGATTTCTTTTCTGGTGTTTTGCCTGTACTCCCTGTCGAGGGGGATTGTCGCGGTGAATCGTGAGATTCATCATGCGGACGTGTATGCGATTTCCCGTAAGGAAGTGCCGTCCCCGACCAAGGAGAAGAAAAGCGGGGTGCCGGATTGCGATGCGTCCAATGTCGCGCTTTCGTTGACTCCTGCGGCGTCAAGTTTCGGTGTGGGCGATTCGATGGATTTCACTACGGACGTCAAATATGACGGTTCCAGCAAGGTTGGTTGCTTGGTTGATGTGTCGGCTTCCAGCGTGGTGTTGACGATCAAATCGGGCGATGATGTGGTTTGGAAGTCGAATGTGTGCCCCGTTGACACCGACTATCTCTGTTGGCGAAGGGCGACGAGGTCAGACAGACGATCACCTGGCCGGGAACGCGTACTGGCAGCGAATGCGTGGAGGATCAATCCACCCTGCCGAAGGTGGATCGTGGCGTGTATTCGGCGCAGCTTTCGATTGAAGGGCATCCCAAAGCGAAGTCCGATCCGGTCGGCGTCACTATTGAATAAAAATCTATAGGATATGTTATTCTCATGACTTTGCGTACATGCGTGTCATATAGCGGGCACGCTGACAAGGAAGAAGCGCCCGCGTACTAGGCATATGGTGGCCAATGGGAGCGCTTCCGGGGAAACATATCGAAACGATTTAGCGAGCGATAAGGAACGTCCATTGGCTGAGGCTACGACGAACACCACCACCATCATCGCACGCGCCGACCAGCACGATATTGATCTGCACAAGGCGTCGGACCGTGTGAACTTCGGCTCCATCCGCGAGCCCATTGATGTACCCTACCTGTTGGGTGTACAGACTGACAGCTTCGACTGGCTCATCGGCAACGAGCGCTGGCAGAAGCGTGTCGAGGAGGATCTGGCGAACGGCACCAACACCGTGCCCCACACCTCCGGTCTTGATGAGGTCTTCCAGGAGATCTCACCGATCGAGAACTTCGCTCAGACCATGAGCCTGACCTTCTCCGATCCGTATTTCGAAGAACCGCGCCACACCGTGCAGGAGTGCAAGGAGAAGGATTACACCTACTCCGCGCCGCTGTATGTGAACGCTGAATTCGAAAACGGCGACACCGGCGAAATCAAGTCCCAGACCGTGTTCATGGGCGATTTCCCGCTGCAGACCCCGCACGGCACCTTCATCATCGGTGGTACCGAGCGAGTGATCGTGTCTCAGCTGGTGCGTTCTCCGGGCGTGTACTTCGACCGCAGCCAGGATCGCACTTCCGACAAGGAAGTCTTCGGCGCGAAGATCATCCCGAGCCGTGGCGCATGGCTTGAGTTCGAGATCGACAAGCGTGACGTGCTTGGCGTGCGCGTGGACCGCAAGCGCAAGCAGTCCGCCATCGTGTTCCTCATGGCCATCGGCATGACCAAGGATGAGATCGCCGATGCGTTCAGGGATTACCCGCTGGTTATGGACGCGCTTGCCAAGGAGACCGTGCAGACCCAGGACGAGGCTCTGACCGATCTGTACCGCAAGATCCGCCCGGCCGACACCCCGACGCCGGAAGCTGGCCGCAACCTGCTGGATTCCTTCTACTTCAACACCAAGCGTTACGATCTGGCCCGCGTTGGCCGTTACAAGATCAACCGCAAGCTTGGTCTGGAAAAGGATGTCAACGATCGCAGCCTGTCTCGCGAAGACATCATCTCCACCATCAAGTACCTGGTCACCCTGCATGCCGGCGACACCAAGTTCCCGGGCAAGCGTGACGGCCAGGATGTGGATCTGCGCGTGGACGTCGACGATATCGATCATTTCGGCAACCGTCGTATCCGCCAGGTCGGCGAACTGATCCAGAACCAGCTGCGTACCGGTCTGAGCCGTATGGAGCGTGTGGTCCGCGAACGTATGACCACCCAGGATCCGGAGGCCATCACCCCGCAGTCCCTGATCAACATTCGTCCGGTGAACGCCACCATCAAGGAGTTCTTCGGAACTTCCCAGCTGTCGCAGTTCATGGATCAGAACAACCCGTTGGCAGGCGTCACCAACAAGCGTCGTCTGTCCGCTCTGGGCCCTGGCGGTCTGTCTCGTGACCGCGCATCCATGGAAGTGCGAGACGTGCACCCGTCCCACTTCGGCCGTATGTGCCCGATCGAATCTCCTGAAGGTCCGAACATCGGTCTTATCGGTTCTCTGGCAACCTTCGGCCGCATCAATCCGTTCGGCTTCATCGAGACCCCGTACCGTAAGGTCATCAACGGCCATGTGACCGACGAGGTCGAATACATGACCGCAGACCGCGATGCCGAGCACGTGATCGCACAGGCCAACCAGGAACTCGACGAGAACGGCAACTTCGTCAAGAAGCAGGCTCTTGCCCGAGTCGGCGAAGAAGAAGCAGTCGATGTGCCCGTCAGCTCCGTTGACTACATGGACGTTTCCCCGCGTCAGATGGTTTCCGTCGGCGCCTCCCTGATTCCGTTCCTGGAGCACGATGAGGGCCACCGAGCGCTGATGGGTACCAACATGCAGCGTCAGGCAGTGCCGCTGATCGAATCCGAGCGCCCGCTGGTGGGCACCGGTGCCGAATGGCGTGCGGCCGTCGATTCCGGCGATGTCATTCTGGCTGAGAAGCCGGGTGTGGTGACGTATGTTTCCGCCGACATCATCCGTGTGATGAACGACGACGGCACCACCAGCTCCTACAAGCTGGCCAAGTTCCTGCGTTCCAACCAGACCACCTGCTACAACCAGGTTCCGCTGATCCACGACGGCGAACGTGTGGAAGCCGGTACCGTGCTTGCCGATGGTCCGGCCACCCAGAAGGGCGAAATGGCACTGGGCAAGAACCTGCTCATCGCCTTCATGCCGTGGAACGGCTACAACTACGAGGATGCTGTGATCATCTCCCAGCGTCTCGTGCAGGACGACACCCTGAGCTCCATCCACATCGAGGAATATGAGATCGACGCCCGCGAAACCAAGCTGGGTGCCGAAGAGATCACCCGCGATCTGCCGAACGTCGGCGAGGACGCGGTGGCCAACCTCGACGAGCGTGGCATCATTCGCATCGGTGCCGAGGTCGAAGCCGGCGACATTCTGGTGGGCAAGGTCACCCCGAAGGGCGAGACCGAGCTGACTCCGGAAGAGCGTCTGCTCCGCGCCATCTTCGGCGAGAAGAGCCGCGAGGTGCGTGACACCTCGCTGCGCGTGCCTCACGGCGAAACCGGTACTGTGATCGCCGTCAAGGAGATCACTCGCGAGGATGCCGAGGAAGACGGCGACGAGCTGCCGAACGGCGTGAACCAGATGATCCGCGTCTACATCGCGCAGCATCGTAAGATCACCCAGGGCGACAAGCTGTCTGGCCGCCACGGCAACAAGGGTGTTATCTCCCGCATTCTGCCGGAAGAGGATATGCCGTTCCTTGCCGACGGTACTCCGGTCGACATCATGCTGAACCGCTGGGCGTGCCTTCTCGAATGAACCTTGGCCAGGTGCTGGAACTGCACTTGGGCTGGATCGCGCACGCCGGCTGGGACATCTCCCTTGATCCGGATGCCGAAGCCGCTTGGAAGAAGTACATTCCGCAGGGCGCCGAAAAGGGCGAGCCGGGCACTCCGGTGGCAACTCCGGTGTTCGACGGCGTTCGTCCGGAAACCATCAAGGGCCTGCTGTCCTGCACCCTTCCGGATCGCGACGGCAACAAGCTGGTCGGCGACGACGGCAAGGCTGTGCTGTTCGACGGCCGTACCGGCGAACCGTATCCGAAGCCGATCTCCGTTGGCTACATGTACATGCTGAAGCTGCACCACCTGGTCGACGACAAGATCCACGCGCGTTCCACTGGCCCGTACTCCATGATCACCCAGCAGCCGTTGGGCGGTAAGGCTCAGTTCGGTGGCCAGCGTTTCGGCGAGATGGAAGTGTGGGCCCTCGAGGCCTATGGCGCCGCCTACACGCTGCATGAAATGATGACCACCAAGTCCGATGACGTCGACGGCCGCGTGCGTGTCTACGGCGCCATCGTGAAGGGCGACAACCTGCCGCCGGCAGGCATTCCGGAATCCTTCAAGGTGCTGCTTAAGGAAATGCAGTCCCTGTCGCTGAACGTCGAAGTGCTCAACGCCGAAGGCGTGGCCATTGACATGAAGGACGAGGACGACGATCCGTCTACTTCCTCCGACGATTTGGGCTTCAACATTGGCGCACGTCCTGACGCGGCCGCCAAGGAAGACCAGGTTGTGGAAGAACCTGAATTCCAGTGATCCCAAGGCTGGTCGCGTTGCCTGACAGCGCGGCGCGACCAGCCTGATGAAACGTGATTAAGCATTAAGAATCGATAGACAGGACAATAGAGTGCTGGACGTCAACGCATTTGACAAACTGAGGATTGGCCTGGCCACCGCCGACGATATCCGTAACTGGAGCCACGGTGAGGTCAAGAAGCCTGAAACCATCAACTACCGTACCCTGAAACCGGAGAAAGACGGCCTGTTCGGCGAGCAGATCTTCGGACCTACCCGCGACTGGGAATGCGCCTGCGGCAAGTACAAGCGCGTGCGCTTCAAGGGCATCGTCTGCGAACGCTGCGGTGTGGAAGTCACCAAGAGCCGTGTTCGTCGTGAGCGCATGGGCCATATCGAGCTTGCCGCTCCGGTGACCCACATCTGGTTCTTCAAGGGTGTTCCGTCCCGTTTGGGCTACCTGCTGGACATCGCTCCGAAGGATCTGGAAAAGGTCATCTACTTCGCCGCCTACATGGTCACCAGCGTCGATGAGGAACAGCGTCATGAGGATCTTCCGGGTCTGCAGGACGAGTTCGACAACGATATCGCCAACCTGGAGAAGCGCCGCAACGCGGAAATCGAAGAGCGTGCCAAGAAGGTCGAAGCCGATCTGGCTGAACTTGAGGCCGAAGGCGAAGCCAAGGGCTCCGCACGCGCCAAGCTGCGCAACAGCGCCGAGCGTGAAATGGCCGCCATCCGCGTTCGTTTCGACGAGCAGATCCAGCGTCTGAGCGCCGTGTTCGACCGCTTCAAGAACCTGAAGCCGGGCGACATGGAAGGCGACGTCGACCTGTGGCGTGAGATGGAAGACCGCTACGGCGATTACTTCGAAGGCTGCATGGGCGCCGAAGCCATTAAGAAGCGCCTGCAGGACTTCGATCTTGAAGCCGCTTCCAAGCAGCTGCGCGAGGAGATCGACACCGGTACCGGCCAACGCAAGGCCCGCGCCCTGAAGCGACTGAAGGTCGTCAACGCCTTCCTGACCACCGGCAACAAGCCGGAGGCCATGGTGCTCGACGTGATTCCGGTCATTCCGCCGGATCTGCGCCCGATGGTGCAGCTCGACGGTGGCCGTTTCGCCACTTCCGATCTCAACGACCTCTACCGTCGTGTGATCAACCGTAACAACCGTCTGAAGCGACTGATCGAGCTCGGCGCTCCTGAAATCATGCTCAACAACGAGAAGCGCATGCTGCAGGAAGCCGTCGATTCCCTGTTCGACAACGGTCGTCGTGGCCGCCCGGTCACCGGCGCCTCCAACCGTCCGCTGAAGTCCCTGAGCGACATGCTCAAGGGTAAGCAGGGTCGTTTCCGTCAGAACCTGCTCGGTAAGCGTGTGGATTATTCCGGCCGTTCCGTGATCGTGGTCGGTCCGTCCCTGCGCATGCACCAGTGCGGTCTGCCGAAGCCGATGGCCCTCGAGCTGTTCAAGCCGTTCGTCATCAAGCGCCTTGTCGACCTCAACTATGCCCAGAACATGAAGAGCGCCAAGCGTCTCGTGGACCGCGGCGACTCCGAAGTGTGGGGCGTGCTCGAAGAGGTCATCGCCGAGCATCCGGTGCTCCTGAACCGTGCACCTACGTTGCACCGTCTGGGTATTCAGGCATTCGAGCCGATTCTGGTGGAAGGCAAGGCCATCCACCTGCCGCCGCTTGCCTGCGCCGCATTCAACGCCGACTTCGATGGCGATCAGATGGCAGTCCACCTGCCGCTGTCCGCTGAAGCCCAGGCTGAAGCACGCTCCCTGATGATGGCTTCCGACAATATTCTGAAGCCGGCTGACGGCCACACCGTGACCATGCCGAGCCAGGATATGATCCTCGGTCTGTACTACCTGACCACCGTCATCGACGGTGCCAAGGGTCAGGGCCGCGTGTTCTCCTCGCTGGAAGAGGCCGAAATGGCCCTCGACAAGCATGAGATCGACATGCAGGCCAAGGTGCTTATCCGCCTTCCGGAAGACTTTGTGCTGCCGAAGGGCTGGGAGCCGAGCGAAATCGAAGTCGTCGATCCGGAACCGGGCAGCCCGGCCGTGGTGAAGGAAGAGCGCTTCCATGATGGTTCCGTGCTTTTCGCAACCTCCTATGGCCGTATTCTGTTCAACAGCACGCTGCCGGTGGATTACCCGTTCGTGAACGATCAGGCTCCGAAGAAGCGTCTGAGCAAGATCGTCGACGACATCGCAACCCGTTACTCCACCGCACAGGTGGCGGCAACGCTGGACGCGCTGAAGGATATGGCTTCACCCGCGCACCGTGGTCCGGTGTGTCCTTCGCGTTCTCCGACGTTATCCAGCCGTCCGAGCGCGACGAGTACATCGAGAAGTACGAAGCCGAAGCCGACAAGGTCAACGAGAACTACGAAATCGGTATGCTCACCGAAGAGGAGCGCCGTCAGGAACTCATCGACTGTGGACCAAGTGCACCAGCGAGGTTTCTGAGGCGGTCGAGGAACACTTCGACTCCAAGAACAACCTGGCTATCATCGTGCAGTCCGGTGCACGAGGAAACATGATGCAGATCAACCAGATCGCAGGCATGCGAGGCCTCGTGGCCAACCCGAAGGGCGAGATCATTCCTCGACCGGTGAAGTCCAACTACCGTGACGGCCTGTCCGTGCTGGAATACTTCATCTCCCAGCACGGTGCACGTAAGGGTCTGGCCGATACCGCACTGCGTACCGCAGAGTCTGGCTACCTGACCCGTCGTCTGGTGGACGTTTCCCAGGACGTAATCGTGCGCGAAGAGGATTGCGGCACCAAGCGTGGCCTGACGATGAAGGTCGGCGAGCGTGATGCTGAAGGCAACCTGCATCTGGTCAAGGCCGCCGATGGCGGTCCGTACTCCCGTCTGCTCGCAACCGACGTGATCGATCCCGCCGACGGCGAGACCGTGCTGTACAAGGCCGGTGACGCGCTGTCCATGGACGTGCTCAACGATCTTGTTGCCCACGACGTGGAAGAGGTCAAGGCCCGTTCCGTGCTTACCTGCGAATCCAAGCGCGGCGTGTGCGCCAAGTGCTATGGCTGGTCGCTGGCCACCAACAAGCTGGTGGATGTCGGCGAGGCCGTTGGCATCGTGGCCGCACAGTCCATCGGCGAGCCTGGTACCCAGCTGACGCTGCGTTCCTTCCACTCCGGTGGCGTTGCTTCCGCATCCGATATCACCCAGGGTCTCCCTCGTGTTACCGAGCTTTTCGAAGCCCGTACTCCGAAGGGTGAGGCCCCGATCGCAGAGTTCGCTGGCGTGGTCAAGGTGGAAGACACCGAGCGCGGCCGTCAGGTCATCCTGAAGCCGGACGACGATTCCGTCGAGCCGATCGCCTACCGGTGACCCGTCGCGCCCCGATGATGGTCAAGGACGGCGATCATGTCGAAGCTGGCACCCAGCTGATCGAAGGCTCCGTCGATCCTAAGAAGATCCTGCGCATCCTCGGCCCGCGTGCTGCCCAGGTGAACATTGTGGAGGAAGTGCACACCGTGTACCGCTCCCAGGGCGTGGATATCCACGATAAGCACATCGAGGTCATCGTGCACCAGATGCTGCGTCGTATCACGGTGATCGATTCCGGCGATACCGACCTTCTTCCGGGTGACTGGTGGATCAGGCCCGCTTCAAGGCCGCCAATATGAAGGCCGTGAAGGAAGGTGGCAAGCCTGCTGCCGGTCGTCCGGAGCTGATGGGCATCACCAAGGCCTCGCTGGCAACCGATTCCTGCTGTCCGCGGCTTCCTTCCAGGAGACCACCCGCGTGCTTACCGAAGCCGCTCTGAGCCAGAAGGTCGATGACCTCAAGGGCCTCAAGGAGAACGTCATCATCGGTAAGCTCATCCCGGCAGGTACCGGCCTTGCCCGTTACCGTAACGCCGTGTCGAGCCTGACAAGGCCATTCGCGACACCATCTACCCGAACTTCGGTTTGGGTGGCGACGAGTCCGATGCCGCCTTCGGCGACGCCGATCTGTCCGAAGTCGACTTCTCGAACATCGACTTCGGAGATCTGAAGCTCGGCGACGACTTCAATCCGGATGACTTCCTGGACGACAATGGCGGTCAGATGGATTTGGGCGACACCCTGTGATCCGAAAAGCGATGATGGAATGGCATAACGTCTGAAATCATCTCAATACATGAATGGGGATTGGCTGGAAACAGCTGATCCCCATTTTTTTTTAATGCGGAACTATTTTTAATGCGGAACTGCAGTTGCTGCGATCCCTACGACAACAGTCAGCCTATTGCGGAACCGTACGTATTGCAGAGCGGATATCTTCATCGCAAAATCGCATGGCAAATTACAATGAAGGTATGAGCTTTCTTCCATATCCGCCTCCACCTGAACCAGGTTGGTATGACGATGATGCCACAGTAATGTCTTCTCTCGTTGAGCCCGCCATGGCGGAGGCTGCGCAGTCGCAGCCAACATCGCAGCCAACATACGAATCACCGGAATCCCAAGCATTCCAAGCATTGGAAAATGTGCAGGAATCCGCGGAATCGTATGCGGCGAACATACAGCCGGTGGAACAGGCTGCCGCGGCGCTGGAACCGTCCGACGTCGAACCGGTCAATGACGATGATGACATCGACTGGGATGGCACGGTGCTGTCTTCGACATTCACCATGAAGCAGCCGAAGCTGGAGTATGTGCTTTACAACGAGCAGACCGGCCAGGAAGTGATCGTCGATATGGGTGTGCTGCTGGGACGCAAGCCTTCCGCTGAAGTGCCGGAAGGTGCGAAATTCGTGAAGTTGGAGGATCCGACGCGCACCATCTCACGCAATCATGCGGCGATCAGCTTCGATCAGGATGGCGTATTGTGGATCGAGGATTACGGTTCGCTCAACGGCACGTACATCATTCAAGGCAATGAGGAGATCAAGGTCGAACGCAAGCCGATGAAGCTTGACGCGCCTTGCACGGTGCGTATCGGAGACCAGTTCTTCACTTTCGAACAGCGCTGATTTCCTTCGCGCCGCGATACATGTTGCGTCGTCAATCCATAAATGAGGATGACGGCGCAACGAACATATTATGGTACGAAAGCTTACCAATGCAAGCGGCTTTTATTAGGCCTTGTTTGGCGGCTTTCGTCGGGCTTTTGCCAAGTTCTACCAAGGGGTTACCGTCGCAGACGGATGGCTGCGTTGATGGCGGAATCATTGAGACTGGCAAGCCAGTTGAGCAGATCCGGTAGATATGCGGATTGCGCGCAAGGAAGGGGTGCAGCTCCGGAGCTTTGCTTGCGATTTCAGCCATCAGCATCTGATCTTCCGTGGTCATGGCCAATTCCGCGGTGAAACCAGCATTCGACGCGACTGGCTCTTGCGGCTGAATCGGCGAAAAATCAGCCACTTCAGACAGGTCTGCGGGTTGGTATATGGGTCGACGTATTCCGTCGAAGCATCGTTCGCCATATTCGATGCAGGTGTTGCCGCAAACGGTTCAGGCTGGCATTGCTGGGTTGCCGGCGGCTGGTGCTGCGCCTGATATTGCACTTCCGATGATTGCTGCGGCTGCTGGTATTGCACCTGCTCGCTTGGCATCTGGTATTGCGCCTGTTCAGAAGCTGTCTCGGCCTCCTGCTGCATGATTCCGTCCTGCGGAACCGGCCACCCCATCGCGACCAGCTGCTGTCGTGCGCGCTCATCGCCGAATTGGGCGACCCAACGTTTCAGACCCGGATACGCACGCGGATTGGCAACCACATTCGCGCCGAATTCCGGATTTTCGTAAGCGATTTTCGCCAGAAACACGGGATCTGCGTTCGGATCCTGCACGGCCGCCACCGCGGCATCGAAATCGACCATCATGATCTCCTTATCTCGTGGTCTGTAAATATTGTATTGAATACGCTGATATAACGTGACAAATCCGATTATTGACGATTGTCATTGCGAGAACATGCGCATTATTGGACGGCACGTAACGTTTGCAATGTGCTTTCCTGTAAATCGCCGATATCCTCGTGATCGTCGATTTTGCTGACGTTCCAATCGTCATTTGCCGAATAATCCGATGATTTGCCGCATATATCAAGCACAATCACGGTGACGTTGTCGTTGCCGCCCGCGTCGAGCGCGGACTGCACCAGCATATCCGCGGCGACTTGCGGATCGCCATATGCGGCCGCCACATCGGCGAGCAGTTCCCGATCGATCTGCGCGTGCAGGCCATCCGAGCAGATGATGAAACGTCCCGTGGAGCGCGCCGCATACCAGTCCGGCTGAATGCCGTCAGGAGCGCCGACGCATTGGGTGATGATATTGCGCGGTATGCATCGGTTCGCCTCGTCCGGTAGCATTTCGCCGGTGTCGATGGCGTTCTGCCGTTCGGAATGGTCACGTGTGATCCGGGTCAGCGACTCCGCCATCCAATGGCCTTCCGCATCGGCGCGCATATGGTAGGTGCGTGAATCTCCGACATTGATGACGTAGCAGTACTCATCGATGGCTTGTTCATGCACGCTATCTTCAACGCGAGTCGCAGCACCACGCCGGTGATGGTGGTTCCGGCGATGCCGCCAAGCTCCTGGCCAAGTTCGAGCACCTGTTGCTGCGATTGGCTCAACGCATGTTCGATGGACGTACGGTTGCGCGACGGCTGTTCGGCAAGCTGCGAGAAACATGCCGCCACCTGTGCGCTGGCCCGCTCGCCGCCTTTGCCGCCGCCCATGCCATCGCATACGACATATACGCCACGGCTGGCGAGAGCGTTGTCTTGGTTGTTTTTTCTTTTGCACCCGACATTGCTATTCAGGCCGGCTCGATGCTACGGAAGATCATGAGTCCCGTCCTTTCTTACGATTGTGCTTCCGATCGCTGCCGTTGTTCCGCCCGCTGCGGTTGCTGCGGAAGTGGAAAACGTCGGCAAGCGAAAGTTTGGCACGCCATCGGCGTAACGTCGGCAATGACTTGAGCATGTACTTGCGTTCCTGCGCAATATCGCGCCAATATTGCTGCACATGCTCTTCGTTGACGAAATTACCGGAGAAGGCCGCGTAATCGGCTTGCGCGCCCAAAGCGAGCAAGGTCTCGCGGGAAATATCCATCTGATTCGCGATCGAAACCGCCTGTTCGCTGCGTGTGCCTCGAATGTCGAGTCCGCTTTGCCGTGCGAGCGCGGCGACCGATTGCCAGCCGGCTGCCACACGCTGCTGCGTGCTGCCGTGTTTTCTTGATCGTGCCAGTGCGATCGCTTTGATGGCGAGCAGGAGACCGCATATGATGAGCAGCGTCCATAGAGGGCTTCCGTAGATGGCTACTTTTCTTGCGATTCTGCCGAAATGCTGCCAGAACAGGTTGGCTGAGGTTTCGTCGGCCATGCTTCCGCCGATTGAGGACTTGCCTTTGGCCTGGGTGTCGTCGCGTAGCGGGTCGGTGAGTGGTACCGGGGGCTGGCGTACCAGGGTTTGCGGATTCGGTGGGGTGAGGTTCTGGTTTTCGTCGGGGACTTTGGTTTCCTTTGGCGTTGGATAGAATGCCACCCAACCGTAGCCGTCCAGTTTGATTTCCACCCATGCGGTCACGTCGTTGCCGGTGAATTTCGTGATGGTGGTTGTTCCTTGTTCTTCGGTGCGGCTTTCGCTGATTTCACCTTCGTCGTCTTTTGGCAGGAATCCGAGTACCACACGGCTGGGAAGACCTAGGCTGCGTGCCATCAATGCCATGGCGGAGGCGTATTGTTCACTGTCTCCGACCATGGCCGTTCCGGCGAGCAGTTGGTCGATGCGGTAGTTGCCGTGGCCTGCGGTTGACGGGTAGTCGCCGCTTAATCCGTGTGAGAACCAACCGGATTCTTTGAGCTTTTCGGCTAAGGCCTGGGCCGCTTCGCCGCCTTTGGATTGGCCTCCGGCGATGGCTGTGGCGAGTTTGTCTACGCAGTCGGGCACATCTTCGGCTTTTGGCTGGCTGATGGCGGCCGCGTCTGTTTTGGCGATCTGTTTGTCGGTGGGAACCATTGGCATGATGCCGGTTTCCGTGTAGGTGAGACCTCGGAGGTGCGTGAGGGGTAGATGGCCGACATGGTGTCGCTGTTGTAGTAGAACGAGTCGGAGTTTTCGCTGTTGTCGAATGTCACGCTGGATGCGGCTCCGGCCATGGGCAGCCAGTAGTCGCTGAGTCCTTTGTCCACGGTGAATGTGGCGGTGAATTTCTTGCCTTCGGCATTGTTGGTGATGGAGGTGCCGACACGTCGGTAATTGGAGGAGTCCGATGACATGGTGGAGTCGGACAGATTCCATACGTTGCCGTCGAAACGGTCCATGACCGCTAGTCGCACGCTTGATCCAGCGGGCAGGTTTTCGACGGTGAGGAGCACGTCGTCCTTACTGTTTGTAATGTACGAGCGCATGCCGCTTAACGGACTGGTGTAATTGTACGGGCTAAGCGGCGGATCATAATGGTCGCGCAGAATGGTGCGGTCCTGATCGACGACGAGGCATCCGCCAATCGCCAATGCGACGGAAAGCACCACGATCACGACGAACTGAGCCAACGTCCCAATTCCAGTAATTTCCAACGTGCGCTGATCCAAATCACCAATGTGAGCGCCATTATGGTGCCTACGAACATGCGGTAATAGCCGGAAGATGAGCCGAGCAGCGCGCAAATCGCAAGATTGGCGGTAACGGGAATAATGGCGATCATGGTGAATCGGCCATCTTCAGTCACTGCGAAAATGCCGGTCAGTAGCGCAAACCACAGGCAGATGGTCCATACGGCCAGCAAACAGCCATCGGCGGTACCGGTAGGAGGTTCGACCGACAGAATGAATTTGAACGATCCGAGCATGTTCATCCAGCCTTGTGTAAGCGTGCACAAGGTCGGAACAATATGGGCGATGGTGGTGTCGTTGAGGAACAGTACAGGGCCGACAACCAGCTGGGCGACGGCCATGAACAGCATCTGCCACCAGAGACGAAGTGCCGGAACCGTGCCTGCGAGCGCCACGAGAGATCCGATGATGGTGGCCGGAATGGCGGCGAGCGCCCAGGATGCGGCCGATCCGTAGACGTCGATGAGGTTGCTGGCGGCGGCGAGGGTGAGTAGGGCTGCGACGAGCAGGCTTGCGTATTGCGAGGCGCGTGTCCGGCGTAGGTAGGGGAGTGCCTGTGATTTGCCGTCTCGTGACATCCAGATGACGGAGTGTGTGGAGTCGGCCCATGAGCGGTGCCGGTTCCGGTGAAGGTGTTGCCGAATCCGGTGGTGCGGCCGGTGTCGCCGGTGTTGGTGTTGTGGGTGGAAAGTCCTGTGGTGCTCATTCCAGTACCCCCATGATCATTGGGAGATCGTCTAGGTTTCCTACGGTCGCCAAGGTGAAATCGGCGTATCGTTTGATGGCGCGTGGCTGTCCGATGGCGGTTTGCAGTACCACGCAGGTTGCGGATCGGGGGAGTGCGAGCGCCATGTGTTTGATTTCGTCGATGTTTTTGAGCCTGCCGACGGTGATGTAGTAGAACGATGAGTCGGGGGCATGGGCGAGGGTGGTTTGCACCAGATTCGGATTGTCGCTGATATCGGGGGAGATGGCGCTGCAGCCGTCAAGGAATTCCGTGGAGTTGCGTGGCATGATGTGTTCGGTTCCCGCGTGTGAGGTCACCGGTCGGTTTTGGAGCAGGCATTGCACGCCGATGGAGGCATGGACGGATACCGCCAGCTCGAATTCGTCGGAGCTCACATAGTCGTCGGGGTTCACGCTGATGGTCAATGCGGTGTCGGTGCGTCGGGTCGCCTCGTATTGACGGATCATCAGTGCGCCTGTTTTTGCGGAGCTGAGCCAGTGCACGTTGCGTACGTCGTCGCCTGGCTCGTATTCACGCAGTCCGTAGAAATCGAGGTCGTCGTCGACGATTTCGCCGCTTGGCTGGCCTTCGAGATCTCGCGGAACTCCGGCGTTGAGTGTGTTCAGCATAACGGTTTTCGGGTGGATGAACACGTTGATTTGGTCGACAAGTTTCTTTTCGTGTCGTACGAGTCCGAATGGGTCGCCTTTGCGTATGGACAGGGGACCGACCGGCAGTACCGCGCGGGAGACGGCGGTGAATTCCACGGTGGTTTGGCGTGATTGGCCGGCGGCGAGCATGGGGATGGCGAATCGTTCGTGGCTGTCTCCGATGGGCAGGTCGCCGCGTGCTGATGTGGTTGGCGTGCGCCCTGGATTGTCGGCGCACACATCGACTTTCACCGTGTCTGACACGGTGACGCGCCTGCTGGACACGTCTATGGTGGCGGTGAACGACGTGTTGCCGAGCGACAGCATGATGGCGGCGACCATCATGCATGCGAACACGATCGCCATGGTCAGCAGTTCATGCCAGCTGAGGATTGTGAACGCTATGAGTGAGGCGATGGCGAGTCCGGTCACGGCCCATCCGAGCGGCGACACGTATGAGGTGACCAGTCGTTTGATGCGATGCTTGATGCGTCGCAGGGATCGTTGCATGGTTCTCCTGCGCTGCATGGTTTTGGATTGTCGCATGCTTGACCTTTCGGGGGTTTACGAACGTTTCGTGTGGGGTGTGCGCTTCGCGTGTGCCGTGTCGTACGCGGCTGGCTGCGCCGTGCGTTTCAGGCGGTGGCGCCCACGGTCGGTGAAGGCACTTCATCAAGGATCTGTTCGATCATCTGTTCGGGGGTGGATCCCGCGAATGTGGCCTCCGCGGTGAGCGTGATGCGGTGTGCGAGCACGGCGACGGCCAGTTGCTTCACATCGTCGGGCACCACGTATCCGCGATTGCTGGACGCGGCCCACACGCGGGCGCATCGGGTCAGTGCGAGCGCGCCTCGCATGGACGATCCGACTTGGATGCGTTCGTTGTGGCGCGTCGCTTCCACCAAGCGCACGATGTATTCGATGATCGCGTCGTCGAGACGCACGGTTTCGCTGATGGCGCGCATGCGCAGCACGTCGTTGCCGGTGAGCACCGCATGTACGGTGGAGGCACGGTCGATGACGTTGACCTGCTTGAGGATGTTCACGCTTACGTCATGGCTCGGATAGCCGATGGTTGTTTTGATGAGGAAACGGTCCATCTGCGCCTCAGGCAGTTTGTAGGTGCCGAGTTGTTCGATGGGGTTCTGAGTGGCGATGACCATGAACGGCTGCGGTACCGCATGGGTTTCGCCGTCGACGGTGACTTTCTGCTCTTCCATGACCTCGAGCAGTGCGGACTGCGTTTTTGGCGAGGCTCGGTTGATTTCGTCGGCGAGCACGATGGATGCGAAAATCGGACCTTCGCGGTATTCGAATTCGCCGTTCTTCTGGTCGTAGTAGGTTACGCCGACCACGTCGGACGGCAGCAGATCCGGAGTGAACTGGATACGTTTGAACGACATGTCGATGGAGTTGGCGAGGCCGCGGGCCAGCTGCGTTTTGCCGGTCCCCGGATTGTCTTCGAGCAGAATGTGGCCACCGACGATCATGGCGGTGGCGCATTGGCGGATCGGCTGTTCCTTGCCGACCACGACTTGGGAGACGTTGCCGACCAGTTGGGCGAACAGTTCATGGAATTCGGTGATGTCGGCCTGCGGCGCGGACATCATGGAAGAAGCCATGGCCGGCTGCGCGGGCTTGACGCTTGGTGCCGTAGTCTGCGGGAATTGGCGCGTTGCCATTACGGGAGCCGATTGCGATTGTGGTAGCGGCTGTTGTGTTGGAGCGGATTGCGTCGGTTGCGCCTGCATGGGCTGCGCCATTGGAACCGTAGGCCTCGCCGGCCTGAAAGGAGTTGCGTTATGCGTGCTGAGTACCGTGCCCTCCTCGTCGGCGTCGAACGTGTTGGCGGCGTAGTGGGTAGCGTTATGCGTGCTGAGTACCGTGCCTCTTCGTCTCCGTCCTGTTCCTGCGGATGCGTCGGCAGGCTTGGAGCTTGGAATGCGGGGCGTGCCTGCGGATTGCCGGGCTGTTGCGGCTTGCTCATATGGCGCCCAATGGAACCCAGCTGGGTGGCGTCGTCGTTTTCGTTGCTCATAGGTACTCCTTGGTTGCTTCTATTGATCGTATTGATGATTGGTTGTGATGTTGAATTTGCTTATTTGACGGTGAATGAGATGCCTCGCGCCTGTTTTCCTGCCAACCTGTTCGTAATGAGATGGCTGAAGCATTGGTGTCTATCGAGGATTGCGTCTCTCCATTATCAGGGGTTGGTCCCGGTTCCGGATCGGGGGTTTTCTCCTCGTATCGGACTCCGGTCACGGGATCAGAGCTTTTCTTGGTCGCATTGATTTCTGGTTCCCCGGCAGTGGTGATCACGCGAACCTCCCAATCGCATCTGGTACCGGAAGGACTGGTGATGTCGGAAACATCCAGTGTGCCGTTAGCTGGCCAATCGTAGGTATGCGAGCTTTCCCCTGCCGGAGTGATGACGATCTGGCCTTTGACACTTCGCCCGTGGGCCTCCCAACTACCGCCATTGACATGAATGATGTTGGCGTTCTGTGTATCCCACGTCAATGAGGATGGCAGTGTGATTTCCGCTGGCTTTTTGTTGCCGACGGTATTATCGGTAGCGATTGCTGGGTCGCTGAGATGTGAGGTGTCGATGAAGTACTGTTGCACGCTTACCGTATCGCAGGTGCTCCAATCACCGGAAAGCGGCCATTCGGCTCTGCTCTCATGAACATTATCATCGTAATAACCCTTGGCCTTTACAACGAAACCTGTGACGCGTCCACCTTTTCTGGACCAGGTCGCCACACATGTGTTGTTGTTGAGTTCCAGCTTCACATTGGTTGGAGGATCGACTGCTGTGAAAGTCGAAACGGACGCTTCGTTGCGCAATGAGCCACTGCGTTCCGTAACCACGGTAATCGTCGGCTTAAGTTTTCTGTAGTACCACTCGTTCTTAATGTCGAATTCGACGGAATAATCCTTGGCGCTTGTCTCCACGGATTTGTCTTCGCCCTCGATGCTTACCGTAATCGACTGGTATTTCGAGTTACGTGCGTCATTGATCCGTCCTCTCACCACGATCTTGTCGCCTGATTGATCGGCGGAAATAGTCGGATTGTCAGGCGTACCCCAAGGCGAAACGGCATTGGATGCCGTGGAGGCTGGCTCCAGTTCACTTTGTTATGCGCCTTGACCGTGGCGGTATAGGATGCGCCGTCGGTGATCGCATTGTCGTCGAATTTGAACGTGATGCTGGTGCCAGTGACTTCCTGGGCCGGATTCGCCACATTCGGACCGCTCAACGTCACCTGATACTTGTCGACGGCGGAGAAATTACCCTCCAAAGCCTTCCATGTGACAGTGATGGTGTTCTTGCTAGCTTCGGCCTTCACATCGGTCGGCGCGTCCGGAAGCTTGTCAGGCGTGCCTTCCACGCCATTCGACTCCTTCGACCAGCCGACCTCATTCTTGGCCTGCACCTTGAACGAGTACGTCTTGCCGTTCTTCAAGCCGGTGATTTGGCAGGAGGTCACGGATCCGCACGATTTCTCGCCGGAACCGTCGCCGTTCCACGACACCTTGTATTCGCTGATCGGACTGCCGTTCGAAGAGCCGGCCGTCCAACTCAGATTCACCGCGCCATCCTGCGGGTCTCCGGCGATGGGGGAGAGCAGCGGCGCATCCGGCTTGTCCATCACCGAAACGTTGATGGTGCCCGTCACCTCACGTTCCTTCGTATTGGTGGCATCGCGCACGTTGACGATCACCTTGTTGGTGCTCGCGCCGATATCGGACGAGGCGCTGATCGACACCACACCGTTGGACGGGCAGTCCACGGTCAGCTTCGACGCGCCATCGGACGTGCATCCGGTCACGGTCAATGCGGAATCGGGGAACGGATTATACGCATCGGACAGCAGGTTCACTTCCTCACTGGATCCTGCCTTGACCTTCACGGTTTTCGCGTTGATGCGTGCCAAAGGCCTGTTGGAGGCCGTCACACGAACCGTGACGCCCGCACTCACCGTGCCCTTCGAATATTGAATCGAAATCGGCACGCTCACCGTTGTTCCCGGCGAAGCGGTCTTGTCGGCGGACACGGTCAGCTTGCCGTTCGAACTCACTTTGGCGCTCACCTGGTCGGAATCGGTGCCACCCGAATACGTGTACTGCTTCTCATCGTCATACAGGTCGGACGCCGAATGGGTCAACGCGGTCAGATCGATGGTGGTGGCGCTTTCTCCTGCGACCACGTCAATGGTGGACGAGGAGAACGTCGGCGCGGGCATGTCACGTCCGATCACGGTGATCGGCAACGTCAACACCGCCGAATTGATGATTTTCACATTATCGTTCTTGTCGCGTTTGCCATCCACCGCGGTGAAGGTGATGGACGCTGGACCGGAATAATCCTTTGATGCGGTGAACTTCAACGTCTGGTCGTTCACATACAGGTCTCCGTCCGCGGCCTTCGTGGCGCTCACCGAATCGGCGCCGTCCACATACGCGATCTTGCCTGCGCCCACGCGCACATAATCGGCGATATTGATGGTGATCGTCTCGCGTGCGTTCACCTTCAATGCCGGCGCCTTCGGTCGAAGGGTCGGCGGGAACACGCCGTATGCGGGCACTTGGATGAACGCCGTGGACGTGATGTTATACGTCGTGTTGGTCACGGTGTACGGCACGGCTCGCGCCTCGTCCGTCAAGTCCACGGTAATGGTCGTGGACTTGTCTCCGCCCTTGACATGCGCATGGTCGGTAGCCGAATCATCAACGGCCACCTGCAGTTCGTCGGCGCTGCCGGAAGGGTTCGCGATCCATTGCGAAACGTCCACGTCGATGGATTTCTTATCGATCGTCGCGGAAGATGGCACACGGTAGTCGTATGCTGTCGGCGGTTCGATGGTGGCGTTGTCGTCCACGTTCACCGTCAATGTCGCGGTGTCGGACAATCCTGCCTTGTCTTTGACCGTATACACCACGTAATAGGTGCCCGCCTGCTGAGGAGTGGTGAAGGCGAGCGCATTGTCCGCCACGGTTACATTGCTGATGTCTTGCGATTCGACGTTTTCGCTGACGGCCAGGTCGGTGTTGTCTCCGGAGATGTCGTTTTGCGCCACGGGCACGGTTGCTGCGGTGTTGGGGCGCAATGTGATTTCGTCGTCGCGCGCGTATACGCCCGAATCGGTGCCGGATGTGAATACGCCTACGCGGATTTGCGCTTGGGATCGTTGGCCGGTCCAGTCTTCGACGGCGTATGAGAAGGTGTCCGTTCCTGTGGAGTCGGCATAGGCTTCGTATACCAGGTAGGTGGCGCCGACTTCGCTGATGCGTCCGAGTGTCGGCGCCTTGTTGCCGAGACCGAGCAGCTGCACGTCGTCGCCGTCGGCGTCGATGCCGGTCAAGATGATCGGGATCTGACTTTTTGGCCGGCCGCGACTTGCGCCTCGACGTCGGATGGTGTTGGCGCAGCCTTGTTGGAAGCGTCTTTTTGATGCACGTTGATGGTGATTGTGGCGGATGCCGCGTTGCCGAGATTGTCTTTGACGGTGTACGTTACGGGGAAGGATCCGGTTTGGTCGGATGCTTGGTATCGTACGGTGTTGCCTGATACGAATACGAGTCCTTTGAACGTGTTTTTGTCGTATTGCAGGTCGTTTTGCAGGCTTACCGTGGTGCCGTCGGAGTAGGTCACGTGGTCGAGCACGTCGATGGAGACGATGCCGTCGGTGCGTACCTGCGTGGTGATGTTGTCGGCTTTCGGCACGGAGTTGGAGGTGGTCAGTGCCGGTGGCTGCAGTACGATCACGCCGGTTGACGTGCCTGCCGCGTTGGCGACGCTGTATTTGATTTGCACGGGTTCGGTCGGTACCTGTCGTGCGGTGATGTAGACGCGCTTGTTGCTTACGACGCCGGTTTTGATGCCGCTCGCCGCGTCGGCGGTCACGTTGGTCACGGATAGCACACCGCCCATCGGGTCGACGTCGTTAGACAGGGGTTCCACGATTGCGGTGTTGTCGGCGCCGAGCAGCGCCACGTCGTTGGCGGCGATGGGTTTGGCGGAGTCTCCGGCCACGGCCTGCACTTCGATGCGGGCCAGACCGGTCGAGGGGATGGATCCTTGCGTGATGGTGTAGGGCACATAGTAGGTGCCGGGGTTGGATGCGCTGAAGGTGAACGACATGTCGGTGGCGTTCATGGTGGTGGATGCGCCGGATGGGGTTTCCACGGCGGTCAGCTGCGCGGGTTCGGCCGAGGTGCCATGCACGTATTGTTTGAGCGCGATGGTGGTGCGGGTGTCTGGCGTGGTCTGCTTGACGGCCGGATCGATCACCGCGGCCAGCGTGTTGGCCGGTTTCACTGAGAAATACACCATGCCGGTGCCGGTCTGCTGGCCGTCGGAAACGGTCACTTCGATGCCGGCGCGTCCGGAAGACATGGATCCCGCGTTGAACACGAGCTGCCCGTCGGCGCGTGTGGAAACGGTCACCTGGTCGGTGTTTTGCGGGGTTGCGGATACGAGGGTGAGCGGGTCGCCGTCGGGATCGGAGAAGCTGCCCAGCGCGTTGGTGGTGTAGGTCGCTCCTTGTTCCACGTCGATTTCCGGTGGCGTATCGGTTTGCTGGGGCGCGTTGTCGTCCCCGCCTACCAGTGTGAGGCTTACGTTGGCGTTGGAGGTTTGCCCGCGTCCGTCGGAGATTTCATAGCTGAACGATACGGATCCTTCGGATGCCGCGGAAGCGTCGAGCTGCAGATATCGTCCGTCGTATACGGGGGAAACGCTGATGTTGGCGCCGTCGGGGGCGCTTACCGAGGTGATGCGCAGTACGGAGCAGTCGGTCTGTTCGTCGTTGCGGAGCACGTCGAGGATCTGCTGCGATCCTGTTCTCGCGCCGAACGAATCATCTTCGGCTTTGATCTGGCCGGATTGCGACGAGCAGGTCTTGCTGAAATTATGCTGGTTGTTGGCGCTGTCGTTGTTCTGTTCCTGTTGCTTCGACTGTTTGGTTTCCACCTTGTTCCATTGGATTTTGATGACCTTGGTGGATTCCTGTGGATTCCAGACGTTGCCGTTGCCCACGTCGTTGAGTATGACCAGACGATGGTTGGTGCGGAATATCAGTTCCGAAGTGGCGTTGATGTTGGTCAGGGTGTCGAATGCCGTATCCGAACCGTCTACGGAGCATACTTTGGCGTAATTGTTGGCTTTCTGCGCCCATGCGGCGAACACGCATCCGCCTGTGGATACCGGCTGGGCGGGCTCGCCCTTGCCGGAATTCGGTGTTTCAGAGGTTTTCTTGGTGCTGAGGTTCACCGTTGCGAGCCCGCGTGGTGTCGCCACGGCCACCCATCCGTTCTGTTTGCCGTCCGTGGAAGGGGCCTGCAAGGTCATGCTGCCCTGCAGATTGATGGCTGCGCTTCCCTGCGGCCAATACACGGTGCTTTTCGCCGCCACCACCGGGGTTTCGCCGATGACGGTGAACGATTCGGCATGCGGTGCGCCTCCTATCGTGCCGACTTGCTCGCGCGTGCCCTGCGGCCCTTTGATGCTCAGCACCGCGCCATCGGAAGTTCGGTATCCGTATACGGTTCCGTCATGCGTCACCGCGATCTTTCCGCCGGATCCCAGTTTCATGTTCGGCTTGTCGGTGGTGGGGTTGACGGATTTCACATCGGCAGCGGATCCCACCCACACATTGCCGGTTTTGACGTTGATGAACGCTGCGGTGTCGCCTCCGACAATGGTTGCGATATCCGTTTTGATGGCGGTGTTGCCGGTTTCGCTGATTGTGGAAGCCGCGATATTGCTGGCTTTGGTGCCTTCGGAAATCACGGTGCTGCCATTATGCTGTGCCACGTCGAAACGGGAGGCTGCGGATGAGACTCCGGCGTCCACATCCTTGTTTTTCGCATTGAATCGTGCGGCTTTGCGGTCCTTCAGCGACGTGATCCACACGGTGCCGTCGTCAAGTTGCACATGCCGTTGCGTCACCGAACTGACGATGAACGCGCCTGCGATGATGCCCAGCAGCAGAAGCAGCATGACGATCGGCGTGATCCACCGCCTGCTTCCCGACGGCAACAGCAGTTTGCGCATCATCGATCCGAAGCGCAATTGACGTTCGTGCGATTGTGCCGGCTGATCGGCTGCGTTCTTGCGTTTGTCCATTTTCGGTTCTTCCTTGAGTGTTCCGATGGTCGTTGTGTTCGTTCCGGACATCGCCTGCGATGGAATAATGCCGTCGGCCGACCCTGTTGGGAAGTGCTGTGATGCTTATGGTTTGGCTGCGCACGCGATCGCAGGATTCTGCGACATCTGCCGGTCGGCTCGGATGAGGCTCACCTGGATGCAGGTCTGCGAGCCGTCGGCGGGTTTGATGCTGATGTGCGTGTCGGTGGTGGTGGTTCCTTGGGCGTTCGGGTCTACTCCTGCATCGCCTACCAGCGACCATGCGTACGAATCGCCGTCCTGAGGGTCGGGGTTCACCCATGTGAACTGCACGCTGCTGCCATCGGCGGAATATGAGCCGGCCAGATTCTCGACACTGGGCACGCTACTTGTGGTGATGGCCGAATCAGGCGAATCGTTGTCCTGATCGTGCGTTCCCGGAGTCTTGATCTGCACGCTGCTATTGTCGGAAGCCGAATCCATATTCGGCAAGATCACATACGCGAACACCAACGCGACGGCCGTGATCGCGGCAACCGCCGAAACGACGATCGCAAGAGGCTTGGCCAAGTGTTGCGCTGTTTCGGAACAACCGCGGCTGCCTGGCTGCTTGCCTGGGACTGTGCATACAGATTTTGCGGGAACGGCGGTTCGCCTTCGACCGTGGTCGGCGTGGCATGGCCATACAATTCCTGCTGCGCACGCTGCATGTCACGCGCGAAATCGTATGAGGAATAATATCTGTCTTCCGGCGTTTTATTCAACGCCTTGCGTAAAATCCGCTCCACTTGCGGGGGAATATCCGGCCTATTGAGCTTAGGGAGCGGATCGGTGAGAATGATGTTTCTCAGCAGAGCACCGCGTTCTTTGCCCCTGGTCGAGCCGAGGGCCGCGGAATAGCCGTATTCATATGGCGACTGGCCCGTCAGCATGGCGAACAGCGTTGCTCCCAGCGAATAAATATCGGAGGATTCGTTGCCTCCGCCGTTCTTTGCAAGCACTTCCGGCGGAGCCCACGCGATGGTGTAGCCGATGCCGGGACGCCCGTAGATCGTTCCCGCGATGCCGAAATCGGCAAGCATGGGCATGCCATGCGTGTTGATGAGAATATTGCTGGGCTTGATGTCGCGGTGGATGATGCCTTCGCGGTGCGCTGTGGAAAGGGCGCTCGCCAGATTGATGCCGACGGTGAGCATCTGGTCTGCGTTGAGCCTGTTGGATTCCAGGAAGGTCTTGTAATTGCCTCCCGGAGCGTATTCGAACACGGTGTAGCCGTTGCCCGTGGTGGTGACGCCGCTTTCGTACACCGAAAGAATGTAGGGATGCGAGGAGATCCTGCCCATGAAGTTCGCTTCGGAACGGAACCGCGCCGCCGCGCGCGGATCGAGCGTTCCCTTGCTGACCTTGATGGCCACTTGTCGGCTGGGGGAAAGCTGCTGGTACAAATACACGTTCGCTTCGGAACCTGAACCCAACTTTTGGGCGAATGTATACCCAGGGATTTGAGGGGGAATGCCGTTCATGGCTTCCATATGCTCTCTTTCCTCGTGGTGCGTATGCTTTTCGGCCGCTCTCTCTGGATCCCATCCTAACTGAAGACCAACCCAGAAACCTATCAGCAAGGGGTCAAAATGTCCATATACAAAGACGGGCATCTGAGACATGTTGTGGCTGAATAATAGAAGTCGTAGTGATAGAAAGAACGTGCGAACCTTAAGAGACGGCCTTCGTGGCGACGATGAGGGTACATACATTCAGTTGCTGGATGACGGGCATCTGGCTCAAATGGAAATGACCATTGATGTGTTGTCGGCGTTGCTGCAGATGCCACGAAGGAGTGGTTGCACCGCAGATCGTGTTGGATAAAGGTTGGCTTCGAGACAACTTTGCAGGTTCCGGATTTGTCAGGTAAAGGAGGGCGAGACTAGTAGTGTTGGGAGGCATGATGAATTTGGAAGACCTTGACCGCGTCACGTTGGTTGCGGGCGCGCCGAGCAGTGGAAAACCGAGTTTGCGCTGGGCATGCTGGTTGCCGCAATGAGGCGGTATGGTGACGGGAATGCCGTGATGACGGTGTCTGGCAGGCAGATCGCCGATGCGTTGGGCGATCGGGCGATCCGCGAATTGTCGGCCGTGTCGCAGGCGCGACCGGTCACTACGTTGCCTGCGTCGCATTCCGTCTGCTGACGGCCGTGAGATCAAGTCAAGGCGAACCGTTGCCGAAACTGTTGAACGGTGCGGAACAGGATGTGATCATCCGCAAGGTACTGGCTTCGCATGTGGAGCATAGGCAACATGGCGACGATTGCGCCACCTGCGATCTGCTGCGCACCTATTTCGCGGTTTCCGAATGGTCAGGACTGGTGGCCGACGATTCCACCGACGCATTCGCCAACCAATTGCGCGACATGCTCGCACGCATGAACGAGATTGGCGCGAAACCGCAGTTCGAAGACATGCTGATCGCCCGTACGGCCAGCAGGGACGGCATGCTTGACGAACGTCGCGAACGCCTGCGCACTCAATGGCGTCTCGCCTTCGCCTTGCGTGAGGAATACAATGAGGCGATCCGTTCGTCTTATCCTGGCGAATATCGTCTCGACGCGTCGCAGCTGATGATCGACGCCACCGAAGCCGTGTCTGGCATACAGGAAGCCGATATTGCGAACATGCTGATCGTCGACGATTTTCAAGATACGACGTTGGCTGGTTTCGCACTGCTTGAAGCCCTGCATGAACGCGGGGTGCGCCTGCTGTTGGTTGGCAATCCCGACGAAGCCGTGCAGACGTTCCGAGGATCATATCCGGAATATCTGTTCAACCAGGCGCAGACGCGCATGGGAGCGAGGCTTGAACGCATCGAAGGTCTGCAAACGGCGCACGAAGGCGATACCGCGCAAACCGTGTCGAACCAGCAAGGCGTGCATGGCGACTATCGCACGCTTGTCGCGACGCGAGTGAGCCTGTCGATCGCAAGCACGGAGTCGACGGACGTGCCTCTGCCCGATCGTCCCGGCAAAATGAGCGATATGCCAGGCGCGATGCCCATCGAAACGTTGCCGGCCGACGATACGGGCGCTCGTGTCACGCCGGCCGACGGCAGTGTGGAAACGGCCTTGTACCGTTCCTCTTCCGAAGAGCTCGACGACGTGGTGTGGAAGATCAAAACTGAGCATTTGCAACGTTCCCGTGTATGGAACGACATGGCCGTGATCGCGCACGACAATGCCACCGTGCGCGCATTCGGCGAGCGGTTGCGCGCTGACGGCGTTCCCGTGCGCTATTCCAGCGTGACCCGGCCGTTGAAGGATGAGCCGTTCGTGCAGGGTCTGTTCGCGTTGATCGAGTTGGCCGAATTGAAAACCAGACGATCGCGGCTTCGACCATGGACCTGCAGACCGCCGGATCCTATATTCGTTCGCGCGTGGCGTTGATTATGGGATCTCCGCTGATTACGGTCGGTGGTGATCAACGGCATGAGGGGCGTCCGGCCCGTCTCGCATCCATCGAATCCGCGATGAACGCGTTGGTTTCGCTCGCTTCGATTGTGGAAAGCAAGGCTGCGAACCATGATGAGGATGCTGCCGAAGAATACGACGAAGATGATTTCGAAGATTACTTTGAAGATGATTTCGAAGATGATGAGGATGCGGCGGACGCTGCCGTCGAACAACAGGCGTTGCTCCCTCGTTTGATGGAAGACTGGCGCGATTATATGACGGACTATCATGCGATTCGCGCCGATGGCGAGCATGATAGTGAGCATGAAGACGAGCATGAAGGCGATTTCGCGCTGAGTATGGAAGCGCTGTACGTGCTTCTTATGGAGGGCAATACCGATCGCGTGGTCGATGCGATCGCCTCCGTGCTGGGCGCGGATCCGCAGATCAAGGCGTTCGCATCATTGTGGAAGGTTCTTGACAAAACATGCGAGTCGGAAGCCAAACTGGTTTCGCGTGAACCGCAATATGTGTTGGATTGCGCATGGAGGGCCTGCGGCAAGGCGGAAGTCTGGCAGCGTGTGGCGCTGGAGCATTCGGCTGCCGGCCGTGCCGCGAATGATCGGCTTGACGCGGCGATGCGTTTGTTCAACTATGCTTCAGGCGGCGAGTCAAGCGGGGAATTCGCGGTACACACCATCGAGGCGTTCATCGAACAGGTGCGTTTGCTGACCATTGAGGCGGATTCGCTGGCGCATACCGCGCCCATTGATCAGGCGGTGACCCTGACGACTCCCGCAGGAGCGGCGGGAAAGCGCTGGAATCTGGTTTTTCTGCCGGCTTTGCAGCAGGGGCAGTGGCCGAATCTCACACCACGCAACACGTTGTTCGGCGGTGAGGAACTGGCCGATGTGATGCTGCACGGCGTATTGTCCGACACGATCGTCACTCCGGCGGGCAGGCAGGACGCGCAACTGGCGTCGGTGCTCGCCTCCGAACAGAAGAGCCTGTTGGTGGCGTTGACCCGTGCCAGCGAGCGTGTGGTGGTGAGCGCCGTGCTGAATGACGACAATGTGCCTTCGGATTTTCTATACGGATATATGCCGGAGTGCTTCGACCGCGATCGCGACGCCGATATGGAACGGCGAGAATATGCGTCGGTCGGCGGCCAAGGCGATTACGCGGGGCTGGAAACCGATCCCCGTGGTCTGGTCGCGGCCGCCCGAAGCGTGCTCGCGTCGGAACCTGAGGACAGCCCGAAGGCGCGTGATGCCGCGGAAGCGTTGGCATTGCTGGCTTCGCATGGTGTTACGGCGGCCGACCCTGACCGTTGGCCGTTTATGGGGGAGACGGTCGAGGCCACCATGCGGAAGATCGCGGCCGTCATGCGGACGGGCATGAGCGACACGTCGGAAAGCTCGACGTCGGGCCGGAACGGCAAATCGCGGCGATCCGACGTGGTGACTTTGTCTCCTTCTGCGGTAGACAATCTGTGGGCGTGCCCGGTGTGTTGGATGTTGGAAAACCGCTTCTCCGGCCCGCGCATGGGCAGCGTCGCCACGAGTTTCGGCTCGCTGATCCACAAGGTGGCGCAACAGGCCACCGAAGCCGGACTTGATATGCCGGAACACCATACCGCCATCAGCGACGTGGACAATATCAATGCGATCACCGAATGGATGTATGCCGAATACAAGCGTCTATGCGGTGATTTCAACGCCATTGCCGATCCCGCGCAACGGTATCAGGCGTTGAAGAAAGATGAGCAGGCGCAGGAGGCGTTGCGTAACATCGCCACGTATTTCGTGCAATCGAATCATGGTGATTATCCGATTAAAAATAATGATGCATTCAGCGTTGGAAAACTTACGAAAGCCGAACCTGAGCTGAAATTTACCGCAAAATTCGATTTCGACGATATTCTCGACGCCTACAATGCGATGGACGGCGTTCACGCGATTTCACGGAACGAATTGATCGCCATTATGGGAGCGTTGGTCGGAGGATGGCCGGAAACCGGCATGAGCGAGTATCTCACCGTGCGTTTGACCGGCAGGATCGACCGTTTGGAACGGCGTGAAATGGCGGATGGCACGCAGCAGGTGCGTCTGATCGACTACAAAACCGGTGTCAGTCCGACCGGCGAAGGCCTGTTCAACGATCTGCAGCTCGTCTGCTATCAGCTGGGACTCGTATTCCCCGAGGAAAGCGGCATGCGCGGGGCGCAGGCGGTGGCGAACGCGCCGAACATCACGCAAAGCGCGCTATTCCATGTAGCCAAGCACGCATACCCTGCGCCGTATGGCGACACCGCCGCCGAATCGCATATGCAGCAGGCGCTGTTCGCCAATGGAAGTCTCAATACCGGCGAATTCATACCGCGCTATTACGTCAAAAAACTCGACAAGGATTTCCACGACGGACTCGATGACATGCTTCCTCCGTTGGAAGTGAGCGACGAGCATTGGAATGAGTTCCTTGGCTTACGCGGCACGATGGCGGTATGGTCCCTCACCATGATCGCGAGGGTCTTCTATGCGGCCGCGGCCAGCAGGGCGAACGAAATCACCGCAAGACCGACGACGGAACATGTGAAATACTGCAGAAACACTACGATCTGCCCGGCCTGTGCGGGCGAACAGAACACCGTATTCGAAAGGAGAACGGCATGAGCGGAACCATGAAGTTCACCGACAGTCCTGAGCAGGCTGCCGTCGTCCAAGCGCCCTCGTATGCGGATGTGGTGGTGGTGGCCGGCGCTGGATCCGGCAAAACCTACACGATGACCAGACGCATCATCACGCTGATCGAACAGGGGGTGAGCCCCGAAAAGATCCTCGGACTGACCTTCACGCGCAAAGCGGCCTCGGAACTATTGTCTCGAGTGTCTGCGGCCGTGACTCGCGACCAGCGCGAACGCGGCCTGAAATCAGCGAACATGACGTTCCTCAAACCGGAAGTCTCCACGTACGACGCTTTCTTCCAATCCATCGTGCGCCAATATGGACTGCTTGTCGGCTTTGACCAGAACACGCAGCCATTGAGCGAAGCAGGTGCCATGCAGCTCATCCACACCGTGCTTGACAGGCATATGGATGATCTTATGGCGTTCGACGGCGATCTGAAATCGTTCAACACCATAGCGGGCAACGTGTTCGCCCTGTCCAACGCCATTTCCGGCGCCATGATCGGCGGCGACTGCACCAGCTTCGACGAAGCCGTGCAACGCGTGCGCGACTGGGATGAGGCGTTCGTCGAACAGATCGCCAAGCGCTTGACGGCGAAACCGTGCCAACGGAAGAGCCGAAATCGCCAAAGCTGCCGAAACGACTGAAAAAGGATTCCGACGCGGACTACGAAAAGAAACTGGAGAAATACCGCGAACTCGGGCACGACATGTGCGTGTTCAACAGCGCGCAACTCGCATTCGTCGCCAAGCAACGCGACCTGCTGCTCGATCTTGTGCTTGACTATCATGCCGAAAAACGCGCCTGCAATATGGCGGAATTCAGCGATTTCACCATCGCGGCATTCCAGCTTGTCTCCCGATTCCCGTCCATCGGAGCGGCCTACCGCAAACGCTATTCGCATGTGCTCCTCGACGAATACCAAGACACGTCCACCACGCAGGCGGCACTGCTGAGCGCGCTGTTCCACGCTGACGACACGCATCGCAGCGCGGTCAACGCGGTCGGCGACCCCTTCCAATCGATCTACGCATGGGCGAGGGGCGAGCCTGGCGCATTCCGCATGCTGCAACACGATTTCGGCATGGACGCCACCAGCAGGCCATTCGCATTGACCGTGACACGGCGCAACTCACGCATGGTGCTCGAAGCGGCGAACAATCTCACCAAACCGCTCCGCTTGCCTGCCAGACGCCTCAGCAGCTCGCTGATGCGCGAAGTCGACGTTCCGGCGCTCGTCAATACCGACGAAGCCCCCGAAGGAACGGTGGGCGTGCTTGCGTTCGACACGTTCGGGCAGGAGGTCGACGCGGTCGTGCGCTTCGCCAAACATGCGATCGCCCTGCACACGCCTTCCTCGCGCGACCTCGACAATGGCATGAAAGACAATCGTCCGCACGTGGCGGTGCTGTTCCGTTCCAAAGGAATCATGCCGCAATTCGCGGAAGCGCTCGAACGCGCAGGCCTGACCACGCTGGTAGTGGGGCGGTCGGCGTTGCTGGAACGCCCGGCGGTGCAGGACGTGTTCGCTTTGCTACGCGTCGTCAGCGATCATACCGACAGTGCGGCGCTTATGCGATTGCTGGCCACGCCGCGATTCTCCATCAGCGCCAACGATCTGCAGGCGCTCGCCGATACCGCGGAACAGGTGAACACGATGTGCCGGTATCGTGCGCTTGTTTCAGCTGGAATCGTGCAGGAGCAATCCAACAAGGAAGAAAAACCGGAAAATCTGGGAATTTATGGAGTAACTCCCAAGTCGGGTCCTTCCGATGCTGAAATCCGTGCCATCGTACGTGAATATCGAGATCAAGTGCCGAATGCGGTTTTCCTTGTGGACCTCATGTTGCGTGACGATCTCGCGGAACTCATTGACGGCAGGGTGAGTCGTGAAGGGGCGAAGGAAGTGCTTCGCGCCGCGGATGCGATCCGTCAGGTGCAGCGCATGCTTGGCCACCCGTTGCCGGAAGTGGTTCGTGAGGCCATCGTCGCATTGAATCTCGATATCGACATGCAGCTGGCCGAGCATATGCGCGGCGGTCAGGCCGATGCCACGCTCGCCGCATCCCGGGTGGCGCTCGCCAAATCGCCGATCGATGCGTTGCTGAAGCTCGTCGACACGTATATGCAGGAGATCGCGTCGCAGGGAACGCCGAGCCTGCGCGCGTTCATCTCATGGGCGGATTCGCTGCGCGACGCACGCGAGGAGCACGCGGTGGCTCCCGATGTGCCTGTCGACGTGGTGCTGATGACCGTACACCAGTCGAAGGGCCTTGAATGGGATGCCGTGGCCGTGGTCGGCATGACCGATGGCGGATTCCCCACCAACAAGGGCAGCGATCTGCGTGTGGTCGTTGATGAAGAGCATCTCAACGGTTTCCAGGATGGCGTGTGGACGCCGCCCGAATATCATGAGACCGCCAAAACGTGGCTGACCGATCCTGCTGCGGTGCCGGTTCCGGTGCGTGTGGACGCCGATATTCTGCCGCGATTCCCCCATGACGCGCTTGTGGGTGGAAATCCGTTGGAAGCGTTGGAAATGCTGGAGGATGCGGAAATCATTGACGACGAAGTGTTCGGCACCTTGCGGAATATGAGCGTCGATGACATGGAAGGTATTGATCCGGACGGACTGTATTTGACGCAAATCGAGGAGTATGGCCGTCGGTTGCATGCCGACGAGCGTCGCCTCGCGTATGTGGCGTTGACTCGCGCCCGTCATGAGGCGCTGCTCACCTGCAGCGCAACGAATGCGGAAAGCCGTGATCCGCGTGCCGTGGGCGATCGCAAACGTGTGTCCAAACCGTCGAATTTCCTAGTGGAAGTGCGCGATTCCATGCTCAATATCGTTTCCAGAGCGGCTGAGCCGAGCAACCTGGCCGATATTGCGGAAGTTGAGGATGTCGATTCCTCCGAAAACGGCATGACCAGTCTGCATTCGATCGATGCGCCGTTGCCGGATGGATTTTTTGTGGGCGAGCATGCCCGCGATTTTGAAGATGCGGTGGTCGGCGACGCTTGGAATGCGCCGCTCGAGCCGTCGGAAGGCAACCAGTTCCTGCCATGGCCGTGCGAGTTGAGCGATGAGACCCTGCAGACGTTGCGTTTGTCTGCGTTGCAGGTGGATTCGGCGATGAACAATGCTGGCGGGCAGACTGATGGGCGGGCTGGCGAACGGGCCGGCGGGCAAGTTGGCGAGCCTGTCGGTGGCGAAGGTGCTGGGCGTTGCGAAAATACGGGTGCTTCGCTGCTGCGATGCGCGCAATTGCTGGTGGCCGACAGCAATCTCATGCCTGACATGCTTGGAGAGGCGTCGCAGGATGCGTTCGACAGCGCGGTGCGTGCGAAGGGCGAGAGGATTCTTGCGTCCGGTCGTCAGAACGTCACCTCGCTGCAGGCGCGCGCAGGCATGATGGACGAGCGTGGCGCCCGCACTTACTGGCGTGGGCTGGTGCGTCCGATACCGAACGTAGCGTCTCCGGCCGCGCAACTGGGCACGCAGTTCCATGCTTGGGCGGAACGGTTCATCATGGCCGATGCGAATGATGCCGGCATTGGCGTTGGCGCGAGCGGCAATGGCGGTACTCGCGTAGCTGAATCGCGATTGGCGATGCTTGCCGAGCTGCGACGCAACAATGCGGCGCAATCGCAAGACAATCAAGACGATAATGGGGCAGACAATAACGGGATATTCGATTGGCAACAGCGTCTCGCAACGTCGACATGGGCACGGCGCAAGCCCGCGTGGGCGGAACGGCAAATCGTCGTCAACGTGCCGCAATTGGGCACCATCGTCAACGGCAAGCTCGACGCGGTGTTCTTCGGGGGTCTCGATGGGGCGGATCGGTCGAAACAATATACTATTGTTGATTGGAAAACTGGAAAAAAACCTCGCAAAAAAGAGGAAATTCAGAAAAAATTAGCACAGTTGGATATGTATCGTATCTTGCTGTCGGCAATGGAGGGCGTACCGCTCACCGCTATCGACGCCTGCCTCTACTATCTGAGTGAACCCATTGAGGGCGATCGACAGCTCAATGCCGCCGACAAAACAGAAGAAGAGATCCTTGCCGAGTTGAGCTACGGAATTCCGAAACAATCCGACAACGACTAGTGCTGGTGCGCCAAGAGATGCGTGTATGCATCCTGCTTGTTCTTGATCATCGTTGAAAAGCGGCGCTTTCCAGCCTGTCCGTAGGGTAACGCACTGCGGGCAGCGTTGTGGAGGAGCGCCGCTACCCTCGTGCAGCATGTGTGGGCGGGCACACGTGCCGGACGCAACGAAAGTTAAGGAGCGATAATCATGGCTGCCACCAGCGCAACCGAAACCCCGAAGTCGCCATATTCCGTATTGTTCTCCATTTCGGGAACCAAAGCGTTCTGCGCTTCCGGAGCTTTGGCGCGACTGCCGATGTCGATGATGGGCCTCGGCATTATTCTCGCACTCAACCACCTGTACGACAATTGGACGATCGCGGGCGTGATGAGCGCGGCGTATGTGCTCGCCACCGCAGCGGTCACGCCACTGTACGCGCGACTGTTCGACCGATTCGGCCAGCGCAAGGTCGGTTCGATGGTGCTTGTCGTGCAAATCATCACCATGCTTGGTTTCGCGTTCTCCGCATTGGTGCGCGTGCCGATCCCGCTGCTGTTTGCGCTGGCTGTGGTGATGGGGCTTACGCAGTTCTCGTTCGGCGCGCTCGTGCGTACGCGCTGGGCGTATGTGCTCGACCGCACCGGCAACGGCGAACTGCTGAACACCGCATACGCGCTGGAATCCGCCATCGATGAGATCGTATTCATTTTCGGACCGATTCTCGCAGCGTTCCTTGCGGCTTCCGTGCACCCCGTTTCGCAGTTGTTCGTGCCAACGATTGCCTGCGCCCTTGGCGGTACCATTTTCTTCACATTGAAGGATACGCAGCCGCCGGTCGTGCATGAAGTCAAGGTCGTTTCGGCCTCTTCCGACGATGCTGATGTGCGATTGACCATTGATGGCGATGCCAGCAATACTGGCGATTCGGGTTCCGCACCGCGCGACAGGCTGACCATCGCACAGCTGAAAACAAACGACGCAGCCAAGAAACGTAGCGTATTCACTTATGCTGGCGTGATTCCGTTGTTGCTGGTTTTCATCATATTCAATATGAGTTTCACCGCATTCGACACGTCCATGACGGCCGTCATGAAATCGTTGCATCTTGATTCCGTGCTCGGCGTGCAGCTGGCGATGCTAGCGGTCGGTTCATGCATGGGCGCGCTGGTTTTCGGAACGCTTGAGCTCAAAGGATCCCGTTGGCGTTACATGATTATGTTCCTTGCGGCGATCACCGCCGGCTTCTTTGTAATTCACCTGTGCCAAGGCAATCTGATCGTAATGGGCATTATGGAAATTATCACCGGTCTGGCTGTTTCGCCGGTGTTCGCATCGGGCAACCTCGTGATGAAGGAAACCGTCCCCGAAGAGTCGTTGACCGAAGGCCTTTCCTGGGTGAGCACCGCAGGAACCGTCGGCGCATCATTCGGTTCGATGATCACCGGTATCATATTGGATCACGCCACACCCGACGTGAGCCTGATGCTGCCATGGATTTTCGTGCTCGCTTCGATTCCGTTCGCCTTGATCGGCTGGGCGGTGACGCGTCGAAGCGTCTCTTTACATTCGTAAATGGAACATTCCTCAGTAGAATGAGTGAGACTGATTTGAAATGCTGTTCGTACGCTCGTACGTGCGACATGCTTGAAGGAGCTGCAATGATCAAGGTTTCTGTAGTTGGCGCCAAAGGACGTATGGGTTCCCATGTGGTCGATGCCGTGAACAACGCGGCCGACACCGAATTGGCGCTCGCGCTTGACGCCGGCGACGACCTCACCCAAATCACCCCCGGCAACACTGACGTGGTGGTGGAGTTCACCGTGCCGAGCGTGTCTCTTGACAATGTGCTCGCACTCGTGGCGCAAGGTGTCGACGTGGTGGTGGGTACCACCGGCTGGACCGACGAGAAGCTCGATCAGGTGCGTGCCGCGCTCGCTGCCGCGCCTCGCGAGGGCCAGAGTGTGTTCATTGCGCCGAATTTCGCCATTTCCGCCGTGCTCGCCGACTATTTCGCCAAGGTTGCGGCTCCGTACTTCGAATCCGCTGAAGTGATCGAGCTGCATCACCCGAACAAGGTGGATGCTCCGTCCGGCACCGCATTCCACACCGCGCAGGGCATCGCCGCAGCCCGCAAGGCCGCAGGTCTTGGCCCTGTGCCGGATGCCACCGAAACCGATGGCGGCTCCCGTGGCCAGGTGGTTGACGGCATTCACGTGCACGCCGTACGTCTGCGCGGTCTTAACGCCCATGAGGAGGCCCTGTTCGGTAATGACGGCGAGCAGCTGACCATTCGTGCCGACAGCTTCGACCGCATCTCCTTCATGCCGGGCGTGCTGCTGGCCGTGCGCAAGGTCTCCACCGGCGCATACCCAGGCGTGACCGTCGGCCTCGACAACTTCCTCGACCTGTAAATCTACCTCGTAAATCTACCTCGTAAATCTATGGGGTCTGGAACTTTTCCGGTCTGATCATACGATCCCCGATTTGGCGGCGATGGTGAGTTTTCGCTTGCTGGATCGGGGATTGACATGTTTTGCGGTCTACGATTTTACGAGGCGTGCTATGGCCGCGCTTGCCTCGGCGATTTTCGCTTCGGAAACTTCCCCGCCCTCTTCGATGGCTTCTTTGACACAGTGGTTGAGATGATCGTCGACGAGCAGCAGCGCTACCGATTTCAACGCACTGTTCACGGCTGATATCTGCGTCAGGATGTCGATGCAGTATTCGCCGTTTTCCGTCATTTGGCGTATGCCTCGCACTTGCCCTTCAATGCGGTTGAGGCGCGCGATGATTTTCTTCTGGTCGTCCGCGTATCCGTGATGGGTTGCGTTCATGATGCTGCTCCTCGTAACGCTGAAATCTTGATCTTACCGCTGAAGATACCGCTTTTCTCTTGCAAATATACCCTATAGGGTATATTGTGATGATAGTCATTGAGACGTGAACGTGAATAAAACCCTATTGGTGTTGAGGTTGGTGAGAATATGCAGGCTTTGATTGCCGTCATTGTCGCGTTCATTGTGGCGGCAGCGTGTTATGGTTTTTCTTCGCGCCGCGCAAAGCATTTCGCGCTCGTGTCGATAACGGTGTGCAAGAGGCGGTTGTCGAAGTCAAAGGTGGGTATAGTCCGGCAATCATCGAAGCTGAGGCCGGCTTGCCATTGCGATTGATATTCGATCGCAAAGAAGACGGTGAATGCTCGTCGCATGTGGTGTTCTCCGATTTCGGTGTCGACCTGGCATTGCCCGCTTTCCGCACAACGACATTGACGCTTCACCCTAACGAACCGGGGGAGTACGGTTTCGCATGTGGCATGAACATGCTGCATGGCACATTACGGGTGGTGCCGGGAAAACATCATGCCGCAATGCCGAAAGAACATTTGGAATCGGAAGAGAGCACGAATACTGCTGAATCTCACGTTCATATGCAATCGCAACAAACTGTTGTTGATGAAAAATCGTATGAATCCGCTGAATCTTCCAATATTTCTTCAGATTCTTCTGATTCGTCAAACGATTCTTCCGAATCTCGTGAGATGCGAACGCTGATTGCGCGTCTTATTGTGTCAGCCATCGTTACGATTCCAGTATTCGGTTCGACGATGTTGATGCTGTATCCGATGCCGAATTGGGTGCAATTTGTGCTGATGCTGCCGGTGATGTGCTATGCCGCATTACCGATTTCCGCAGTGGTTTCGCGGCGATTATTCACCGTTCGCCGGAAATGAATGCGCTGGTCAGTCTGGGTACCGTATGTGCGTTTGCCTACTCGTGCGTGGTCACGTTTATTCCGCAGATTCTGCCTGAGAATGCTCGCGAACCGTATTTTGAAGCGGTTGGTGTGGTTATTACGCTGATGCTGGTCGGCCAATTGCTTGAAGCGCGCGCTCGTGTCGGTACTGGAGAGGCCATGCGCGCGTTGGCGGGATTGCAGCCGAAAAACGCTCGCGTGGTACGAGGTGAAATTGAAGAGGAAATTCCGGTCGAGCAGGTGGCGGTCGGAGATATTATTGCGATTCGCCCCGGCGAACAACTTCCTGTTGACGGTGTGGTTATTGCTGGTTCGTCGGCTGTTGACGAATCCATGATTACCGGCGAATCCATGCCTGTGGTGAAGCAGGCCGGCAGTTCCGTGACCGGTGCCACCATCAATGGCACTGGATCGCTGCGGTATCGTGCCACGAAAGTCGGCAAAGACACGGTGCTCGCGCAGATTATCGGATTGGTGCAATCCGCGCAAAGTTCAAAAGCGCCGGTGCAGCGCATGGCGGATAAGATTTCAGGCATTTTCGTGCCGATTGTGGTGCTGATTGCCGTGTGGTCGTGCGCGTTGTGGTTTGCGTTTGGGCCGGAACCACGCGTGGTGCATGCGTTGGTGGCTGCGGTTTCGGTGCTGCTGATCGCATGCCCGTGCGCGTTGGGTCTTGCCACGCCGCTTTCCGTAACGGTTTCGACTGGTCGTGCCGCGCAGATGGGCGTGCTGATCCGTTCCGCCGAAGCATTGGAAACCTGCGGCAAAATCAATGCCGTCGTGCTTGACAAAACAGGCACGATCACCGCTGGAAAGCCATCGTTGACCGACGTGTTTCCGCTTGGAAAATGGCGCAAAATGCCGGATGATCTGCTGGCGATTACCGCCAGTGCCGAACGGGATTCCGAACATCCTCTTGCCGCCGCGATTGTTGCGGGCGCGCAAGAAAAGCATCTTACGTTAGGCGAGACCACGCAATTCCGTGCGATTTCCGGTCGGGGCGTCACTGCGCACGTCGCGTTGCCGTTAATATCTGCAAATAATCCGACTGTTGCAGCCGACGAATCCTCTGCATCTTCCGTGACCTTCGAATCATCCATATCTTCTCCCGAAACCGCAATGTACAACGTTGCGGTCGGCAATACCGATCTGATCGACGATCTTGACGTGGCCATGCCGAGTGTCGGCAACGAGGATCTTGACGACATTATCGCAACCATGGAACGGCTATCGGCGGAAGGGAAAACGCCGATGCTCGCAGCAATCGACGGCGAGCTTGCGGGAATCGTGGCCGTTGCGGATACGGTGAAAGCCGATTCGCAGCAGGCCATCGCAGCTTTGAAATCGCGTGGCGTCAACGTGGTGATGCTCACTGGAGACAACGAAACGACGGCGCGTGCCGTGGCCGATCAAGTTGGCGTTGGCAATGTGATCGCGGGAGTGCGCCCGGAAAACAAGGCGGACGAAATCGCGAAACTGCAGGCGCAAGGCTATACGGTGGCGATGGTCGGCGATGGTATCAACGATGCTCCGGCGCTTGCCCGCGCGAATGTGGGATTCGCCATCGGTACCGGTACGGATGTGGCGATCCAATCCGCAGACGTGACATTGATGAATGGCTCGCTGATGGGTTTGGTGCATGCGCTCGACTTGACCCGCGCCACCATGCGCAATATCGCGCAGAATCTTGGATTTGCGCTCGGCTATAACAGCGTCGGCATTTCCATTGCGGCGGGCGTACTGTACCCGTTCACCGGCATGATGCTCAATCCGATGATCGCGGGCGCGGCCATGGCGTTCTCGTCGCTATGCGTGGTGACGAACGCGAGCCGACTGCGCCTGTTCGATCCAGACAAGGCGGTGCGTGCCGCAAATAAGACGTATCAGGTTCGCCAGCCGAACCCGAACGATAATAATCACAACAACCATAGTCAGAAAGGATTCATCATGGGACTGTTCAGTGATCACAAGGCCAAGAAGGAAGGTATGCACGAGGGTATGGAAGGCATGGGCGGCGCGCACTCCTGCTGTGGCGGCCACACTGCCAACGGCAATCAGAGCGCGCCCGCCAAAGATCCGGTCTGCGGCATGAGCGTGGATCCGGCCACCGCCGCAGCAACCCGCGAATACAACGGCACCACCTACTACTTCTGCAACCCTGGCTGCGCCGCCAAGTTCGAGCAAAACCCCACCCAATACCTTGCCTGAGTTTGTTTTGGTGGGCGCACTTTTCCCTCTTGGTGATCGCACTGTTTTGG
>ENA-OQDD01000051-OQDD01000051.1-human-gut-metagenome-genome-assembly--contig:-NODE-51-length-43646-cov-2.680530_pt1 | contig 43646 bp, 53 predicted proteins | sample MGYA00242507_ERZ504598 | MGnify/ENA primary metagenome ERZ504598 (study PRJEB26092, sample SAMD00036318) | human gut metagenome | host: Homo sapiens | study: EMG produced TPA metagenomics assembly of...
TATATAGAAATCATTATATGATAATCGGTCATTCATATTGCAGTTCTTTACTATGGGAAATTGCTTAATCACATTAGTGGTTAGACTTAATCACACTTGTGATTAACTTTAGTCACGTTTGTGATTATAGTTAGTCACATTAGTGAGTAAGCAATTGCGAATAATAGAAAGAACAAATAGGAAAGTACGATGAGTAGAACTTGTCAGCATGAAAATGTAATCGGATGTTTGTAAAATAGAGTATACTGTGATGAAAAAGCTCAAAATGCGATGGCTGACAAACTTTTGAATTAAGACTTCGTATGTGCTCATATTATTGGTTATCAGATAGATATGCTCTTTTTATTTGTTCTGTAGAATGAGGGCATGAGGGTAAAGATACTTTTTGAAATATGCTACCATCATTCATTCAACACTCATTATCAATGGATTATATGCATAATGAGAGCATGAGGGTATAATTGCTTATAACTTTCTATTGGTATTGGCGTTATGTTGAGTCGATTTATTGTGAAATACAGAAGTGTTTTTAATGCTTGTGGTAGCAATTATTAAAAATAATCGCTAAGAAACGTTTTTCCTATTTAAGAAATTATTATATTTGTACCGACTATTATACTATGGCGTAGTAGAACGTTACATATTTTAAGAAGCGTTATTGAAATTATCTTCTATCGTCAAACTTCGCAACTTTGAACTGTACCTGAAGATGATAACAACAACGCTCACGTCTGTGTTATATACCTGCCATTACTGTGGCATCTATATACCTAATGGCGTGGGTGGCTGTTGTTTATCTAGGTACAAGGCAATGCGAAGGCCCGACGATAAGATAAACAAGATACAGCCCTCACGCTTTTTTTTATTAACCGCCGAACAGAGGAGGGGGAGTTAGGCAAAGTCTTTTGACAAGATAGACTGATCTAACATTTACAGACGTATGAAAACAACACTGCAAGCGGGAATGCGAATCCTTATTTCCCGTTATCTGTCAAGTCGAGGTTGCGGAGACACAGTATATGTCACCGGACCGCCAGGAGTCTTCTGCCCACAGACGGCAATTATAGCATCTTTTTGCAAAATATTCTATGGTATATTGGCGTATAATGTCTGAACAGAATCATTGAAAAATTATAATCTAAATTTATTGTACGGAAATTATGGAAACAAACAATATGGAAATGTATGAGGCTCCTAAAGTGGAGGTTATCGAAGTAGAAGTGGAAAAAGGATTTGCAGTAAGTGGTGGAACAGAAGACTATAACCCGCAGCCTTGGTAATTGAAATAAATAATTTAAAAACATACACGTATGAAAAAGATATTGTTCACATCTTTAGCTGTTCTTGGATTAGGAATAACCGGTTGTTCCAATGAAGATTTGGGCGTGGCGAAAAGTGGTGTTGATGAAGTATGTGCACTATGGGAGATGCTGAATCGCGTACTGCTATGAATGGCAATTCTGTCGTTTGGAGTATAGGTGACGAGATTGGCATTTTTGTAACGAATGGAAGTTCTTCTACTTACACTAACATTAACTATTCATTATCCAGTGGAGCCGGAACCAAGAACGCAGGGTTCTCAGGGGTACTGGAAGGTGAGAATCCTGTAAAGAAAGCTGCTTTTTATCCTTATGGTAGCGATGCTTCTTATGATGGAAGTAAAATATCATTAACGTTGAAGGATACCTATAATTATAAGGAAGGAGAAAACAGCAGTGCTCTTATGGCTTGCCAAATAAATGAGAGCGCACAGGATGTCTTGGCTTTTAAAAATGCAGGTGCCTGATGAGCATAACTGTCAATAATATCCCGAAGGACTATACTTGGGCGAAATTGACTTCTATGACCGCTCAAGAAAAAACTACTGTTCCAGCCATTGCTGGAAATGCACAAATAGCATTCGCTGGTGGTATCCCTACATTGACAACCACAGAAACGTCAAATTCCTCATCCATAACTATAAACTTTACTGCCAGCAGTGACGTCGTGACCAGTAAAACATTCTATTTCCCGTTGCCTGTAGCCGAGTATCCTGCCTTGGAACTTTCCATTGGTAATGGCGCTACAAGCAAGGTTTTAAAGACAAAAGCTTTAGATGCTAAACGTAACGAACGTTATACCACAACTATAACGTTGGACGAAGTATCCGGAAGTGTGCCGACAACAGTTGAAAGTGTATCAGCGGTAGCCGATGCTTTAAAAGAAACCAATTCTGTTTCTGTGGCTGATGTGGCTTCAACTGAACCCAGTCCTACGGTTTCAATACCGAAAAAAGATACACCGGCAGAAAATGTCAGCATATCCTTTGAAAATATTTCTACAACAAATGCTGTTGCCATTAAAGAAGAGAGCACTGGTACTGGTGGTACAGCTGCACCTAAAAACGTGTTGGTATCTGTACCGCAATTAGATACTGCGCCTAAATTTGAGATAGATCTGCCTTCTTCTACCGTAACTTTGGCTGCCAATGGCGAAACAGCTACTTATGATGAAGTAACGGCAACTACTGCTGCAAACACATTGGTTCTTGGTAAAGGAGTTACTGTTAATACATTGAAGGTAAAAGCCGGTAATGTAAGAGTGAAGAGTGGTGCCAAAGTAACAGCCATCAGTCGTGAAAGCGGTAACACTTCAACTGTCATTATTTATAAAGAAGAGGGTGCTGAATTACCCAATCTGTCCGGTAATGATGCATTTGAAGTAGTTGATGCTGCCGTAGCCGACTTGCAAAATGTCGCAAAAAATGGTGGAACTTATACTCTTGCCACAGACTTGACGGGAGATTTTACTATTTCCGCAACGAATGAAGTTATCATCAATTTGAACGGTCATAAAATCACCAACAAATCTGGCGATACATTTACCGTAAACAAGGATAGTAAACTGACCATTAACGGAATGGTACAGTGGATAATGTAAGTCACGGGAAAGCTTGTATCTATAATAACGGTACAGTAATTCTTAATGGCGGAACCTATATTAGAAGTAAGGAAAACGGTCAGAACTCAGAAAGTTCAGGTGGTAACAGCTATTATAATATTCTGAATCATGGCGAGCTGACGATTAATCCAAATGTGGAGATATCGCAAAACGGGCATTATTCTTCGATGATAGCCAATGGGTATTATGATTATACCAATACGAATCCGCGAAATGGATATGTAAGCGGTACTAATCATCAGAATCCTTCACTTATCATAAACGGTGGTACATTTGCCGGAGGTCTTAATACCATTAAAAATGATGATGGAGCCCAGCTTGTCATCAACGACGGTACGTTCATCAATATGTCTCAGGCAACCGTACAGAATCATCATGTGGCTGAAATCAAAGGAGGTACATTCAATACGACTGGTTCCGCTCAGTATGTGGTGGATAATGAAGGCCATAATGGTGCAGCCAATGATTTGGGACAGATGACTATCAGTGGTGGAACACTGAATGGCAAGATCTATGTGGTTGGTGCAGGTGCATCGCTGGCTGTTACCGGTGGTACTTTTTCCGATCCGTCCGCACTTTTATACTTAAGCGGTAATGCTAACGTGAAGATACGTTTGAATGGAGACGCTACTTGTAATGGCTTTAAAACGCAAAGTGGACAATCTGTAGAATTGGATTGAACAACCATGTGCTTACACTTGCTAAACCGACCGTTGGTTCGGCTGGCACAGAAACGAACAGTTGTCAATTGTTGAAAGGTTCTACCGTTACTATGAAAAACGGAACACTGGCAAGTGATAATGATAAAATTATGATTCAGACTACTGTAATTTGACGTTGGATGCTATGACAGTGAGGGGCTAAATGCCTTATATGTATTGAGTAACAATTGTGGTAATATTTTAATTAACAATACTACGATTAATGCCGGAACTGGTGCATATGCATTTGATGTTTGCGGCTTTTCAACCTACACTGACGGAGTTAAAGTAACTGTTAAAGGTACTAGTATTATTAATGGTAATGTGGAATTATCAAAAAGTACCGGAAACACCGAACCTATGGAATTAAATATTGAGGGTGGTACTTTTAACGGCAATTTGGTTGTTGATTCATCGATAACAGATGCTTCCTCTATCATTAACGTGACAGGTACTCCTTCTTTTACAGGAACCGGTTGGGATAGTTATATAAAATAAGAGAATTATTTGCTATCATGTTATTAGTCATGGCAGAAAGTGATTTGTAATAAAAGAAGGTCGTCCTGTCTCGAAAGGTCGGGCGGCTTTCTTTTTTTAAGATTAGAAGATTATGAAACTTAATCCCCATTTCAAACTCCGCTCCATAGCCGGAGAAACAATAATTGTGAACCAAGGTGTTCCCGATACTGATTTGACCCGTATTATTTCCTTTAATTTTTCCGCTTGCTTACTTTGGAAACGACTTTCGGGAAAGGATTTCACTTTACAAGAGGCAGCCTTGGTGTTGGTGGAATCTTATCATATTTCTCAAGAGCAGGCCGAAAGAGATGTGGTGATTTGGGCAGATGCACTAAAGAAATGTTCAGCCTTACTTGATTGATATAACAATGGATATAATACTCGATAAACCGGAGCAAATGCTATTTGCCTTGCTCGATCCGCGTTGAACAGCACAAAGCCGGTTAGTGAAATCCTTTTTACCGATATATCTCCTGCCCTTTGGCAGGCGTGTTACAGACTAGCTTGCACTCAGGGAGTGATGGCCTTGGCATGGGACGGAATACAAACCCTGCCGGCTTGTTTGCAACCCCCGAAGGCTTTGAAGTTAAACTGGGCGATGGCGGTAGAGAACTATGAAAAACGCTACCGGCGGTACTGCCATACCATAGCCGAACTTTCAGCTTTTTATAAAACGCATGGCATTACCACGGTCCAGTTGAAAGGAGTGGGTCTCTCCACCTATTATCCTATTCCTTCGCACAGGGAAGGGGGAGATATAGACATCTTCACTTATTCGGCAGACCATTCCCGGAAAAGTGATGCCGAGGCCAACCGGCTGGCAGACCGGTTAATGGAAGAAAAAGGAATAGAGGTGGACTTTGAACACTCCGAAAAGCATAGTATGTTTTACTATAAAGGTATTCCGATAGAGAATCATAAAACCTTCATTAATTCGGAAACATACCGTATAGCGGTGAAGATGGATAAGCTCCTTCAAAAACTGCTACAACCCGTATCGGCGGAATTGGACGGAAAATGCTCCATTTTAATCCCATCTTCCACCTTTAATACCGTATTTCTCGCTTTTCATGCCGCCCAGCATTATGCACGCGGCTGGCACTTCATCATCTTTGCGACTGGGCTTGCCTGCTGAATAGATACGGCCTGCATATTCCTGAGGAAGTGACGGATATTCGTTTTAGAAATATGATGCTGGCAATGACCCGCCTCTGTAATGATTATTTGGGAACTTCCGTTCCTGTATATGGAGGAGAAGAGTTGGCGGAGGAAATCTTACGGGAAATCATCCGTCCACCCTATACGATGTCAGTTCCGGCGAAGAATAAATGGGGCATTCTGGTTTATAAAACCAAACGTATGCTGCATACTCATCGTGCGTGCAACAGCGTGTTGCGCATTTCACTGTGCAAATGGGTTGGAAATTCTATTCTGTTGCATCTGCGCTCTCCCCATACCATCTTCCAGACGGAACGAAAATAGGCGGTTTATGTTGAAAAGAATCTGCCGTTTGTTGTTGCCTGATGAAAGGAAAATGGGGATAAGGGTGGTTTGTGCCGTATTTCTTTGCGCATTACTTGACTTTGCCGGACTCGCTGCCCTGTTGCCTGTCTTGTTTTTTCTGTTGGATGACGGGAGGGATAAAGATGCCGCCCTGTTATTTTGTCTGGTGGCAATAGTCTTTATTTTGGTGAAAAACGCTTTGGCAGCGGGGCTTTCACGTTTTCAAAACCATTTTCTGATGTCTCTTTACCGTCGGCTCAGCTTTTCTCTCTTTACTTCTTACTATCAACGGGGATTATTGTTTATACGCAGCAGGGGGAGTATCCGGCTGGGATATGAGGTGAACTATATCTGTTATGCTTTTTCTTTAAACCTTCTTTCCCCCTTGCTTCGCATGACAGGAGAACTGCTGCTTGTTTTTGGGTGACGGCAGCTTTGTTGGTTTACGCTCCGTTGACGGTACTGATGCTGTATATTGCCTTTCTGCCTTTCATGCTGATTTACGGATGGGGGATCAGGAAACCGATGCGCCGTTATGGTGAGCAGGAGCAGCAGGCTCGTCGTGAGCAATCCCGGCTGGTCACGGAAACGATGAAAGGGTATGCCGAATTGGAACTGAATGCGGCGTTTCCTTTTCTTCAGCAGGCATTCGCCCAGAGGGTAAGGAAAATCAGTGAGAGCCGTTTGAAACTGGAAACGATACAGCATCTTCCTCTTTGCCTTTCCGAAATGGCGGTCATATCGGGGCTGACCTTGCTCACCGTTTTCGGAACAGGGGATATCAAAGCGCTGGTAGGTGTCTTTGCTGTGGCGGCTTTCCGGCTGTTACCCGCTTTGCGCGGCATCTTAGGTGGTTGGACACAAGTACAGAATGCGGTCTATTCTCTGCGGATTATAGAGGAAGGGTTGGGGGATAAGGGGATAGAAGCAGTTTCTCCATCATGGGGGCAGGAAGCGTTTTCTTTTCAAAAAGAGATACGGATAGAACACCTCACCTATGCTTATCCTGAAAGTAAAGAGGTTCTAAAGGACTTTTGTTGTACTATTCGTAAGGGGGAATATGTAGGTATCTGTGGTGAGAGTGGCGTGGGTAAATCTACCTTGTTTAATCTGCTTTTGGGATTTATCACTCCGGATAAAGGCGCTATTCGGATAGATGGCAGGCCGCTTGCCGATGTGCGAGGCAGGAATGGCATCGCAGGGTGGGATATGTGCAACAGGAAGTGTTTGTGCTGGATGGGACCTTGGCGGAAAACATTGCTTTGGGATGCCGGTCTATAGATAAGGAACGGGTAGCGGAGATAGTGAGGCTGGTGAGATTGGATGCTTGGGTGGATGAATTGCCGCAAGGAATGGATACTCCTTTGGGTGAAGGGGGAGGAAGGCTTTCGGGAGGTCAGAAACAACGGGTAGGCATCGCCCGTGCTTTGTATAAGAAAGCGGAGGTGCTTCTACTGGATGAGGCTACTTCTGCATTGGATAATGAGACTGAACGGGCTGTCAATGAAATGCTTCTCGGTCTGATGAAGGAGTGTAGGGGGCTGACTGTTCTTACGATAGCCCATCGGGAAAGTTCGTTGGCGTATTGTCATCGTGTAATCAGATTAAATGGAAAAGACAATGGATCGAATTTATAAAATAGGTGGCCACTGCTTCGCATTGCCGGACGAAAGGTTGATGGAAGCGGTGGATGGTATCAGCGGTTTCAAGCCTTTTAGTTGGCAACCGGATCTGGTTTCGGCAAAAGATGTATATGAGGGTGCTTGGTTGCCGGATTTTACTGTTTGGGAGGGAAACGGTTGGGATTTTCCGGCTTTTACGAGAAAGTCCTATGGGTTCGGATATGAAGATGTAACCGGTACTTTCGGTGTGAGTGGGGATCGTTTTTTGTTGGAACTGGCTCCGCAGGGAGAACCGTCGCTTTATCTCCGGACGATGGGTGGAACCGGGAGAGGTATCTGTTTATATGGTCATTATTCTCCCCGTCTTTTAAGGTTTGCCTTATGGATGGGGTATGGCCTGATGACGGTACGGAAAGATACGGTTGCCTTGCATGGCAGTTGTGTTGTTTATAAGGGGAAAGCGGCTCTTTTTTTAGGTGAAAGCGGAACCGGAAAAAGTACCATACCCGTTTGTGGAGGGAAAATATAGCAGGAAGTAAGTTGCTGAATGATGACAGTCCCATTGTGCGTTATGAAGAGGGGGGCGTGTGGGTATATGGCAGCCCGTGGAGTGGGAAGACTCCTTGTTATAAGGCGGAGCGTTATCCGTTGGCCGGATGTGTACGTTTGTCACAAGCACCGTATAACAAGATACGGAGATTGAACACTTTGCAGGCTTATGCAGCTTTGCATCCGTCTGCTCCTCCTGCATTTGCATACGAGGAGGAATTATACTGTGGGGTTTGTAGTCTGTTGGAAAAGATGGTTTCATCCATTCCTGTTTATCATCTGGAGTGTTTGCCCGATGCGGAGGCGGTGAAATTAGTATGTCGTACTTTATATGGAGATGGGTATGAAGCGGATAGCGAATGAATGTTTCTTTGCGTGGGTGGAGTCGGAAATCAAAAGTGGCAGGAGCGTGAAGTTCCGGGTGAAAGGCAATTCCATGATGCCTTTACTGAGAAATGGGAAGGATGAAGTGGTGGTGGGGCCGTATGATAAGGAGGAGTTGAAACTTTTTGATGTCATTCTGTTCCGGCAGACAGACCGGTATGTATTGCATCGGATTATTCAAAAAAGAGACAGTCGTTATCTGATGCAGGGGGATGCGTCTGCCGTTTTTATGAGGAATGTGAGGACACGGATATCATCGGGTGGTGAGAAAGGTATGCAGGCCTTCCGGAAAGAAGATTGAACGGATTCCATGTGTTGGCGGTTGGAAGCGTTTGTGGTTGGGCTTGGTGGATGCAGAGGAATGGTGCTGCGTGTCCTGAATAGATTGGGTTGTTGTCTCCTTTTTTGACGAAATCTGTCAGCTTGGAAGGAAATATTATTCATAAAGCAGGTATTTCTCTCTCATCTTTTTGTAGGCTTCCAGTTCATTCTGCCATCCTGCACGGATTTCTTCTTCACTGGCTCCTTTCATGATTTGTTCCCTTACGGTACGGTTCCCTATCAGCAGGTCGAACCATTGCGGGCGGGTAAAGAACTTGTCCGCTTTCCCAAGGTCTTGATAAGCTTGATAATAGGTGATGATGTATTTTAAAGAGAATCCTTTCGGGGCGGTGATATGGCGGAGATTATTGCCATAGCAGTATTGGTTTTTATACATCGGATTCTTGTCAAAGCCTTCCAAGGCTTCCGGTCTGAAAGAAAAGGAGGAGATGCGGATATCCGGTGAACCGATTACTTGAAAAGGATAAAGAGTACCTCTGCCCACACTGATGGCTGTACCTTCAAACGGACAGAGTGAAGGATATAAGGCAATTGCCTGGTCGTTGGGCAGGTTGGGAGAGGGTTTTACCGGAAGCGAATAGGGTTGTCCGTGTTTCCAGCCTTCCACGGGGATGACGGTCAACGCGCATTTTTTGCCATTGGGCAGCCAGCCTTCGCCATTGATCATTTGAGCCAGCTCGCCTACAGTGCAACCGTGTAAAATGGGGATGGCGTGCATACCCACAAAACTTTTCTGGTTTTTCTGTCGCACAGGGCCGTCCACGTAATCACAAGGATTGGGCCGGTCTGTGATGACCAGTTGTTTCCGGTTCTCGGCACAAGCTTCCATTACATACTGCATGGTGCTGATATAGGTATAGAAACGGGCACCTACATCCTGAATGTCGAACACAATCAGGTCTATGTCCTGTAGCTGTGTGGCTGTAGGTTTCTTATTTTTACCGTAAAGGGACAGGATGGGTATTCCCGTGCGGGTATCTTTTCCGTTCCTGATGGTTTCTCCGGCATCGGCGTCACCCCGGAATCCGTGTTCGGGAGCGAATACCTTTTTTATTTGTATATGCGCTGCAAGCAGGGTGTCCAACAGATGGGTTTCTCCTACTTTGGAGGTTTGGTTTACAACCAATGCCACACGCTTCCCTTTTAATATAGGTAAGAGACGGTCCATCTGTTCGGCTCCGGTGATAACCTTTTGCGCGGTCACGGCGTTGCAGATAAACAAGAGGCAGTATAGGAAAATGTATTTTGTTTTCATGATATGTGGCGATTATTTTGTAATATTGCACAAAAATAAGAATTTAATTGAGAATGGACGCACTTGCTATCATTAATAAATATTATCCTGAAGATAATGAACTGAAACATATCCTGCTGGCGCATAGCCGTTCGGTGGCCGATAAGGCGTTATGGATTGCCGGCAAGCATCCGGAATTGAATCTGGACAAGCAGTTTCTGGAAGAGGCGGCGATGCTGCACGATATTGGTATTTTTATGACGGATGCTGAGGGCATTTGTTGTTTCGGATCTTATCCTTATATTTGTCATGGATATTTGGGGGCTGATCTGATGCGGAAAGAAGGATTTCCGCGTCATGCATTGGTCTGTGAAAGACATACGGGAGCGGGTATGTCTTTGCAAAGTATTATTGACCAGCAGTTGCCTGTTCCTCATCGGAATATGGTTCCGGTTTCGCTGGAAGAACAGGTTATTTGCTTTGCCGACAAGTTTTTCTCAAAGACGCATCTGGACAGGGAAAAGAGCGTGGAGAAGGCGTTAAAGAGTATTTCACGTTATGGGGAAGATGGGATAATCCGTTTTAACCATTGGTGCGAATGTTTCTTGTAAGCCTTAAAAATAAATTAAATATCCGCTAAATAGTTCATTATTGGCGGATAATGCTTAATTTTGCCCCTCAAAAGCGTAAATGATTTGTGAATGACGCCACTAAAACGACATAGATTTATAACATTCCTACTACTATTTGCATGCCTGTCACTTTCTTTAAGTACAGGTGCTCAACGCAGAAAGCGGAATTCTGCATCCGGTAATGATTCCCTGAAGTAGATAGTGCTTTGGTAGATACGTTGTCTATCGATACGGTTGCACCTAAAAAGAAACAGCCGTTGGATGCGCCTGTTATTTATGAAGCAAATGACTCTATCGTATTCACTGAGGGCGGATATGCCCATCTGTATGGTGACGGTAAGGTGAACTATGAGAAAATAGAGTTGACCTCTGCCGTGATTACAATGAACATGGATAGCAGTACGGTGTATGCCCGTGGTGTTCCCGACTCGGTTGGCGTGGAAAAGGTACTCCTGTCTTTAAGGATGGCGAGACTCCGTATGAGTCAAAATCATGCGTTATAACTTCAAGTCGAAGAAGGGGTTCATTAATAATATCGTTACTCAGCAGGGGGAAGGATACGTTACCAGTGAGGAGTCGAAGAAAGGTGCTAATGATGAACTTTATTTGCGTCACGGACGATATACTACGTGTGATAATCACGAACATCCTCACTTCTATCTGAAACTTTCCATGGCGAAAGTGCGTCCTAAGAAAAATGTGGTTTTCGGTCCTGCCCAGCTGGTGGTGGAGGATGTGCCGTTGCCTATCGCTATTCCTTTCGGATTTTTTCCGTTTAACAGCAGTTATTCGTCAGGATTCATTATGCCTACATACGGTGATGAAATGAATCGTGGTTTTTATTTGCGTGATGGGGGATATTATTTCGCCATCAGTGACCGTATGGATTTGAAAGTGTTGGGTGAGATCTTTACGAAAGGTTCATGGGGACTGTCCGTGCAGTCTAATTATAACAAGAGATATAAATATAGCGGTAATTTCAATGCCAGTTATCTGGTAACGAAAACCGGTGAGAAGAATATGCCGGACTATATGGTTACAAAAGATTTCAGAATTGCATGGAGTCACAGACAGGATGCCAAGGCTAACCCTAACAGCTCTTTTTCGGCGAATGTGAACTTTGCGACCAGTAGTTATGACCAGCGTAACCTGAGTAGTTTGTACAACCCGCAGCAGTATTCAAATAACACCAAGACGTCTAGTGTGAGTTATTCGCGCAATTTCCCCGAAATAGGATTGAATCTGTCCAGTACATTCAATATCTCTCAGAATACGCGTGACTCTTCTATCAGTGTGACGTTGCCGGATTTGAATATTTCATTGAACCGTATTTATCCGTTCAAGCGTAAGAAAGCGGTAGGTGATGAACGTTGGTATGAGAAAATCTCACTCCAATATACCGGCCAGATGACGAACTCGATTAATACCAAGGATAATCTGATTCTGAAGCAGGGTTTGAATAAATGGACTAATGGTATGCAGCATAAGATTCCTATCAGCGCTACATTCACTTTGTTTAAATATATCAACGTTGTGCCTTCTTTCAACTATACCGAGCGCTGGTATATGCGCAAGGTGGAGCAGAGTTATGATCCGTCGGCACCTAATAATGTGCGGAGAGATACAATCAACGGTTTCAACCGTGTGTATAACTATGATTTGAGCTTGCAGGTGAATACCAAGATGTATGGTTTCTACAAACCGTGGAAGAAATTGTTTGGCGACAAGATTGAATGATCCGTCACGTCTTTACTCCTTCGGTGAGCATGAGTTATGCACCGGACTTCAGTACGTCTAGGTATGGATATGTGGGAACGTATACTTATACTGATACGGATGGTGAAGTACGTACTCAGACTTATAATCCATATGAAGGTTTGCCTTACTCTTTCTCGCCCAGTGGTAAATCCGAGAATTTCACTTTCTCTATAGATAATAACGTGGAAATGAAAGTGAAATCCGATGCGGATACTACCGGAGTGAAGAAAATCAGCTTGATTGACCAGTTGGGAGCCAGTATTTCCTATAATGCGGCGGCTAAAGAGAAACCTTGGGGAAATTTGAGTATGAATCTGCGCTTGAAACTGACCAAGAGTTATACTTTTAATATGAACGCCCAGTTTGCTACGTATGCTTATGAGTTTGATAAAGACGGCAAGGTAGTGGAAGGTAACCGTACAGAATGGTCATACGGACGTTTTGGTCGTTTTCAAGGGTATAGCGGTTCTTTCTCGTATACATTGAATAATGATTCGTGGAAAAAGTGGTTTGGTCCGAAAGATGAAAAGGACAGTAAGGGGGATAAAGACAAGAAGAATGAAAATCTGGATGAGTACAGTGATGATGGCAATGAAAACACGGAGGAAGAAGATAACTCCGGTTTGAGAAAGACAGAGAAGGCGGCTATAGATCCGGATGGCTATATGGCTTTCAAGATGCATGGTCATTGAGTTTGAGTTATAGTTATAGTATTCGTGAGGACAGAAGCAAGCAGATTAATATCAAGACGATGAGATATCCTTATTCGGTGACTCATTCATTGAATGTTTCCGGTAATGTGAAGTTGGGTAGCCGCTGGAATGTGAATTATTCTTCGGGGTATGATTTTAATACGAAAGAGATGTCAATGACAACGGTCAATATCAGCCGTGACCTGCACTGTTTCAATATGAGCTGTGGCTTGGTATTCGGTCCCTTTACTTCCTATAACTTCAGTATTCGTGCTAACTCCAGTATGCTGACCGATGCTTTGAAATGGGATCAGCGAAGCAATACGGGTAGTGCGGTGAATTGGTACTAGGAAGAAGTTGGGAATAAAAAAATGAGAAATGGTTTCTGATAACAACACGCAACCATTTCTCATTTTTTTATTCTGTTTTTATTTATGTCTACCACTCAATCGGTGTTTGCCCGTGCGCTTGCAAGTATTCGTTGGTACGGCTGAAGTGCTTGTTGCCAAAGAAACCGTTATAGGCTGACAGGGGGGACGGATGTGCGGAAGCCAGTACCAGGTGCTTGTTGCGGTCTATGAAGGCACCTTTTTCTGTGCATAAGATCCCCATAAGATGAATACAATATTTTCACGTTGTTCTGCCAGTACACGGATGGCGGCATCTGTAAATTCCTCCCAGCCCCGTCGTTGATGAGAGCCTGCCTGATGGGCACGGACCGTCAGTGTGGCATTGAGTAATAAAACTCCTTGATTCGCCCAGCGGGTCAGGTTGCCTGAAGTAGGGATGGGAGCACCCAAATCGCTTTGTATTTCTTTGAAAATATTTTGTAGGGAAGGAGGAAAAGGTACTCCGTCATTAACAGAGAAGCAGAGTCCGTGCGCCTGGCCGGGACCATGGTAGGGATCTTGGCCGATAATGACGACTTTCACTTTGTCAAACGGGCACAGATTGAAGGCGTTGAATATAAATCTGCCCGGTGGGTAAATAGTGGCAGTCTGGTATTCGCTTCTTACAAACTCAGTGAGTCTGATAAAGTAATCTTTTTCAAATTCGGGTGCCAGATGTTGTTTCCAGCTTTCTTCTATTTGTACGTTCATGGCATTTCTTTTATTATAAAATGTGCGTTAAAGATAGGGGTAATTTGTAAAAATGACAAATAAAAAGAGGATGACTTTTTATAATCATCCTCTTCTTTCATTGCTGATAGATTATAATCAAATAAGTTGCATACCCAGTTGAGCGCATTCTTTTCTCATATCTTCGGGCCATATACTGGCTTGGATTTCACCTATGTGGGCTTTCTGTAAATAAAGCATACAGAGTCGTGATTGTCCTATACCACCGCCGATACACAAAGGAAGAGTTTCATTTAGCAGGCGTTTGTGGAAATACAGTTCTTTACGTTTTTCCTGTCCGCTGAGTGTCAGTTGGCGGAGCAGCGCTTCTTTGTCTACACGGATACCCATAGAGGAAAGTTCGACGGAACGGTCCAGTACTTTGTCCCAAACTAACAGGTCGCCATTCAGACCGGGAAGTCCGGTTTCCGGGTTGATTGTGGTATAGTCGTCATAGTCAGGTGCGCGCAAGTCATGTTCTTTACCGTCACTCAGTTTGCAGCCTATACCTATAATAAATACCGCACCGTATTTTTGTGAGATGGCATGTTCACGTTCTTTCGGACTCTTGTCGGGATACATCTGGCAAAGCTCTTCCGAGTGGATGAAATGAATGTCATGTGGCAGGAAGGGTTTGATCTGCGGGTACATTTCACATACCATATATTCTGTGCGGCGCATGGCTGCATAAATACGGGTTACTATTTGTTTCAGGAAATCAACCGTGCGTTGTTCTTTGGTAATTACACGCTCCCAGTCCCACTGGTCTACATATAGCGAGTGGAGATTACCTAATTCCTCGTCAGCCCGGATGGCGTTCATGTCTGTATAGATGCCATAACCCGGCTCTATATTGTAATCGGCCAAAGTCAGCCTTTTCCATTTTGCCAGTGAATGGACAACTTCGGCCTGTGCGTCTCCCAAGTCTTTGATAGGGAAAGATACCGCCCGTTCGGTTCCGCTCAAGTCATCATTGATACCCATTCCCTTCAATACAAATAGCGGGGCGGTGACACGGCGCAGACGTAATTCTGACGACAGGTTCTGTTGAAAGAACTCTTTTATTTGCTTAATGCCTAACTCTGTTTGTTTTAAATCAAGCAAGGCTTTATAGTTAGCTGGTTTAATTAGGTAACTCATTGTAAAATAGATCTAGTTGTTTTAATTGCTTGCAAATATAGAAATTATTTGTGATATTGTTATATGTTTAGCCGAAAATATAATCAAATTGATTGTTTTATACTTAAATTAATGAGCAAAATATTATTTTGATAGATAAATATCCCCAATTATTAGGATAAAGACAATATATTTTGTACTTTTGCACGTCCAAGTTTCAGACGCACCCGTAGTTCAATGGATAGAATACCGGATTCCGGTTCCGACGATATGAGTTCGATTCTCATCGGGTGTACAATTCAGTAACCTCTTTGCAAAGAATTGCAAGGAGGTTTTTTCTTGTTATATCTTCTCCGTATGAACCTTTTTTCCTTTTTTGAGTTATTCCCTTATGTAACTTTTTAAAATATGCCTTAATATTTAGTTTATTCTAAAAAACAAAGACTAATAAAGAATATAGTTCCTTTTGTTTCTTGTATATACTAAATATACGTGCATATATTCGCTGTTGATTTTAAAATTATTTTCTTTTTGAGGGGTTTTAAAACTAACACTTAATTAAACTTTTTTATTTAAACATTAATTTATCAACCAAATCTGAGATTCATGAAGAAAGCTCTCTTTTTTATCGTATGCCTCTGTTTTGCAATAAACATGATGGCGCAAACAAAAACGATAACAGGGGTAGTGGTAGATGCCACCGGTGAACCTGTTATCGGAGCGAGTGTCCTGGAGGTGGGGACAACAAATGGTACAATAACTGATGTAGACGGTAACTTTACTATCCAAGTGCCTGTGGGGGCAAAACTGGATGTGAGTTATATAGGTTACAAAACACAACAAATTGTAGTGGGAGTGCCAAACACCTACAAGGTTATTTTAAAAGAAGATGCAGAAATGCTGGATGAGGTCGTGGTGACCGGTTATGGAATGAGTCAGAAACGTTCGTTGATGACGAACTCTATTTCAAAGTTGGATGATAAAGTATTACAAAATGCAGCTATGAGTAATGCGGCCCAATCCTTGCAGGGAACTGTCAGCGGATTGCGTGTGACAAATACTTCGGGTAAACCGGGTAGTTCGCCCAATATCGTTTTGCGTGGTGGTGCTTCCATAAACAAGAATCTGGAAGGGCCGTTGGTCGTGGTGGATGGCCTTGTGCGTTCTATGGATGATATCAATCCTTCAGATATTGAATCCATACAGGTGCTGAAAGATGCGGCTTCCACAGCTATTTATGGTGCCCGTGCCAATAACGGCGTAATTCTGGTGACAACCAAGAAGGGGGTGGAAGGCAGGACACAAATTACTTATAAGTTCAAAGGGGGTGTGAACTTTGCACGTGAAGGGTATAAGTATTTGGATGCCGGTGACTATTTGTATTATCAACGTTTAGGTTGGCAGCGTACCAATGGCGGTACAAGTATGGAGAACCAGAAAGGTTTTGGGGTTAACTCCGGAGTGGATCTGGCCTTTATGACAGATGCAAACAAACATTTGCTGAATGAAGGATGGCGGTCTATGGCGGATCCTGTGGACCCTGATAAAACTTTGATTTTTAGAAACCATGCCGGTGAGCTGCATGATCTGACTTCCGCAATGCCGCGTTTACACAAGATCATTATCTGAATTTGTCGGGAGGTAATGACAAAGGAACATTTTCCTCATCTTTAGGGTATTATTCGGAAGACGGTCAGATAATTTCTACCAATTATCAGCGTGTGAACGGGACTATCAACGGTTCATACAAGTTGTTGCCCGTTTTGACAGTGAATGCCGGCGGTAGTTTTTCATGGTCCAAGATGCCCGATTTATGGACTTACGACTTGAAAAGCCCTTGGAACGGAGAAACGGGAGAGTATGAGTTGTTCTATCGTACCATGAGTATGTTTCCCACCTGGAATCCGTGGAATGAGGATGGAAGTCCTGCTGCCGGATGGAGTAATCAGGATGGTAATCCTTATTATTGGAAAGATAAACTGACTCGTTCTACAACGAACCGTAAGACTTCGTTTAATATCGGTTTTGCTTTGGAAATCCTTCCGCAGCAATTGTTCCTGAATGGAAACAGTTCTATGTATTATACAGACAGTCAGTTTGAACTGTTTGAAAAGAAATATCAACAGATAGGACAAGCTCCCAATACCAATCGTAATGCTTCTCAAACAAATACAAAAGTTTTTCAACAACAGCATGCATTGACTCTGGAATATAAAAAAGGTTTTAGCGGACATAATATCAATGCCATGGCAGGTGGTGAGTATTTTGATTATCAGTATCAGAACCTGGAAGCGCGTGTTTCCGGTGCTCCTACAGATGATATACCTACTTTAAATGCGGGCACTAACCGTACTTATACTACTTCTGTCAAAACCGGATATCGCATTCTTTCCGGTTTCGCCCGTGTTAACTATGATTATAATTATCGTTATATGGTGTCCTTGGTAGCCCGTTATGACGGTATTTCCAAATTGTCCGACAATCGTTGGGGATTTTTTCCGGGTATATCTGCCGGTTGGAATGTGCATGAGGAAGCTTTCTTTAAAGATTCAAAGTTTGCGGAAGTAGTATCCTTGATTAAACCGCGTATCAGTTATGGGTTGAACGGTAATGTAAACGGTATCGGTAATTTTGATGTATATGGTAAATATGGTTCGGTAGGTGCTTATAATGGTAATCTGGGTTATTTGAATACAGGGGTGGTCAATAGTAAATTGCGTTGGGAAAAGAGCCATACGTTTGAACTGGGGCTTGACTTGGGCTTTTTCAATAATCGTATTCATATGATTATGGACTATTATGACCGCACGACTTCCGATTTGCTGACTGATGTGAATTTGCCGGAATATACAGGATTTCCCTCGTTCAAAACGAATCTGGGTACTATCAGCAACCGTGGTTTCGAACTGGAAGCCAAGGTGAATCTGCTGACAAGGAAGGACTGGTCATGGGATGTCACCGCTAATACTTCGTTTGTGAAGAATATGGTGAAGAAGCTGCCTTTTAACGGGAATGTGAACAACCGTCAGGGGGGTGAGCAGGTATGGGATCAAAATCCAACTCGTTGGTTTGGGTAGGCGGCATTCAAGAAGGAAAAAGCTTGGGTGATATCATTGCTTATAAACAAGTGCGTATCTTGCGTGACTGGGATGATGTGAGAAATCATGCCGGTGATTTTGTGGATGAGGTTGCCAACCTGTATGGGCCGAATAAGGCTGCCGAATATGCGGGTAAACCGGATGGAAACCCATTGAGCCGGGAGATGTACTGTGGGATGACAAGAATGGGGATAATGTTATAAATTCATACGACCGTCAGGTGGTGGGTAATATTTATCCGAAATGGACCGGTGGTTTTTCTACCACGCTGAACTATAAAAACTGGTCTTTGTATGGTCGTTTTGACTATGCGGTGGGTCATACCATTTACAATGATTTGAAAGCAAGAATCTTGGGGCAGTATAACGGGTCGTTCAATTTGATTACGGATGTCAGAAATTCGTGGTCTGAAAACAATACGGAAACTAGTATTCCTAAATTCTATTGGGCCGACCAGAATGCGAAAAAGAACATTACCCGTTCCAATAATGGTACAACGAATCTGAACAATAATAACTCTACTTTCTATGAAAAGGGGGATTATTTGTGTCTGCGTGAGGTAACCTTGAGTTATAAATTCCCGAAGAATCTTATAAATAAGGTGTTCTTGACCGATGCGTCCGTGTATGTTACGGGACAGAATTTATTCTATATTACCGGATATGATGGAACTTCTCCGGAACCGGTTATGGATATTCAGGCAAATGGTCGTGGCGGTATAGACAATGGACGCTATCCTACACCAAGAACCGTCCTGTTTGGTTTACAATTGTCATTTTAATGTGTAAAAAAGAAAAGGTATGAACATAAAAAAGATAATATTGCTTTTGCCGCATCGGCTATGTTGGCCGGTGGATGTACTTCGTTGGATATGGACCCGGTGAGCGATATCACTGACTTGAATTACTGGAAAACTCCGGAACAGTTTGATTCATTTGTTTTTGGACTGCATAGTCGCTTCAGGAGCCATTCGTGGAATATGTTTTTGTTGGGTGAGGCAAGAAGTGATGTCTTTGGGGGAATTCCTTTCGGTGGAGAAGCTACCCAGGGGATGGAACGTTTTCCTTATAATACATTGAATGCGGAGAATCCCGGAATCAGCGGGTTTGGTGATTTGTATCAGAATATCAACCAGATGAACTTGTTTATCAGCAGAACTCTTCATACGGATGTGCTGACTGAAAGTGCCAGGAATTATTATTTGGGACAGGTGTATGGATTGCGTGCTTACTATATGTATCAGCTATATCGTTCATGGGGAGATGTCGTGTTTACGGAAGAGCCTAGCCTGGGTTTTGAAGTGGGTAAACTGGCAAAGGCGGCGACTCCGGCTGCCGAAATCTTTGAGCAGGTAAAAAAAGATATAGAATCTTCATTAAGTTATTTTGGATCCGATTATACCATAAAGGAAAAAAAAATCGCTGTGGTCAAAGGCTGCCACATTGATGCTGAAAGCGGATGTATATCTGTGGAGTGCCCATCGTGACGGGGGAGAAGGAGATGCCCGGACAGCAAAGAATGCGTTGGTTGACATACAGAATAATATCAGCCGTAGCAATCTGGACTTGATGGATACTTATCAGGGAGTGTTTGCTTATGATAATAAAGGTAATAAAGAGATTATCTTTACCATTCATAATGAATTGTTTGAATATAATCTGTGGAATGGAAATAATGATTTGTTTCCACAGGCTGATTATTTAGGGAAATTCTATAATGCGGATGGTACTTTGATAAATACGTCTGTCGAGAATAATTTCGGTATCATGCGCCTGATGGTGAAATTGGAAAACTTCAAGAAGTTTCTGCCGGGAGACACCCGTCGTGACGTTACATTGAAAGATGTATATAATAAGGTGGAAAATGGCAAGTTGGAATTGGTAGGGGTGTATCCGCATAAGTATTGGGGAGTTATGAATGGGAGTACACGGGTGAGATGTGATGATTATCCTATTTATAGATATTCGGATTTGCTATTGATGCTGGCTGAGGCGAAAGTGCTTTTGGGTGAGGATCCGGCTACAGAGATAAACCGGGTGCGCCGGCGTGCGTTTGGTGATGCGTATGATGCTTCAACAGTGGGGTTTCCCAATCAGGAAGTCGATAAGCGTCCGGCGGATGCTGTCTTGCAGGAACGTTTGTTTGAATTTATGCTGGAAGGTAAACGATGGTATGACTTGAGGCGTTTTGGCGATTCGTACGTGCTTGACTATACTCCGGCGGAGCTGCCCGTCTGCTTTGGCCTATCAACCAAGGAGCTCTTACTAATAATCCATTGTTGAAACAAACGGTTGGTTATTAAATTTTTGTCGGATAAGAATCTTTAATTGCATAAAAAGACGGTGTTCTTTATGAAATTAATAAAGAAACCGTCTTTTTATTTTCTAATTTCAATAAAAACTTTTATTTTTACACCCGTAAAATTATAAATATTATGAGAAACCCTAGCTTATTACTGCTAATTGTTGTTTTTATATTAGCACCCTTCAAGTTGAGTGCGGCGGCAGATACGGTTGTTGTCCGCGAAACCCGGATTCCTGTGTTGATTGAAAGGCAGGATAATGAGTTGTTTCATTTACGTATAGAGGCTACTCAAAGTCAGATGCTGAATGAAGTGAAGTTGGACTTCGGCAAAGACGTGAATTTGAATGAAATTGAATCTGTGAAACTGTATTATGGTGGAACTGAAAGCGTGGAGAGGAGGGGAAAGACTTATTTTGCTCCGGTAGATTATATATCTAATAATACTCCGGGAAAAACATTGGCTGCCAATACTTCTTATTCCGTTTTGAAGTCGGAAGTGAAGGCCCCGAAGCGTGAGGTTGTATTGAAAGCTGACCAAAAATTGTTTCCGGGAGTGAATTATTTTTGGATTAGCCTGCAAATGAAGCCTGTTGCTTCTATCTTGTCCAAAGTGTCGGCAGAAGTGGTGGAAGCTAAGATTGACGGACAGGTTGCTCCTTTGAAGATAGCCCGTAAGGCGGATACCATTATATGGGGATCGGCGTGCGTCATGCCGGTGACGACGGGGCTGCTGCCTATCGTATTCCCGGATTGGCCACTTCAAATAAAGGAACCTTGTTGGGGGTATATGATGTACGCTATAATAATAGTGCGGATTTACAGGAGTATGTGGAAATAGGTCTGAGCAGAAGTACGGACGGAGGTCAGACTTGGGAGAAAATGCGCATTCCGATGGCATTTGGTGAATATGATGGGTTGCCTAAAGCACAGAATGGAGTAGCGATCCGGCCATTTTGGTTGATAAGAAGACAGGAACTATCTGGATTGTCGCTGCCTGGACACATGGTATGGGAAATGGGCGTGCGTGGTGGAATTCACAAACAGGCATGGACCGTAATCATACAGCACAATTAATGATGGTGAAAAGTGATGATGATGGTAAGACTTGGTCGGAGCCTATGAATATAACAGAACAGGTGAAAGATCCGTCATGGTATTTCTTGCTGCAAGGTCCCGGTAGAGGTATCTCTATGGAAGATGGAACATTGGTCTTTGCCAGCCAGTATATTGGCAATGACCGTATTCCTAATGCCGGTATTATATACAGTAAGGATCATGGAAAAACCTGGAATATCAGTACATTGGCACGCACTAATACAACTGAATCTCAGGTAGCGGAAGTGGAACCGGGAGTGCTGATGCTGAATATGCGTGATAATCGTGGTGGCAGTCGTGCCGTTTCTACAACTACAGATTTAGGTAAAACATGGAAAGAACATGAGTCTTCACGTACAGCCTTACAGGAACCGGTTTGTATGGCCAGTTTGATTAGTGTTAAAGCTAAAGAGAATGTATTGGGTAAAGACATCCTTTTGTTCTCTAATCCGAATGATGCCAAGAACCGTCATAGCATTACCATCAAAGCAAGTCTGGATGGTGGGGTGACTTGGTTGCCCGAGAATCAATTGCTGCTGGATGCCGGTTGGGGTTGGGGATACAGCTGCTTGACTATGATTGACAAGGAAACAGTAGGAATTTTATATGAAAGCAGTGTGGCCCACATGACTTTCCAAGCGATAAAGCTGAAAGATATTATTAAGACCAAATAAATAATGAAACGCAGATTTTCTAGTTTTATTGGTATGATACTGGTTTGTGCTGTAACTATAGCACAAACCAGTATCTCGTTACTTCCTAAACCTCAGTTGTATAAGGATACGGGGAAGAACTTTACTATGGGAAAGGTGAAACTTTCTACTCCGGTGTTGAGGCCGGAGTGGGAAGTTTTTATCATGAATGCAGGTGGTGAGATTGTTGAACACTCGTCATCGGTGATTGAAGTGGAACTGGTTCCGTCTATTGAGGAGGCCAGGTTAAATGGGGCTGAAGCCTATCGTCTTTCTGTTTCAAACAAGCGGATAAAGATAGAGGCTGTAACAGAACAGGGAGTGTATTGGGCTATGCAGACACTTCGGCAATTGGAACGGAAAAAAGGGAAGAGAAGTTCTGTTGCCGGATGTGAGATTGTAGACTGGCCGGCATTCCGGATACGCGGATTTATGCAGGATGTGGGACGCAGTTATATTTCAATGGAAGAATTGAAAAGAGAGATCGAGATTTTATCCCGGTTTAAGATTAATGTATTTCATTGGCATCTTACTGAAAACCAGGCATGGAGATTGGAAAGTAAAATCTTTCCTATGCTGAATGATAGTGTGAACACCATCCGTATGCCGGGTAAATATTATACGCTGGAAGAGGCACGCGATTTGGTGGATTTTTGTAAGAAACATCAGGTGTTGTTGATTCCTGAGATAGATATGCCGGGGCATAGTGCTGCCTTTGTGCGTGCTTTCCGCCATGATATGCAAAGTCCGGAAGGGATGAAAATATTGAAACTGTTGCTGGATGAGGTGTGTGAGACATTTGATGTGCCTTATTTACATATAGGTACGGATGAGGTGGAGTTTACCAATCCGCATTTTGTACCCGAAATGGTGGCGTATGTACGCTCAAAAGGGAAAAAAGTAATATCCTGGAATCCGGGCTGGCACTATAAACCGGGGGAAATAGACATGACACATTTGTGGAGTTACCGTGGAAAGGCGCAACCGGGTATTCCTGCTATCGATTCCAAATTTCATTATCTGAATCATTTTGATGTTTTCGGTGATATTGTAGCTTTGTACAACAGCCGTATTTATGATCAGGCAGAAGGCAGTGAGGACATTGCGGGAACTATATTGGCTTTGTGGCACGATCGTTTGATTGACAATGAGTGGAATCTGGTTATTGAAAATGGCTTGTATCCCAATATGCTTGCTATTGCCGAGCGTGCTGGAGAGGGGAGGTACGGAATATTTTGACGGACTGGGTACGATACTTCCACCCGAAGACACGGAAGCATTCAAAGAATTCGCTGATTTTGAAAAGCGTATGTTGTGGCATAAGGAGCATACGTTTAAAGGATATCCTTTCGCTATGTAAAACAGACTAATGTAAAATGGAATATTACGGATGCTTTTCCTAATGGGGGAGATATGGATAAGGTGTTCCCGCCTGAACAGGAGTTAAAGGATACCTATCATTATAACGGGAATACGTATGGTGTACGTCAGGCAATAGGGGCAGGTATTTATTTACGCCATGTCTGGGGGACGTTTGTTCCCGGATTTTATGCCGATCCTAAAGAGGATCATACCGCGTATGCATATACTTGGGTATATTCTCCTAAAGATCAGGAAGTGGGGTTATGGGCAGAATTTCAGAATTATAGCCGTTCGGAGATGGATCTGGCTCCGCTGCAAGGTAAATGGGATTATAAAGGTAGCCGTATTTGGATTAATGATAGGGAGATAATGCCTCCTGTATGGACAGCAACCCATCAGGTGAAGAGTAATGAAATTCCATTAGGAAATGAAAATTGTGTGGCACGTTCTCCGCTGGCTGTGCATTTAAATAAGGGTTGGAATAAAGTGTTCCTGAAATTACCTGTCGGTAAGTTCAGGATGGACCAGACGCGTCTTGTGAAGTGGATGTTTACTGCTGTCTTTGTGACTCCTGACGGAGAAAGGGCGGCAGAGGGATTGATTTATTCACCAGATAAACAAAAATAAAATGAAACGTATTGTCTTATTGTTATTGGGATTATTATTAGCGTTACCCCAGTTTGCTCAGGAACGCAAGTATTCTACTTTTTATGAGCAGAGAGCGACTTTGTTTGAAGAACTTCCGGTTACTTCAAAAGATATTATTTTTTTAGGGAACAGTATCACCAACGGTTGCGAGTGGGCTGAGTTGTTCCAAAATAAGAATGTGAAGAACAGGGGTATCAGTGGAGATATCTGTATGGGGGTATATGACCGTTTGGATCCGATTGTAAAGGGAAAACCGGCAAAGATTTTTTTATTGATCGGTATCAATGATGTTTCTCGGGGAACGTCTGCGGATAAAATTATTTCAGAAATAAGTATGATTGTTCGGAAAATAAAGCAAGAATCTCCAAAAACAAAATTATATTTGCAAAGTGTATTGCCGGTGAATGATTGTTACGGTATGTTTAACGGGCATACATCACGCTGGCAGGTGGTAAAACAAATTAATGATTTGTTGGAACCATTGGCGGTAAAGGAAGGAGCTGCCTATATTGATTTGTATAGTCATTTTGTGGAGAAAGAGACAGGTAAGATGAATCCAGTATATACTAATGACGGATTACATTTATTAGGAAAGGGATACTTGCTGTGGCGTGATATTGTAAAACCTTATGTTGACCAGAAATGAAGAAGACATTAATACTGATTTTATGTTTGTTTCTTTGTACCGTTTCATTTGCACGGAAGCGGGTGAAGGTTGCTTGTGTAGGTAATAGCATTACCTATGGCATAGGTGTATCCGATCCTGATAAGGAGTCCTATCCTGCCCGGTTACAGCAAATGCTGGGTGAAGGGTATACGGTGGAGCGTTTTGGAAAGCCGGGAGCTACGTTGCTGAACAAGGGACACCGGCCTTTTATGCAACAGAAAGAGTTTAAGGATGCATTGGCTTTTGCCGGTGATGTAGTGGTTATTCATTTAGGAGTGAATGATACAGATCCGCGTGATTGGCCCAATTACCGTGATTTTTTTATAGCGGATTATCGTGCACTGATTGATTCGTTCAGAGTGGCGAATCCTGAATGTCGTATTTTGATTGCCCGTCTGACTCCGATTGCCGACCGCCATCCGCGGTTTGAGTCCGGCACACGCGATTGGCATGATGAGATTCAGCTGGCTATAGAAACGATAGCGAAATACGCACAAGTACAGTTGATAGATTTTCATGCACCTTTATATCCATATCCTTTTATGTTGCCCGATGCTGTCCATCCTGATAAGGAAGGTGCGGCTGTCCTGGCAAAAACGGTGTATGAAGCATTAACCGGTGATTTTGGCGGTTTGCAAATGCCGGAAATTTATACGGACAATATGGTATTGCAGCATGGACGTCTGCTGACTATTCAGGGAAAAGCGGATGCCGGTGAGAAAGTAACTGTTTCCATAGACAGGCAGCAACTTCAGGCTGTGACGGGAGCAGATGGAAAGTGGGCGGTGGATGTCCGGCCATTGAAGGCGGGCGGTCCATATACGCTGACTGTTTCTACAGAAAAACGGAAACTGGTCTATGAAAATGTGTTGGCGGGAGAAGTGTGGCTCTGTTCCGGACAATCGAATATGGAGTTTTATCTGAATTGGAGTGCGACTGCCGCACAAGATGTTCCTCAAGCTGCAAATAGCAATATCCGTTTATATGATATGAAAGCCCGTTGGCGTACGGATGCGGTGGAGTGGGATGCTTCGGTACTCGATTCATTGAATCATCTGCAATATTATAAGGATACACGGTGGACAGTTTGTTCGCCTGAAACAGCCGGTAATTTCTCGGCGGTGGCTTACTATTTCGGAAAGAAATTGCAGGATAGTTTGCAAGTCCCTGTAGGACTGATTTGCAATGCCATTGGCGGATCTCCTACTGAAGCATGGATAGACCGTAGTACATTGGAATATCGTTTCCCGGCTATCTTACGTAATTGGATGCAGAATGATTTTATCCAAGACTGGGTGCGTGGGCGTGCTGCCTTGAATGTAAAGCAGTCTTCCAATAAATTGCAACGCCATCCTTATGAGCCTTGTTATTTGTATGAATCGGGTATCCGTCCTTTGGAACAGTTTCCGGTCAAAGGCTTTATTTGGTATCAGGGTGAGTCTAATGCCATAATCGGGAGGCTCATGAAAGGTTGTTCAGATTGTTGGTGGAAAGTTGGCGCAAGAATTGGGGGGATGCGGAACTTCCATTCTATTTTGTCCAATTGTCTAGTATAGACCGTCCGTCATGGACTTGGTTCCGTGATAGCCAGCGTCGTTTGATGGCGGAGATTCCTCATACCGGTATGGCTGTCAGTTCAGATAGGGGAGACTCATTGGACGTACACCCCAAACAGAAAAGAGAAGTCGGTGAACGGTTGGCTGCATGGGCTTTGAATAAAACATACGGATATAAAAATGTCATTCCTTCGGGACCGCTTTATAAATCAGTCGTATTTAGTGGAGGTGCGGCTTATATTTCTTTTGATTATGCGGAGGGGTTGTCCACTTCGGATGGGAAACCGCTTCGTACATTCGAAGTGGCAGGTGATGATGGATTATTTTATCCGGCACAGGCTGTTGTTGAAAACGGTAAAATAAAAGTATGGAGTGACAAGGTGAAAGAGCCGGAAACGGTTCGTTACGGATGGCAGCCATTTACCCGTGCCAATCTGGTAAATGGCGCCGGTTTGCCTGCATCCACATTCCGGGCTGAATAGTATATAAATTAATAAAGATAGGTAAGATGAAGAAAACATTAAAAGTTTTGATGATGTTAGGATGCTTTCCGATGATGCTCAGTGCAAAGGAGTATAAGAAGTCAGAGAGTCTGAGTCTTGATAAGGGATGGGAGTTCGCCCAGGTCGGCCGGAATGAATGGTTGCCGGCTACGGTGCCCGGAACGGTACATCAGGATTTGATTTCTCATAATAAACTGCCCAATCCATTTTATGGGATGAATGAGCAAAAAGTGCAGTGGGTGGAGAATGAGACTGGGTCTATAAAACTACTTTTAATGTGACAGATGAGCAACTCTCGCGGGATGCTGCCTTGTTGATTTTGGAAGGATTGGATACGTATGCGGATATTTACCTGAACGGCTCTTTGTTGGAACGTACGGACAATATGTTTGTCGGCTATACTCTTCCGGTAAAAGAGGTGTTGCGGAAGGGAGAAAACCATTTGCAGATTCTGTTTCATTCACCTGTCAAGCAAACTTTACCCCAATGGGAAACCAATGGTTTTGATTATCCTGCTGATAATGATCATAGTGATAAACGGGTTAGTATCTATAGCCGTAAAGCGCCTTACAGTTATGGCTGGGATTGGGGAATCCGCTTGGTAACCAGTGGTATCTGGCGGCCTGTGACACTGACTTTCTATGATGTGGCACGCATTGATGATTACTATGTACGTCAGGCTTCGGTAACAAAAGATCTGGCGAAAGTTGAAAACCGCCTGACTGTAAACAGTGTTTCTGCAACTCCTCAGAAAGCGGAAGTAACCGTTGCTTATTCTTATAAGGAGGGTGAAAAGGTAACCGAACAGAAAGAGGTGACATTGCAGCCGGGAACAAACCATATTCTTCTTCCCATAGAGATACGGCAGCCTCATTTATGGATGCCTAATGGTTGGGGGGAACCTGCATTGTATGACTTTGAAGCCGTAATAAAGGTGGATGGTAAGTGATAGCTTCTCAAAAAGAGCGTATCGGACTCCGTACAATAAAGGTGGTGAAAGAAAAAGACGATCAGGGAGAATCCTTCTATTTTGTAGTCAATGGTGAACCTATGTTTGCCAAAGGCGCGAATTTTATCCCGGATGATGCTTTGCTGCCTAACATTACTGAAGAACGTTACCGCCAGTTGTTCAAGGATGTGAAAGATGCCAATATGAATATGATTCGTGTATGGGGTGGAGGAATTTATGAGGATGATGCTTTTTATCAGGCGGCGGACGAGAATGGAATTTTAGTTTGGCAGGATTTTATTTTTGCCTGCACTACTTATCCGTCCGATCCTGCTTTTATGAAACGGGTAGAGGCCGAGGCGGAATATAATATCAAGCGTTTACGGAACCATGCCAGTCTGGCTATGTGGTGTGGAAACAATGAAATTTATGAAGGTATGCGCTACTGGGGATGGGATAAGAAATACACTGATCCCGGTATTATGGAAGGAATGAAGCAGGGCTATGACAAACTTTTCCGTGAGTTGTTGCCTCGTAAAGTAGCTGAACTTGATCCGGACCGTTTCTATATGCATGGTTCTCCGTACGAGGCCAATTGGGGACGTCCCGAAGTTGGAAGATTGCAGACAGCCATAATTGGGGTATCTGGTATGGTCAGAAACCGTTTGAAAGTCTGGATACGGAAATTCCGCGTTTTATGAGTGAGTTTGGTTTTCAGGCATTTCCTGAAATGAAGACGATTGCTACTTTTGCCTCACCGGAAGATTATGCATTGGAATCGGAGGTGATGAATGCTCATCAAAAAGCCACTATCGGTAATTTCCTCATCAAGAAGACTATGGGACTGTATTATAAAGTGCCTGAAGATTTCGATCAGTTGGTTTATATGGGTTTGGTTTTGCAGGGGGTAGGAGTGCGCCAGGGTTTGGAAGCCCATCGTCGTAACCGTCCCTATTGTATGGGGACTTTATATTGGCAGCTGAATGACAGCTGGCCGGTCGTTTCCTGGTCGAGCATTGATTATTATGGCAATTGGAAAGCGTTGCATTATCAGGCAAAAAGAGCTTTTGCTCCGGTATTGGTAGATGCTGTCAAGGAAGGGAGGATTTGAATATTTATGTTATGTCGGACAAGCTGGAAGCGGATAAAGAGGTGACTTTATTGTTGCGTGTGATGGATTTTAATGGAAAAGTTCTGACTAAAAAGAGTATCAAGGGTGAGGTTCCGGCCAATGCTTCCACCTTATATTATAAGGAACCTTATGCGGGTATAACAACAAGTCCTCAAAATACTTTTCTTCTAATGACATTAAAAAATAAGAAAGGTGAGGTTTTATCCGAAGAAATTTATTACTTTAACCACGCAAAAGATCAGGAGCTTCCGAAGACTGAGATCCGCTATAAAGTGAAGCCGATGGATGGAAAATATGAAGTGACTCTGTCTGCCAGACAGCTGGCTAGGGATGTGTTCATAGAGATTCCTGTTCAAGGTGCGAGATTTACTGACAACTTCTTTGACTTGTTGCCGGGACAGACAAAGAAAGTGATTATTACTTCAGATAAACTGAAGAAGAATGAAAAGGTTGATATAACTATTAAGCAATTAAGTGATACTAACTAATCAATTAATATCTATTATGAAAACTTTAATGGGCCTTGCAGGGCTGACAATGGCAGGTTTTATGCTTTTATCCTGTAACACAGAAGTGAAAGAAGCAAATTATCAGATAATTCCGTTACCGCAGGAAATTTCGGTAATGGATCAGGCTGCTCCGTTTATTTTGTCAAATGGAACTAAGATAATGTATCCGGAAGGCAATGAAAAAATGCAAAAGAACGCTGAATTTTTGGCAAGTTATATCAAAGATCTTACCGGAAAGTCATTGGCTGTACAAGCCGGTACAGACGGCAAAGGAATAATCCTGCAATTAGGTGGAAATGCTGAAAATCCTGAAGGATACCAGTTAAAGGTAACCAGCGACCAAGTGGTTATTTCAGGACCTACGGAAGCCGGAGTATTTTATGGCATCCAGACGTTGCGTAAATCTATTCCGGTAGCACAAGGAGTGGATATCGCTTTACCGGCGGTTGAAATCAATGACTATCCTCGTTTCTCTTATCGTGGTGCAATGTTGGATGTGTCACGTCATTTTTTCCCGGTAGATTCAGTAAAGCGTTTTATTGATATGCTGGCTTTGCACAACATCAACCGTTTCCACTGGCATTTGTCTGAAGACCAGGATGGAGAATCGAAATCAAGAGTCGTCCTGAACTGACTGAAATAGGTTCTAAAAGAGCGGAAACGGTTATCGGACATAACTCGGGAAAATATGATGGCAAGCCTTATGGTGGATTCTTCACACAGGAAGAAGCAAAAGAAATTGTAGCTTATGCTGCCGAACGTCATATTACGGTTATACCGGAAATTGATATGCCGGGACACATGCAGGCTGCTTTGGCTGCATATCCTAACTTGGGCTGTACTGGTGGTCCGTACGAAGTATGGAAAATCTGGGGGGTATCAGAAGATGTGCTTTGCGCAGGAAATGATGAAACCTTGAAATTCATTGAAGATGTATTAGGGGAAATTATTCAGATTTTCCGTCAGAATATATTCATGTAGGTGGTGACGAATGTCCTAAGGTACGTTGGCAAAATGTCCAAAGTGCCAGGCTCGTATCAAGGCTTTAGGTCTTAAGTCTGACAAGAATCATACTGCCGAGGAAAGATTGCAGAGTTTCATTATCAATCATGCAGAGAAGTTCCTGAACGGACACGGACGTCAGATTATCGGTTGGGATGAAATTCTGGAAGGCGGATTGGCTCCCAATGCCACTGTAATGTCATGGCGTGGTGTTGCCGGAGGTATTGAAGCCGCAAAACAGAAACATGATGTAATTATGACTCCTAATACTTATTTGTATTTCGACTATTACCAAACCAAGGATATTGCTAATGAACCTGAGGCTATTGGTGGATATGTACCCGTTGAAACAGTATATAACTATGAGCCGATGCCGGCTGATCTGACTCCGGAAGAGCAGAAATACATCATTGGCGTACAGGCCAACTTATGGACTGAATACATTCCTACCTACAGTCAGGTAGAATATATGGAATTACCCCGTATGGCTGCTTTGTCTGAAATTCAGTGGACCATGCCGGAAAAGAAAAACTATGAAGGTTTCTTGAAGCGTTTGCCTCAGTTGGTAGATATTTATGATGTTTATAAATATAATTATGCCAAGCATGTCTTTGATGTAAATGCTGTATTTACTCCTAATCCGAAAGATGGTACGCTGGATGTTACTTTGTCTACTATTGATAATAGTCCTATCTATTACACTTTGGATGGAACGGAACCTTCCGCTGCTTCCCAGTTGTATACGGAAACATTGAAATTGAAACAGAATTGTACTTTTAAAGCGATTACTGTACGTCCTGCAGGAAATAGCCGCGTGGTTACAGAGGAAATTGCTTTTAACAAGGCTAGTATGAAACCTGTCACTATGTTGCAACCGGTAAACAAGCAATATGAATTCAAAGGAGCTCCCACTTTGGTGGACGGATTGAAAGGTAACGGTAACTATAAGACGGGCCGTTGGATTGCTTTCTATAAAAATGATATGGAAGCAGTTATTGATATGCAGCAACCGACAGACAGCAGCGCTTCTATTTCTACTTGTGTGGAAAAAGGTGACTGGGTGTTTGATGCCCGTGCTTTTTCTGTAGCTGTATCCGAAGACGGAAAGAACTTTAAGGAAATTACTTCAGAAAAATATCCGGCAATGAAGCAGGATGACAAGAATGGAGTGTTCAACCATACGTTGACTTTCGATCCGGTGACTGCCCGTTATGTGAAAGTGACCGCTTTAGCGGAACATAGCATTCCTGCTTGGCACGGTGGCAAAGGAAATCCGGTCTTTCTTGTTTGTTGATGAAATTTCATTAATTGATAGTTATATTCAAATAATGACTGTGTGCCAAAAGTGTGATAGAGTACCGTTGGGCGTGAGGTGGAATGCCTCCGTCCATATGCGTAAGGAATGTTGTGTTTGCGTTGGTGCAATCCGTTTCTGGGGCAAGCGGGATGGCTGATTTGCTTTTGGCACACTTTTTATTATTTGCTTCACCATGAAAACATGATCAGAAAAATAATATATGGCGTTTATGCGATACTGGGCATGATGACAATGGCTGCTTGTAGCGGTCAATCGGATGCTTCTGAAATATCTCTTGAGAAAATGCATGGGTTCCCTACAGAGAATACCGGTTTTCTTAAGGGAGTTTCTGCATTATATGCGGGAGTGATTGAAGGAAATTTGCTGATAGCCGGAGGTTGTAATTTCCCTGATATACCGGTAGCCGATGGAGGAAAAAAGCTTATTATCGGGATATATATATCGCCCCTTTGTCAAATGATACGGCTTTTGAGTGGAAGAAAATAGGCCAACTGCCTCAGGCAGCAGCTTATGGAGTCACTATTTCTACTGAAAAAGGGTTAATTTGTGTTGGAGGGACTACGGCAACACACAGCTTGTCTGATGTTTTTCTTTTATCTTTGCAAAAAGACACCTTGAAAAGAGAAACTTTGCCCTCTTTGCCTGTAACTATGGATAATATGGCAGGTGCATTAGTAGGACATTCACTATATATTGTCGGTGGAAATGTAAATGGCATTCCATCCTCGGCCATGTACATGCTTGATCTGTCGGATTTGTCTGGAGGATGGAAAAGAGAAACAGATATTCCGGGTGAACCCAGAGTACAACCTGTTTGCGTGGCACAAGATGGAAAACTTTATGTGTGGGGGGATTTGCCCCGGCTGTTGAAGGGCATCAGGCTTCTTTGTCGGTAGATGGATATATGTATTCTCCGGAAACGAAAGAATGGTCATCGGTTGCCACCCCGTATGATGCGGAAGGTAATGAGATCTCTTTAGGTGGTGGAATGGGAACCTCTTTTGGCGAGGGTATGATATTGTGTGCCGGAGGAGTTGATAAGGATATATTCTTAAAAGCTCTGCAAGGTATTTATGCGGGAAAAGAATATTTGTCACATCCTGTAGAGTGGTATCGGTTTAATAGAAACCTGCTGCTCTATCATCCGCAGACGGATAAATGGACTACATTAGGCGAATATGAACAAGGTGCGCGTGCCGGAGCTGTAATAGTTTCGCAGGACGGATTTCATTACATTATTAATGGAGAATTGAAACCGGGCATTCGTACTAATGAAATTAATAGAATTAAAGAAAAGAGAAGATGAGAAGATTGATTATATTGGCGGAAGTTGCATTGGGCTTGCTGTTTGCAAGTTGCACGAAAGAAGAGCAACGCACACTTTCTGTTATTCCCGCACCATTAAAGGTGGAATTACAGCAGGAAGTGTTTTCATTGAATTCGGAAACAGGGTTATATATAGATGCGTCTGAGGGGACAAGAAGATTTTGGAAGATTATCTGGTGGCTTCTTCCATGAATTTGAAACCGGTAATAGCAGAAGAGGGACATAATGTTGTCTTGAAACAAGTGGCGGAACTGCCGGAGGTAAACTCTTCCGAGGGATATGTTCTGACGGTAACTCCTGATCAGGTACTTATTCGTGCAACTTCCGGGGCAGGATTGTTCTATGGAGTTCAGACTATGCTGCAAATGGTTGATGAAAAAGGATTGCCGGCAGGAGTCATTACAGATGAACCCCGTTTTGCTTATCGTGGCTTTATGATGGATGTTTCCCGTCATTTCTTCGATAAGGAATTTATAAAAAGCAGATGGATGCTTTGGCATATTATAAATTGAACCGTCTGCATCTGCATCTTACTGACGCTGCGGGCTGGCGTCTTGAAATAAAAAAATATCCCCGTCTGACAGAATTTGCGGCATGGCGTGAGTTTCCTACCTGGAAAGAATGGTGGAATAACGGACGACGGTATGAAGAAGAAGGCAGTAAAGATGCTCACGGAGGTTATTATACTCAAGATGATATCCGCGAACTGGTGGCATACGCTCAGGAACGTTTTATTACTGTTATTCCTGAGATAGAGATGCCTGCGCATTCGGAAGAAGTACTGACTGCTTATCCTGAGTTGTCTTGTACACACGAACCTTACAAACAAGCCGATTTCTGTGTCGGTAATGAAAAGACTTTTGAGTTTCTGGAAAATGTGCTGACAGAGGTAATGGAACTTTTCCCGTCCGAATATATTCATATAGGAGGGGATGAGGCAGGTAAAGCCTCATGGCCCACTTGCAAACTGTGCCAGGCACGTATGAAAAAAGAAGGCTTGAAAGATGTGAACGAGTTACAGAGTTATCTGATTCATCGTATTGAGGTCTTTTTGAATGCCCACGGACGTAAATTATTGGGTTGGGATGAAATATTGGAAGGTGGTTTGGCACCTAATGCCACTGTCATGTCATGGCGTGGCACGGAAGGGGGAATGAAAGCGGTTGATTCCGGCCACATGGCTATTATGAGTCCGGGTGAGTTCTGCTATTTTGATTCTTATCAGGATGCTCCTGATTCCCAGCCGGAAGCAATAGGAGGCTATCTGCCTTTGTCCAAAGTTTATTCATTTAATCCTGTACCCGATACTTTGAGTGCGGATAAAGTCCAGTTGGTGTATGGAGTACAAGCTAATTTATTCACAGAATATATTCCGACTCCGGAACATGCGGAAATGATGATTTATCCTCGTATTCTTGCCTTGGCGGAAGTTGCTTGGAGTGCCCCTTCTGTGAAGAACTATGATGATTTTCATGTTCGTGCATTGAAAGAGGTAGAGGCATTGAAAGCTGAAGGATACCATCCTTTTGATTTGAAAAATGAGATAGGAAATCGTCCGGGAGCGGATCAGCCCGTACAACATTTGGCAGTAGGTAAGAAAGTGGCTTACGGACCGGATGCCGCTTATTATCCCGGCTATTCGGCCGGTGGTGACAGTGCTTGGTAGATGGTGTGATCGGAGGCTGGACTTATGGTGACAGGCGTTGGCAAGGTTTTATAGACAAGAAAAGAATGGATGTGACCATTGATATGGAAAAAGAAACAGAAATTCATTCTGTTGGAGCAGACTTTATGCAGGTGTGTGGACCTGAAGTCTTTATGCCTTCAGAAGTGATCATTTCCGTTTCCAATGATGGTAAGGAGTTTACGGAACTGAAGCGCATGGAGCATAAAGTAGTGAAGGATGACAAAGTGACTTTCATCAACTTTGGTTGGGAAGGAAATGCCAAAGCACGTTACATACGTTATCAGGCATCTTCGGGCGAATTCGGAGGTTTCTTGTTTACAGATGAAATTGTAGTGAAATAATAGAACTTATATAAACAACAAATAGCATGAAGAAACAAATTTTGTTATCGGCTGTTCTGGCTTGTATCTCAGTTTTTTCTGCGGCAGCACAGAAAGAGCCGGTAGATTATGTAAACCCTTTTGTGGGTACTACTAATTACGGTACGACAAACCCCGGAGCATTAACCCCTCATGGAATGATGTCGGTGACTCCTTTCAATGTGATGGGGGTTCCGAAGGGGATAAGGATAAAGACAAGCAATGGTGGTCCACTCCATACGAATTCAATAATAAATATCTTACCGGCTTTGCGCACGTTAATCTTAGCGGGGTAGGCTGTCCGGAATTGGGATCATTGTTATTAATGCCTACCACCGGCAAACTGGATGTGGATTATCATAATTATGGAAGCTTCTATCAAGGTGAAACTGCAAATCCGGGTTATTATACCAATATACTGGATAAATACAATGTGAAATGTGAACTGACTGCCACTCCACGTACCAGTATGGCACGCTTTACTTTTCCTGCCGGACAAAGCAATATCTTGTTGAATCTGGGAGAGGGATTGACCAATGAGAGTGGTGCTACCGTTCGTTTTGTAAACGACCGTGAGATTGAAGGTACCAAATTGTTGGGAACTTTCTGTTATAATCCTCAGGCGGTATTTCCTATCTATTTTGTAATGCGTATCAACAAAGTACCGGCAAAACGCGGTTATTGGAAAATGATGCGTCCGATGGGTGTGGAGGCGCAATGGGATGATACGGCCGGTAAATACAAACTCTATACTGCTTATACAAAAGAAATAAGCGGAGATGATATAGGAGTGTGGTTTACTTACGATACCACGGCGGAAGAAGTGATTGAAGTCAGTATGGGCGTGTCTTTTGTCAGCATAGAGAATGCCCGTTTGAATCTGGAAAAAGAACAGCTTTCGGTACAACATTCGACAAACTGCGTGCGGAAGCCCGTAAGAAATGGAACGATGATCTTTCCCGTATCAAAGTGGAAGGTGGAACGGAAGAGCAAAAAGGAGTATTCTATACCGCTATGTATCACACGATGGTTCATCCGAATATTTTGCAGGATGTAAGCGGACAATATCCACAAATGGAGGGAGATAAGATTTTGACCACCAACCGTAACCGTTACACGGTATTCTCATTGTGGGATACTTATCGTAACTATCACCAGTTGATGACTTTGGTATATCCGGAGCGTCAGATGGATATGATTCACACCATGATGGGCATGTACAAGGAACACGGATGGTTCCCGAAATGGGAATTGTATGGTCGTGAAACATTGACGATGGAAGGTGACCCTTCTATTCCTGTTCTGGTAGACAGTTGGATGAAGGGATTGCAAGACTTTGACATTGACGAAGCTTATAAGGGAATGTATAAGTCGGCCACTACTCCGGGCAAGGATAATCTGATGCGTCCGGATAATGATGATTATATGTCCAAAGGGTATGTGCCGATGGAAAGTCAGTATGATAATTCGGTTTCTCATGCTTTGGAATACTATGTTGCCGACTATGCACTTTCTACCTTGGCGGAGGCTTTAGGTAAGAAAGAAGATGCGAAATTGTTCCGCAAACGTTCTATGGGCTATAAAAATTATTATAGCAAGGATTTCGGAACCTTGCGTCCGATAACTAAAGAAGGCAAATTCTATGAACCGTTTGATCCGAAAGAAGGAGCTAATTTTGCACCTAGTCCCGGTTTCCATGAAGGTAATGCATGGAATTACACTTTCTTTGTGCCTCATGATATCAATGGCTTGGTAAAGTTGAGTGGGGGGCGACAAGAAATTTGTTGATAAATTGCAAAGCGTGTTTGATGAAGGGAATTATGATCCGGCCAATGAACCCGATATAGCCTATCCTTACCTGTTCAGTCGTTTCAAAGGTGAAGAATGGCGTACACAGAAATTGGTGAAGGAATTGCTGGCTAAGTATTTCACAACTAAGCCGGATGGAATTCCCGGCAATGATGATACGGGTACGATGTCTGCATGGGCTATATTCAGTATGATGGGATTCTATCCGGATTGTCCGGGTGTGCCCGAATATACATTGACCACTCCTACTTTTGATAAAGTGACCGTTCAGCTTGATCCTAAATATTGGGGCAAGAAAGAATTGGTTATCAAGAAAGAAGGACAAGGGGATTATATAAAGGAAATCAGACTGGGCAATAAGAAAATTAATAAATATTTGATTTCGCATGATGATTTGATCAAGGCAGGTGAAATTACTTTTATAGTAACAGAAAATCCTAATAAGAAATAACTATGAATACGAAACGATTTTTGTGTGCTGCGTTAGGAGCTGTTTGTTATTTTGCTTTTTTGCAAGCGCAGGTACGTACAGAGCAGACTTTCGAAAAAGGGTGGAAATTTACGCGTGAAGATAATGCGGAATTTGCCAATCCCGGTTATAATGACAGTAAATGGCAGAACGTCACCGTTCCTCATGATTGGGCGATTTATGGTCCGTTCAGTATCAATAACGACAAGCAGGAAATGGCTATTACTCAAGATGGACAGACCGAGGCGATGGAACATGCCGGACGTACCGGAGGTCTTCCGTTTGTAGGAACCGGATGGTATCGCCTGAACTTTGATGCTCCTGGTTTTGAGAAAGGCAAGAAAGCGACTTTGATATTTGATGGAGCAATGAGCCATGCCCGTGTTTATGTGAACGGGCAGGAGGCCGGTTATTGCCCTACGGTTATAATTCTTTTTATGTGGATGCGACCCCTTATCTGAAACTGGGTGAGAGGAACGAACTGGCAGTCCGTTTGGAAAACGAGCCTGAATCATCACGTTGGTATCCGGGGGCCGGATTGTACCGCAATGTTCATCTGGTAATCAATGAAGATACGCATATTCCTGCTTGGGGGACGTATGTTACCACTCCTGTGGTGACAGACAAATATGCAAAAGTGTCTTTGAAAACTTCTTTGGTTAGCCCTGAAGGAGCTAATAAGGATAATTACCGTATTGTGACGCAGATCAAGGATAAAAACGGCAAAGTGGTTGCTACCGGGGAAAACAAGTTGAGTGTTTTTGATAATGCTTTGTTTGAACAGGAGTTTGCAGTGGCTAATCCTGAGTTGTGGAGTCCTGATACTCCGGTTCTTTATACAGCTGAATCCAAAGTATATGAAGGGAATACCTTGAAAGACGAATATACCACCCGCTTTGGTATCCGTACTTTGGAGATTGTTCCCGGCAAGCTTTTTCCTGAATGGAAAGCTGACCAAATTCAAAGGGGTATGTAACCATCATGACTTGGGTCCGTTAGGCGGTGCTGTAAATGATGCCGCTATACGTCGTCAGATTCGTATTCTGAAAGATATGGGTTGTAATGCCATCCGTACTTCTCATAATATGCCGGCACCCGAATTGGTGGAGGCTTGTGATGAAATGGGTATGATGCTGATGGTGGAGTCTTTCGACGAGTGGAAATCGGCAAAGATGGCCAACGGTTATCATAAAATATTTGATGAATGGGTGGAGAAGGATCTGACTAATCTGATCCGTCATTACCGTAACAATCCGAGTATTGTTATGTGGTGCATCGGTAACGAAGTACCCGACCAGTGGAATGGCAATAACGGACCAAAGCTTTCGCGTATGTTACAGGATATCTGTCATCGTGAAGATCCTACCCGTCCTGTAACACAAGGTATGGATGCGCCTGATGCTGTAGTAAATAATAATATGGCTGCTGTGATGGATGTGGCCGGTTTCAATTACCGCCCTCATAAATATCCAGAAAACTATAAGAAATTGCCTCAGCAGATTATTCTAGGTAGTGAAACAGCTTCTACAGTAAGTTCGCGTGGCGTCTATAAATTCCCTGTTGTCCGTCAGGCTATGAAGAAATATGACGATCATCAGTCTTCTTCTTACGATGTGGAACATTGTGGTTGGTCCAATTTGCCGGAGGATGACTGGATTTGGCATGAGGATAACGCATGGGGTATCGGAGAATTTGTATGGACGGGCTTCGATTATTTGGGCGAACCGACTCCTTATTATACTGATTGGCCCAGCCATTCTTCTTTGTTCGGTATCATCGACCTGGCCGGATTGCCCAAAGACCGTTACTATCTGTACCGCAGTCATTGGAACAAAGATGAAGAAACGCTGCATATCCTTCCTCATTGGACATGGCCGGGACGTGAAGGAGAAGTGACTCCTATCTTTGTTTATACAAATTATCCGTCGGCAGAAGTGTTTATCAATGGCAAGAGTCAGGGTAAGCGTACCAAAGATTTGACTGTAACGGCTGAAAATAGTGCGGATTCTGCTTCCATAGCAGATTTCAAACGCCAGAAACGCTACCGTTTGATGTGGATGGATACAAAGTATGAGCCGGGAACCGTAAAAGTGGTTGCCTATAATGATAAGGGGGAAGCTGTGGCCGAAAAGGAAATCCATACGGCAGGCAAGCCCGACCATATAGAACTGGTTACAGATCGCAATGAAATAAAGGCTGATGGCAAGGATTTGTCATTTGTCACAGTAAGAGTGGTGGACAAAGAGGGTAATCTTTGTCCCGATGCGCAGCATCTCATCAAGTATTCTGTAAAAGGTGCGGGAACCTATCGTGCCGGTGCAAACGGAGATCCCACTTCATTGGAACTTTTCCATGTTCCGCAGATGAAAGTGTTTAACGGAATGATGACTGCTGTTGTGCAAAGTACTGATAAACCGGGAGAAATCATATTGACCGCAACAGGTAAAGGACTTAAATCAGGTAGGCTAGTTTTAATGAGTAAGTAAAAAGATTTGTTTCAATTTCCACTATCTGTGCCCCGCTTGATTTTATTAAGCGGGGCTTATTTATTAAAAAAAGTTGGAAAATAATTGGGGAAATCTGTTTTAGAAAGTGAAAAAGTTGCTATTTTTGTTGGCAAATTTAATATGCCAATTAAAAATTCTAACTTATCATAGTATCATGTTGACCCAAATCATTAACGCAAAGATTCTTACCCCACAGGGCTGGTTGAAGGACGGATCTGTCCTTATGCGCGACAATAAGATTTTAGAAGTTACCAATTGTGATTTAGCTGTTATCGGAGCCGAGCTGATTGACGCTAAAGGTATGTATGTTGTTCCCGGTGGTGTGGAAATCCATTGTCATGGTGGTGGTGGCGGTGATTTTATGGAAGGTACGGAAGAGGCTTTCCGTACAGCCATTAATGCTCACATGAAACATGGTACTACCAGTATTTTCCCAACGTTGTCTTCTTCTACCGTACCGATGATTGAGCAGCTGCCGAAACTTGTACCAGGTTGATGGCGGAACCGGACAGTCCGGTACTTGGTCTTCATCTTGAAGGGCATTACCTTAATATGAAGATGGCAGGCGGTCAGATGCCTGAAAACATAAAAGACCCGGATCCGAAGGAATATATTCCTATTGTAGAGAAGTGGGGCTGTATCAAGCGTTGGGATGCTGCACCCGAATTGCCGGGTGCCATGCAGTTTGGTAAGTATATCACAGGAAAAGGCATCTTGCTTCTGTGGCACATACACAGGCCGAATATGAAGATATCCGTGCAGCCTGGGAGTCCGGTTATTCTCATGCTACACATTTCTATAATGCGATGCCGGGCTTCCATAAGCGCCGTGAGTATAAATATGAAGGTACAGTAGAAAGTATCTATCTGATAGACGATATGACAGTGGAAGTGGTAGCCGATGGTATTCATGTTCCTCCTACTATCTTGCGCCTGATATATAAGATTAAGGGTGTGGAACGTGCTTGTGTTATTACCGATGCTTTGGCATGTGCCGCCAGTGAAAGCAATGTAGCTTTTGACCCTCGTGTCATTATCGAGGATGGTGTGTGCAAATTGGCCGACCGTTCTGCTTTGGCAGGCAGTGTGGCTACCATGGACCGTTTGATCCGTACCTTGGTGCAAAAGGCAGAAATCCCGTTGGAAGATGCTGTCCGTATGGCTTCGGAAACTCCGTCCAAGATTATGGGAGTATATGACCGCAAGGGCTCACTTCAGAAAGGCAAAGATGCCGATATCTTGATTCTTGACCAGGACTTGAATATCCGTGCCGTATGGGCAATGGGCAAGCTGGTCGAAGGAACTTGTACATTATAACAAAAGTGCTTTCAGCTATTTGAAACTCTTTATAGTTTGCCTTTCTGAATGAAATGAAGAATGACGAACTATAAAGAGTTTTCTTGTCTTTTTTCAGTGTGTAACACATACCCCTTCTTCATCAGTGATTCTATCTTCACGCTGGAATCATTGCGCAACGCTTTTCGTAAATAGGTTATTTGTACATTCAATGCCAGCGAATTGGCATAGGATGAAGTTCCCCATACATGTTTCAAAAGTATTTCCCGGTCTACCGGAACATGGAGGTTTTAGCTAGTATTCGGAGTATCTCAGCCTGTCGGGAAGTAATCAGTACCTTGTTATTTCCCGTCCTTATTTCATTGGTGGTATAGTTAAATGTACTTTTTCCGAATGTATAGCTTTCTGTTTCAATTCTGTTGTTTGCACATTGAAACGTTCACGGATACGTGCCAACAGCTCTTCGGGATAAAAAGGCTTTGCTAGATAATCATTGGCTTGCAGATCAAAGCCTTTCAGACGGTCGGCTTTATCGCTACGGTCTGAAAGAAAGAAAATAAGTACCTGATGATTTTGTTTCCGTATTTTTGCCGCTACCTCGAAGCCGTTCAGTTCGGGCATATTGATATCAAGCAATACCAAATCAGGCCTTATTAAGGGAAATTGTTGTAAGGCAATGTTTCCGTTTCCTGCGTAAGTAACTTCATAGCCTTCTGCCTCCAAAAAACGTTTTAAGAGCATGGAGTATTTTAAATCATCATCTGCGAAAAGTATTTTGATTGTTTTCATCTTATGTGGATTGTTGAAATGATTATTGAGGTAGTACAATACTGAAAGTCGTTCCTTTACTCAGCTGGCTGGTCAAGGATACATGTCCGTGGTGTGCTTCGGTGAGGAGCTTTACGTAACTTAGTCCTAGTCCTATACCCGGTATATTTCGGTCCGGTATATGGTTGCCGCGATAAAACTTATCAAAAACCTTGCTTTGCTCTGCTGGCGGAATTCCAATTCCGTTATCTGTTATTTGTATAGTAAGGGTGTGTTCTTTCTGTATACAGGATAAATCAATCCGGACTTCTTTGCCGGAGTATTTGATGGCATTCTCTATCAGGTTGCTGACGATGTTGGCAATATGTACCGGGTCAGCGGTGACCAAAGTGGATTTCATTTCATAGTGCGGATGGATGGTAACCTTTTTATTGGTAGGAACATTGACCAGCCGGATTAATTTATCTACGGTTTCCCGTAAATCAAAAGTACGGATGTGGAGAGGCGTGTGTTCATAGTCAGCCCGTGTCATATCCCTTACTTTGGCTAGGTAGGCAGAAAGATTGTCCAGTTCAAACATGGAATCCTTTACTACTTCATCCATTGCTCTTTTGTCTGTACGCATGGACTTGTTGTTGAGAAAGGCAATACACATTTTCAAGGTCTGTACAGGGCGTTTCAGTTCATGTATCATGGTATTTACAAAGCTTTTTCTCATTTCGTCTATTTTCCGTTGTTTCAGAATGGTCTTGATCTGGTAGATAAGACAGAATACCAAAAGCAGAACTAATATCAGGCTACCCAACAGCTGCCATGCCATTTGCTGGAGCAGGGAGGGGAAAGGTATCTGTATGGATGCCGTCAATGCCTGTTTAAGTAAAGGATTATAAGGATAAGCAATATACATTTCAGGTTTGAACAATCGGGTGGAAGAGGTATAGCTTCCATGCCACAGGATAGAATCAGTCTGTATCAGTCTGATATTTGTCAGTTTTATTTGGTTGGCTTGTAATAGTGAATCAAATTTTCCGGCTTGGAAGGGGTGAGTCATCTCGGCTTCATAGCGTGTGGCTGCATCAAATAGAATTTCATTGGAAATGTTCTCTACCCGAAAACTGTCGCGGACTATAACGCTGTCCTCATTCAACAATGCATTCTGTTTTATTAACGAATCCAGATTATCAATTTCACTTTGTTGTCTATAAAACTAATGATGCAGGTTGTTTTGCCGTTTTGGTTCACCGAATCCGGCATTTCTATTTTGTAGCTCAGTGTATATTTGTGGTTGTTAGTCCGTTTGTCATAGCGTGTATTCATTTCTTCTTTTCCAATTGCAGTATTTGTTTATGCAGTTCCTGCATGAATGTTTTCGTTGAATAGCAATATTGGTGGTGAAGCCAATAACCTTGACCACCTATTATCAATATAGCTGTAATGATAGTCAGTATCCATACTGTTTTATTCTTTTCCATCTTTTC